>Ga0164243_10000685_pt1 | contig 60314 bp, 52 predicted proteins | sample OricompcompostOP_FD_108781 | JGI IMG/M metagenome (GOLD analysis project Ga0164243, IMG submission 108781) | Organic Plus compost microbial communities from Emeryville, California, USA - Original compost - Organic plus compost (OP) | ecosystem: Engineered > Solid waste > Mixed feedstock >... | reverse complement strand
GGAGTCATCGTTCCAATGATCTTTGAAACCATCGGCAAGACGGGTCACGAAGAGGTCGTCTTCTGCCACAACCAGGACGCCGGCCTGAAGGCCATCATCGCGATCCACAACACGGTGCTGGGCCCCGCGCTGGGCGGCCTGCGCATGTGGCCGTACAAGAGCGAGCAGGACGCGCTGAACGACGTGCTGCGCCTGTCCCGCGGCATGACCTACAAGAACGCCGTGGCCGGCCTGAACCTGGGCGGCGGCAAGGCGGTGATCATTGGCGATCCCTCCAAGGACAAGTCCGAGGCGCTGTTCCGCGCGTTCGGCCGCTTCGTCAACTCGCTCAACGGCCGCTACATCACGGCCGAGGACGTGGGCATCGACGTCAACGACATGGAGTACGTGTTCCGCGAGACCGAGTACGTGACCGGCGTGCACCAGGTGCACGGCGGCTCGGGCGATCCCTCGCCGTTCACCGCCTACGGCACGCTGCAGGGCCTGATGGCCGCGCTGAACTTCAAGCACGGCAACGAGGACGTGGGCAAGTACAGCTACGCCGTGCAGGGCGCCGGCCACGTCGGCAGCGAGTTCATCAAGCTGCTGCGCGAGCAGGGCGCCAAGGTGTTCGTCACCGACATCAACAAGGACTCCGTGCAGCGCTGCGTGGACGAGCTGGGCTGCGAGGCGGTGGGCCTGGACGAGATCTACGACGTGGACGCCGACGTGTACTCGCCGTGCGCGCTGGGCGGCACGCTCAACGAGCAGACCATCGACCGCATCAAGGCCAAGATCATCTGCGGCGCGGCCAACAACCAGCTGGCCACCGACGCGATCGGCGACGAGCTGCAGCGCCGCGGCGTGCTGTACGCGCCCGACTACGCGGTTAACGCCGGCGGCGTGATGAACGTGTCGCTGGAGATCGACGGCTACAACCGCGAGCGCGCGATGCGCATGATGCGCACGATCTACTACAACCTGGGGCGCATCTTCGAGATCAGCAAGACCCAGGACGTGCCCACCTACAAGGCGGCCGACCGCCTGGCGGAGGAGCGCATCGAGGCGATCGGCAAGATCAAGCTGCCGCACATGGGCAACGGCGGCACCCGCTTCGCCGGGCGCATGCGCGGGCAGTAAGTCCCGCTCCGCGGCCTCCGGGCCGCCGCAAACGAAAACGCCTCCCGCGGAGGGAGGCGTCTCGTTTGCGGCCCCCTCGCGTCCCCCTCCGGGGAGGGAGAGGGCTGGGGTGAGAGGGGCCGGGGCTTGCGGAAGCGCCCGACACGTCCGGCTCCGCCCGCCCCTCATCCGCCTGCCGGCACCTTCTCCCCGACGGGGAGAAGGATTCGGGCACGCAGCGCCACGGCACACCCACCCCGCGCCCGCCGTTTCTGCTAGACTCGCGCGCTTTCGAGCGGGGCGTAAGGCCTTGCCGTAGAAGGCAAAGCCGCAAACCAGGGGAAGCCCGCACGGCGGGCAGGGTCACCAGGCACCGGTCGCGGACCGGCGCCGTCCATCCGGAACTCCCGCGCGGGCGCGCCACGGCGCCGGCCGCGCGATGGCCCGGTGCGCGGCGCCCTGCGCAGGGAACCGACAGAGCAGGCACAGGCTGAACGTATGAGCACGATCATGGCACCGGGGATCAGCGACGAGGACGTCCTGGACAGGCTCCGCGAGGTGCTGCGCGACACCTTCGAGATCGACCCCGCGCGCGTGGTCCCGTCCGCCCACCTGTTCACCGACCTGGAGCTGGACAGCATCGACGCGGTGGACCTGGCGATCCAGGTGCAGGACATGACCGGCATGCGCATCAAGCCCGAGGACTTCAAGAACGTGCGCACGGTGGGCGACGTGGTCGCCACCGTGCACGCGCTGCTCGACCGCTGACGCCCGCGCCGCGATGCCCGCCCAAGGAACGGCCGGCCCGTTCGCGCCCTGCGCGCTGGTCCCGATCTACAACCACAAGGACACCATCGCCGCCACCGTGCGCGCGCTGCGCGCGCACGGCCTGCCGGTGCTGGTGGTGGACGACGGCAGCGACGCGGCCACCCGCGACGTGCTCGACGCGCTGGCGCGCGAGGTCGAGGGCATGCGGCTGATCCGCCTGCCGCGCAACCAGGGCAAGGGCCGCGCGCTCACCGCGGGCCTGCTCGCCGCGCGCGAGGCCGGCCATACCCACGCCCTGCAGATCGACGCCGACGGCCAGCACGACGTCGCCGACGCGCCGCGCTTCCTCGCCGCCGCGCGCGCCGAGCCGCGCGCGCTGGTCTGCGGCCGGCCGGTGTACGACGCCAGCGTGCCGCGCGCGCGGCTGTACGGGCGCTACGTCACGCACTTCTTCGTGTGGCTGGAGACGCTCTCCTTCGCCGTGGGCGACTCGATGTGCGGCTACCGGCTGTACCCGCTGGAGGCCGCCTGCGCCGAGATCGCCCGCGCGCCGCTGCCGGCGCGGATGGACTTCGACACCGAGATCGCGGTGCGGCTGGTGTGGCGCGGCGCGCCGGTGCGCAACCTGCCCACGCGGGTGACCTATCCTGAAGGCGGGCTGTCCCACTTCCGCATGTGGCGCGACAACCTGCGCATCTCGGCGATGCACGCGCGGCTGTTGCTTGGCATGCTGCCCCGGGCGCCGCGGCTGTTGTGGCGCCGCCTCCGTGGAGAACCCGCATGCGCCGCCTGACCGCCTTCCTGCTCTGCTGCTGCCTCGCCGCCGTCGCCCGTGCCGGCACCGACGACGCCTTGCTCAGGACCGTGCTGGACGGCCTGGCGCGCCATCCGCAGGTGCGCGCCGAGTTCGTGCAGACGCGCAGCAGCCCGGCGCTGGCGCAGCCGCAGGTGAGCCGCGGCCGGCTGCTGTTCGTGCTCGGCCGCGGCATGCTGTGGCAGGTGGAATCGCCGTACCGGGAAACCCTGGCGCTGACCGGCGAGCGCACCGCGCGCCTGGACGCGCAGGGCCGCGCGCAGCCGGTGCGCGGCGAGCGCGGCGTGGGCCAGGTCTCGCAGATGCTGCAATCCATGCTGGCCGGCAGGCCGGACGAGGTGCTGCGCCAGTTCGAGGTCGCCGCCAGCGGCAGCCCGGCGCGGTGGTCGCTGCGCTTCGTGCCGAGGCAGGCGCGCATGGCGCGCGTGCTCGGCGCCATCGTGCTGGACGGCGGCGACTACCTCGACGGCATCCGCATCGAGATGCAGGACGGCGCCGCCACCGACATCCGCTTCAGCGGTACCCGCGAGGCCGGCGGGCTGAGCGCGCTGGAAGCGCGGGCGCTCGGCGGCTCATGAGCCGGCGCGGCCTCCACCTGCGCGCGGCGTGGTTCGCGGCGGCGACCGTGCTGGTCGCGCTGCTCGGCGCCTGGCTGCTGTTCGGGCGCGGCGGCTCGCCGCTGCAGACCGACCTGCTGGCGATGCTGCCGGCCACCGAGCGCCACCCGCTGGCCGAGCAGGCCGTGCAGCGGCTGGCGCACGCCAACGGCGACCGCATGGTGCTGCTGGTGGAGAACGCCGACGACGCGCGCGCCAAGGCGGCCGCGCGCGCGCTGGGCAAGGCGCTGGCCGGCGACAAGGCGTTCGCCTCGGTGCTGGCCGAGCTGCCGGCGTTCGACCTCGCGCAGTTCGTGGCGCCCTACCTCGCGCACCGCTTCTGGCTGCTCGGCGACGACGACCGCGCCGCGCTGGCGCAACCCGGCTACGACCCGGCGCAGGCGCTGGCGCGGCACCTCAACGAGCCGTTCGTCGCCGGCGTCGGCGTGCCGCTCGCGGACGATCCCTTCGGCTGGCTGCAGCACTGGCTGGAGCAGCAGCCGTGGAGCCGCTCGCCGCTGCTGCCGGAGGACGACCTGCTGGTCGCCCACCAGACCGATCCGGCCGGCGGCGAGCGCACCCTGGTGCTGGTCACCGCCGAGCTGGCCGGCTCGGCCTACGACGACGCCGTGCAGCGCCGCGCGCTGGCCGCGCTGGCGCGCGCCGAGCAGGCGATGCAACACGACGACCCCGGCACCACCCTGCTGCGCACCGGCGCGGTGTTCTACGCCGCCGCCGCGCGCGCCGGCGCCGAGCGCGACGTGCACCTGGTCGGCTGGATCTCCACCGGCGGCATCGCGCTGCTGCTGCTGTGGGCCTTCCGCTCGCCGGGGCCGCTGCTGCTGGCCTTCCTCTCCACCGCGGTGGGCGTGGCGGCGGCGACCACCGCGACCCTGCTCGTGTTCGGCCAGATCCACCTGCTCACCCTGGTGTTCGGCGCCGCGCTGCTGGGCGAGGCGGTGGACTACTCGATCCAGTACCTCGCCGCGCGCGCCAACGCCGGCGCGCGCTGGGAGCCCCTGGCCGGCCTGCGCCAGGTGCGCCCCGCGCTGCTGCTGGCGCTGGCCACCTCGCTGCTGGGCTACGCCCTGCTCGGCCTGGTGCCGTTCCCCGCGCTCAGGCAGATGGCGGTGTTCGCCATGGCCGGCATGCTGGCCGCCTGCCTGAGCGTGTTCGGCCTGCTGCCCGCGCTGCTGGCGCGGCCGGCCAGGCCGGTGGCGCCCTCGCTGGTGCGCCTGGCGCTGGCGCTGCAGCGCGCGGTGGCGCGGCTGGGCAAAGGGCGGCGCGGCCTCGCGCTGCTGCTCGCGCTGGTGCTACTGGCCGCGCCCGGCTGGTGGCTGCTGCGCCACGACGACGACGTGCACCTGCTGATCGCGCAGCCGCCGGCGCTGCTGGCGCAGGAGCGCGCGATCCGCGACGCCACCGGCCTGGGCAACGGCAGCCAGTTCTACCTGGTGCAGGGCGCCAGCGCCGAGCAGGTGCTGCAGCGCGAGGAAGCGCTGGCGCAGCGGCTGCAGGCGCTGGTGCGCGACGGCCGCCTGCACGACTGGCTCGGCCTGGCCCGCATGGCGCCCTCGCAGGCGCGCCAGCGCGCCGACCACGCCCTGCTGGCGCCGCTGTTCGCCGATCCCGCGCGCCTGCGCAAGATGCTGACCGATGCCGGCCTGCGCGCCGATGCCGCGGCCGCCTATGCCGCCGCCTGGCCCGGCGCGCCGCTGAAGTTCGAGGACTGGCTGGCGACGCCGGCCGCCACGCCGTTCCGCTACCTGTGGATGGGCTGCGGCGCGCACGGCTGCGCCTCGCTGGTGCTGCCGCAGGGCCAGGACGACGTGCGCGTGCTCGCCGCCGCCGCCGACGGGCTGGCCGGCGTGTCGCTGGTGGACAAGCCGGCCAGCGTCTCGGCGCTGTTCGGCCGCTACCGCGGCTACGCCAGCGTGTGGCTGCTGGCGGCGGTGCTGCTGATCGCGCCGGTGTTCGGCTGGCGCTACGGCTGGCGGCGCATGCCGCGCGTGCTGGCGCCGCCGGTGCTGGGCATCGGCCTGGCGCTGGCCGCGCTGGGCTACCTCGGCCAGCCGCTCACCCTGTTCCACTGGATGGCGCTGATGCTGGTGCTGGGCGTGGGCGCCAACTACGCGGTGTTCCTGCACGAGGGCGAGCCGCACGCGGCGCACCGCCCCGGCGCGATGTACGCCAGCGTGCTGCTGTCGGCGGTCACCGCGCTGCTCTCCTTCGGCCTGCTGGCGCTGAGCTCGATGCCGGCGCTGCGCGGCTTCGGCCTCACCCTGCTGCTGGGCATCGGCGGCACCGCGCTGCTGGTGCCGGCGAGCCGGCCGGTGCCGGCGGACACCGCGCCATGAACGTCGCCCTCTCCTTTCGCACTTCCACGGTGTCATTCCGGCGAAAGCCGGACGGGCGCGCGGCGCGAAGAACGCCCGCAGGGCGGCCCCGCAGGGGCGAGCGCAGCGAGTCATCCAGCGCAATACGTCGTGCGCAGCGCTCGAAACAGGTTTTGCGTGCTTCGCACGGTTTACCTGACTGGATTCCGGCTTTCGCCGGGATGACGGGCGAAAGGCAATGCGTGGGGAACCCCGCAGGCCCGCTGCATGCCACCACAAGCCACCCGACAAGGAAGCCGCACGCATGAAGCGCGTCGTCGTCACCGGCATGGCCGGCATCACCGCGCTCGGCCACGACTGGCCCGCCATCGCCGCGCGCCTGCGCGAGGGCCGCAACGCGGTGCGCCGCATGCCCGAGTGGGACTACTTCGAGGCGCTCAACAGCCGCCTCGGCTGCCCGGTGGACGACTTCGCGCCGCCGGCCTGGCCGCGCCAGAAGACCCGCTCGATGGGCCGCGTGGCGCAGCTCGCCGTGGCCGCCAGCGAGAACGCGCTGCGCGACGCCGGCCTGCTCGACGATGCGTCGATCCGCGACGGCCGCATGGGCGTGGCCTACGGCTCCTCCGGCGGCAGCATCGAGCCGGTGCGGGTGATGGGCCGCATGCTCGACACCGGCTCCATGCAGGGCGTCACCGCCACCAGCTACATCCAGATGATGGCGCACACCACGGCGGTGAACGTCGGCGTGTTCTTCGGCCTGAAGGGCCGCATCGTCCCCACCTCCAGCGCCTGCACCTCGGGCAGCCAGGCGATCGGCTACGGCTACGAGGCGATCCAGCAGGGCAAGCAGGCGCTGATGCTGTGCGGCGGCGCGGAGGAACTGTCCGGCCCCGGCGCGGCGGTGTTCGACACCCTGTTCGCCACCAGCACGCGCAACGACGAGCCCATGCTCACGCCGCGCCCGTTCGACCGCGCGCGCGACGGCCTGGTGGTGGGCGAAGGCGCCGCCACGCTGGTGCTGGAGGAATACGGGCACGCCCGGGCGCGCGGCGCGCGCATCTACGCCGAGGTGGCCGGCTTCGGCTGCAACTCCGACGGCGCGCACGTCACCCAGCCCACCGCCGAGACGATGGCGGTGGCGATGCGGCTGGCGCTGGACGACGCCGGGCTGCCGCCCGAGGCGATCGGCTACGTCAGCGCGCACGGCACCGCCACCGACCGCGGCGACGTGGCCGAGAGCCACGCCACCCGCGCGGTGCTGGGCGCGCGCGTGCCGGTCAGCTCGATGAAGAGCTACGTCGGCCACACGCTGGGCGCCTGCGGCGCGATCGAGGCGTGGTGGGCGATCGAGATGATGCGCGAGGGCCGCTACGCGCCCACGCTCAACCTCGACGCGGTGGACCCGGCCTGCGCCGAGCTGGACTACATCGTGGGCGGCGAGCGCGCCATCGCCGCCGACTGCGTGATGAGCAACAACTTCGCCTTCGGCGGCATCAACACCTCGCTGATCTTCAGGACCTGCGCATGATCCCCCGGCACCTCGCGCCGGCGGCAGCCTCGATGCAAATGTGGAAGCGGCCTCCGTGGGAGCGGCCTCCGGCCGCGACAACCGGCACTCCCATCGGGCCGGGACGGCCCTCCCACATCATCACGCCCGCGCGCGAGCGGCCTTGCGGAGCGCCGGCCTGATGCGCCTGCGCGACGCCAACGGCCTGCCGCGCGTGGTGGTCACCGGCACCGGCACGGTCTCCTGCCTCGGCACCGGCAACGCCGCGCTGCTCGACGCGCTGCGCACGCGGCGCGGCGGCCTGCGCGCGATGGACGGCTTCGCCCGGCTCGGCCTGCGCGCCCGCATCGGCGGCCCGGTGGACATGGACGGCCTGCCCGAGCTGCCGCGCAAGCTGCGCCGCTTCTTCGCCGCGCCCGCGACCTTCGCGTGGCACGCGGCGAACGAGGCGCTGGCGCAGGCCGGCCTGCCCGCGGAGCGCCTGCGCGCGGACGACTGCGGCCTGGTGCTCGGCGGCGGCGCCGCGCTGAGCGAGCACGAGGCCGCGCTGGCGAGCCACCGCGAGAAAGGCCCCGAGCGGCTGTCGCCCTTCATCGTGCCACGCGGCATGAGCAGCGGCCTGTCCGCCGGGCTCGCGCACGCCTTCGGCGTCGGCGGCGCCAGCTACACGGTGAGCTCGGCCTGCACCAGCGCCGCGCACGCGATCGGCCAGGCGATGGAGCTGATCCAGCTCGGCCGCCAGCGGGTGGTCGTCGCCGGCGGCGCCGAGGAGCTGCACGACAGCACCGCGATGTGGTTCGACGCGATGGGCGCGCTGTCGCCGCAGCCCGATCCCGCGCTCGCCTCGCGCCCCTACGACCGCGCGCGCGACGGCTTCGCGCTGGCCGCGGGCGCGGGCGTGCTGGTGCTGGAATCGCTGGAACACGCGCTCGCGCGCGGCGCCGCGCCGCTGGCGGAGCTGGCCGGCTACGGCGCCGCCACCGACGCGGCCAGCATGGTCGGCCCCGGCGCCGAGGGCGTCGCGCGTGCGCTGCGCCAGGCGCTGGATCGCGCCGGCACGCAGCCCGGCTACGTCAACACGCACGCCTGCGGCACGCCGCAGGGCGACCTCGCCGAGTGGCAGGCGATAGCCCGGGTGTTCGCCGAGCGCGGCGCGGCGGTGCCGCCGCTGTCCTCGATCAAGGGCCTGGTCGGCCACGCGCCCGGCGCCGCCGGCGCGCTGGACGCGATCGCCGGGCTGCTGATGCTGCGGCACGGCTTCCTCGCCGCCGGCGCGCCGGTGCGCGAGCGCGACGCCGACTTCGCCGGCGCGCCGCTGCTGGAAGCCAACCGCGCGCAGCGCATCGACGCCTTCCTCTCCACCAGCTTCGGCTTCGGCGGCAGCTGCGCGGCGCTGCTGTTCCGCCGCGTGGAGGAAGCGGCATGACCCTGCTGCGCATCGAGGGATGGCACGCCTGGGCGCCCGGCCTCGCCGGCGAGGCGGCCTGGCGCGCCTGGGCGCAGGCGCCGCGCGCGCTGCCCGACGACGGCAAGGAGCAGCCCGCCTGCGAGTTCCTGCCGGCGATGCAGCGCCGCCGGCTGAGCCGGCTGGCGCGGATGACGATGGAGGCGGCCTGGCCGCTGTGCGGCGAGGGCGAGCAGCTGCCCTTCGTGTTCGGCTCGCGCCACGGCGAGACGCCGCGCACCTTCGCCCTGCTCGGCGAGCTGGCCGACCAGCAGCCGCTGTCGCCCACCCAGTTCGGCCTGTCGGTGCACAACGCGATCGCCGGGCAGTGGTCGATCCTGCGCGGCCAGCGCGGCGAGTCGGTGGCGCTGGCCGGCGAGGCCGACACCTTCGAGCACGCGGTGCTGGAAGGCGCGATGCAGCTGGCGGCCGGCGCGCCGGCCGCGCTGGTGGCGGTGGCCGAGGAGCTGCCGCCCCCCGCCTACGACGGATGGATCGGCGACGTGCCCTTCTCCTATGCTGTGGCGCTGCGACTGGGGAGGGTCGAACCGTCCATGGACACGTCCGCCGACGCGCGCTGGCGGCTGCGCCTGGCGCCGGCCGCGGGCGCCGCCGCGCCCGCGCCCTGGCCGCACGCGCTGGATTTCCTGCGCGCCCTGCTCACCGGACAAGACACGCTGGAGCACGCATGCAAGACACGCCAATGGAACTGGCAGCGCCCGGGCTGAGCCGCCGCCGCGGCGACGCCTGGGCCTGGCGGCTGGTCGCCACCGGCCTGAGCTTCGCGCTGTTCGGCCTGGGCGGGCTGCTGCTGCGCGCGCTGGTGCTGCCGCTGCTCGCCTGCCTGCCCGGCGACGCCCTCGCGCGCCGCCGCCGCGCGCGCGCCGCGATCAGCCGCGCGTTCCGCCTGCACGTGTGGTTCATGCAGCGCAGCCGCGTGCTGGACTTCCGCATCGAGGGCGCCGAGCGGCTGGGCCGGCCGGGGCAGCTGGTGGTGGCCAACCATCCCTCGCTGATCGACGTGGTGTTCCTGATCGGGCGGATCCGCGACGCCAACTGCGTGGTGAAGCAGGGCCTGTTCCGCAACCCCTGCACGCGCGGCCCGGTGCGCGCGGCGCGGTACATCGGCAACGACGGCAGCCTGGACATGCTCGAGCGCGCCGCCGCGGTGCTGCGCGAGGGCCAGTGCCTGGTGGTGTTCCCCGAGGGCACGCGCACCGCGCCCGGCCGCGCGCCGGTGTTCCACCGCGGCGCGGCGGCGATCGCGCTGCGCGGCGCGCGCGTGGTGACGCCGGTGTTCGTCACCGTCGCGCCGACCACGCTGACCAAGGCCGAGCCGTGGTACCGCATCCCCGACCGCCGCGTGCAGGTGACCCTGCGCGTGGGCGAGGACATCGACCCCGCCCGCTTCGGCGACGACGCGCCGCCGCCGATCGCCTCGCGCCGCCTCAACGACCACCTGCACCAACTCTTCCTGAGGGAGCTCGCCACGCCATGACCGCACGCGAACCGACCGCGCTGGAGCGCGAGATCGCCCAGCTGGTGATCGACACGCTGAACCTGGAGGACCTCGCCGCCGCCGACATCCCGCCCGGGCAGCCGCTGTTCGGCGAGGGGCTGGGGCTGGACTCGGTGGACGCGCTGGAGCTGGCGCTGGCGCTGCAGAAGCAGTACGGCATCCGCATCGAGTCCGACGCCAAGGACGCGCGCAGCCACTTCGCCAGCGTGGCCAGCCTGGCCGCCTTCGTGGAGGCCCAGCGCGACGCATGCGCAAACTGAGCCACATCCTGCTGCCGCTGGCCGGCGTGCTGTACCCCTTCGTCGTGTACTTCGGCATGGAGAAGGTGTCGCCGCCGGTGTTCGCGCTGGTGCTGGGCGCGATCTGGCTGGTGCGCGCGCCCGCGCTGCTGCGCGAGCCGGGCGGGCGCTGGATGCTGGGCGCGGCGCTGGCCTACTGCGCGCTGCTGGCGCTCAGCGGCGAGGCGATGCTGCTGCGCTGGTACCCCACCCTGATCAGCGCGCTGCTGCTGGCCGCGTTCGGCCTCAGCCTGGTCTACGGGCCGCCCTTCGTGGAGCGCGTCGCGCGCCTGCGCGAGCCGGACCTGCCGCCGGAAGGCGTGCGCTACACGCGCCAGGTGACCTGGGTGTGGGTGGGCTTCTTCGCCTTCAACGGGCTGGTGTCGGCGGCGCTCACGCTGTGGGCGCCGCTGAAGTGGTGGACGCTGTACAACGGGCTGATCGTGTACTTCATCATGGGCCCGCTGTTCGTCGGCGAGTGGCTGCTGCGCCAGCGGCTGCGCCGGAGGTACGCATGAACGATCCCGCCGCGCCGCTCGCCGACCATCCGTGGATCGCGCTGGCGCGCGCCAACGCCGCCGGCGACGGCGTGCTGCTGGTGCTGGGCCAGGCCGGCGGCGCCGCGCTGCGCCGGCAGGGCCGGCAGGCGCTGCTCGACGAGCTGGCCGCCCACCTCGCCGCGCAGGGCGCGCCGGTGCCGCGCGCGTGGCGGCTGCGCGACCGCGTGCCGGCGGACCTGTCGCCGCAGGCGGTCGAGGCGCTGCTGCGTGCGCCGCGCCCCGCGGCGGCGGAGCTGCTGGACGAGCAGGAACAGGACGGCGCGTGGACGCTGACGCTGCGGCTGCCGCTCGACCTGGTGCATTTCGACGGCCACTTCCCGCGCGCGCCGGTGCTGCCCGGCGTGCTGCAGGTGGGCTGGGCACTGGCGCTGGCCGCGCCGCGGCTGGGCATCGCGCCGCGCTGCCGCGAGATGGAGGCGCTGAAGTTCCAGCGCCTGCTGCGCCCCGGCGACGAGGTGGAGCTGGCGCTGCGCCACGACGCCGCGCGCGGCAAGCTGCACTTCGCCTACCGGCTGGACGGCGAGCACTGCTCGTCCGGCCGCCTGCTCGTGGAAGCCGCCCGTGGCTGACGGCGCGCCCGCCCGGCACTGGGCCGCGCAGCGCGAGCGCGGCAGCTTCGTGCTGATGAAGCTCACCGCGCTGGCGGTGCGCCGGCTGGGCCGGCGGCCGCTGACGCCGGTGCTCTACCTGATCGTGCTGTACTTCTTCGTGTTCGGCCGCAGCGCGCGGCGCAACGTGCGCCAGTACCAGGAGCGCCTCGCCGCGTGGAGCGGCCGCGACGAGCTGCGCCCCACCACGCGCCGCGTGTTCGGCCAGTTCATGGCCTTCGCCGAGAGCCTGCTCGACCGCCTGGACGTGTGGCGCGGCCGGCTCGCGCCGGAGCAGGTGCAGGTGCACGACCCGGCCGGCGTGCGCGCGCGCCTGCGCGAGAGCGTGCGCGGCGGCCGCGGCCAGCTGCTGGTGGGCACCCACCTGGGCAACCTCGAGGTGTGCCGCGCGCTGGCCGAGCTGGGCGAGCGGGTGCCGCTGAACGTGCTGGTGCACACCAAGCACATCCGGCACTTCAACCGCCTGCAGGCCGAGGCCGGCGACCGCCGCCTGCGCCTGCTGCAGGTGAGCGAGATGGACGCGGCGCTGATGCTCGACCTCGCCCAGCGGCTGGACCGCGGCGAGTGGCTGGCGATCGCCGGCGACCGCGTGCCGCTGCAGGACGGCCGCCGCGTGACGGTGGACTTCCTCGGCCACCCGGCGCCATTCCCGCAGGGGCCGTGGCTGCTCGCCGGGCTGCTGCGCTGCCCGGTGAACCTGCTGTGCTGCCTGAAGACCGGCGGCCGCTACCAGGTGCGGCTGGAGCCCTTCCTCGACGCGCCGGCGTGGGAGCGCGGCGGGCGCGAGGCGGCCATCGCGCAGTGGGCGCAGCGCTACGCCGACCGCCTCGGCCAGCTGTGCCTGCTGGCGCCGCTGCAATGGTTCAATTTCTACCCCTACTGGCAACCGCCCGGCGAAGGAGGCGACGATGCGCGCGCGCGGCATCCTGCACGCTGAGGTCGAGCTGGCCGTGCCGTTCTTCGACGTCGACCCGATGGACGTGGTCTGGCACGGCCACTACGTGAAGTACCTGGAAATCGCCCGCTGCGCCCTGCTCGACGCGATCGGCCACGGCTACGCGCAGATGAAGGCCGCCGGCTATGCCTGGCCGGTGATCGACCTGCAGCTGCGCTACGCGCGCGCCGCGCGCTTCGGCCAGCGCCTGCGCGTGCGCGCCGAGCTGGTGGAATGGCGGAACCGGCTGAAGATCCACTACCTGCTCAGCGACGCCGCCAGCGGCGAGCGGCTGACCCGCGCCAGCACCGTGCAGGTGGCGGTGCGCCTGGCCGACGGCGCGATGCAGCTGGTCTCGCCGCAGGTCTTCGTCGATGCCGTGGAGCGGCGTATCCCGGGTACCCGTCCATGAGCGCGAAGGCCGGCGCGCGGCCGTCCATAACCGCACTTCCCACGAAAGGCACATGAACTACGCCAGCCCCACCTACGTCGAGGAAACCCGCATCGGCTTCCGCTTCCTCGCCACCCACACCTGGCAGCACCACGTGCTGCGCGTGGCGATCGAGGACCTGAAGCGCCTGATCGGCGAGCCGCTGCCGCAGGGCGGCACGCTGCTCGACGCCGGCTGCGGCCAGGGCAAGTCGTTCCGCCTGCTGCGCGAGGCGTTCCGGCCGCAGCGGCTGGTCGGGCTGGACGCCGACCCGCACAGCCTGGCGCTGGCGCGCGCCGAAGCCGGGCGCGAGGGCATCGCGGCGGAGCTGGTCGCCGGCGACTGCGCGCGCATCGAGCTGCCCGACGCCGGCGTCGACATCGTGTTCTGCCACCAGACCTTCCACCACCTGGTCGAGCAGGAGCGCGCGCTGGCCGAGTTCTGGCGCGTGCTCAGGCCCGGCGGCTGGCTGCTGTTCGCCGAGTCGACCAGGGCGTACATCGACACCTGGGTGATCCGCTGGTTCTTCCGCCACCCGATGCACGTGCAGAAGAGCGCGGACGAATACCTCGCCATGCTGCGCGCGCAGGGCTTCGCCTTCGGCGACGCCAACGTCTCGCTGCCCTACCTGTGGTGGAGCCGCGCCAGCGACTTCGGCCTGCTCGAACGCTGGGGCATCCGCAAGCCGCCGCCGCCGGGCCGGCGCGAGGAGACCCTGGTGAACGTGGCGGCGCGCAAGCCGGAGGCGGCGTGAGCGGCGGCTGGCTCAACGCGCTCGGCGTGGTCTGCACGCTGGGCCTGGGCAAGGCGGCGGTGGCCGAGGCGCTGTTCGCCGGCGACGCCGGCGGCCTGCGCCCGGAGCCCGGCTGGATTCCGGGCCGCGCGCCGCCGCTGGGCGCGGTGCGCGCGCCGCTGCCGGCCATCCCCGCCGCGCTGGCGGCGACGCGCGACAACCGCTGCAACCGCCTGCTGCTCGCCGCCGCGCGGGAGATCGAGCCGGAACTGCGCGCCGCCGTGGCGCGCTACGGCCGCGCGCGCGTCGGCGTGGTGGTCGGCACCAGCACCGGCGGCATCGAGGAGGCCACGCACGGCGTCGCGCACCGGCGCCGCGAAGGCGCGTGGCCGGCGGACTGGCGCTACGCGCACCAGGAGCTGGGCGCGCCGGCCGAATTCCTCGCCGAATGGCTGGGCGTCGATGGCCCGTGCTACGGCCTCTCCACCGCCTGCACCTCCGGCGCGCGCGCGCTGGCCAGCGCGCAGCGCCTGCTCGACCTGGACCTGTGCGATGCCGTGCTGTGCGGCGGCGCGGACACGCTGGCGCGGCTGCCGATCAACGGCTTCCACGCGCTGGAGGCGATGGACGACGCGCCGTGCCGGCCGTTCTCGCGCCACCGCCGCGGCATCAACATCGGCGAGGCGGCGGCGCTGTTCCTGCTGACCCGCGAGCGCGGCCCGGTGCGGCTGCTGGGCGCGGGCGCCAGCTCCGACGCCCACCACATGTCCTCGCCCGACCCGGAAGGCGCCGGCGCCATCGCCGCGATGCGGGCCGCGCTGGCGCAGGCCGGCCTCGACGCCGCGCAGGTCGACTACCTCAATCTGCACGGCACCGCCACCGAGCTCAACGACCGCATGGAGAGCCGCGCGGTGGCCGCGGTGTTCCCGCGCGGCGTGCCGTGCTCCTCCACCAAGGCGCTGACCGGCCACACGCTGGCCGCCGCCGGCGCGCTGGAGGCGGCGTTCTGCTGGCTCAGCCTCGCCGACGGCGCGCGCCGGCTGCCGCCGCACGTGTGGGACGGCGCGGCCGATCCCGAGCTGCCGCCGCTCGCCTTCACCCGCGTCGGCGATACGCTGGCGCCGGGGCCGCGCCGGCTGATGAGCAACTCCTTCGCCTTCGGCGGCAACAACGCCTGCCTGATCCTGGGAGACGCCGCATGAGCCCGTGCCCGATCGCCGAGCTGCTGCCGCACGCGGGCGGGATGATCCTGCTCGACGCGGTGCTGGAAGCCGACGCCGAGCGCATCGCCTGCCGCCGCGCCGTGCGCGCGGGCGACAGCTTCGTCGACGCCGATGGCCGCCTGCCCGCCTGGGCCGGCGTGGAGCTGATGGCGCAGGCGGTGGCGGCCTGGGCCGGCTGGCAGGGACGCCGCGAGGGCCGGCCGCCGAAGCTCGGCTTCCTGCTCGGCACGCGCCACTACCGCTGCGACGCCGACTTCTTCGCCGCCGGCGCCGAGCTGCGCGTGACGGCCGCGCGCAGCTTCCACGACGCCAACGGCATGGGCGTGTTCGCCTGCCGCATCGAATCGGCGGATGCGAGCGCCGAGGCCAACCTCACCGTGTTCAGCCCGCCCGACGCCGACGCCTTCCTCGCCCACGCCATGGAGCAGCCGCATGCCTGAGACGATCCTGGTCACCGGTTCCAGCCGCGGCATCGGCCGCGCCATCGCGCTCCGGCTGGCGCGCGAAGGCTACGACCTGGTGCTGCACTGCCGCTCGCGCGTCGACGAGGCGGAAGCCGTGCGCGCGGCCGTGCGCGGGCTCGGCCGCGAGGCGCGCATCCTGCGCTTCGACGTGGCCGACCGCGCCGCCTGCGCCGCCGCGCTGGAGGCCGACGTGGCCGCGCACGGCGCCTACTACGGCGTGGTGTGCAACGCCGGGCTGACCCGCGACGGCGCCTTCCCCGCGCTCTCCGACGAGGACTGGGACCGCGTGCTGCGCACCAACCTGGACGGCTTCTACAACGTGCTGCACCCGCTGGTGATGCCGATGATCCGCCGCCGCGCGCCGGGCCGCATCGTGTGCATCGCCTCGGTGTCCGGGCTGATCGGCAACCGCGGCCAGGTCAACTACAGCGCCTCCAAGGCCGGCGTGATCGGCGCCGCCAAGGCGCTGGCGGTGGAGCTGGCCAAGCGCCGGATCACCGTGAACTGCGTGGCCCCCGGCCTGATCGACACCGACATGCTCGACGCCGACGTGCCGGTCGAGGAGATCCTGAAAGCCATCCCCGCGCAGCGCGCCGGCACGCCGGAGGAAGTGGCCGCCGCGGTGGCCTTCCTCGTCTCGCCCGACGCCGCCTACGTCACCCGCCAGGTGCTGGCGGTGAACGGCGGGCTGTGTTGAACCCTTCCCTTCCACCCGACGCTAAGGAGATCCGCCTGCATGAACGCGAAGACCCCGGGCCTCGCCGCCCTGCTGCTCGCCGCCGCCCTGCCCGGCGCCGCGCTCGCCGCCGACAAGGTGGTGCACCTGTCCTACGACAACGCCGTCGCCGAAGCGACCAGGAGCGGCAAGCTCGACGGCAGCGTGAAGTTCTACTTCGCCGGCAACGTGCCGCCGGGCCAGGTCACCGTGGTCAACGACAACGCCACCGTGAACCGCAAGACCAACGCCTTCGGCAAGAAGGACCAGGTCACCTGCGACTGGGTGCTGCAGTCGGCGCTGATCGCGCTGCAGGACGACGCCAAGGCCGCCGGCGCCAACGCGGTGATCGACATCGTCAGCGACTACGACGGCAAGGAATACCGCGACGCGCACAACTACGAGTGCCACGTCGGCTTCCTGATGTCCGGCGTGCAGCTGAAGGCCAAGCTGGCCAAGGTGCAGTAAGCCTTGCGGCGTGCCCGCAGGCCGGCCGGCCCGCGGGCACGCGCTCACGCGGAACCCTCCACTCCGTGGAACGCCCGCTCGATGGAACGACGGCGCCACTGGTGCGCCGCACCAGTCCCGCCGCAACCGCTGCGCTACCATTGGCCGGCTGGATCGCCCCATGGAGCCGAAGATGCGCCCGTTCCCGCTCGGAGAAGACATCGACCTGCTGCGCGAGAGCGTGCACGCCTTCGCCGAGAAGGAGATCGCCCCGCGCGCGGACCGCATCGACCGCGAGAACGCCTTCCCGAACGACCTGTGGCGCAAGTTCGGCGAGCTGGGCCTGCTCGGCATCACCGTGCCGGAGGAGTACGGCGGCAGCGGCATGGGCTACCTCGCGCACATGGTGGCGATGGAGGAGATCTCGCGCGCGTCCGGCTCGGTGGGCCTGTCCTACGGCGCGCACTCCAACCTGTGCGTCAACAACATCTTCCACAACGGCAACGAGGCGCAGCGCAGGAAGTACGTGCCCAGGCTGTGCTCGGGCGAGTACGTCGGCGCGCTGGCGATGAGCGAGCCGGGCGCCGGCTCCGACGTGGTCGGCTCGATGAGCTGCCGCGCCGAGCAGAAGGGCGACCGCTGGGTCGCCAACGGCAGCAAGATGTGGATCACCAACGGCCCGGACGCCGACGTGCTGCTGGTCTACATGCGCACCGCGCCGCGCCCGGCCGGCAGCCGCTGCATGACCGCCTTCATCGTCGAGAAGGGCATGAAGGGCTTCTCCACCGCGCAGAAGCTGGACAAGCTGGGCATGCGCGGCTCCAACACCTGCGAGCTGGTGTTCGAGGACTGCGAGATTCCCGAGGAGAACATCGTCGGCGAGGTCAACGAGGGCGTGCGCGTGCTGATGAGCGGCCTGGACACCGAGCGACTGGTGCTCACCGGCGGCCCGCTCGGCCTGATGCAGGCGGCGCTGGACCTGGCCCTGCCCTACGTGCGCGAGCGCAAGCAGTTCAACGCGCCGATCGGCACCTTCGGCATGATGCAGGCGAAGATCGCCGACATGTACACCGCGCTGCAGAGCTCGCGCGGCTTCGCCTACCTGGTGGCGCAGCAGTTCGACGCCGGCATCAGGTCGCGCGTGGACCCGGCGGCCTGCCTGCTCAACGCCTCCACCAACGCGGTGAAGGTGGCGCTGGAGGCGATCCAGGCGCTGGGCGGCAACGGCTACATCAACGAGTACCCCGCCGGCCGCCTGCTGCGCGACGCCAAGCTGTACGAGATCGGCGCGGGCACCAACGAGATCCGCCGCATGCTGATCGGGCGCGAGCTGTTCCACGGCAAGGCGTGACGATTCGCTTCCTCTCCCCTCCGGGGAGAGGGAGCAGAGCACCGCCGCAGTGCAGGCTTATCGCGCATCCTCTCCCCTCCGGGGAGAGGAATGAGGTGAGGGAGCGGGCTGGCGACGACGCCTCGTGCAGGCGGGCTTCGTTGGCGATGGCTCCGCAAGTGCGGCCCCTCACCCCAACCCTCTCCCCGGCGGGGAGAGGGAGAGGCACCCCCGCCGCGGCGTCAGCTTGTCGCGCATCCTCTCCCCGGGGGAGAGGGAGCAGAGCACGCCGCAATGCAGGCTTATCGCGCAGCCTCTCCCTTCTGGAGAGAGAAACTCAGAAGCTCAGGCGGTAGTCCAGCGTCGCCATGCGCCCGCGGTCGCGCTGGCCGAGGTACTGGTCGTAGCCGAGCTGCAAGGCGCTGCGCGGCGAGGCCGTCCAGGCCAGGCTGGCGCCGGCCACGCCCTCGTAGCGCGACAGGCCGACGCCGCCCAGCGGCGCCCATTGCTCCAGGCCGGTGAAGCTGGCCTCGAACACGTCGCCGCGCATGGCGAACGCGCGCTGCCACGACAGGTGCGTCTGCAGGTCCAGGCGGCCGCCGCCGGCCAGCGTCCAGCGGCGGTCGGTGCGCAGGCCCAGGCCGGCCTGCCAGCGCGCCACGCTCTGCGCGCCGGACTTCAGGCCGAAGCCGTAGCCGCCCAGCTCGCCGAAGCCGTCGCGGCGGATCTGCGCGTACTCGACGTCGGCGTAGGGCGTCAGCCGCAGGGCGCCGAGATCGAGGCGATAGCCGCCCTCGCCGTAGGCCACGCCGTAGCGGCCGTCGGCGTCGCTGCCCACGCCGGCGGCCAGGCCGCCCAGCTGCAGCTCGCGGCGCATGTCCTCGCGATAGTGGCCCACGCCGAAGCGCCCCAGCGCATACCAGTCGTCCTGCACCAGGCCGCCGTAGAGCATGCCCTCGATGGCGCGGCTGCGGCCCTGGTCGGCGCTCTCGGCGAGGCGGCCGAGCCCGCGGCTCTGGTTCACCGCGTAACCGACCACGCCGTTGGCACCCACGCGGCGGTCGGCACCGCTCATCCAGCCGTCCAGGTCGTAGCCGACGCCGGCGTAGCCGCTGCGCGACAGGCCGCCGTGGTAGCCGAGGTTGCGCGACCAGCCGGCGACGGCGGCGCCGTCGAGCAGCTCGTCGAAGCGCGCGGACAGCGCGCGCGTGCCGGCGTCGATCGCCTCGAAGGTCATCGCCGCGCTGGCCGCGTGCAGCTGGCCGGACAGGCTTTCCAGCGAGCGCTGCAGCGCCGCCGTGGTGGCGGTGCGCTGCAGGCTGGCGGCGCCCAGCAGCATCGCGCCGTCGGCCGTCGCGCCGCCGGCGGCGACCTGCGCGTCGAGCTGCTGGAACGCGCCCTGCACGCGCTGCGCGGCGCCGTAGGAGGCCGCGGTGTACGTCGCGCCCTGCACCGCGGTCACCTGCACCTGCTGCACGTCGAGCCAGGCGCTGTTGGCGTCGTAGCCGAGCGAGGCGGTGAGCAGCACCCCGGGTGCCTCGCTCAGGCCGGAGAAGGTGCCGGTGAGGCCACCCTGCGCGCTCAGCACGTCGGTGTGCGCGCTGACCACGTAGCCCTGCTCGGTGCCGATCACCTGCACGTCGCCGCCGCCGAGCGTGGCCTTGCCCGCCACGCGCAGCGCCGAGCCCAGCGACACCGCCAGCCGGCCGCCGCCCTGCTGCGCGTAGTCGCCGCCGACGCTGACGTCGCCGCCCGCCACCGCCAGCACGCCGCCGTTGGCGACGCTGCCGCCGATGCTGTGCGTGCCCTGCACGGTGCCGCCCGCGCCGATGCTCAGGTTCGCCGCCAGCGACCTGGCGATCAGCGTGCCGCCCTGCACCTGGGTGAGGCCGGTGTAGCTGACCGGCTGGGTGAGCTCCAGCGTGCCGTCGCCCTGCTTGACCAGGCCGCCGGCGCCGGAGATCGGGTTGTTCCAGCTCGACGTGCCGCTGAAGCTCACGGTGACGTCGCCCCAGTCGAACCTCATCGGCCCGTTCACCGCCTTGCCCACGTCCAGCTCGCCGTAGCCGAACACCGGGTCGGGACCCGGCGCGCCGAGGTCGTCGGCGGTGCCGAGCAGGGTCTGCCGCACCAGGTCGTTGCTGAAGTACGGGTAGGCCTGCCACACCAGTGCGGCCGCGCCGCTGACCTGCGGCGCGGCGAACGAGGTGCCCTCGACGATGTAGTAGCTCGGGTTGGCGGTGCTGGCGGTGGCGTCCTTGTCCAGCACGATCACGTCGCCCGGCGCGGCCAGACAGTAGTCCATCGCCACGCCGCACTTGTTGGAATAGCTGTCCAGCTGCGTCGGGTGGCTGCTGTCCACCGCCACCACCGCCAGCCAGCCCTTCTCCAGGTCCGGCGCCAGGCTGGGCAGCGCGGCGATGGTGCTGGGGTTGCCCTGCGAGTCGTTGCCCGCGGCGAACACCACCAGCCCGCCCCAGTCGTTGACGAACCTGGCGTAGGCGTCGTGGAAGCCTTTGGTGGTGGCCGTGTCGCCGGAGCTCCAGGTGATGCCGCCCCAGGAGTTGTTCATCACCTTGACGCCCGCGGCGATCAGGTCGTCGTTGATGGCGCCGAACGGCGCCGCGTCGGCCGCGCTCACCTGCGAGGGCGGGGTCTTGCCGTCGTCGCTCGGCGCCTTGTCGCCGATGATCCGCGCCGAGACCAGGCTGGCGCCCGGCGCGATGCCTCCCGGGAACTGCGCGAACGCCGCGCCCGCGGCGATCTGCGACACCCAGGTGCCGTGCCCGACCACGTCGTCGACGGCGGTGTTGTTGGTGGCGGGATCGACGTAGACCAGCTCATCCCGCACCCGCCCGGCCAGCGCCGGGTTGCTGCGCATGATGCCGCTGTCGACCACGCCGATGGTGACGCCCAGCCCGGTGTAGCCCTGCCCGTGCGCCGCGTAGGCGCTGGTGAGGGCCAGCTGCGCGTCGATCGGCGGCTGCGGCGTCGACGGCGTGCTCGGCGGCGGCGAGGACGGCGCGCTGCTGGGCCGGACGTTGCCGCCCCCGCCGCCGCAGGCGGCCAGTCCTAGGCTCGCCGCCACCAGCGCCGCCAGGCGGCGCCCGCGCAGGACCACGCTCGGTTCTCTCATGTCTTCCGCTCCCCGTTCGGCCCGGCCGGCGGCGCCGGCCCTTCCTCCCTTTCCCGGCGCCCATTATTGGCGCGGCGAGGGCGGCGCGGAAGCGCCGCCGGGCGTGCGGTTTGCCGGGGTCTTGCCGCCGCTGCGATAATCCTCGGGCTACCGACCGGGCCATCGCGCCCCCCAGGCTTCCCCCGGAGACTCCCATGTCTGATGTCAGCGTCGTCATCGCCGGTGCCAAGCGCACCGCCATCGGTTCCTTCCTCGGCCAGTTCACCGGCGTGCCCACCCCCACGCTGGGCGCCACCGCCATCAGGGCGGCGCTGGAGCAGTCGGGCGTCGCCACCGGCGAGGTGGGCGAGGTGATCATGGGCTGCGTGCTGCCGGCCAACCTCGGCCAGGCGCCGGCGCGCCAGGCCGCGCTGGCCGCCGGCCTGCCGGCGAGCACCGGCTGCACCACCATCAACAAGGTGTGCGGCTCGGGCATGAAGGCGATCATGCTGGGCCACGACCTGATCAAGGCCGGCTCGGCGGCCGTGGTGGTGGCCGGCGGCATGGAGTCGATGACCAACGCCCCGCACATGGTGCAGGCGCGCACCGGCATCCGCTACGGCGACGGCCAGCTGGTCGACCACATGGCCTGGGACGGCCTGACCAACCCCTACGACGGCAAGGCGATGGGCGTGTTCGGCGAGCTGTGCGCCGACAAGTACCACTTCACCCGCGAGGAGCAGGACGCCTACGCCGCCGAGTCGGTCAGGCGCGCGCTGGCCGCGCAGCAGAGCGGCGCCTTCGCCGGCGAGATCGTCCCGGTGACGGTCAAGGGCCGCAAGGGCGACGTGGTGGTGGACACCGACGAGCAGCCCGGCCGCTCCGACATCGCCAAGATCCCCACCCTCAAGCCCGCCTTCCGCAAGGAGAACGGCACCATCACCGCGGCCAGCTCCTCCAGCATCTCCGACGGCGCCGCCGCGGTGGTGCTGCTGTCGGCCGACGACGCCAGGGCGCGCGGCCTCAAGCCGCTGGCGCGCATCGTCGCCCACGCCACCCAGTCGCAGGAGCCGGAGTGGTTCACCACCGCCCCGGTGGGCGCGATCCGGAAGGTGCTGGACAAGGCCGGCTGGAAGGTCGAGGACGTGGACCTGTTCGAGGTCAACGAGGCCTTCGCGGTGGTGGCGATGGCGCCGATGAAGGAGCTGGGCATCCCGCACGCCAAGCTCAACGTCAACGGCGGCGCCTGCGCGCTGGGCCACCCGATCGGCGCCAGCGGCACCCGCCTGGTGGTGACCCTGCTCAACGCGCTGGCGACCCGCGGCCTCAAGCGCGGCGTGGCGTCCCTGTGCATCGGCGGCGGCGAGGCGACGGCGGTCGCGGTGGAACGGCTGGACTGAACCTTCCGGTTTACCGATGAAAGCCGGTTAACCGGGTTTTTAATCGGTACTGAAGCCGGCTTATAAAGTTGTGGCGCAATTAACCCGAAAGCGCTATTAATAACGCCGCCAAACGGCATTTCCACGGCAAAGGAGATCCACCATGAAGTTCACGCGTACCCTACTCGCCTCTGCGCTTGTCGCGCTGCTGGCGGCTTGCAGCAACGGCGCGCAGGATTCCGCGCAGGACGCCCAGAAGTCGGCTGACCAGGCTCAGCAGGCCGCTGAGCAGGCGCAGCAGGCTGCTGCCGCGACCTCGGCCGCCGCTCCGGCCGCCGAGCAGGCCACCGCCGCCGCCAACGCGGCCGGCCAGGCCGCCGACCAGGCTCAGCAGGCTGCTGCTGCCGCCTCGGCCGCCGCCCCGGCTGCCAGCTCCACCGCCGGCGATGCCACGTCGCAGGCCAAGGACGCTGCGGCCAACGCCGCCGACCAGGCTTCCAAGGCGGCCGACGCCGCCAAGGATGCCGCCGGCCAGGCCAAGGACGCTGCCGACAAGGCCAAGGATGCGATGAAGGGTCACTGATCCCTTCGCGTTCCGGGAAAGACCAAAAACCGGCCGCCTCGCGCGGCCGGTTTTTTTTAATGGCCTGCCGAAGCCGGATCGAAACGGACGCAGCATCCGCTGAATCGGCCGGAATGTCCTGCCATGGGAATCCGGACTCGGCTCGCCCGGATTCCCATGGCAGGCGGACGACTGTCCATGTCCGTCCGCGCGGGCGACGGGCCGCCACTTTGCGGCGGTGCGTTTGGGGCCCCAGCGGGGCGCCGCTATCATTGCGGTTTCCCTTGCACGGCCGTCCTGTCCATGAGCGTAATCGCCTCGCAGATCGATGCCCGTTCGCCCGAGTTCCAGGCCAACCACGCGCAGCTGCGCGCCGCCGTGGACGACCTGCACCGGGAACTGGCCAGGGCGGCCGAAGGCGGCGGCGCCAAGGCGCGCGGGAAGCACGTCGCGCGCGGCAAGCTGCCGCCGCGCGAGCGCATCCGCGCCCTGCTCGATCCCGGCTCGCCCTTCCTCGAGCTGTCGCCGCTGGCCGCGCACGGCATGTACGACGACGCCGCGCCGGCCGCCGGCATCATCACCGGCATCGGCCGGGTCAACGGCATCGAGGTGGTGGTGGTGGCCAACGACGCCACCGTGAAGGGCGGCACCTACTTCCCGATGACGGTGAAGAAGCACCTGCGCGCGCAGGAAGTGGCGCTGGAGAACCGCCTGCCCTGCGTCTACCTGGTCGATTCCGGCGGCGCCTACCTGCCGCTGCAGGACGAGGTGTTCCCCGACAAGGAGCACTTCGGCCGCATCTTCTACAACCAGGCGCGCATGTCCGCGCTCGGCATCCCGCAGATCGCGGTGGTGATGGGCTCGTGCACCGCCGGCGGCGCCTACGTGCCGGCGATGAGCGACGAGACGGTGATCGTGCGCGGGCAGGGCACCATCTTCCTCGGCGGCCCGCCGCTGGTGAAGGCCGCCACCGGCGAGGTGGTGGACGCCGAGGCGCTGGGCGGCGCGGACGTCCATACGTCCGTTTCCGGCGTGGCCGACCACTTCGCCGAGAACGACGCGCACGCGCTCGCCATCGCCCGCGACATCGTGGCCAGCCTCAACCGCAGGAAGGCGATGCCGCTGGCGGTGCGCGAGCCGCGCGAGCCGCTCTACCCCGCCGAGGAGCTGTACGGCGTGATCCCGCAGGACACCCGCCGCCCGTTCGACGTGCGCGAGGTGATCGCGCGCATCGTCGACGGCTCGGAGTTCCACGAGTTCAAGGCGCGCTACGGCAAGACCCTGGTCACCGGCTTCGCGCACATCCACGGCTACCCGGTGGGCATCGTCGCCAACAACGGCATCCTGTTCTCCGAGAGCGCGCTCAAGGGCGCGCACTTCGTCGAGCTGTGCAACCAGCGCAACGTGCCGCTGGTGTTCCTGCAGAACATCACCGGCTTCATGGTGGGCCGCAAGTACGAGAACGCCGGCATCGCCAAGGACGGCGCCAAGATGGTGACGGCGGTGGCCTGCTCGCACGTGCCCAAGTTCACCGTGGTGATCGGCGGCAGCTTCGGCGCCGGCAACTACGCGATGTGCGGCCGCGCCTACGGCGCGCGCTTCCTGTGGATGTGGCCGAACGCGCGGATCAGCGTGATGGGCGGCGAGCAGGCCGCCTCGGTGCTGGCGACGGTGCGCCGCGACGGCATCGAGGCCGCCGGCGAGGCGTGGAGCGCGGAGGAGGAAGAAGCCTTCAAGGCGCCGATCCGCGAGCAGTACGAGCGCCAGGGCCATCCCTACTACGCCAGCGCGCGGCTGTGGGACGACGGCATCATCGACCCGGCCGACACGCGCCGCGTGCTGGGGCTGGCGATCTCGGCCTCGCTCAACGCGCCGATCGAGCCGCAGCGCTACGGCGTGTTCCGCATGTAGGGCCTAGGCGGCGACGGCCTGGCGCCGCCGCGCGCGGCGGCGGCCCTGCGCGGCCAGCAGGCGCGTCAGGAACGGGATCAGCGCGTAGCACAGGTAGCTGAGCGGCGGCGCCGTCCAGGCCACCAGCAGCGCCGCCAGCGCCGCGCACGGCAGCGCGAGGGTGCGCCAGCGCGCCGCGGCGATCTCCGCGGGCTCGACCTGCGGCCGCACCCGCGGCGCGCGCAAGGCCCGGGTGAACAGCCAGCGCTGCAGCAGCCCGGCCAGCAGCAGGCTGGCCGCGTAGAAGAGCGCCGGCACCCGGCCGTTCACGTCGCCGCTCATCAGCGCCGTGGCGAACGGCATGAAGGCGATCGACAGCAGGAACAGCAGGTTCGGCCAGACCAGGCCGTCGTCGTGGCCCTGCAGCATGCCGAACACGCGATGGTGGCTGGCCCACAGGGCGCCGATCACCAGGAAGCTCAGCACGAAGCCGAACAGGTGCGGCAGCAGCCCGTACAGGGCCTGCAGGTAGGCCTGGTCGCCGCCGCCGGGCAGGTGCGGCACGTGGATCTCGATCACCAGCAGGGTGATGGCGATGGCGAACACCGCGTCGGAGAAGAACGTCAGGCGTTCGAGCTGCTGGGCGTGATGGTCGCTCATCGCGGCCGTTCCCCTTGCGAAAGATGGCGCTGGCCCTCCCCGCGACGGCCATGTGGCCGGCAGTCTAGGCCGAAGCCCGCCGCGACGGCCAGTCCTGGCCGCTGCGCCGGCGCGATGCGGCCCGCATGGCCCCGGCTCAACCGTGCAGGCGGCCGGCGCCGCGGATCGGCGCGGCCCCGGTGCGGTGCAGGTCCAGCACCAGCACCTCGTTGTCGCCGGGCCGCAGCCAGCAGCCGGGGCAGTACAGCCGCTGCTGCGGGCCGATGCGCCAGTAGCGCCCCAGCAGGTGGCCGTTGACCCACAGGTAGCCCTTGTCCCAGCCGCTCATGTCGAGGTAGACGTCGCCGCCGCGCTCCAGCGCCAGCGTGGCGCGGAAGAAGCGGCCCGGCCGCGCCGTGCGGCCCGCGGCGGCGGCGGCGCGGCGCAGGTGCTCCGCGTCCAGCGGCAGCGGGAACGCCTGCCAGTCGCCGAGCGCGCGGCCGTCCAGCGTGACCGGGCCGGCCAGGCCCTTGCGGTCCTGCATGAAGTCGCCGTAGCCGACGTGGCCGCAGCTGTCGATGAGGATCTCCAGCGTGGCCTCGCCCGGCGTCGCCGGCAGGTCCAGCCAGTCCTCGCGGCGCAGCCGCGCGTGCTTCACCCGCGAGACGTGGCCGACGCAGCGGCCGTCGAGGAACACCGTGGCGTAGTCGCGTACCGCCGGCAGCGCCAGCCGTCCACCGCGCGGCAGCGTGACGCGGCGGCGGTACAGCACCAGGCCCTGCGTCTGCCCGGTCAGCAGCTCGTTGGGCAGCGGCGTCGCCGCGTGCACCGGCGCGGGCAGCGCGTCCCACAGCGAGGCCGCCGGCTGCGGCACGAAGTCGGGCAGCACGAGGCGCGGCGGCGGCTCCGGCAAGGCCGGCGGCGCATGTCGCGTGGCCGCCGCGATCGCCGCGCGGAAGGCGTGGTAGGCGGGCGTGGCGCCGCCCTGCTCGTCGATCGGCGCGCCGTAGTCGTAGCTGGTGATCACCGGCTGGAAATGGCTGCCGTCGCCCTTGGCGTTCGCCCCCGCGCCGAAGCCGAAGTTGCTGCCGCCGTGCACCACGTAGAGGTTGAACGAGCGCCCCTCGGCCAGCAGCCTGCGCAGCGTGGGCAGGTAGTCGGCCTGCTGGAAACGGGCCTCGCCCCAGTGCGTGAGCCAGCCCGGGTAACCCTCGCCCACCCACACCGGCGCCTCGCCCGCGATCGCCTGGCCGCCGGCGAAGTCGGTGTCGCCGTCCAGGCCCAGCGCGGCGCCTTCGAGATAGGTTTTCGCCGCGCGGATCTGCGCGAGCCCGTCGGATACCGAGAACGGACCGGCGACGCCGCGCTCGGTCCACATCCGGCGCAGCGTCTCCGGGTACGCGCGGTCCCTGCCGAAGGAGGCGTACTCGTTCTCCACCTGCACCATCAGGATCGGGCCGCCGTTGGCCGCCATCAGCGGCGCCACGCGCGGGGCGACCGCGTCCAGGTAGCGCGCCACGGCGTCCATGTAGCGGCGGTCGCCGCGGTCGCGCACGCGGAGGTCCGGCGTGCGCAGCAGCCACGGCGGCAGGCCGCCGAAGTCCCATTCGGCGCAGACGTAGGGGCCGGGCCGCAGGTACACCCACAGGCCCTCCTGCCGGCACAGCTCGATGAAGCGCACGAAGTCGTTGCGGCCGGCGATGTCGAAGACGCCGGGCGACGGCTCCAGCGCGTTCCACATCAGGTACAGCGCGACGGTGTTGAGCCCCATCGCCTTCGCCATGCGGATGCGGTGCGTCCAGTACTCGGCGGGGATGCGGACCGGGTGCATCTCGCCGCTGCGGATCTGGAACGGCCGGCCGTCGAGCAGGAACTGCCGCCGGCCCAGCGCGAAGCGGCGCGGCCGGCCGTCGGGCACGGGCTCGGCGGCGCGCCGCGGCGATACGGCGCCGACCACCGGCGACGCGATGCCGGCGGCCAGCGGCGCCAGCACGGAGAACTTGAGGAAATCACGGCGCCGCATGCGGCCTCCTCCATCCAGCCTCGCGGGAACGCACCGCCAAGGCTACTTGCGCCGGCGCGGCAATTCGAAGGCGTCGACCACCCTGCCCGCGGCGTCCGTCACCTTCACCTTCAGCGTGCGCGCGTCGGCCTCCACCCAGGCGACCTGGTCCTGCCCCACCACCAGGATCGGGAAGTCGTTGCCGCGCTCGCCGGGCCGGATGTGCATGAAGCGGTGCTCGTGGCCGGCGATGAACAGGTCCACCCTGGCCCGGTTGGCCAGCCGCGTCCATTCGGCGTTGTCGCCGCCGGTCCAGCCCCAGTCGGGCTGGTGGCCGAGCACCACGGTGAACGGCGCGCCGCGCGTGCGCGCCCCGGCCAGCGCCGCGCCGAAGCGGGCCAGCCCCTCGCGGCGGTAGTCGCGCAGGTCGTCGAGGCCGGCGTAGACGTTGGTGTCGTCCGGCTTGTCCTCGCCGGTGTCGACGGCGACCAGGTGCAGCGGGCCGTCGTCGCGCAGGAAGTCGTAGCGGTCGTCCTGCGCGTGCAGGTAGGGCCCCAGCGCGCGGGCGAACGGGCCGCGGTACTCGTGGTTGCCGCGCACGTAGAGCAGCGGCACGGTGCCGCCGAGGTCCCCGGCGGTCGGCGCCAGGAACACGTCCTCCAGCTGCTGCTCGCTCGCCGCCCAGTTCACCGCGTCGCCGAGGTGCGCCACGAAGTCCTCCGGCGTCCTGCGGACCGCGCCCAGCAGGGCGTGGATGCGCGGCACCTTCTCGTGGGTGTCGGTGACCACCGCGAAACGCGCGGTGGCGCGCGCCGGGTCCAGCGTGGTGAAGCGGCGCACCTCCCCCTGCACGGTATTGCCGCGCTCGGGCCAGTACGGCCGCACCGCCACCACCCGGCGCGAGACGACCTGGTACTGGTAGGTGTGGCCGGGCTCCAGGCCGTCGATCACCACGCGGTGGAAGCCGCCCACGTCCACCAGTCCCTCGTGCCCGGCGATGGCCGTGTGGTCCAGCCCGTGCTCGCCGTAGCGCACGATGCCGTCGGCGTCGCCGTCGGTCATCCATTCGACCACCACCGAGCGGTCGGACACGTCGAGCAGCAGCGGCGGCATGGTGATCGCCGGCGTGCTGTCCCACACCTTGTAGGGCGCGTCCGCCTCGTCGTCGTGGAAAGGCCGGGTCTGCTTCGTGGCGGCAAGCGCGGGCAGCGCCAGCAGCAGGCCGGCGGCGGCCAGGGCGAGACGCGCGCGCCGCGGCGCGGCCTTGGGAAACTCGTGCATGGGTCTGGACCCTCCTGCGTTGCGGATGCCGAGGGCGCACGTCTTCCGCCCGCGACCAGGCCATGCGGGCGGAGCGTGCGCCCGGAGCGGCCCGCGCCGTGCGCGGCGCGGGCCGGCCTTCCCGGCTCAGTAGTCGTAGGTGACCGACAGCCGCGCGTAGCGCGGCGCCTGGGTCACCCGCGCCGTGCCGTACAGCGGGTTGGGCGAGCCGCTGGAGTCGCGGTAGTAGCTCGGGTAGATGTTGACCACCTCCTGCGCGTCGAGCACGTTGAACACGTCCAGGTGGAAGGCGAGCCGGTGCGCGGCGAAGTCCGGCGCGTACTGCACGCCCAGGTCGAGCTGGCGCTGCCACGGCAGGCGGCCGGTGCTGCCCGGCGGCGTCGGCTGGCCGTCGCAGAAGTGGTAGGACGAGCCGTAGCCGGCCGGGTCGACGTTGCCCGGGTACAGGCCCAGGCAGACCTTGGGCTGGCCGGAGACCAGCCGGAGGGTGCCGGACACCAGCCACTCGGGCGTGAGCTGGTAGTAGCCGAAGGCCTTGAACTGGTGGCGGTGGTCGTTGCCCTGGTCGCCGTTGCTCCACAGCATGATCGGGCCGTTGTCCCAGTCGGCCGATTCCTGCGGGCCGTCGGACTGCACGTCGGACTGCGTCATGCCCTCGGTGTTGCCGTAGCTGCGCGAGAAGGTGTAGTCGAAGCGGCCGTACCAGCGGCCGTCGAACGGGTGCTCCAGGAACAGGTCCAGCGCGTAGTAGTTGCGCTTCATCTTCGGGAAGCCCAGCTCCTGCCGCGTCATCGGCACCTCGCGCAGCCGGCCGGCGTCGTCGGTCACGATGAAGGTGTTGCCGGTGCCCGCGTTGATCAGGTGGCAGCCGTTGTTGTCCGGCCCCAGCGTGATGCCGAGCTGCGCGGCCTTGGCCACGATCGCGTCCAGGTCGCAGAAGTCGTCGATCGAGCTGCGCAGGATGCGCCGCGTGGCCTTGGCGCCGTACACCCAGTCGGTGCCCAGCATCTTGCTGAAGCCCAGCATGTACTCGTCCTGGTACATCGCCTTGAGGTCCTTGGCCACCACCGTCTTGGGATCGGGCAGCTGGCCGAAGTTGCTGTTGGCCGACACCGGGCCGGACATCGCGGTGAGCCCGGTGGGCGTGCCGTCCGCGGCGATGCCGCCGTAGGTGAAGTACTGGGTGGTGCTGAGCTCGGCGCTGCCGGCGCTCAGCGCGGGCTCCAGCGGCGAGGCGAGGAAGTAGCGCCCCGCGTTGCCGTACACCTTGAAGCTGGCGTCGCCGTTCACGTCCCAGGCGAAGCCCAGGCGCGGCGCCCACTGGTTGCGCTGCTTGATGTACGCCTTGCCGGCGGCGTTGTAGTTGGTGAACTGGTCGTCGCGCAGGCCCAGCGACAGCAGCAGGCGGTCGGTGACCTGCCAGTTGTCCTCGACGAACTGCGCGTGCTCGGTGGTGCGCACGTTGTTGAGCGCGTAGTCCACGTCGCGGGTGACGTAGTAGCCGTCCGCGCCGTTCGGGTAGTCGGCGGTGGCGCCCACGCCCAGGCCGGTGTTGAGCGGGTTGTGCGGGTTGTCCGTGTGCTGGTAGGTCCACGAGTAGCCGGGGCCGGAGCTGATCGAGCCCTGCTTGAGCGCCGCCGCGGTGAGGTTGTCGATGCCGGCGGTGAGCGTGTGGTCGCCCAGCTTGTACTCCAGGCTCAGCCGCAGGTTGGTGGTGCGGTTGCCGCGGCCGGGGGAGGTGATGGTGTCGACCGTCTGGTTGGTATAGCGCGGCGTGCCGCCGTTGAGCGCCGGGTTCTGCTGGTCGGGGCTGCCGATGTAGACCAGGCCCGGGTCGTAGCCGGCCACCTCGCTGTAGGCGGTGGTGTGCATCTTGCCGTACAGCGCGGTCAGCGTGAGGTCGTCGGTGAGGTAGCCGGTGTACTTGGCGGTCCACAGGTTGCCGCCGGTCTTGGTGTTGGCGGCGTGGCCGAACAGGTCGCCGCGCTGGAAGTCCTGGTAGTCGTAGCGGTAGGTGTCGGCGCTGTACTCGCGCTTGCTGGAGGCGCCGGTCAGCTCGAGGATGTTGCTGTCGTTGATGTTCCAGTCGAGCTTGGCGTACCACTTGGGCATGTCGTAGCGGTAGTCCGTGTACGGCGCGGTCGCGGTGACCGCGCCCAGCGTGTGGCCCTGCTGCTTGGCGATCTCGCCCGAGGCGAAGAAGAACAGCCTGTCCTTGACCAGCGGGCCGCCCAGGTAGGCGTCGTAGGTGGTGACCCAGTAGTTGCCCTCGCCGCGCGCGTCGTACAGGTCGCCGTACTTCTCCACCTGTCCCGCGGTGGTCGGCAGGCCGTTCCCGTAGTACAGGGTGGTCTGCCCAGCGCGCGCGGAGGCCGGCTCCCAGCTGGCCTGGCCGCCGAAGTGCCACTCGTTGGTGCCGCGCTTGCCGACCATGTTGATCACGCCGCCGTCGGAGCGGCCGTACTGCGCGCTGTAGCCGCCGGTGTAGACCTCCTCCTGCTCGATCGAGCCGTAAGGCAGGGTGATGCCGCCCTCGGACTTCAGCGGGTCGGTGGTGTTGAAGCCGTTGATGTAGTAGGCGTTCTCGTTGGCGCCGGCGCCGCCGAAGCTGACCAGCGAGCCGCCGGTGGCGGTGGTGAAGCCGCCGGTGTTGCCGGCCGCGCCGGGCGCCAGCTGCGCCACCGCCTCGGCCGAGAAGCCCAGCGGCAGCTTGCGCAGCTGCTCGGCGGTGATCACCGTGCGCGAGTCCACGCCGGTCACGTCGATCGGCGGCAGCGCGTTGGCGGTCACGTTGACGCCGGACAGGTTCTGCGCCGCCGCCCCGGCGAAGGAGACGTCCGTGGCCGCGCCCACGCGCAGGCTCACGTCGTCGCGCGTCTGCACCACCGCGCCGGCGCGCTTGAGCGTCACCGTGTACGTGCCCAGCGGCAGCTGGGTGGCGACGTAGCGGCCATGGCTGTCCACGGGCACCTCGCGCTGCAGGCCGGTGCTGCCCTGGATGGTCACCGTGTCGCCCATCCCGGCGGGGACCTGGCCGGCGATGCTGCCGGTGGTGGACTGCGCCAGCGCGCCGCCGCTGGCCAGCGCCGCCGCGATCAGCAGGCACAGCCTCGTCCTGCCCATGGAATCGTGTCTTTTCATGTCTACCGTTGCTCCCCGTCTGTCCGGATCTGAGAAATCACCAAGGCCGTCCCGCGTTCCCCCGCCGTCCCTGCGTCTTCCTCGCCGGCGCGCGCCGGCGGCCCGCGGCTCCGCCGCGACCCTTCAAGCCGTCCGGTTCCACTCCACCCAGGCGGCGCTGCCGCGCGGCAGCGCGAGGCGGCAGCGGCCGTGCGCGTCGGCGGTCGCCGTGCCGTCTTCCGCGAAGCTCACGCCGCGGCGGCTGTCCAGCGCGTCCGCGCGCAGGCGCATCACGCGGCCGGCCGCGCCGGCGGGCAGGCCGCTCACCGTCACCGCTGCGTCGCGCGCGGCGTCCTTGTTGAGCAGCGCCGCCTGCAGCGCGTCGCCGCGTCGCGCGGCGTAGGCGGTGAGGTTGGCGCCGCCGGCGTCGAGGCGGCCGGACAGCATGCGCGCGCCGGCGAAGCGCTGCGCCAGCTGCAGGCCGTGGTACAGCGGCCGCGGCTGGAAGCCGAGCGCGACGTCGCCGGCGATCGCCGAGTAGCGCGAGGCCGCCGCGTCGCGGCGGTCCTGCAGGTCGCCCGCCACGGCCGCGTTCGCGGCGCGGCCCAGCGAGGCCTCCACCGACCGCAGCGTGCCGCCGTGGAAATGGATGCCGGCCACGCCTCGCTGCGCCAGCGCCAGCATGAAGTCCGCGCCCCACAGCGCCGAGGCGAACACGTTGCTGACGCCGTCGCGCCCGCCGAAGTAGTAGGAGTTGGCCTCGGTGAGGCGCAGCGGCAGGCCGCGCGCGTCCGCCGCGCGCACGATCCGCTCGACCTCGGCGTAGAAGCCGGCGTCGCCGGACAGCAGGTCCGGGATCGAGCCCTTCGGCGCGGCGTCGCGGTAGTAGTGCCGGCTCAGGAACACGCTGGCGTCGCCGTGCCGGCGCGCGTGCTCGATCACCCAGTCGGTGTTGGCGCCGGTGTCGGGCCCGGCGACCGGCAGGCCGGCCGCGCGCAGCGCCTGCGCGTAGGGCGTCCACGCGGCGTCGAAGGCGGCGTAGTCCGCCTCGTAGTTGTTCGCCTCGTTGCCGATCTGGATCGCCAGCAGGCGGTCGCCCACCGCCTGCCGCACCGCGCGGGCCAGCTCGACCGCCATCGCCGGCACGCCGATCTTCAGGTTCACGCCGAACACCAGCGTCCAGCCGGTGGCGCGCAGGAAGCCGGCCAGCGCCTCCAGCGCCTGCGGCTGCAGCGCGAACGGTCGCTGCGGGCCGCCCTCGTGCACCGGCTGCGGCGGCAGCGCGCCGCGGTAGCCGCTCCAGCTGGCGTAGTCGCTGGTGTTGCCGCCGATGCGCAGCACGCCCTGCGGGTTCAGCGCGCGGAACAGCCGCACCAGTTCGCGGTTGTCCGGCGAGAAGAAGGCCGGGTCGGCCAGCTGCAGCGTCTCGTAGCTCAGGCTCGCCAGCGTGGGGCTGACGGCGCGGCCCGGCCGGTCCGGCTGCATGGCGAAGCGTGCCTCGGCCGGCGCGGCGGCCGCGCGCGCGAACCCGCCCGTGGCGGCCGCCAGCGGCAGCAGCGCGGCGGCCTTCAGCAGCTGGCGTCTGCGCGGATCGAACATGATTCTCCCCTCTGCGTCTCGGATGGGCGCCGCCGGCGGCCGGCGGTCAGTCGTGCGGCACCAGCTCCAGCGTCAGCACCTGGAACGGCGCCAGCTCGATCGTTTCCGGACGATCCGCGTCCAGCTCGCGCGCGGGCTGCGCCGCGTCGGCGCGCCACGGGCTGCGCGCGCGGAAGCGGCGCGCGGCGCCCGGCGGCAGCTCCAGCTGGCGCGCGAGGTCGATCACCGCCAGTTGCGGCCTGTCGCCGGGGTTGCGCAGGGTGAGGATGGCCTTGGCCGGGGTCCACGCCGCCCAGCCGTAGACGTCCAGGCGTCCGGGATCGCCGCCCACCCAGTGGGTGTCCTTGAGCACCTGCGCGTTGGCGCGCGACCACTTCGCCGCCTCGGCCAGCATGTCCCAGTCCGCCCCGCCCAGCAGCGACGGGGTGATGTACAGCTCCTGCAGCTGCGTGCCGCTGCCGAAGTACGAGTGCACCTCGTTGGCGAAGTCGTGGCCCGGGTCGGTGTCGAGCCGCTTGTTCTCCTTGGCGTAGATGACGCCGTGGAGCATCAGCGAGTTGAGCGGGAACAGCGGCCCCTTCACCACGATGTTGCGGTAGGTCTCGCGGTCGCGGTAGGTGATCCAGCGCTCGCGCTCGGTGCCCACGCCGGCGTGCCAGTCGTCCTCGCCGTCGCGCCAGATCGAGTCGGCGTAGCGCAGCCAGAACGGCGAGGCCAGCGTGCCGGTGGTGAGGTTGATGTAGAGGTCCGGCCTGGCCTTGCGCAGGTCGTCGATCAGCGCGATCGCCGCGTCGAAGTCGCTGCCGAAGCGGCTGCCGGGGAACACCTTGTCGGCGTTGCCGGTGCCGTCGAACTTGAACTGGTTGACGCCGTCCTCGCGCACCAGCTGCAGCGTCACGTCGTGGAAGCGCTGGTAGTACTTCGGGCCGGACAGCGCCAGGCCGCCGTCGATGACCTCGTAGCCGGCCGCCCGGCCGTTCTTCACGCGCTCCTGCTTGGGCGGGCCGTAGCCGCCCCACGGCGACAGCCACATGCCCGGCGCGGCGCCGTACTTGGTCGCCGCGTCGCGCAGCGGCGCGAAGCCGCGCGGGAAGTCCTTGCTGAAGTTCCAGCTGCCGCTGCGATCGTCCCAGCCGTCGTCGAACAGGAAGGAGTCGAGCTTCACCCCGCGCTTGACCGACAGCTCCTCGCCGAAGGCGTGGATGCGGTCCAGCGCCTGGCGCTCGGTGTACGGCGTGAAGTAGCCGATGTCGTACCAGGAGTTGTAGTGCAGGAAGGTGCGGTAGGGATGCGCGCGCTCGCGCTCCACGTAGGCGAGGAAGTCGCGGCGCAGCTGGTTGTCGTGGGTGGCGCCCACCACCGCCGAGTAGGTCATCGACTGCCCCCTGGGCAGCGGCAGCCCGCGCTCGATCCACAGCTGCACGCGGTTGCCCCAGGCGTTGCTGGAGGACAGCGGGTGCTCGAAGCCGAAGTAGTCGGGGCCGCTCACCACCGGCGAGCCCGGCACGCTGCCGACCACCTCGGCCTCGTCGGCCTTCGCCTGCAGCAGGTCCACGCGCGCGATGTCCTCGTCCTGCCTGAGCGCGGTGACGGTGACGATCTCGCGCAGGTAGTCCGAGCCCTCGCGCTGCACCCACTGCCAGTCGATGCGCAGGCGGCCGTCGGCGTCGCCGAAGCGGGCGGTGATGGCGCGGCCCGGCAGCCGCTCCGACGCGCGCGAGGCGTGCGGGTCGGCCTTGAGCCTCGTTTCCTTCGGCGGCGCGAGCAGGCGCAGCCGGGAGGCGTCGAGCCTGCGGCCGTCGCGCCAGGTGAGCACGAAGGGCTCGGCGACCGGGATCGTGCGGCGGTTGACGCGGTCGGTGACGGCCATGTCGGCGAACCGGCCGTCGGCCAGCCGCCACTGCACGGCGATGGCGGCGTTGCCGAAGTCCCGCGTGGCGGCGAACGCGGGCGCGGCGAAGGCCACGGCCATGCCGCCGGCCAGCGCCAGCGCGGCCCACGGCCGCGGCGTGGCGGCGCCTTGCGTCCGCCGTGCCTGGATGCCGCCGCTGCGACCTGCGCCTGCCCTTGCGTTCATGCCGTCGACCTCGCTGAAGATGCCCCGGCCGCGCTCCGCGCGGTGCGGGAAAGGTGGGGTTGGAGCGCCGCGCTCCGCGCGGCTCGTGGTGCCGTGGACGGGCCGCCCGGCGCCATTCCCGCGAAAGCGGGAACGGCGGTCGCAAGCTGCGTGGCCGCCCGCCGGTTTCTCATGCGGCCAGCCTTCGCAGGCGCACTTCGCCGAGCAGCGCGTCGACCCGCGCGCGCCGCGCGTAGCCGGTTTCCTCGTCCATCGCGTTGGCCGCGCCGCAGGCCACGCCCAGGCGCAGCGCCTCCTCCAGCGGCTCGCCGCGCTTGAGCGCCACCGCCAGCCCGGCGAGCAGGCAGTCGCCCGAGCCCACCGCGTTGACGCTGCGCTCCAGCACCACCGTCGCGTGCCACGCCTGGCGGCCGTCGAAGCCCACCGCGCCCTCGGCGCCCAGCGTCACCACCGGCTGCGCGACGCCCTGCGCGTGCAGCGCGCGCGCCACCGCGGCGGCGGCCTCCGGCGCGTCGATCCGGCAGCCGCACAGCTCGGCGGCCTCGTCGCGGTTGGGCTTGAGCAGACGCGCGCCGGCGGCCGCCGCGTGGCGCAGCGCCTCGCCGCTGGCGTCGACCAGGCACGGCAGCCCGGCCGCCGCGGCCTGGCGCACCATGCGCGCGTAGGTGTCCGCGACGAAGCCGCGCGGCAGGCTGCCGGACAGCACCAGCAGCGCGCTCTCCTCGGCGCAGCGCCACCAGGTGCGCAGCAGTTCCTCCTGCGCGGCGGGCGCCAGCGCGGGACCGGGGCCGAGGATCTCGGTGACGCGGCCGTCGGCCTCGCGCACCGCGATGCAGCTGCGCAGCGGCGCCTCGATCTCGACGCCGTGGAACAGCACGCCGCGCCCGGCCATGCGCCGCGCGATCAGGTTGCGGTGCGCGGCGTCGGTCAGCCCCACCAGCTGCACGCGCTCGCCCAGCGCGGCCACGGTCTGCGCCACGTGCAGGCCCTTGCCGCCGGGGTACAGCTCGGCGCGCGCGGCGCGCTGCACCGCGCCGGGCGCCAGCGCGTCCAGCGTGAACAGGTGGTCGATCGCGGTGTTGAAGCCGGCGACGGTGATCATGGCGTCTCCGCCAGCAGCCGCCGCACGTCCTCCACCGTGGCCTGCGCGGCGGTGCCGCCGATGCCGCGGGTGGACAGGCCGCCGCAGGCCGCGCCCCAGCGCAGGCACTCGCGCAGCGGCAGGCCGCGGCGCCAGGCGTGCAGGAAGCCGGCGTCGAAGGAATCGCCGGCGCCGGTGCTGTCCACCGCCTCGACGCGGAAGGCCGGCACCGCCAGCGGCGCGCCGTCCTCGTCCAGCGCGAGGCAGCCCTCGCCGCCGAGCTTGACCACGGTGCGGGTGACGCCGTTCTCCAGCGCCTTCAGCGCGCGCGCCGCCGTGGGCTCGCCGCCGACCGCGCAGGCTTCCAGCGCGTTGGGCAGGAACACGTCGACCAGCGGCAGCAGTTCGAGCAGTTCCGCGCCCCAGCGCTGCGCCGGGTCGAAGCCGGGATCGAGCGAGGTGGTGAGGCCGAGCGCGCGGGCGCGCGCGAACAGCGCGCCCAGCCCCGGCTGCAGCGCGCGCTGCAGGTAGTAGGAGGACACGTGCAGGTGGCCGGCCCGCGCCAGCAGCGCGTCGTCGATCTCCTCCGCGCGCAGCGCGGCGATCGCGCCGGGATAGGTCACCAGCGCGCGGTCGCGCGCGTCCGACAGCGCCACGGTGATCCCGGTGCGCAACGCGGCGTCGCGGCGCACCGCGCCGGTGTCGATGCCGGCCGCGCGCAGCGCGCCGACGCAGTAGTCGCCCCAGCCGTCCTGCCCGGCCACGCCGGCGAACAGCACGCCGTCGCCCAGCCGCGCCAGGCCCATCGCGCAGATCATCGAGGAGCTGCCCGGCCCCTGGCGGAAACCCTCGGCGAGGATCTCGCGCCCGAACGCGGGCAGCCCCGCGCACCCGGTGAACACCAGGTCGGCGTTGATCTCGCCGGCGACCAGCACGGGTTTCATGCGCCGTCCCCCGCCGCGTGGATCGCGAAGGACTCCACCACGCGGGTGAGCACGCCCTGCGAGGGCGCGTCCGGGCGCTGCTCCAGCGCCAGGCAGCGGAAGAACGCCAGCAGCTGGCCCACCACGACGTGGATCATCTGCTGCTGCGCCTCCTCCAGCGCGTACAGGCCGGGCAGCTCGACCGCGACGCCGCCGGGCCCGAGCACGTCGCCGGGGATCGACTCGCCCACCACCACGCGCGCGCCGCCCAGCGCCTTGCGGTTGAGCTCGCGCAGCAGGTCGTACTCGTAGCCGCGCACGCTCGGCTCGCCCGACAGGTAGGCCACCGTCAGGCAGTCGTCGTCGAGCCAGGACATCGGCCCGTGGCGCAGGCCCAGGAAGGTCTCCGGCAGCACGCGCATCGCGCCGCCGGACATCTCCAGCATCTTCAGCGCCGACTCGCGCGCCGCGCCCAGCGCCGCGCCGCTGCCCAGGTACACCGCCGCCGCCGACGGCGCGCGGGCCACCCGGGCCAGCGCGTCGCCGTGGCGCGCGAACACCGCGCCGGCCACCGCCGCGGCGGCGTCGGCCACGCGCGCGTCGGCGTCGCCCGAGGCGACGTGGCGCAGGCCGCTGCCGGCCAGCAGCAGGTTGGTGAAGCTGCTGGTCATCACCAGGCTGCGGTCGTTGGTGCGCTCGTCCAGCAGCAGCACGTGCATGCGCGGCTCGTCGCGGTAGCGCGTGGCCAGCCGGCCCTGCGCGTTGCAGGTGATCGCCAGGTGCGCGTAGCCCGGCTCGGCGGCCAGCACCTGGTCGACCACGCCGGTGCTCTCCGGGCTGTCGCCGGAGCGCGCGATCGACACCAGCAGGCCGCGCCCCGGCGGCAGCACGCCGCGGCGCGAGGTCAGCAGCGTGCCGGCGGGGATCGCCAGGCACGGCACGCCCAGCGCCGCCTGCAGCACCGGCGCCAGGCACTCGCCCACGTACACCGAGCTGCCCGAGCCGGTGAACACGATGTGCGCCGGGCGCGCGGCGAGCAGGCCGCGCAGCATCGCGTCGGCGCCCTCCTCCGCCAGGCGCGCGGCGGTGCCCTGCCAGGTCTGCGGCTGCTGCAGGATTTCGCGCAGCGTGTCGGCGTAGCCGCGCCGCGCCTGCTCGGCGGCGGGCGCGTCGTGCAGCTGCGCGAGTTCAGGCGAGAGAGGGCATTTGACAGGCATGGGCGTCTGTTGAAAGATGACGGAAAACGAAACACATCGAAACTTTCATCCAAAGGTATTCGAAATGAAAGACAACTTGCAAGCCGCCCCCGCCAGCCGCTCCGTCCTGGCCTCCCTGCCGCTCCCGCACGGCAAGCGCACCCGGCTGTGGCGCCTGCTGTACGGCCACGGCCCGCGCAACGGCACGCTGCTGGTGCTGCCGCTGGACCAGGGCCTGGAGCACGGCCCCACCGACTTCTTCCCGCACCCGCCGGCGGTCGACCCGGCCTACCAGTTCGCGCTGGCCGAGGCCGGCGGCTTCTCCGCCATCGCGCTGGGCATCGGCCTGGCCGAGAAGTACATGGCCGGGCACTGCGGCCGCGTGCCGCTGATCCTCAAGCTCAACGGCAAGACCAACATCCCCAGCGCCGCCGAGGCCACCTCGCCGCTGTTCGCCTCGGTGGAGGACGCCGTGCGCCTGGGCGCCGACGCGGTGGGCTACACGATGTACGTGGGCTCGCCGCGCCAGCACGACGAGTTCCGCCAGTTCGAGCAGGTGCGCCGCGACTGCGAGCGCTACGGCATGCCGCTGGTGCTGTGGTCCTACCCGCGCGGCAGCGCGATCAACGCCAGGGGCGGCACCAACACGCTGTACGCGCAGGACTACGCCGCGCGCGTGGCGCTGGAGCTCGGCGCCGACATCGTCAAGCTGCACGAGCCCAACGACAGCGTGGCCAACGTGCCGCCGCCCTACGACAAGCTGCAAGAGGACGCCGCCGCCCGCTGCGCCCGCGTGGTGCGCTCGGCCGGCCGCACCATGGTGCTGTTCTCCGGCGGCGAGAAGAACGACGACGACGAGGCGGTGCTGCGCAAGGTCGAGTTCTACATGCAGAGCGGTGCGAGCGGCGTGATGTTCGGCCGCAACATGTGGCTGCGCCCGTTCGACCAGGCGGTGGCGCTGACCCGTCGCGTGCATGACATCATGGCGCGCTATCCGCGCTGAGCGGAGGAACCGACGGATGGACGACGAGCGCGACGAGGACACCGGCAGGGCCGCGGACGAGGCACCGCGCCCGCGCTTCTGCGGCTGCTGCGCGCCGCCGCCGCGCGCCGCCGCGCCGGCCTCCGGCCAGGGCAAGAACCTGCTGGCCACCGCGCCGGACGCCGGCAAGCTGGCCATGCCGCTGGCCGAGTTCGCGCCGCGCAGCATGCTGCGCGTGCCGGCCACCCGCGTGGAGCGGCCGCGCTTCCCGGTGATCGACGTGCACACCCACCTGAGCTGGATGCGCGACGTGCGCGGCGCGGTGCCGGTGGGCGAGGCGATGACCTTCTTCACCGACCCCGCGCAGCTGCTGCCGCTGATGGAGCGCAAGGGCATCCGCGCCATGGTCAACCTCACCGGCGGCGTCGGCCGCGGGCTGGAGGAGACCATCGCGCGCTTCGACCGCGCCGCGCCGGGCCGCTTCCTCAGCATGACCGAGCCCTCCTTCGGGCTGTTCGCCGAGCCGGACTACCCGCGCCTGCAGGCCGAGGCGATCGAGCGCGCCCGCCGCGCCGGCGCGTGCGGGCTGAAGCTGCTCAAGACGCTCGGGCTGTACCTGCGCGAGGGCATCGACCAGGGCGCGCTGGTCGGCGTGGACGACGCCCGCTTCGACCCGATGTGGGAGACCTGCGCGGCGCTGGGCATGCCGGTGTTCATCCACACCGCCGACCCGCTGGCGTTCTTCCGGCCCACCGACCGCCACAACGAGCGCTACGAGGAACTGGCCCATCACCCGGACTGGTCGTTCTACGGCCCGGAGTTCCCCGGCCACGCCGAGCTGATCGCCGCGCGCGACCGCGTGATCGCGCGCCACCCGCGCACCACCTTCGTGCTGATGCACGTGGGCAGCCAGGCCGAGGACCTGGACGCCATCGAGGCCTGCCTGGCGCGCTTCCCCAACGTGCAGGTGGACATCAGCGCGCGCATCGCCGAGCTCGGCCGCCAGCCGCGGCGCAGCCGGCGCTTCTTCGAGCGCTTCCAGGACCGCATCCTGTTCGGCACCGACGCGGTGCCGCCGCCGTGGGGCGAGGACGTGCCGCAGCAGCTGCTCGGCGACGCGCTGTACGAGATCTACTACCGCTTCCTTGAAACCGAGGACGAATACTTCGACTATGCGCCGGCGGCCACGCCGCCGCAGGGACGCTGGTCGATCTACGGCCTGGGCCTGCCCGACGCGATCCTGCGCAGGGTCTACCACGACAACGCCGCACGCCTGCTGGGAATCGCATGAGCAAGAGCCGCAAGGCCGCCGCCCCGAAACTGCTGCTGGAGGAGCGCCGCCGCCTGATCGTCGAGCAGGTGGAGCGGCAGGGCCGCGTCACCGTCGAGGAGCTGGTCCGGCGCTTCGGCATCTCCGCCGTCACCATCCGCGCCGACCTGGAGGCGCTGGCCCGCGCCGGCGCGGTCACCCGCTCGCACGGCGGCGCCATCCCGGCGGCGCCGGTGCAGCAGGACACCCCGCTCACCGTCAAGGAGACCCGCCACCACGCGCAGAAGCGCCGCATCGGCATCGCAGCGGCCCGGCTGGTGCGCGACGGCGAGACCATCATCATCGACTCCGGCACCACCACCGTGGAGATCGCCCGCCAGCTGCGCCAGCAGCGCTGGAACGAGCTGACCGTGATCACCAACGCGCTCAACATCGCGCTGGAGCTGAGCGGCCTCGGCGGCGTGCGGGTGATGATGCTGGGCGGCCTGCTGCGCCAGACCTCCTACTCGCTGGCCGGCCCCGACGCCGAGCAGGCGCTGGCGCGGCTGTCCGCCGACCGCCTGTTCCTCGGCGTGGACGGCCTCGATCCCGCCGTGGGCGTGACCACCCCCGACCCGCTGGAAGCCTCGCTCAACGCGCTGATGATCCGCGTCTCGCGGCAGACCGTGGCGGTGCTGGACGCCAGCAAGTTCGGCCAGCGCAGCCTGTCGGTGATCGCGCCCATCGCCAGCCTGGACACGGTGATCAGCGACACCAGCGTCCCGGCCGACCACGTCGAGGCGCTGCGCAAGCAGGGCGTGCAGGTGCTGCTGGTCTAGCCTGCCCGCGTGCCGGGCCCGTCCCCGGCTGTGTAAACTCGCGCCGTTGGCTTGGGGGGAAACGGCAGGGATGATCGTCGGCATCGATCTGGGCACCACGCATTCGCTCATCGGCATCTATGCGGACGACGGTCCGCGCCTGTTCCCCAATCCGCTCGGCGACCTGCTCACGCCCTCGGTCGTGGGCGTGGACGACGACGGCCACGTGCTGGTGGGCCAGGCCGCGCGCGACCGCATGGTCAGCCACCCGCAGCAGGCCGTCGCCGCCTTCAAGCGCTGGATGGGCACCGACCGCGAGACCCGCCTCGGCCGGCGCACCTTCCGGCCGGAGGAGCTTTCCGCGCTGGTGCTGCGCGCGCTCGTCGCCGATGCCGAGGCGGCGCTGGGCGGGCGCGTCGCCGAGGCGGTGATCAGCGTGCCCGCGTACTTTTCCGACGCCCAGCGCAAGGCCACCCGCGCCGCCGGCGAACTGGCCGGCATCCGCGTGGAGCGGCTGATCAACGAACCCACCGCCGCGGCGCTCGCCTACGGCCTGCAGGAGCGACCCGACGGCTCGCGCTTCCTGGTGTTCGACCTGGGCGGCGGCACCTTCGACGTCTCCGTGCTGGAGATGTTCGAGGGCGTGGTGGAGGTGCACGCCAGCGCCGGCGACAACTTCCTCGGCGGCGAGGACTTCCTCGACGCGCTGGAGGCGGCCTGCCTGGCCGGCCTCGGCCTCGCCCCCGACGCCCTCGATGCCCCGCAGCGGGGCCAGCTGCGCCGCCGCCTGGAGACGGCCAAGCGCGCGCTGAGCAGCGAGGAGGAGGTCCGCGTCGAGTGCCGGCTCGGCGAGCGCGCCATCGACTGGCGCATCGACCAGCAGCGCTTCGCCCACCTGGTCGAGCCGCTGCTGCAGCGCATGCGCGCCCCGCTGGAACGCGCCATGCGCGACGCGCGGCTGCAGCCGGAGCAGCTCGACGAGATCGTGCTGGTCGGCGGCGCCAGCCGCATGCCGCTGGTCGCGCGCCTGGTCTCGCGGATGTTCGGCCGCCTGCCGCTGCGCCATGTGCATCCGGACCAGGCGATCGCGCTCGGCGCCTGCGTGGCCGCCGGCATGAAGGCGCGCGACCGCCGGCTCGAGGAAATGGTGCTCACCGACGTGTGCCCCTACACGCTGGGCACCGAGGTGGCGCGGCGCGACGAGCAGGGCCGGCCGCAGAGCGGATTCTTCCATCCCATCATCCAGCGCAACAGCGTGGTGCCCACCAGCCGCGAGGACACCTTCTGGCCGGTACAGCCCGGGCAGAGCGGGATCGTGCTGCAGGTCTACCAGGGCGAGAGCCCGCTGGTGGCGAACAACATCAAGCTCGGCGAGCTCAAGGTGCCGGTGGACCCGCGCCTGCCGCCGGAGCAGAACGCGGTCGACGTGCGCTTCACCTACGACGTCAACGGCGTGCTGCAGGTGGAGGCCGCCGTGCGCGCCACCGGCAAGCGGCACGAGCTGGTGCTCGAACGCAATCCCGGCCTGCTCGACCCGCGGCAGATCCGCGAGCGGCTGGCGGCGCTCGCCGAGCTGAAGGTGCATCCGCGCGCCAAGCAGGAGAACGTCGCCCTGCTCGCCCGCGCCGAGCGGCTGTACGAGGAGCACCTGCACGCGCGCGAACAGCTGCAGCAGTGGATCGCGCGCTTCCGCGCGGCGCTGGAGACGCAGGACGAGCTGCTGATCCGCGAGCACCGCCGCGAGTTCGGCGCGGCGCTCGACACGCTGGAGCCGGCCTGATGTCGCCGCTGGAATGGTTCGGCCTCGGCGGGGACGCGGACGAGCGCGCGCTCAAGCGCGCCTATGCGCAGCGCCTGCGGCGGACACGGCCGGAGGACGATCCGGAAGGCTTCCAGCAGTTGCACGCGATGTACCAGCGCGCCCTCGCCCAGTGCCGGCGGAATCCTGCCCTCGCCCCTGCCTCCGCCGGCGATGGCGGCGGCAACGGCGGGCCGGCAGGCGATGCGCCTCCCGCCGCGGCCGCGGCGGCCCCGCCACGCGCGGACGGGGCCGCCCCCCGGATGCCCGCCGCCATGGCCGGGACCGACCTGCGGCCGCCCGCGGTGCGCTTCGACCTCGACGGCTTCTGCACGCAGGCGATCGACCGCGCCGCGTCGGGCGACGCGGACGCGCTCGGGCGCTGGCTGCAGGCGCGCCCGGAGTTCTGGTCGCTGCAGCTGAAGACGGAAGCCGGGCGCGCGCTGGTGCAGCGGCTCTACCGCGAACGGCCGCCGATGCCGGCGGCCTGCCTGGACGCCATCCTGCGCTTCTTCGACCTGCACCACGCGACGGCCGGACACGATCCGCTGGCCCTGCAACGCCTCGAACGGCACATGCAGCTGGCCTGGGAACTGCAGCCCGCCCATCGCGCGGCGTTGTGCGCCCGTCTCCGGCCCATGCCGACGGTCCGCACGCTGGACCGCCAGCTGGCCCTGCTGGAAGCACCGTTCCGCTGGAGCCGCGTGATCGCCCTGGCGGTCTTCCCCGCGCGCATCGCCATGTTCGTGAACACCCTGACCCGGGGGCATCCGGAAGACTTGCCGGAGCGCTTCGACCGGCGGGCCATCCGGTTCTGGCTCGACGCCGCCGACCGCACGCGCATCACCCGGGCGCGCCTGCTGATGGGCGGCATCCGCTGGCTGGCGGCGACCCTGCTGGGCGCCCTGCTCGGTTGTGCCATCGCCTGGCTGGACGCCGATCCGGCCGAAGCCGGCCGGCTCGCGCTGGGCCTGGGCGCGGTCGGCTTCACGATGGGCCTGTGCTGGCTGGCGTGGATGGCCTACCAGCCGCTCGACCGCTGGCACGGGCTACCCGAGCACGTCGCGGTGCGCTGGCCCTGGCTGAACCTGCTGCTGGTGCCGCTGCTGTGCGGCCTGGGCCTGGGCGTGAACGCGCTGCTCCCGCACAGCGTGCTTGCCCTGGTTGTGCCCGTCGTGGCCGCATGGCTGGCGATACGCCGGTGCTGGCGGCGTTTCCCGTCGCAACGCCGCCCGCACGCCGCGATCTTCCGCGTCGCGCCGTTCCTGATCTACCCGTTGGCCCGCGTCCTGTTCGTCGATGCCGACGACGTCCGCGGTGGCTTCGCCTACTGGCAGATCCTGACCGTCCCCATGCTGGCCTGGGGCCTCGACCTGTGGTTCCAGCGCGCGCACCTGCGCGTCAGGTCGCGGACGGCCGCGCAAGCCGACTAGCGCCGGCCGGCGAGCCGGGCGTGACGCGACGCATGCGCAGGCAAGCGGCTACTTGGCGCGCGGCCTGAACTCCAGCGGCATCGCCTCGCCGCGCGCCGCCGCCGGCGGCTTCGGGCCGCAGGCGCCGCAGGTGCTGCAGCCGTCGCTGCAGTCGCCGGTGGCCTGCTTCGGCTGCAGCCGGCGGCCGAGCGCCTGCGCCAGGCGCGAATCCCGGCGCGCTAGGCGGATCGAGGCCGCCGCCAGCCAGCGGCTGCTGAGCTGCGGCGCCAGCTTGCGGAACGCGACCAGCGCGCTGGCCAGCACCGCCAGCCCGATCGCCGCGTACTGCGCGAGCAGGCCCGCGCTCATGCCAGCCACGCCGCCAGGTGGTAGGTGACGAACGAGGCCGCGTAGGCCAGCGCGAACATGTAGCCGAAGGAGATCGCCACGTTGCGCCAGGAGTCGGTCTCGCGGCGGATCACCGCCAGCGTGGACATGCACTGCGGCGCGAAGGCGAACCACACCAGCAGCGACAGCGCGCTGGCCAGCGGGAAGTTGGCGGCCAGCGCGTGGCCCAGCCCGCCCGCGTCGGCGTCGCCGCCCACCGCGTACACGGTGGCCAGCGCGGCCACCGCGGTCTCGCGCGCGGCGAAGGCCGGGATCAGCGACAGGCTGATCTGCCAGTTGAAGCCCAGCGGCGCGAAGATGTGCTGCAGCGCGCGGCCCATGTAGCCGGCGATGCTGTACTCGATCGCCGGCGCCGTCGCGCCCGCCGGCGGCGACGGGAAGGTGGAGATGAACCACATCAGCACGGTCAGCGCCAGGATCACGCCGGTCAGGCGCTTGAGGAAGACCATGCCGCGCTCCCACAGCCCGATCGCCACGTCGCGCGGCTTGGGCAGGCGGTAGGACGGCAGCTCCATCAGCAGCGCGTGCTCGCTGCGGTCGCGGCGCAGCCGCTTCATCACCCAGCCCACCGCCATCGCGCCGGCGATGCCGGCCGCGTACAGCGCGAACAGCACCACGCCCTGCAGGTTGAACACGCCCAGCACGCGCCGGGTCGGGATGAACGCGCCGATCAGCAGCGCGTACACCGGCAGCCGCGCCGAGCAGGTCATCAGCGGCGCCACCAGGATCGTCGCCAGGCGGTCGCGCGGGTCGGTGATCGAGCGCGTGCCCATGATGCCGGGGATGGCGCAGGCGAAGCTGGACAAGAGCGGGATGAACGAGCGCCCGGTCAGCCCCACCGACACCATCAGGCGGTCGAGCAGGAAGGCCGCGCGCGGCAGGTAGCCGGACTCCTCCAGCGTGAGGATGAAGAAGAACAGCACCAGGATCTCGGGCAGGAAGCCCAGCACCGTGCCCAGGCCGCCGAACAGGCCGTCGGTGACCAGGCTCCGCAGCGGGCCGTCCGGCATCCAGGCGGCGACGTGCGCGCCGAGCCAGTCGAAGCCGTCGGCGATGGCGTCGGTCATCGGCTTGCCCACCGAGTACACCGCCTGGAACACCAGGAACATCACCGCCGCCAGGATCGCCAGGCCGAACACCGGGTGCAGCGCCCAGCGGTCCAGCGCGTCGTCGCGCGCGTCGGTGGCGCGCGGCATCACCACGGTGGCGGCCAGCAGCGCGCGCACCTGGTCGTGCAGGTCGGCGCGGCTGGCCGCGTCGTCGGGCTGCGCCGGCGCGGCGGCCGGCACCTCGCCGTCCACCTGCGCGACCAGCGCCCGCACGCCGTCGCGCCGCACCGCCACCGTCTCCACCACCGGCATGCCCAGCCGGCGCGACAGCTCCGCCACGTCGATGGCGATGCCGCGGCGGCGCGCCGCGTCCATCATGTTCAGCGCCAGCACCACCGGGCGGCCCAGCCGCTGCACCTCCAGCACGAAGCGCAGGTGCAGGCGCAGGTTGGTGGCGTCGGCCACGCAGACGATCAGGTCGGGCGGCGCCTCGCCGGGGTAGTTGCCCTCCAGCACGTCGCGGGTGATCCGCTCGTCCGGGCTGGCGGCGTCGAAGCTGTAGGTGCCGGGCAGGTCGAGCAGTTGCAGCACGCGGCCGGACGGCGCGGTGAAGCGGCCCTCCTTGCGCTCCACGGTGACGCCGGCGTAGTTGGCCACCTTCTGCCGGCCGCCGGTGAGCTGGTTGAACAGCGCGGTCTTGCCGCAGTTCGGGTTGCCGACCAGGGCGATGCGCAGCGTGCCGGCGCTCATGCCGCCTCCTGCGCGCGCACGCGCACGCGCGCCGCCTCGGCGCGGCGCAGGGCGAAGCGGGTGGAGCCGATCTGGATCAGCAGCGGATCGGCGCCCAGCGGGCCGCGCGCGACCAGGCGCACCGGCTCGCCGGCGACGAAACCCAGGTCGCGCAGGCGCTGCGCGATCGCATCGTCGGCATGGGCATCTTCCACTCGTTCCACCACGGCACTGGCACCCTTCGGCAGCTCGGTCAGACGCACGGCAACCACTCAAATAAGAATGGTTCGCATTGTACGCCCATTTCGCATTCGCTGCAGGGCGCGGGCGTCGCGGCCGCAGGCCGCTTGCGGATGCCTTGGAGGGAACCTTCTCGCGGCCGGAGGCCACGATGCGGAACACGATGAGCCTGATCGCCCCCGGCGACGATTTAAGATGCACGCCTTTCCCCGCAGGAGCCGCACGATGACCGCCGTGCAGATCACCGACCGCGCCGGCGTGCGCGAACTCGCCCTCGCCCGCCCCGAAGTGCACAACGCCTTCGACGACGCGCTGATCGCCGAGCTCACCGCCGCCATCGAGGACGCCGGCCGCGACCCGGCGGTGCGCGCGCTGGTGCTCACCGGCCGCGGCGCCAGCTTCTCCGCCGGCGCGGACCTGAACTGGATGCGCGGCATGGCCGCCGCCGGCGAGGCGGACAACCTGGCCGACTCGCTGCGCCTGGCGCGGCTGATGCGCAGCCTGCAGTTCTGCCCCAGGCCCACCCTCGCCCGCGTCAACGGCGCCGCCTACGGCGGCGGCGTGGGGCTGGTCGCCTGCTGCGACATCGCCATCGGCGTCGAGGGCGCGAAGTTCGGCCTCACCGAGGTGAAGCTCGGCCTGGTGCCGGCGGTGATCTCGCCCTACGTGGTGGCCGCCATCGGGCTGCGCCACGCACGGCGGCTGTTCCTCACCGGCGAGGTCTTCGACGCCGCCGCGGCGCAGCGCATCGGCCTGCTGCACCGGGTGGTCGCGCCCGACGCGCTGGACGAGGCGGTGCAGGCCGCTCTGGCGCTGCTCGCCAAGGCCGGCCCGCTGGCGCAGGTCGAGGCCAAGCGGCTGGCGCTGGGCATGGCCGGCCTGGACGAGGCCGCCGCCGAGCGCATCGACCGCGACAACGCCGCGCTGATCGCGCGCCTGCGCGTGTCGCCCGAGGGCCAGGAGGGGCTGGGCGCCTTCCTCGCCAAGCGCGCGCCGGCGTGGGCGGCGGCCGCCCCGTCGGGACGCGCGTAGGATTCGCGGGCGCCACGGCGACCGGCGACCGCGGCCATGCCGGCTTCGGCCGCGGCGGCAAGCCTTCGCTGCGGGTCGTCGGGGCATGGATGGGGCATCGCGGCCGGAGGCCGCTCCCACAGGGTCGCGGCAATCCTTCGCGGGAGCGGCCTGCGGCCACGATGGCCAGATCCCCCCATGCTGCGCCGCGCATCGGCCCGCCCCCGGCGATCTGCTAGCTTTGCCGGCCGCCCCGACGAACGGCCGCAAGGACCCCGCATGTTCGAACGTGTCTTGATCGCCAACCGCGGCGAGATCGCCTGCCGCGTGATCCGCACCTGCCGCCGGCTCGGCATCCGCACCATCGCGGTGTACTCCGAGGCCGACCGCGACGCGCAGCACGTGCGCCTGGCCGACGAGGCCTGGCCGATCGGCGGCCCGCGCCCGGCCGACTCCTACCTGCGCTCCGACGCCATCCTGGACGCGGCGAAGAAGAGCGGCGCGCAGGCGGTCCACCCCGGCTACGGCTTCCTCTCCGAGAACACCGCCTTCGCGCGCGCCTGCGCCGGGGCCGGCATCGCCTTCATCGGCCCGCGCCCGGAGAGCATCGAGGCGATGGGCTCCAAGGCCGCCGCCAAGGCGCTGATGGAAAGGCACGGCGTGCCGCTGGTGCCCGGCTACCACGGCGACGACCAGCGGCCGGAGCACCTGGCCGAACAGGCGCGCCGCACCGGCTTCCCGCTGATGGTCAAGGCCGCGGCCGGCGGCGGCGGCAAGGGCATGCGCATCGTGCGCGGCGAGGGCGAGTTCGCCGCCGCGCTGGCCGCCGCGCAGCGCGAGGCGCAGTCCTCGTTCGGCGACGCGCGGGTGATCCTGGAGCGCTACGTGGAGCAGCCGCGCCACATCGAGTTCCAGGTGTTCGGCGACATGCACGGCCATGTCGTCCACCTCAACGAGCGCGAATGCTCCGCGCAGCGCCGCTACCAGAAGGTGCTGGAGGAGACGCCCTCGCCCTTCCTCACCCCGGAGCGCCGCCGCGCGATGGGCGAGGCCGCGGTGGCCGCGGCCCGCGCGGTGGACTACGTGGGCGCCGGCACGGTGGAGTTCATCGTCGCGCCCGACGGCGAGTTCTTCTTCATGGAGATGAACACGCGCCTGCAGGTGGAGCACCCGGTCACCGAGCTGACGCTGGGCCTGGACCTGGTCGAGTGGCAGCTGCGCGTGGCCGCCGGCGAGCCGCTGCCGCTGGCGCAGGAGCAGGTCCGCGCGCGCGGCCACGCCATCGAGGTGCGCCTGTACGCCGAGGACCCGGAGCAGAACTTCCTGCCCGGCTCCGGCCGCCTGCGCACGCTGCGCCTGCCCGCGCCGTCGGCGCACGTGCGCGTGGACGGCGGCGTGGCCGAGGGCGACACGGTGACGATCTTCTACGACCCGATGATCGCCAAGCTGATCGTGTGGGACGAGGACCGCCCGCGCGCGCTGCAGCGCCTGCGCGAGGCGCTGGCCGGGTGCGAGATCGCCGGGCCGAAGTCCAACGTCGCCTTCCTCGAACGGCTGGCGCGCCACCCGGCGGTGGTCGAGGGCCGCATCGACACCGGCTACCTGGACCGCCACCTGGACGAGTTCCTCGCCGGCGACGCCGCGCCGCCCGAGCGCGTGCTGTTCGCCGCCGCCACCGCCGCGCTGCTGCACGAGGAGGCGGACGCGCGCGCCGACGCCGCCGACCCGCACTCGCCCTGGGCGAGCGCCGACGCCTGGCGCGTGGGCCACGCCGGCAAGCGCATCGTCGCGCTGGCGCTGGGCGGCGCGCGCCTGGAGATCGAGGCCCACGGCCACGCCGGCGACTACCGCCTGCGCCACGGCGAGGCCGCGTGCGAGGTGCGCGGCGCGCGGCTGGACGGCGCGGCGCTGTGCGCGCGCTTCGACGGCGAGGCGCTGCGCCTGCCCGCGCGCGCCGACGCGCGGCGCGTGCTGCTGCACGACGCCGGCGGCCGCCGCTGGTCGTTCGAGCGCGCCGCCGCCTTCGCCTGGGTGGCCCGGGACGCCGCCGGCGGCGACCGGATCGTCGCGCCGATGCCCGGCCGCATCGTGCTGGTCCGCGCGCAGGCCGGCGACGCGGTCGAGGAAGGCCAGGAGCTGCTGGTGATGGAGGCGATGAAGATGGAGCTGGCGCTGAAGGCGCCGCGCGCCGGCACCGTCGAGAGCGTGTCGGCCGCGCAGGGCGACTTCGTCGAGGCCGACGCGGTGCTGGTGCGCTTCGCCGGCTGATCCCGCGCGGCGCGTCATGACAGCGCCATCCGCGCGGGACCATACTCCCGCCCCGGATCCACGCGGGGCATCGCCATGTACGTGATCATCCGGCGGTACCGGGTCGCCGAGGAACACCAGGCCTCGTTCCTGCGGCACTACAACGACGACGGCGACTGGGCCGCGCTGTTCCGGCGCGACCCGGCCTTCAAGGGCGCGCGCCTGCTGCGCGACGCGCAGGGCGGTGGCGCCTACCTCGGCATCGAGTACTGGGAAAGCCTCACCGCCTACGAGCGCTTCATGCGCCTCAACGCCGCGGCCTGCGCCGAGCTGGACGCCCGCTGCGAGGCGCTGGCCAGCGAGCGGACCCTGCTGGGGCGCTACATCCATCCGGCCTGAGCGCCTGTTCACGATCTCCAAATGTCCCCCCATGGAACGTCATCCCGGCGAAAGCCGGGATCCAGCGTCGCTGACTTTCGAGGGAACGTCACCGGATGACCAGCCCTTCGGCTGTTGAAAAGCGCCTCCTGCTTTCGCAGGAATGACCGAGAGGGAATAGCCGGGTCGACGGTAGGTCGGAACAGGCTCTGAGCGCGCCGAGGCGCGGGCGGCTATGCTTGGGGGCCATGAACGCTTCCAGCGACCACGTCCGCATCGTCGAGGTCGGCCCGCGCGACGGCCTGCAGAACGAGCGGGCCCTGCTCCCGGCCGAGGTGAAGATCGCGCTGATCGACCGGCTCTCCGCCACCGGCCTCGAGACCATCGAGGCGACCAGCTTCGTCAGCCCCAAATGGGTGCCGCAGCTCGCCGACGCGGCCGAGGTCTACCGCGGCATCCGCAAGGTGCCCGGCGTGAGCTACCCGGTGCTGGTGCCCAACCTGCAGGGCTACGAGCGCGCGCGCGCGGTCGGCGCCGCCGAGGTGGCGGTGTTCACCGCCGCCAGCGAGGCGTTCAACCGCAGGAACGTCAACGCCTCCATCGACGAGTCCATCGAGCGCTTCGTGCCGGTACTGGAACGCGCCAGGGCCGACGGCGTGGCGGTGCGCGGCTACGTCTCCACCGTGCTCGGCTGCCCCTACCAGGGCGAGGTGCCGGTGGGCGACGTGGTGCGGGTGGCCAGGCGCCTGCACGAGCTGGGCTGCCACGAGGTCTCGCTGGGCGACACCATCGGCGTGGGCACGCCGGCCAAGGCGCGCGCGATGCTGCGCGCGGTGGCGCAGGAAGTGCCGATGGCCACGCTGGCGGTGCACTTCCACGACACCTACGGGCAGGCGCTGGCCAACATCCTGGCCTGCCTGGAGGAAGGCGTGCGCGTGGTCGACAGCGCCGTCTCCGGCACCGGCGGCTGTCCCTACGCCAAGGGCGCCACCGGCAACGTCGCCAGCGAGGACGTGGTGTACATGCTGCACGGCATGGGCCTGCACACCGGCGTGGACCTGGACCTGCTCGTCGCCACCGGCGCCTGGCTGGCCGCGCAGCTGCACAAGGAGACCGCCAGCCGGGTGACGCGGGCGCGCACGGCGGCGTGACTTTCGCAGGCCGGCTTCGCGGATGGCCCGGTCCGTGCCGGCGCGCTTATGCTCGTCATTCCGGCAAAGGCCGGACGAGCGCGCAGCGCGACGAACGCCTGCGAAGCGGACGGCCCCGAAGGGGCGAGCGCGGCGAGTCATCCAGTCAAGTGAACCGTGCGAAGCACGCAAAACCTGTTTCGAGCGCTGCGCACGACGCATTTCACTGGATTCCGGCTTTCGCCGGAATGACGATGCTGGTTATTTCCACGCAGCCGAAGAGACGGGAACGAGCATGAAAGCATGGCACCGATACGCGCTGGCCTGCGCCGCCCCGCTGTGCGCGATGCTCGCCCACGCCGCGTCGCCCGCACCCACGCCCAAGGGCGACTGGCTGCTGCTCCCCGACCGCGTCTGGACCGCCGACGGCGACGCCGCGCACGCCGGCTGGGCGGTGCTGGTGCACGACGGCGCGATCGCCGCGGTCGGCCCGCGCGACGGCATCCGCGCGCCCGCCAATGCGCGGCGCGTCGAGCTGCCCGGCGCCACCCTCACGCCCGGCCTCGTCGACCTGCACTCGCACCTGTTCCTGCACCCGTACAGCGAGACGCTGTGGAACGACCAGGTGCTCACCGAGCCGCAGGACTACCGCACGCTGGAAGCCGCCGCGCACGCCAAGGCCACCCTGCTGGCCGGCTTCACCGCCGAGCGCGACCTCGGCACCGAGGGCGCCGGCTTCGCCGACGTGTCGGTCAAGCGCGCGATCGAGGAAGGGCTGATCCCCGGCCCGCGCATGTTCGTGGCCACCCGCGCGATCGTCGCCACCGCCAGCTACGGCCCCGGCCCGCGCGGCTTCCGCCCCGACCTCAGCCTGCCCGGCGGCGCGCAGGAGGTGAGCGGCGTCGACCAGGCGATGGCCGCGGTGCGCGAGCAGGCCGCGCGCGGCGCGGACTGGATCAAGATCTACGGCGACTACCGCGTCGGCCCCGGCGGCGGCACCGCGCCCACCTTCACGCCCGCCGAGCTGAAGGCGCTGGTGGAGACCGCGCACCTGCTCGGCCGCCCGATCGCGGTGCACGCGGCCAGCGACGCGGGCGTGCGCATGGCGGTGGAGGCCGGCGTGGACAGCGTCGAGCACGGCTACGGCGCCAGCGAGGCCACCTTCCGCCTGATGAAGCAGAAGGGCGTCGCCTACGAGCCCACGCTCACCGCGGTCGAGGCCACCGAGCAGTACTTCAACCACTACGTGCCCGGCCGCGACGCGCCCACCGCGCGCATGCAGGAGGCCGCGCGCGCCTTCCGCACCGCGCTGAAGGCCGGCGTCACCATCGGCAACGGCAGCGACGTGGGCGTGTTCGCGCACGGCGAGAACTGGCGCGAGCCGGCGGCGATGGTGGCCGACGGCATGACGCCGGCGCAGGCGCTGCACGCGGCCACCGACGTCGCCGCGCGCATCCTGCGCCAGGACGGCTTCGGCCGCATCGCGCCGGGCCTGCGCGCGGACCTGGCCGCCTTCGCGGGCGATCCCAGCACGCACATCGGCGACCTCGCCCACCCGGTGTTCGTGATGAAGGACGGCGCGGTGTACCGCGCGCCGGCGGGCACGCCGTGAGCGAGGCGTTCCTGATCCGCCCGATCGAGCCGCGCGACGACGCCGCGGTGGCGGCGGTCATCCGCGCGGTGATGCCCGAGTTCGGTGCCGACGGCCCCGGCTTCGCCATCCACGACGCCGAGGTGGACCGCATGTACGAGGCCTACGCGCGCCCGCGCTGCAGCTATTTCGTGGTCGAGCGCGGCGGCGCGGTGGTCGGCGGCGCCGGCATCGCCCCGCTGGAGGGCGGCGGGGCGGACGTGTGCGAGCTGCGCAAGATGTACTTCCTGCCCGGGGCGCGCGGCATCGGCGCCGGCGCGGCGATGATGCGGCGCTGCCTGGACGCGGCCCGCGCGCACGGCTTCCGCCGCTGCTACCTGGAGACGCTCGCCGGCATGCACGCGGCGCAGGCGCTGTACCGCCGCAGCGGCTTCACCCCGCTGTGCGCGCCGATGGGCGGCACCGGGCATTTCGGCTGCGACCGCTTCTTCATCCGCGAGCTGTGAGCCCGGCCACGCGGAAGGGGCCGGCGCCCGCCGTCCCTGCCCGGGCGGGAACGCCGCCCCGGTGAGGTATCCTGCAACCTCCATGAACGGTCACGATCCCCGCGTCGACGCCTACATCGCCCAGGCCGCGCCGTTCGCGCGGCCGATCCTGGAACGGCCGCGCGCGGCGGTCCACGCCGCCTGCCCGGATGCGACCGAGACCATCAAGTGGCGCATGCCGTTCTTCGAGTACCGGGGCCGGCCGCCGTGCCGCCTCGCCGCGTTCAAGCAGCACTGCAGCTTCGGCTTCTGGCAGGATGGCGGCGACGCGGACGAGGCCGGAACGCCCGGCCGGCTCGCCTCCCTGGACGACCTGCCGCCGCAGGCGACGCTCGTCGCGCTGGTGCGCAAGGCCGCCGCGCGCGGCGAGGCCGGGACCAAGGCGAAACGCCCGGCCGCGCCCAAGCCGCCGCCGGCGGTGCCGCAGGACCTCGCCGCCGCGCTCGCCCGGCGCCAGCACGCGGCCGCGCGCATGACCTGGGAGGCGTTCACGCCCGGCATGCGGCGCGAGTACGTCGAGTGGATCGGCGAGGCCAGGACCGAACCCACCCGCCAGAAGCGCCTGGCCACCACGCCGGAATGGCTGGCCGAGGGCAAGCAGCGCAACTGGAAATACCGGAAGCAATGAAACCCGCGCCCCGCCTGACCTTCGCCGTGGACGACCCCGGCGCTCCCGACGTGCTGCCGCTGCTGCGCGAGCTGGACGGCTACCTCGCCCGGCTCCATCCCGCCGGCACGCTCCAGCCGGTCGCGCTGGAGGCGCTGCGGCGCGCGAACGTCAGCGTGATCACCGCCCGCGTGGACGGCCGGCCGGTGGCCTGCGGCGCCTGCGTGGACGAGGGCGACTACGTCGAGATCAAGCGCATGTACGTGCTGCCGGCCTGCCGCGGCCTGGGCCTGGGCCGCCAGCTGCTGGACGCGATGGAAGACCACGTCCGGCGCCACGGCGGCCGGCTGGTGCGGCTGGAGACCGGCACCGCGCAGGCCGAGGCGCTGGAGCTGTACGAGCGCGCCGGCTACCGCCGCTGCCCGCCGTTCGGCGAGCACCACGCCAGCCCCCGCAGCATCTGCATGGAGAAGCGCCTCGCATGATCCGCATCGCCCGCCCGGAGGACGCCGGTGCGATCCATGCCATCTACGCGCCGCACGTCGAGGCCGGCGCGGCCACCTTCGAGACCGGGCTGCCGGGCGCGGCGGCGATGCGCGAACGCATCGCCGCGCGGCTGGCGCACTATCCCTGGCTGGTGTGGGACGAGGCCGGCGAGGTGCTCGCCTACGCCTACGCCAGCCGCTTCCGCGAGCGCGCCGCCTACGACTGGATCGCCGAGACCTCGATCTACGTGGACCCGCGCGCGCAGCGCCGCGGCATCGCGCGCCGGCTCTACGGCGCGCTGCTGGAGGCGATGCGCCTGCAGGGCATCCACCAGGCCGTGGGCGTGATCACCCTGCCCGGCGAGCCCAGCGTGGCGCTGCACGAGGCGATGGGCTTCGCGCCCGCGGGCGTGTGGCGCAAGGCCGGCTACAAGCTGGGCCGCTGGTGGGACGTGGGCGTGTGGCAGCGCGAGCTGATGCCGCCGGCCGTGCCGCCCGTGGCCGTGGTGCCGTTTCCGGCGCTGGCCGGGGAGGAGGCGTTCCTGCGGATGCTCGGGGAGCGCGGGCGCCTCTGAGCCTGGGCGGCTTGAAGGCCGTACTGCCGCAACGATTTCGCGGCCGAAAGGCCGCTCCCACCAAGCTTGTCGCAACCCTGTGGGAGCGGCCTTCCGGCCGCGATGATGCGCCCGGACTCCTGCCCGTCGGCTCCGGCGCGAGCCGGAGCCGACGGACGCCATCACTGGTTGAGCAGGATGTCGGTGATGATGCCGGTGGCGACCGCCACCAGCAGGAAGTCGCCGTTGTCGCTGCGCACCCACTCGTAGCCGCGCGGCGGCTCGCGCAGGTGCGCGTGGCGCCAGTCGGTCACGACGTAGTGCGGCCCCCGGTACTCCGGCGGCAGCCGGCCGCCGCGGCGGTACCAGCCCTCGTGGCGGCCGCGGTCGTGCATGCCGTTGTACGGCGGATGACGGTCGTGGTCGTGATCATGATCGCGGTCATGGCCGTAATGGTCATGATCGTGGTCCTGGTCGTACGGCTGCGCCAGCAGCGCCGGGCTCGACGCCAGCATGGCGGCGCACAGCGCAACGATGCCCAACTGCTTCTTCATGGTCCGCTCCTTTGCGAGGCTGCGATGCCGGGCCCGGGGGGAACATCCCGCCGGCCGCCGCGGCGCCTGCGCAGGCACGTTGCCTCCGCCCCGCCCAAAGGAACATGAACGGGCCGCGCCGCGCGCGGCCGGCGTTCAGCCGGCGATGCCGTGGCCCGGCGGAACGGCGCTGGGATACCATGGCGGTTTTCGGCACGCCGGAGAGGCATTCCATGCAGCTCGACCAAGTCAAGGCCGTCGTCACCGGCGGCGCCTCGGGCCTCGGCCATGCGGTGGCGCAGCACATCGTCGCCCACGGCGGGCGGGTGGCGCTGTTCGACGTCAACGAGGAAAAGGGCCAGGCCGCCGCGCAGGCGCTGGGCGCGGCCGCGCGCTTCCACCGCACCGACGTCACCAGCGAGGACGGCGTGGCCGCCAACGTGGCCGCCGCGCGCGAGGCGATGGGCGGGCTCAACGTGGTGGTCAACTGCGCCGGCATCCTCGGCGCCGGCCGCGTGCTGGGCAAGGAGGGGCCGATGGCGCTGTCGCAGTTCCAGGCCACGGTGATGGTGAACCTGGTCGGCAGCTTCAACGTGGCCAAGGCCGGCGCCGCGCTGATGCAGCACAACGAGCCCGGCGAGGACGGCGAGCGCGGCGTGATCGTCAACACCGCCAGCGTGGCCGCCTACGAGGGCCAGATCGGCCAGGCCGCGTACTCGGCCTCCAAGGGCGGCGTGGTCGGCATGACGCTGCCGATGGCGCGCGAGCTGGCGCGCTTCGGCATCCGCGTGGCGACCATCGCGCCGGGGATCTTCTGGACCCCGATGGTGGACGGCATGCCGCCGCAGGTGCAGGAGTCGCTGGCCGCCTCGATCCCGTTCCCCTCGCGGCTGGGCAAGCCGGAGGAGTTCGCGCGGACGGTGGCCTTCATCCTCGGCAACCGCTACGTCAACGGCGAGACCATCCGGCTGGATGGCGCGGTGCGGCTGCAGTCCAAGTGAGGCGGGAATAGGGAATCGGGAATCGCCAAAGGCCGTTCCCTCGCCCTTCCGGTTCCCTCGCCCTTCCCGCTCTTCCTGTTCCCTATTTTCCCCGTTCCCGATTCCCTTCCCCCATGAAAGCTTCCGACATCAAGAAAGGCAACGTGGTCGAGCACGAGGGCACCGTCTACCAGGTGCGCGACATCGAGCGCAGCGCGCCCACCGCGCGCGGCGGCAACGTCACCTTCCGCTTCACGCTCTATTCCATCCCCGGCGGGCGCAAGTACGACCTCAGCCTGCGCGCCGACGACGACCTGAGGGAGATGGACCTGGTGCGCCGCGCCGCCCACTTCTCCTACATGGACGGCGACACCTACGTGTTCATGGACGCGGAGGACTACACGCAGTACCCACTCGGCCCCGAGCTGGTCGGCGACAATGCCGGCTACATCGTCGAGGGGCTGGAGGGCTACTACGTGCAGCTGATCGACGACGCCCCGGTCGGCCTGCAGGTGCCCACCAGCGTGGCGCTGACCGTGGTGGACACCGCGCCGGAGCTGAAGGGCGCCAGCGCCACCAAGCGCACCAAGCCGGCCCGGCTCAATACCGGCATCGAGATCCAGGTGCCCGAGTACATCAGCAACGACGACAAGGTGTGGGTGAACACCCTCACCGGCGAGTTCGCCGGCCGCGCCTGAGGTCGCGGTCTTGCGGCCGTATCGCCCCCGCGCGGCCAGGGCGGGGCGTCAGCGCGAACGGGGCCGGACCCGGCAGAACGGTTCCGGGGGACGCCCGCCGCAAACCCGGCCCCTCTCAGACCCGGCTGTCATTCCCGCGCAAGCGGGAATCCATCTTCCGGGGTGGCAAGGGCAAAAATGGATTCCCGCTTGCGCGGGAACGACGCCGCAGGGTGACGCGCCCCGCGCCTTCGCGTCCGCGGGCGCGCCCGCGCCCTTGCATTCGGCCACGCGACAGCCGCGCTGGTGCAGAATCGCCGGACCCTCGACCCAGCACGGATGACGGGACATGCCGGCCAACGGCTACTCGCTGCGCGCGAACGTTCTGGAAAGCCTCATCAAGACCAAGCGGCCCGACGTGCCGCTGCCGGTGGTGCTGCGCAATACCGCGGCGGTGATCCTGCCGCTGGCCGCCGGCCTGGCCACCGGCCACACGGCGATCGGCCTGGGCGTCGGCGCCGGCGCGCTGGACACCATGTTCTCCGACCAGCCGGGGCCCTACCGCCAGCGCGTGTGGCAGCTGGCGCTGGCCTCGCTGGCCGCCGGCTTCTCCGCCCTGCTCGGCTTCCTGATCGGCGACCAGCTGCTGCCGATGCTGGTGGCCACCGCCGCCTGCGGCTTCCTCGGCGGCCTGCTGGTGGTGTTCGGCACCGACATCGCGCGGCTGGGCATGACCAGCATGATCCTGCTGGTGGTCACCGCGGCCAGCCCGATCCATTCGCTGGGCGGCGCGCTCGGCGCCTCGGCGCTGATCTTCGCCGGCGGCCTGCTGCTGATGGCGTTCTCGGTCGCCGCCTGGCCGCTGCAGCGCTACCGCCCGGAGCGGCTCGCGCTCGCCGCGGTCTACCGCGGGCTGGCCGCGCTGGCGCGCCAGCAGGCGCACGACGACGCCGACGCGCCGGCGCTGTCCGAGGCGATGAACGCGCTGCAGCACACCCTGCTCGGCCGCCACCACGCGCACGGCCGCGCGATGGAGGCCTTCGGCGTGCTGCTGGAGCTGGCCGAGCGCATCCGCCTGGAGCTCACCGCGATGACCGAGCTGCGCGCCAGCGCCACCATCCACGCGATGTTCCGCGCCGACGCCGCGCGCGTGCTGGCGGCGATCGGCGACGCGCTGGACGCCGGCGATCCGCCCCTGCAAGCCGAGCGCGCCCTGCAGACCCTGCAGGCCAGCGAGAACGCGCTGCTGCGCGACGGGGAAAGCGACGGCGACGGGCTGGGCCCGCACATCCACGCGCTGTCCGGCCAGCTCGCCGCCGCCGTGCGCAACGCCAACTGGGCCGGCAGCCGCGGCGAACAGCGCGCCGCGGCGGTGGAGCTCTCGCTGCCGGCGGCGCTGCGCGGCGGCTCCGCGCTGGACACCCTGCGCGCCAGCCTCACCCCGCGCTCGGTGGCGTTCCGCCACGCGGTGCGCAGCGCGCTGTGCCTGAGCGCCGCGCTGTGGATCTCGCGCGCGCTGCACCTGCCGCACGGCTACTGGCTGCCGATGACGGTGGCGATCGTGCTGCGCCCGGACTTCGCCGCCACCTTCAACTTCGGCCTGCTGCGCGTGGTCGGCACCGTGCTCGGCCTGGTGCTCACCACCGCCCTGCTGCACGTGGCGCCGGACGAGCCCTGGGCCCACCTGGCGCTGATGGCGGTGCTGTGCATGGGCTTCCGCTACCTGGCCACCGCGCACTACGGCGTGGCGGTGGCGGCGCTGACCGGCACGGTGGTGATCCTGCTCTCCTTCGAGGGCGTGGCCCCCGGCGCCGCGGTGACGGACCGCGTGATCAACACCGCGCTGGGCAGCGGCATGGCGCTGCTGGCCTACCTGCTGTGGCCCACCTGGGAGCGCGGCCGCGCGCGCGCCGCGCTGGCCGACATGCTCGACGCCTACGCCGACTACCTCGCCGCGCTGGCCCACCCGGGCCGCCGCGCCGCGCACCGCGAGATGCGCACCGCCGCGCGCACCGCCCGCGGCAACGCGCAGGCCTCGCTGGAGCGCATGCGCGCCGAGCCCGCCACGCCGCCCGCGCTGCTGGAGCTGGCGCAGGCGCTGTTCGCCAACGGCAACCGCCTGGCGCGCACCGCGATGACGCTGGAGGCCCTGATCGCCAACCACGCCGCGCTGCCGGAACAGGCCGAGACGAGCGCCTTCGTCGACCGCGCCGCGACCGCGCT
>Ga0164243_10000684_pt1 | contig 60319 bp, 36 predicted proteins | sample OricompcompostOP_FD_108781 | JGI IMG/M metagenome (GOLD analysis project Ga0164243, IMG submission 108781) | Organic Plus compost microbial communities from Emeryville, California, USA - Original compost - Organic plus compost (OP) | ecosystem: Engineered > Solid waste > Mixed feedstock >... | reverse complement strand
TCACCGAAGACCGCGAACGCGCCCGCCGCCTCATCAGCGCCGCCGACGCACCCCTCCTCGTCGAGATGAGCGACCGCGGCTCCTACCAGCAGGCCGGTGGAGCGAGCCTGGGCGGCTACCTCGTCGGCACCTTGCACCTGTCCGCCGCCGAAGCCCGCCGCCGTCGCCTCCTGGCCGAAGCGGTCGGGCAGTTCACCTCCATGACCGGCGAACCACTCCCACCACGCTGCCCGACCGCCGCCGAAGCGTTGAGTGCCGGGACGATCGGCGCCGACCATGTCACCGAAATCTTCAAGACGATGCAGAAAGTGCCGCATTCAGTTGATGTGGACCAACGTGCACGCGCCGAAGCAGATCTGACCTCCGCCGCCGTCACGCTCACCCCGGAACAGACCCGGACGGTCGGACACCGTCTACTCTCCCTCCTCGACCCCGACGGCGAACTCGCCGACGACACCGACCGCCAACGCCGCCGGTCCGTCACGTTGTCGCCGCAGGATCAGCAATTGATGACCAAGCTCCGCGGCTCGATCACCCCAGCCCTGCGCGGCCTCCTCGAAGTAGTCCTGACCAAATGGGCCGCACCCGGCATGAACAACCCCGACGACCCCGACAGCCCCACCGGACCGGTCGACACCGACGGCTTGGATCCCGAACTCCTCGACGCCGCCCGCCGGCGCGACCTACGCTCAGCCGGGCAACGGAACCACGACGCCCTAGTCGCGCTGTGCCGCTTCGCATTGGGGCATGGGGCGCTCGGCGACCCGTCGCGGTTGCCGGCCGAATTCGTCGTCACCATCGACGAAAAGGATCTGGCCGAGTTGGCCGGGACCGGGTACACCGCCACCGGCACCCACATCCCCATCCCCGACCTGATCGACATGGCCGCCGACGCCACCTGGCACCTGGCCGTGTTCGCCCACCACTCGGCGGAAGTGCTGTACCTCGGCCGGTCACGGTTCGCCAACAAAGCCCAACGCCTCGCAATGTTCGCCCGCGATCGCGGCTGCACCAGACCCGGGTGTACGAGACCGTTCGCTCAATGCGAAGCCCACCACGCCGACCTCGACTACGCCGACGGCGGCACCACCGACATCAACAAACTCGGCGGCGCCTGCGGCGGCGACAACCGCCACGTCAGCACAGCCCCCGGCGACTGGGAAACCACCATCATCACCGAAGGCCCCCACACCGGCCGGGTCGGCTGGCGCATCACCGGCACCGGACACGACTACACCGTCAACCCCATGCACCACATCGGACGCCGGACCACCCACAGTCCCCACTCGCCACCCACCGACCCCTGACCCGCCCCCGCGGGCCGGCCAGTCATTCCGCGGACGTCCGTTCTGCGGCCGGCGGAGCGTCCAACACCACGCAGCGCTCACGGGTGCCGTCGACGGCGAACCAGCCGTACTCGAAGTCCTGCCACGCCTCGAGCTGTGGCCGTTGGTCCTCGCCGTCGCGCGCCACGCTGCGCTCGAGCCGTTCGGCCCGATCCGGTCCGTCGAGCCAGTAGGCGTGATCGAGCCGGTCGGCGACGGCTGTCCGGGCGGCGGTGACCCCTTCGATGATCAGCAGAGGCTCCCACCGGTACCGCACCGGCGGCCCCACCTCCGGAACACCGGCGGTCCATACGCGCGGCGTGATGGCGATGTCGTGGCTGCGGGCGAACGGGGCCAGAACGTCCCGTTCGAGTTCGTCCCACCAGGCGGCCGGCTCATCCCAGGTGGCGAACTGGTCGGTGCGGATCAGCAGCGACCGTCGGCGCCGGGAGTCCAGTTCGGCCACCAGCGCATCGGCGAAGGTCGACTTCCCGGCGCCGGACGGGCCGTCGATCGCGATGATCCCGGCACGCAGATCGTCATCGGCCACGACGCGGCGGGCCAGACCGGCCACCCCACCGGGCATCCGGCTCGTCATCAGGCCAAGGCGCGACGTCCGGACAGGGCCCGGCCGAGCGTCACCTCGTCGGCGAACTCCAGGTCACTGCCCATCGGCAGACCCGACGCGAGACGCGTCATCGACAGCCCGGGGAAGTCCTTCAGCATGCGCAGCAGATACGTGGCCGTCGCCTCGCCCTCGGTGTTCGGGTCGGTGGCGATGATGATCTCGGACACGTCCACGCCGTCGGCCTGATTGCCCAGCCGCTGCAGCAGCTCCCGGATCCGCAGCTGATCGGGGCCGATGCCGTTGAGCGGATCCAGAGCCCCGCCGAGCACGTGATAGCGGCCGTCGAACTCCTTGGTCCGCTCGATCGCGTAGATGTCCTTCGGCTCCTCCACCACGCAGATCTTGGTGGCGTCGCGGCGCGAGTCCGCGCAGATCCGGCACAGTCGGTCGGCGGCCACATTGCCGCATTCGGCGCAGAAATTGACGTTGTCGCGCACCTCGATCAACGCCGCCACCAGCCGGTCGATCTCGCTGGTCTCACCGGCGAGCATCGCGAACGCGATACGTTGGGCGCCCTTGGGCCCCAGCCCGGGCAATTTCGCCAGCTGGTCGATCAGTACCTGGATCGGTCCCTCGTACATGTGGCCGCGTCAGCCTGCTCAGCCCAGCCCGGGCAGGCCGCCGCCGAGGCCACCGGCGAGCGGTCCCATCTTCTGCGAGGTCAGCTCGTCACGCTGGCGGGCCAGATCGGCGAGCGCACCGACGACCAGATCCTGCAGCGTCTCCACGTCGGAGGGATCCACCACATCCGGCGAGATGGTCACCGCGGTCACCTCCCCGGTGCCCTTACCGGTGACGGTCACCAGCCCGTTGCCGGCGCTACCGGTGATCTCGCTCGCCGCGATCTCGTCCTGCGCCTTCAGCAGCTGGCTCTGCATCTCCTGCGCCTGCGCGAGCAGACCGGCCATCGGATTGTCGGAACCTCCACCGAACAGGGCGGACGGGTCGAATGCATCAGTCACGACACCCAGGGTAGTCGCTGCGATCAACTCAGCAGGCGGTCGACATGCTCGGCCAGCTCGTCCACCGTCTGACCGTCGACCGCCTGCACCGTGAAGGAGAGCAGTTCATCGGCGAAGAGCAGCGCCGCGCGCCGGGTGAGGGCGAACTCGAAGCGGTCGCCGTCGCGCCGCCGCCACTGCTCCACCCCGCCGTAGACGGGTGCGCCGGCGCCGGTGGTCACACAGTATTCACCCGGTCGCGGGCCGCCGGGCAGATCCCGCTGGATCTGGAAGCAGGCGTCGGATTCGGAGTCCATGAAGACCAGCGCCTCACACCCCAGGTCGGTGTGCCGCTCGTACGAACCGACGATCGTCATGTCTGTGGACGTTACCGGTCCGGGCCCGGCCGCAGTAGCGCTGTGTTCTGCGGCGGTTGCGCCCCGAACTCCCGTCCGGCCCGAGCCGAGGTGAAACGGCGGCGGTTGCCGGAGTACGGATCGGTGAACTCGAGCACTGCCGCCACCAAGTGCAACGGCGAGGAGAAGTCGCCGTTTCCGGGCGCCGCCAGCGCCGCCGCATCCACCTCCGGATACAGCGGATCGCCGACGATCGGCAGCCCCAGACCGGCCATGTGCACGCGCAGCTGATGGGTGCGGCCGGTGTGCGGCACCAGCCGGTACTCACCGAGCCCGTCCGGGCGCACCCGCTCCAAGGTGATGTCGCTGACCGCGTTCGGCGGGCCGCTCACCACCTGCGACCGCAGATCCCCCGGCCCCTTCTCGATCCGGTTGCTCACCCGCAGCGTGGTGGTCAGCCGCTCATCGGCCGGTGCCAGCGCCCGGTATTCCTTATGCGCCTCACGGCGGGCGAAGATCTGGTGGTAGGCGGCACGCACGCCCGGACGCTGGGTCAGCAGCAGCACGCCGGCGGTGAGCCGGTCCAGCCTGTGCGCGGGAGCGAGTTGATCGTTGCCCAGCTCCCGGCGCAGCCGTACCAGTGCCGTCTGCGTGACATGCGTACCGCGCGGCATGGTCGCCAGAAAGTGCGGCTTGTCGACCACCACCAGGTCGGTGTCGCGGTAGAGGATGGGCAGACCGAACGGGACCGGCGGCTCCGGCTCGAGTTCCCGGTACAGGTACACCGGCACCGGCCGGCGCACCGGCGCGTCCAGCTCCACCGGCCGGCCGTCCGCGTCGACCACTGCGCCGCCGGCTGCCTGCCGCCGCACCTCGGCCGGGTCGACGCCGGCCATGACCGGTGCCGCGAGCAGCGCCTGCAGCACCGTCGGCAGCTCGGGCGACGGCCAGAGATCCGGGCGCAACACCACCCTGGTGGCGTCCACCCCGTCCCGCGCCGGCAACGGTTTGGTCCGGCGACGACCGCGGCGGCTCAGCGGATCAGGCTTCCAGACGGGTCTTCAGGTTGCCCAGCAGTACCGCCTGGATGCGGGCCAGACCCTTGGGCGCGAAGGTCTTCTCGAAGAAGCCGCCGATCCCGCCGGCGCCCTTCCAGCTGGTGACCGTCTGCACCCGCGAGCCGGTGCCCGCAGCGGTCACGGTGTAGGTGGTGACCATCGACGAATTGCGGTCCGTCTCGGTGATGGTGCCGCCGGCGACGGTCACATCGGCGAGCACGTCACGCTGGCGCTTCTCGGTGGCCTGCAGGATCCAGTGCACCACCGTGCCGGCACCGGTGCCGCCGTCGTCGATCCGGTAGTCCCGGTAGTTCTCCGGCAGGATCGCCGGACGCACGTTCTGGTAGTCGCTCAATGCGGCGAGCACCGCATCCGGAGCGGCGGCGATGTCGATGGACGAAGTGGCGGAAACCTGACCCACGGCGGATGACTCCCTCATACGGCGAGCGCTCGTCGGCACCGAACCCTCGCATGGCTTCTTTACGCGCCCGATACCGGCCGCCCCTCCACGGTACTGGGCAGCGCGCTACGGTGAGAACGTGGCTTCTGAACCCCTCGAGTATGGCGACGCGGCGTTCTCTCAGGGGGTGACCCGACTACTGGAGAGTTACCGGGCCATTCCCGACGGCGCGACCGTCCGGCTGGCCAAGAAGACCTCCAACCTCTTCCGGAAGCGGCCCGGCACCTCGGCGCCGGGTCTGGACGTGTCCGGACTGGACCGGGTGATCTCGGTGGATCCGGTCACCCGTACCGCACAGGTCGCCGGCATGTGCACCTACGAGGACCTGGTCGACGCCACGCTGCGCTACGGGCTGGTTCCACTGGTGGTGCCGCAGCTCAAGACGATCACCCTCGGCGGTGCTGTGACCGGGCTGGGCATCGAATCCACCTCCTTCCGCAACGGACTCCCACACGAGTCCGTCCGTGAGATCGAAATCCTCACCGGGGCAGGCGATCTAGTGATCGCACGTCCCGACAACGAACATCGGGATCTGTTCTTCGGGTTCCCCAACTCCTACGGGACGCTCGGCTATTCGGTACGGCTGCAGATCGATCTGGAACCGGTGCCGCCGTACGTGGAGCTGCGCCATGTGCGCTTCACCTCGGTGGCCGACCTGCAGGCGGCGCTGATCGACATCGTGGCCGCCCGCAGCTACCGGGACGAACGCGTCGACTATCTCGACGGCGTGGTCTTCTCCGGCGACGAGTGCTATCTGGTGCTCGGCCGGCAGACCGACGAACCCGGGCCGGTGAGCGACTACACCGGTATGGAGATCTTCTACCGGTCCATTCAGCACGACGATGTGACCGAACCCACCCGGGACCGGCTCACCATCCGCGACTATCTGTGGCGCTGGGACACCGACTGGTTCTGGTGCTCGCGGGCCTTCGGCGCACAGAATCCGCGGATCCGGCGCTTCTGGCCGCGCCGGTATCTGCGGTCGAGCTTCTACTGGAAGCTGATCGGACTGGACCAGCGCTGGGACATCGGCGACCGGCTCAACAAGCGCAAAGGTCTGCCGCCCGGCGAGCGGGTGGTGCAGGACATCGAGGTGCCGGTGGAACGGACCACCGAATTCGTGGAGTGGTTCCTCGACGAGATCCCCATCGAGCCGATCTGGCTGTGCCCCTTGCGACTCGCCGACCCCTCCCCCGCAGGTCCGGATTCGCCGCAGCCGTGGCCGCTGTATCCGCTCAAGCCCCACAAGACGTACGTCAACGTCGGCTTCTGGTCGGCCGTGCCGGCCACTCCCGGTCAGCCGGGAGCCGCCAATCGCCGGATCGAGCGCAAGGTCAGCGAGCTCGACGGCCACAAGTCTCTGTACTCCGAGTCGTTCTACCCGGAGGACGAGTTCGACGAGCTGTACGGCTCGGTCGCCTACCGCGAGCTCAAGCGGATCTACGATCCGCGCGGCCGGCTGCTGAGCCTCTATGAGAAAGCGGTGAAGAACGCATGAATCTGGCGGAGATCTTCCAGACGCTGATCGGCCGGGATCTGAAGATCCGGTTCACGGCGTACGACGGAAGCAGTACCGGCCCGCAGGATGCGAAGTACGGACTGGATCTGCGCGACCCCCGCGGCACCACCTACCTGGTGACTGCGCCCGGCGATCTGGGGCTGGCCCGTGCGTACGTCTCGGGCGACCTGGAACTGGTGGGCGCCCATCCGGGCGATCCGTATGAGGCGCTGCACGCCCTCGCCGACGACCTGCAGTTCTCCAAGCCGGGTCCGCTGGCGATGGCCCATGTCGCCAAGGCCATCGGCATCGAGCACTTCAAGCCGATCGCCCCGCCGCCGCAGGAGTCGCTGCCGCGCTGGCGCCGCTTCGCGGAGGGACTGCGGCACAGCAAGACTCGCGATGCCGAGGTGATCCACTACCACTACGACGTCTCCAACCGGTTCTACGAGCTGGTGCTGGGACCGTCGATGACCTACACCTGCGCGGTGTATCCGGACCGGGATGCCTCCCTGGAGACGGCGCAGGAGAACAAGTACCGGCTGATCTTCGAGAAGCTGGCCCTCAAACCCGGTGACCGGCTGCTCGACATCGGTTGCGGCTGGGGCGGCATGGTCCGCTACGCGGCCAGTCGCGGAGTGCACGCGCTCGGCGTCACCCTGTCTCAGGAGCAGGCCGAGTGGGGACAGCAGGCCATCCTCGACGAGGGGCTGAGCGAGTTCGCCGAGATCCGGCACAGCGACTACCGGGACGTCCCCGAGACCGACTTCGACGCGGTCAGCTCGATCGGCCTCACCGAGCACATCGGCCTCGCCAACTATCCGGCGTACTTCAGTTTCATCCGGGACCGGCTGCGGCCGGGCGGACTGATGCTCAACCATTGCATCACGCGGCCGGACAACAAGACTCGCAGCAAGGCCGGCGCCTTCATCGACCGTTATGTCTTTCCCGACGGGGAGCTCACCGGCTCGGGCACCATCATCTCCAAGCTGCAGGACGTCGGCGGCATGGAAGTGCTGCACGAGGAGAACTTCCGCGAGCACTATGCGATGACCTTGCGCGACTGGAACGCCTACCTGGTGGAGAACTGGGATGCGGCGGTCGCCGAGGTGGGTGAGGGCACTGCCAAGCTGTGGGGCCTGTACATGGCCGGCTGCCGGATCGGCTTCGAGAACGACATCGTTCAGCTGCACCACGTGCTGGCCGTCAAACTCGACAAGGACAGGGCCCCGAACTCTCCGCTGCGCCCGTGGTGGCAGCCGTAACCGGTATCGCCCGAACCGCAGACGGCGCCCGCAGCCTCACCGGCTGCGGGCGCCGCTGTCGGTGCAGGACGCTGTCGCTACAGGACGCCGCGAGCGGCGGTCAGTCGACGGGACGGGCGCCGAGTTCGGATTTGAGGAGCTCGAGCGCCACCTGGTCGGGGTCGAGTCGCGCATCCGGAGCGCCGGTGTGCGCCTCGGCGACCATCTCATCGCGTTCGGCGTCACTGAGTTCCTCGTCCGGCCGGGGTTCCGGCGGCGGTGCCGAGACCGGTTCCGGCTCGGGTTCGGGGTCCGCCGGCGCCTGATCACCACCCACGGCGGGTCCGCTCCGGCTCGGCCGGCTGAACGTCTGTTTCTTCGGCTGCGCCTGTGCCACACGGGGATTCGCCGCGGCCGGGGCCGGGCCGTCGCCCTGGATCACCCGCACCTGCCACTGCGGTCCGAAGACCTGAGCGGAGGCCGCGTTCAGGATGCGGCTTCCGCGCTCGTCGGAGAGCCGGCCCACCAGCGCCTGGTGCGGATGCCCGAGCACGATGGTGTTCCCGTCGACGGCCTGCACGGTGACCGCCGAAAGCATGGCCTCGAGCACCTTCCCCGAGCCGGACGGCTCGCTGCGCACGGCGCTGCGGAAGTCGCCGAGCTGCGCGGTGACCTGCGCCGGATCCAGCCCGGCGGGTTCGGGTTCGGGCCGCGGCTCGGGTTCGGGGGCCGGGCGGGACGCGGCCGGACGCCGGACGTCCTCGGGCATCGGCTCGTAGGCGGGCTCCTCCGGCGGCGGAACGTCGTCGTAGGGATCGGCATACACCGGTTCGGCAGCCGCAACGTCAGGTGTCGCGGATTCGGCAGCAGCCGGTGCGGCAGCAGCCGGTTCGGCGGGCCGAGCGTCCGGTGCGGGCGCCGCGGGCCGGGCGTCCGGCGACGGGGCCGGTGACGCCTCCGGCGCAGGCGCTGCCACGGGTTCCGGGTCCACCACGTTCTCTGAGACCGGAGCAGGCGCCGGCTCGGGCACCGGCTGCGGCTCCGGGACCGGACTCGGCTCCAGCTCCGGCTCCGGACTGGGCGCGGGCTCCTGGCTGTGTGCCGGTTCCGGGGACGGTGCGGGTTCCGGGGACGGTGCGGGTTCCGGAACCGAGTCGGGTTGCGGCTCCGGGGCGGCTTCCGGCACCGGGTCGACCGCAGTCGTCCGTTCCGGTTCCGGCTCAGGCGAAGTCTCCTCCGCGACAACCGCTTCCGCTCGGTCAGGCGCCACGGACTGCGGGGCCTCCATCGCCGGGGCCTCCATCGCCGGGGCCTGGGCCGCCTCCGCGGCAGGACCCGGTTCCGGCGCCGCCGGGGTCTGCTGCTGCGCCTGCTCGTACTGCGCGCGCTGGGACGGCCGCACGAAGCGCGGCGGGGGCTCGTCGGCCGCCGGGGCGGCCGGAGCCGGGGCCGCACCGCTGCTCTGGGCACCGGAGTTTTGGGCGCCGGGGGCAGGGGACGGCGCGGGCCCGGTTCCGGCGGGCCGGCGTTCGAGTTCTTCGATGCGCGCGAGCAGGGCGGCGTCGTCGGCGGCCGCGGCGGGCAACAGCATGCGCGAGCACATCACCTCGAGCAGCAGCCGCGGCGAGGTGGTGCCCCGCATCTCGCCGAGCGAGCTGTGGGCGATCTCCGCGTACCGGGTGAGGGTGGCCGGCCCGAGATAGTCGACCACCGCCCGCATCCGGGTGACCTGGTCTTCCGGGGCTTCGACCAGCCCACGTTCGGCCGCATCGGGCACGGCCTGCAGCAGCAGCAGATCCCGGAACCGATCGAGCAGGTCGATGGCGAAGCGTCGCGGGTCGTGTCCGGCGTCGGCGACCCGTTCGACCACCTCGAACAGCGCCCGCCCGTCGTGGGCGGCGAGCGCGTCCACGGCGCCGTCGATCAGCGAGGTGTCGGTGACCCCGAGCAGGGCCAGCGCGCGGTCGTAGGTGACGCCTTCGTCGCCGGCGCCGGCGAGCAACTGGTCGAGGATGGAGAGCGAGTCGCGCGGAGAGCCGCCGCCGGCCCGGATGACCAGCGGATACACCTCGGGCGCCACCACCACGCCCTCGCGGGCGCAGATGCTCTCCAGCAGGCCCCGCATGACGGGCGGTGCGAGCAGCCGGAACGGGTAGTGGTGGGTGCGCGAGCGGATGGTGGGCAGCACCTTCTCCGGCTCGGTGGTCGCGAAGATGAAGATCAGGTGCTCGGGCGGCTCTTCGACGATCTTGAGCAGCGCGTTGAAACCGGCCGACGAGACCATGTGGGCCTCGTCGATGATGAACACCCGGTAGCGGGATTCGGCCGGCGCGTAGAACGCGCGGTCGCGCAGGTCGCGGGTGTCGTCGACGCCGCCGTGACTGGCCGCGTCCATCTCCACCACGTCGAGGTTGCCGGGTCCGCCGGGGGCGAGGGAGACGCACGAGGCGCACACCCCGCACGGGGTGGAGGTGGGGCCCTGTTCGCAGTTGAGCGAGCGGGCCAGGATGCGGGCCGAGGACGTCTTGCCGCAGCCGCGGGGTCCGGAGAACAGGTAGGCGTGGTTGATGCGTCCGGTGTCCAGTGCCCGGCTCAGCGGCGCGGTGACGTGCTCCTGCCCGACGACCTCGGCGAATGTTGCCGGACGGTAGGTGCGATAGAGAGCCACGGCTGCAAGACTACCGGCGGGGTGCGACCGCGGTCGTCGTCGGCGTCGATCGGCGGTCGGCGATCAAGTAGGTGACGATCACGGCGACCGAGACGATCAGCAGGATCATGTTGTACGGCTGCACGACGAACCACCGGTACCAGTGGCCGACCCCCTTGAAGAACAGTCCGGTGAGGTAGGCGTCGTCGACGGCCCGGTTGACGTACCAGATGGGGTGGCCCAGATAGTGCCGCCAGGCCACCGAGAGGGCGAATCCTCCGGCCGTGGCCAGGGCCACCGCGATCCGGCCGGCCGTCGACGGCAGAGACAGGACCAGGTGGATGGCCACCACCAGCAGCGGCACCAGCCACACCCAGTGGTGTCCCCAAGCCACCGGCGAGACCGCGCAGGAGGTCATGCCCACCAGACTCAGGGCGAGCAGTTCCTGCTCGTGCCGGTGGGCGAGGACGGCGGCGCCGAGGCCGAGGGCCAGGGCCGCCAGGCACAGCACCGCCCACCAGAGGGTGCTCGGGTCGTCGGTGTGCCCGAGGTTGGCCAGGGCGCCGCGGATGGACTGGTTGCCGGCGGTCTGCGGGGAGGCGACCCGGTCGGAGTCGAAGAGGGTCTCGGTCCAGTAGTCGCGGGAGGCCGACGGCATGAGGATCGCGCCGATGCCGATGGTGACCAGGAAGGTGACCCCCATGGTGATCGCCGCCCGCCACTGCCGGATGGCGACCAGGTAGACGCCGAAGAGCAGCGGGGTGAGTTTGATGCCGGCGGCCAGACCGGCACCGGCGCCACGCAGCCGGGAGTCGTCGCCGCGCAGCAGGTCGGCCAGGACCAGCCACATCAGGAAGACGTTGATCTGGCCGAACCAGATGGTGGTGCGGACCGGTTCGAGCAGGATGGAGACGGCCACCAGACACACGGCGATACCGCGCAGGATCCAGGTGGTCTCGTGACCCAGGCTGCGCAGGCCCAAGATGATGACGCTGTAGAGGGCGACGAAGATCGCCACGCTCCACACCACGTGCGCCACCCCGGCGCCCATCCAGGCGAACGGAGTGAACACGACGATGGAGATCGGCGCATAGGTGTAGTCCATCTGGCCGAGCAGTTTGGTGCGGTAGAGGTCGCCGCCGTCGAGGACGGTCTGCGCGCCGGCCCGGTAGACGTCCAGATCGAGCTGATAGTCGAACAGACCCCAGAAGGGTGTGCTGAACGGGATGATCGCGTTCTGCGCCCACAGCGCGAGGGCTGCGAGCACGGTGAAACCGATGAGCGCCGGGACGGACCGCTCCAGTCTGGTGGCCACCGTCGACCGCCGTTACTGCCGGTCGAGCAGTACCTCGGAGGCGGCCAGCAGTGCGCAGGTGGCGACACCGTCCATGGCCACGGTCAGCTCGTCGATCGGCGGGAAGGTGGGGGCGAGCCGGATGTTGCGGTCGTCGGGGTCGTCGTGCAGCGGGAAGGTGGCGCCGGCGCCGGTGAGGGCGATACCGGCGTCCTTGGCCAGCGCGACGGTGCGCGCGGCGGCGCCGTCGATCACGTCCAGGCTGATGAAGTAGCCGCCCTCGGGACGGGTCCAGCTGGCGATCTTGGCGTCGCTGAGCCGGTCGTCGAGGATGTCGAGCACCCGCGCGAACTTGGGGGCGACGAGGGCGCGGTGGCGGTCCATGAGTGCGCGCACGCCGTCGGCGTCACGCAGGAACATCAGGTGCCGCAGCTGGTTCAGCTTGTCGGGGCCGATGGTGGCGATGGACGCGTGCGAGGTGTACCAGTCCAGGTTGGCCTGCGACGAGCCGAAGAAGGAGACTCCGGCGCCGGCAAAGGTGATCTTGCTGGTGGAGCCGAAGACGTAGACCCGGTTGGGATGGCCGGCGTCGGCGGCGAGGTCGAGGATCGGCAGCGGCTGCGGCGCCTGGTCGACGAGGGTGTGCACCGCGTAGGCGTTGTCCCAGTAGATGCGGAAGTCGTCGGCGGCCGGCATGGCGACGAGGCGGCGCGCGACGTCTTCGGTGACGGTGTAGCCGGTGGGGTTGGAGTAGGTGGGGACGAGCCACATGCCCTTGATGGACGGGTCGGCGGCGGTCAGCTGCGCGCACGCCTCCACGTCGGGGCCGTTCGGGTTCATCGGGACGGGGATCATCTCGATGCCGTACTGCTCGGTGATGGCGAAGTGCCGGTCGTAGCCGGGGACCGGACAGAGGAACTTGATCGGGCCGGCCGACCACGGCTGCGCCGAGTCGACGGTGCCGCGCAGCAGGGAGAAGACGGTGATGTCGTGCATGATCTGCAGGCTGGCGTTGCCTTCGGCGACGAGGCGGTCGCCGCCGACGCCGAGCAGTTCACCGAAGATCTCGCGCAGGCCGGGCAGGCCCGTCATGCCGCCGTAGTTGCGGCAGTCGGTGCCGTCGGGGCTGGTGTACGCGTCGCCGGGCAGAGACAGCAACGGGAGGGAGAGTTCGAGCTGGTCGGGCGCCGGCTTGCCGCGGGTGAGGTCGAGCTTCAAGCCGGCCGCGCGCAGGGTGTCGTAACGCTTTCGCAGGTCGTCTCGGGTGTCGCGGAGCTGGTCGGCACTCATCGAGTGAAAGTTCAACGTGGAACCTCTCATGGACCCGCGTAAGTCCTCGTCTTACATAAGAAGTATGAGGACCCCGCGCACCCGAGAGAGCCCGTTGACCCTTGCTGCCTTCCGGCCCTGGGGGAGTTCACAGGATGCACGCCGCGCGGGATCCGGGATCTAGTGTAGCGGGTCGTTTTGGGTTCGCCGTAGCCGACCCGTTACGATCTATACCGCCTGGAGGATTCGCCTAGTGGCCTATGGCGCTCGCCTGGAACGCGGGTTGGGTTAATAGCCCTCAGGGGTTCGAATCCCCTATCCTCCGCCATGTGAAGTGCCCCCGTCTGAGGAACGAAGACGGGGGCACTTCACATATCTGCAGGCACAGCGATTCGAGGAGGCCTGGGAGATACGAGCAGGCCGGAGCCCCCTATCCTCCACTGCCTTCCAAGCCCCTTCCCGCGACACTCAAACGCTCGCGCTCCCGATCAACGGGGAGCGCGAAGATCTGAGAGTCGCGTGACGTGGTCGACGACCCTTGCAGGACCAACGCCGACCAGCGAACCTCCGTCGATCAGATCCCGGTCCCGGTCCCGGTCCCGGTCCCGCCGCGACGACGGTCACGCCGGTACCGCAGGTGGCGAAAACCACACCGCCGACCACCGGAAATACCACTAAGATAGGTACGGCTAACTTACATCCGGGCGCAGGGTCCGAGCAGGACTCCGCCCGATGAGTCGGCCGACTACTCATAGTTTTGACGTAAGGCCAGGCTTCCCGTGCGACATCTGTGGTTGCGACTCTCCGCGCTCCTCTTCTCCTTCGGTCTCATCACCGCGCTCGCTGCGGCTCCCGCGGCGGCCGCGCCGACATCGCCGTCCCGGCCCGCGGGGTCCACCACCCCCGCGCCGGCGAAGTCGGCGAAGTCGGCTCCGGCGACGAAAGCCACCGGCGAGAAGACCCCGGCACAGAAGACACCCGCGGAGCAGGCCCCGGCGAAGAAGACCCCGGCACAGAAGGCGCCCGCCAAGCAGGCCACCGGCGAGCGGCCCGCTGCCGAGAAGCCGGCCGCCGCACCCGCCGAGATCCGCCCGGGCATTCCCGCGCAGCTGACCCTGACCGACGGCACCGTGGTGCCGCTCTCGGCGGCGGCCTCGGACACCGACCTGGTCGCCCAGCTGCAGGGCCTGCGCGAGCGGCTCACCGAAGAGGGCATGGCACTGCTCGGCCGGCTGATGGCGCTGATTCCGGGCGGCAACGGCCCGAGCACCGGCCGTCCCGTGCTGACCGTGACCCCGAACACCGGGATCCGCCCGGGGTCGACGGTGTCGATCTCCGGTAAGGGCTACCGGGCCGGCGAGGACATCTACGTCACGCAGACGATCGCTAAGCCGGCCTCCGGCTATCCGACCACCTACGCCGATGCCCAGAAGGTGACCGCCGACGGCAAGGGCGCCTTCACCACCACCCTGAAGATCACCGCGACGTTCTCCTCCGTGGACTGCACCCGCACCGAGTGCTTCGTCGCCTCGTTCACCGCCTTCCCCAAGCTGACCGACCGCAGTCAGGACGTCTGGGTGCCGATCGCGTTGTCGGGCAGCGGTTCCGGCGGCGGCGCCGGCTCCGGCGAAGAATCGCCGCGCTCGGGTGAGACCGGCTCCGGCGGCGGCTCCGCCGGCAACAGCGCCGGCCCGCGGGTGAGCGTCGACCGGGCCAGCGGCCTGAATCCGGCCGGCGACACCGTCACCGTGCACGGCTCCGGCTTCTCCACCTCCGGTCCCGGCGTCTACGTCGGCATCGCGCAGACCGACCAGTTCTCGACGACCGATCAGTCGTCGTTCGGCAGCGGCACGGTGTGGGTCTCGAGCAGCAAGGGCAATCTGCGCCAGGACGGCTCGTTCGACGTGCAGCTGCCGGTGAAGGCGAAGTTCGGCGACGCCGACTGCACCGCGCACACCTGCGCCGTCTACACCTTCGCCGCGCACGGCAGCTCGGACCGGAGCCAGGACACCGCCACTCCGGTCGCCTTCACCGGCGGTCCCGCCGCCGACGGACCGGTGGAGGTGCCGGCGGACGGCGGCCGCTCCCGCAACCGGGAGAAGCCGCAGAACGACGGCCCCACGACAGCCGCGGTGTCGCTGTCGACCACCACGGTCTCGGCCACGGGCAGCACCCCGATCACGGTCAACGGCACCGGATTCTCCACTGACGGACCCGGCGTCTACGTCGGCGTCGCCGAGACCGGCCGCTTCTCCACGACCGATTCGAGCGTCTTCGGCGCGGTCGCCTGGGTGATGCCCACCGACATCTCGGCCGACGGCTCGTTCAGCAAGACGATCGAGGTCTCCCCGGTCTTCGGCGCCGGCAACTGCATCGAGAACCCGTGTGCGGTCTACACTTTCGCGGCTCACGGCTCGAGTGATCGCAGCCAGGACACCTCCACGCCGATCACGGTGAGCGGCACCGACGCGGAGAAGAAGGCCGCTGCGAAGAAGGCCGCCGACGAGAAGAAGGCCGCCGACAAGAAGGCCGCGGAGAAGAAGGCGGGCGAGAAGAAGGCCGGCGCGACGAAGTCCGGCGAGCAGTCCGACGGGGAGCAGGCCGGTGACGGCGAGCAGCACCACGCCGACGGCTCCGACGACTCGACCACCTGGTGGCCGTGGGCCGTCGGCGGCGCCGCCGTGGTGATCGCCGCCGGTGTGGGCGGCTACGCCGTCCGTCGCCGCTCCTGACGATCACCGGCGACGAGGTTCCACCTCACCGACTTGGGTCCGCCCCACCGACTATTCGGTAGGGCGGACCCAAGTTCGTAGGGAGGAGTGCCGCTACCCGCGGCGGCGGAGCCGGGCGGCCAGACCCCGGACACCGTGGTCGTGGTCGTGATCGTGGTCGTCGAACTCCTTGAGGTCGCGGTCGTGGTTGGCCTTCTTGGCGTAACCGTTCTCGGTGAGACCGCGCCGCCAGTAGCCGATGGCGAGCATGGCCTTGCGGTCCACCCCGCGCGCCCGCAGATCCTTGCGGATGGTGATCACCTGCGAGCCCTCGGCCGAGACCCAGGCGAAGGTGCCCGGCGCGAGCGGGTGCGCGGCCACCGCGTCGGCGAGCAGCGTGGTGGTGCCGCCGGCGGCGCCGTCCCGGGACAGCCAGACGATCTCGACCCCCGCGGGCGCCTGCAGGTCCTGTTGCTCGGCGGGGCCGTCGACCTCGATGTAGGCGGTCCCGACGGCATCGTCGGGCAGGTTCTCCAGGATGTTGCCGATGCCCGGCAGTCCGGTCTCGTCGCCGGCGATCAGGTACCTCTCCCCCGTACCGATCGGCCGGCCCCCGCCGCCGACGGCACCGAGGGTGGATCCGGCGACGGCGGCCGCCGCCCAGCGGCCCGCGATGCCCTCGTCGCCGTGCAGCACGAAGTCGATGTCGAGGGTCTGCTGCTGTGCGTCGTAGCGGCGCACCGTGTAGGTGCGGACCCGCTCGTGCAGATCGGGCCGGGTCCGCACCAGGGTGTCGGCACCACAGGCCGGATCGTCGAGCTCGGGGACGTCGAAGCTGCCGTCCGCCTTGGGCAGCAGGATCTTGATGTTGGGGAACTGTCCGGTGGCGATGTACTGCGCGACGGGCTCACCGGTGAAGGTGATCCGGCGCATGTGCGGGGTGACGTCCTGCACCTCGGTGGCGGTGAACAGCAGGGCGGGCATAGTCCTTCTTTCCTCGTTCCGGATCGGTCCGGGTGGTTGGGTGCGGGGCTGGAGCGGGGTCAGGCGAATTCGCCGGCGAACTCGTCGATCTCGTCCTGGGTGAGGTCGTCGATCAGCGACTCGGCGGCGGTGGCGCCGCCCAGTCCGGCGAGCATCTCGGGCCGGGTGAGCGTGTGCAGCAACTCGGTCCAGGCGTCGGCCAGGGCCCGGGCCCGCTCGGCGCGGATCACCGTGTTCGCGTACGAGATCTCCGCCTGCACCACTGCTCCCGCCGGGCCCGGGAGGGTGACCGCGTTGATCTCGAGCGGGTGCGAGACCGGCATGCCGGGATCGCGGGTCACCACCAGCGGCCGGTGCGGCCACAGCGCGGAGAACTCTCCGCTGCCCTCGCCGGTGGTGAGCCTGCCCAGGTAGTTGAAGAGCACCGGACTGGCCGGCCGCGGCTGCGCCTGCGGCGAGAGCTCGGTGATCAGGCCGTACTCGAGGCCGCCGAACTCCGGGGCGGCGAGACGCTCCTTGACCTGGCCGACGAGTGCGTCCGCGGCGCGGGCGGTCTGGTCCGGATCGCCGGGCAGTTCCATCGGCACCGGCCAGAACGCGGTGAACCAGCCGACGGTGCGCGAGAGGTCTGCGCCGGGCACCAGCTGCTCGTCGCGGCCGTGGCCCTCCAGGTCGACGAACAGGGTCTGCTCGCCGTCCGCCCCGAAGGTCCGGGCCACGGCCAGGCCCAGAGTGGCCAGCAGGATCTCCGTGGGTCCGGTCCGGTAGGCCTCCGGCAGCGCCGACATCACGGCGTCGGCCGGCAGCTCCACGGTCAGCCGGGACACCCGGCCGGCCACGTCCCGGTCGGCGGACAGCTCCGGTCCCAGCGCGAGCTGTCCCGGTCCGCGCCGCGGGTGCGTCCAGAAGCCGGCCCCGCCGAGGACGTCGTCGTCGGCGGCCCGCCGGGCGAGAGCGGTCATCCACTGCCGGAACGAGGTTCCCGGTTCCGGCAGGCGCGGCGCCGCGGCCCGCCGGGCGGCCTCGTGCGCGGCCCGCAGGTCCTCGGTGAGGATGCGCCAGGAGACGCCGTCGACCACCAGATGGTGGACGATCAGCACCGCCGCGTCGACGGTGCCGTCGACGGTGCCGTCGACGGTGGGCACGGCCCGGGCGAGCAGCACGCCGGTCATCACCCCGGCGCGCGGATCCAGCGCGGCCGCAGCCGATTCCGTCTCCTGGACCAGCCAGTGCTCGGCGGCCTCCGCGTCGAAACCGGCCGGCGTGGTCAGCTCGACCGGAATCGGCGGTGCGACCGGGTCCTCAGGCACGGTCAGACCGTCGTCGGACAGCCGCGCGCCGAGCATCGGGTGGGCGCCGTGCAGCTGCGCCACCGCCTCGGCCAATGCGTCGGCGGTGGTGCCGGACGGCAGCCGGTAGAACCGCACCTGCGCGAAGGGGTCCAGCGATCCGCCTGCCCGCAGCACCCGGCGCATGAGCGGAGTCAGGGGCAGATCGCCGAGTGCCTCCGCCGGATCGGCCAGTCGCCGCGGCGCCTGCGCCTGCGTGCCGGCCGCAGCCAGCGCGGCCGGGGTCCGCAGCTCGAAGACCTGTCGCGGCGAGAGGGACAGACCGGCCTCGCGGGCCTTGGAGGTGAGCTGGATGGAGACGATGCTGTCTCCGCCGAGAGTGAAGAAGTCGTCGTCGGGCGAGACCCCGGGCAGTTCCAGGAGGTCGGCGATCAGCGCGCACAGGGCGGCTTCCGGCGAACCGTCGTCGGCGCGCACGGCCGGGGCCGCCCCGTGCCACGGATCGGGCAGGGCGGCCCGGTCGGTCTTCCCGGCCGGGCTGAGCGGGACGGCGGGCACCGGCACGAACACCGACGGCACCAGGTGTGCGGGGGCGACGGCGGCGAGTTCGGTGCGCAAACCGGCGAAGTCGTCCCGGTCGGTGCCGGTCAGGTAGGCCACCAACCGGATCGCGCCGGACCCGGTGCGCCGGACGTCGGCGACCACGGTGTGCACGGGCAGCCCGAGCCGCCGGGCCGCTGCGGTCACCAGCGACTCCACCTCGCCCAGTTCCACCCGGTGGCCGCGGATCTTCACCTGATCGTCGGCCCGGCCAAGATAGTCGAGCTGACCGAAGCTGTTCCAGCGCACCAGGTCTCCGGTCCGGTAGAGCCGGACACCGGGCTGGAACGGGCTGGCGACGAAGCGTGCGGCAGTGAGTGCCGGACGCCGGTGGTAGCCGCGAGCGAGTTGCGCGGTCCCCAGATACAGCTCCCCCACCTCACCGACGGCGACCGGCGCCAGCAGGCCGTCGAGGACGTGCAGATCCGCGCCCAGCGACGGTACGCCGATCGACGGCAGCGGGGTGTCCTCCACGCGCGAGAAGGTGATCTCGACGGTCGATTCGGTGGGGCCGTACAGGTTGTAGACCGTCACCTCGGGCCGGTCGCCGAGTTCGCGCCAGAGCGCGGGCGGGAAGGCCTCGCCGCCGGTGGAGAGCCACCGGGGTACGAAGCGTCCCGGCGCCGGGGTCACCAGACCGGCGCGCACGTACTCGGCCTGCAAGGCGGGCACGGCGTCGATGTAGTCCAGGCGGCGCTCCCTGATGTACTCGACCACCCGCTCGGGGTCGGTCACCTCGGACCGGTCGAGCAGATGAAGCTCGTTGCCCGCGCACATCCAGAAGGTGGTGGCCACCGCCGAATCGAAGGACAGGCTGTGCGTGCTGAGCAGCCGCACCGGCTCGGCCGGCATCGTGAAGTGCCGGTGCGAGCCGATCAGCGTGGACAGAGCCCGATGGGAGATCACCACGCCCTTGGGCAGTCCGGTGGAACCGGAGGTGTAGATGATGTAGGCCGCGGAGTCGGCGTGCGGGTAGCCGCTCGTCGGGTCCGCCACGGCGGGGGCCCCGGCGCCGGACCGGGCCGAGAGATCGAGGATCACGGCGTCGCCGGGCAGATGCGCCGCGGCCGGCTCCCGGTTCCCGTCGGTGGCCAGCACCACGGTGGCCCCGCTGTCGGTGAGCAGGTGCGCCACCCGTTCGGGCGGATAGCCGGGGTCCACCGGCACGTAGGCGCCGCCGGCCCGCCATACCGCGAGGATGCCGGCCAGCGCGGCGGCCCCGGCCTCGGCGACCAGCGCGACCGGCACGTCCGGGCCCACACCTGCGGCGCGCAGCCGCGCGGCGAGCTCGTGCGAGCGGGCGGCGAGTTCGGCGAAGGTCCAGGTGGCGTCGGGGGCGACCACGGCGGTGCGGTCCGGGTGGGCGGCGGCACTGCGGTCGAACAGCGCCAGCGCACTGAGCTCGCCGCCCGGATTCGGGCCGCCGCGGCCGAGCCGTTCGGCTTCGGCGCGCTGCGCCGGACTGAGCAGGTCCAGCGCGGCCAGCCGAGTCCCGGCCGCCCCGGGCGCGGTGAACACCGCGATCACACGACCGATCTGGTCGGCCAGGCGATGGAGCTGCTGATCGTCGTAGCGGTCGGCGTCGGCGTCGAGCAGTACCGACAGCCGCTGCTGCGGGTCCGGGGCCACGGTGATCGAGAAGTCTTGCACCGGGCCGCGTTCGAGGGAGTGCTGGATCGCCGGGCGGCCGGCGAAGCTGAGCGTGGGGGCGAAGGGTTTGACGTTCACCACGGTGCCCACCCGGCGGCCGAAACCGGCGGTGAGGGTGGTGGCGGTGCCGACCGGTTCGCCGCGGTAGCGCTGGTGGGCGGACAGCCCGGCGACGGCGGAGGCAGTGGCCGCGACCAGGTCGGCGACGGTGTCGGCCGGGGCCGCGGGCACCCGTGCCGGGGCGAGACTGACCGCGACGGTCGGCACCCGTCCGGCCGGCTGGCCGATCCGGTTCATCAGCAGAAAGCCCAGGTCGGCGTGTGACGACCCGGTGCGGCGGGCCAGATAGGCGGCGACGGCGGCGGTCACCGTCACCGTCCAGTTGCCGCCCTCGGTGGCCGCGGACAGCTGCTCGACGGTCAGCCCGTCGAGAACGGCGCGCACGGTGCGCACGCGCAGCGCCTGCCCGGCGCCGCCGGCAGCAGCCGCTTCGTCGGGCGCCGTCGCCGCGAAATAGTCGGCGTCGGCGGCCCGGTCGGGCGATCCGAGGTAGGCCAGGTCTCCGTCGACGACGCCGCGCACCGATCCGAGGGGGAAGCCCTTCACCGCACCGCCGGTCTCGGCCGCCTTGTACCGGGCGGCGCCGCGTTTGAAGACCATCGACAGTCCGAAGGCATCGATGAGCGCATGGTGGGCGGCCAGGATCCAGAAGGTGCGCGGTCCGGCGGTCACGATCCATTGGCGCACACCGGGTTCGGCGGCCAGATCATGCGGCTGCCCCGTCCAGGCGCGGGCGAGCCGGATCAGTTCCGGCCACGGATCGCCCGGGTCGGCGGTGTGCACGGTGGGCGCCGGCAGATCCATGCCGCCGGGCTGCTGCGCCCAGCCGTCGCCGTCGGCGACGAAGCGGGTGCTGAGCGCATCGGATTCGGTGATCGCTGCGTGCGCGCATTGAGCGAGCAGTGCCGCGTCCACGTCGCCCTCGATCTCCACCGCGTCGCAGACGTTGAAGGTGGGGTTCTCCGGATCCAGCGTCTGAGCCAGCCAGAGCGCCGCCTGGGCGCTGGTCAACGGGATGGAGATACCGTCGCCGGGCATGTCGGTCACTCCTGCAGGTGGTCGGTCAATGCCGGTCCCCAGGAGGCCACGGCCTCCGGACCCAGCATCTGGGCGTGTGTGCCGGGTGCCCGAACCGGCACGGCGGCAATGGATTCCCCCCAGGTCTGCCTCGAGTCCCCGGCTTCGGCCTGGACGAACAGCACCGGCACCTCGACCGCGGCGGATGCGGCGTCCAGGTCGCGCATCACCTCGAGTGACCACGACGCGGAGTCGAGCACAGCTTCGACGATCTCCTCACCGAGCCCGGAGAACACCGAATCCCCCTGGGCGATCAGCTCTTTGGCCTGATCACGGGTCAGGTCGGCGAGCCGTTCCGGCGGCACCGGGACATCCAGCGCGCCGAGGGCCGCCGCCGACGGCGACAGCGCATCGATGTACTCGTAGTATTCGGCCGGCGACTGCGCGTAGGCGTCGATCAGCACCAGCGACTGCACCGCGCGTCCGCGCGCGGACAGCGCCGCGGCGACGGACGGCGCCAGGGTGCCGCCGAACGACCAGCCGAGCAGAACCACCGGACCGGCGGGCGCGCTCGAGTCGATGGCGTCGGCGAAGAACCGGGCGACGTCGTCCGGAGAGGTGGGAACCTCGCCGGGCACCCGGCCACCGGTGGAGGGCTCGGGGCCGGCCCCGACGATGTGCGGCGCCTGCACGGCGTACACGCTCCGGTCCGCCGGAATGTGCGCCGCCAGCTGGCCGTAGCGCCAGCCCAGGCCGGTGCCCGGCGGCAGGCAGTAGACCGGCGCCGCGGTGCCGCCGTCGCGGAAGGTGACCACCGGCGCCCTCAGCCGCGATTGCGTGTCGGTGTCGCCGCCGAGGACCGCGGCAATGGCGCTGATGCTCGGATTGGTGAAGACCTCGGAGACCTCCAGCTCCACGTCCAGGCGCCTGCGCACCGCATCGGCGAAGGCCATCAGCTGCAGCGAATGCGCACCCAGGTCGAAGAGATTGGCCTCGGGGTCCACCTCGTCGAAGCCGAAGACCTCGGCCGCGGTCTCGGCGAGCACGCGTTCGAGCAGCGAGGCCGACTTCAGGCCGTCACCGCCCGCACGGACCGGTTCGGGGAAGGCGGACGCATCCCGCTTCCCGTTCACGGTCACCGGGATCTCGTCGATCACCGTGATGCTCGAGGGCACCATGTACGAGGGCAACTGCTCGGAGAGGGTGCGCCGGATGTGGTCGAGGGCCGGCATGCCCTCGCCGGGCACCACATAGCCTGCGAGTGCGGTGCCGGTGGGACCGGAGCGGGCGAGTACCGCCGCGTGCCGGACGCCCGGGACCGCTGCCAGCGCGGCCTCCACCTCGGCCGGTTCCACCCGGTAGCCGCGCACCTTGATCTGGAAGTCGGTGCGGCCCAGGTAGTCCAGCAGACCGTCGGCCCGCCGCCGCACCAGGTCGCCGGTGCGGTACAGCCGCCGGCCGGGGTCGGCGGGATGGGCGACGAAGCTCAGCGCGGTCAGTTCGGGCCGCCCGGCGTAGCCTCGGGCCAGCCCGTCTCCCTCCACGTACAGCTCCCCGGGCACACCCGGCGGGACCGGCCGGAGCCAGCCGTCGAGCAGGTGCACCACGGTGTTGCTGATCGGGCGGCCGACGGTCGGGGAGGCGGACTCGTCGGTGCCGCCGCCGAGGGTGTTGATGGTGTATTCCGTGGGGCCGTACAGGTTGTAGCCCGCGGTCCCGTCGGCGGACGAGAGTTCTTCCCACACACCGGTTCCCACCGCTTCACCGCCGAGCAGAACCAGCGCGGGGCGGTGACTGCCCCCCGGCCCTCCGTACTCGGCACCGGCCAGCAGCCCGGACCCGATGAGGTACTCCGCGTAGGTGGGGGTCACGTTGACCACGTCGATCCGCCGCGCATCGCAATACCGCACCAGCGCATCGGGGTCGCGCCGCAGCTCCTCGTCGCACACGTGCACCGTGTGGCCGTAGGTGAGCCAGAGCAGCTCCTCCCAGGACATGTCGAAGGCGAAGGAGACCGTATGCGCGATGTGCAGTCTGCCGGTGCCGGCGCGAGCGACGGCGGGCCGGAAGATCTCGTCCTCGTGGTTGACGTACATGTTGGTCAGGCCGCGGTAGCCGGTCACCACTCCCTTGGGCCGCCCGGTGGACCCCGAGGTGTAGATGACATAGGCGGGATGGTCGAGGCGGCCGGGCCGGTCGTGGCCGAAGCCGCCCAGTTCGGCGTCGGTGAGCGGCCCACCCGGCAGAGCCGCCAGCTGTGCGGCGATCTCCTCGCTGCGCAGCCGGAGCGGCGCCAGTCCGCTGCCGGCGAAGATCTCGGTCCCGGCGTCACCGGCGCCCGCCGACAACCCGATCAGCGGTCGGGCGTCGGTGACCAGTCGGTTGAGCCGCTCGGGCGGGTGCGCCAGTTCCAGCGGCAGGTAGGCGGCGCCGGTCCGCAGCACGGCGAACAGCGCGACCACCATCTCGATGGACCGGTCGACGGCCAGTGCGACGATCTGCTCGGGTCCGGCCCCGTGCGCCAGCAGCAGCCGGGCCAGCCGGTTGATCGCCTCGTCCAGTTCGGCGAAGGTCAGCTGCGTCTGGCCGAAGACCAGTGCCGGCTGGTCCGGGATCGCGGCGGCGGTCTCGCCCAGCAGCTCCGAGACCGACAGCTCGGGCACCGGCAACGACCGCCCCGCCAGCGGCGGCTCGCTCGCGCCGATCGGCAGGCGGGCCAGCGGCAGAGCGAGTGCGGCCTCGTCGGCGAAGGCCGCCAGCAGCAGCATCAGGTCTTCGGCGAGGCCGGCGGCGGTGGGGTCGTCGATCACATCGGAGCGGGTCTCCACGGTCACCGCCAGCTCGGTGCCGGGGGTGATCACCACGGTCAGCGGGAAGTGGGTGTGGTCCTCGCTCTGATGGCCCACCACACCGTGTTCGGCGCCGAGGTCGGCGTCGCCGATGAAGTTCTGCAGCACCATCAGCACGTCGAAGAGACCTCCGCCGCCCACCGCGGAAGTGATCTCGCCGAGGGAGAGCCACTCGTGTTCGAGCAGTTCCAGGCGGGCGTTCTGCTGCTCGCGCAGCCAGTCGCCGAGGGGGGCCGATCCGATGAGCCGCGAGCGCACCGGCACGGTGTTGAGGAACATGCCGATCGCCTCGTCGGCCCCGGCCACCTCGGCCGGCCGGCCGGCGACGGTCTGGCCGATGGCCACGTCGCCGCGTCCGCTCCACCGTCCGGTGACCAGCAGCAGTGCCGCCGAGAGCAGCGTGTTGAGGGTGACCCCGGCGCTCTGCGCCGTCCGGCTCAGGCCTGCGGAGGCGGCCGCGGAGAGCTGGTGCCGGCTCACCCGGGTCTGCGCCCGCACCACCGGGTCGGCGCCGGGCACCAGCATCGAGGGCTCGTCGTAGCCGTCCAGGTAACGCTTCCAGGCGTCGATCGCCGCGCCGGCGTCCCGGTCTCCGAGCCATCGCAGATAGCGGGCGAAGGCCGCGTCTTCGACGGGCGGCGGCGCATCCCGGCGCTCGCCCGCGTACTCGGCGAGCAGTCCGGCGATGAAGGCACCGTTGGACCAGCCGTCCCAGACCAGGAACCGGCGGGAGACCGCGATCCGGTCGCCCCCGGGGCACCGGATGAGGGTGGCCCGCCAGGCGGGTGCGCCGGCCGGATCGAAGCGGCGGCGCCGGTCGGTCTGCACCGCGGCGTCGGTGGCCGCGGCCAGCGCGGCCTGCGCTTCCTCGCGCAGGTCGACGATCTCCAGGGGTACCGCCGGATCGGCGACGATGTACTGCACCGGCGCCGGCAGTCGCTGGTGGGTGAAACCCGAGCGCAGCGCCGGGTGGCGATCCATCAGGCGGCGCAGGGCCTCCCGGAGGCGGTCCGGATCGAGTGCGCGATCGAATTCGAGCACGAACTGGGCGTTGTAGACGTCCAGTTCACCGGACACCGTGGACTGGAAGTACAGCCCCTCCTGCAGCGGCGAGAGCCGCCACACCGCCTCGATCGGTCCGCCGGCCAGTTCCTGCAGTTCGCGGACGGCCTGGGCGCTCAGAGTGACACCGACCAGCGCCTCGCCGGACGGGCCGGCCTGATTCTCGCTGTCCCCGGCCGCGGCGACGACCTCGGTCAGCGCCTGCGCCCACAGCCGGGCGAACTCGCCGGCGCCGCAGTCCACCCCGCCGGGCACTGCGGCGATCTCGACCACGAGGCCGTCGTCGGTCGCGAGCACCCGGGCATCGGGGCCCTCGGCCGCCTCTCCGTGGACCCGCAGACCACGGTGGTCGGCGACGTCGATCCGGTAGGGCTCGGTCCCGGCACTCAGAGCCGCGCTGGCCTGCGGGTGCAGATAGCGCAGCAGGGCGTAACCGAGGCCCCCGTCGGGCTGCTCACGCAAGGCGGCGCGCGCCGCTCGCAGCACCGGGCCGGCGGCGTCGCCGGGCACGGTGCGCACCGGCGCGCTGAAGGCCAGCGGGGCCGCCGAGGCGGCGGTGGCGGCGGTCCGTCCGGTGCGGCGCAGTCCCACCACCTCCGGCCCGCCGCCGGCGCGGCTCAGCGCCAGCGAGCAGGCGGCGAGGGCGGCGCCGGCCAGATCCAGTCCTGCGGGTTCGAGCGCATCGGCGTCGGCCCCGAGCTGTATCCGGACCACGTCCGGTGCAGGCGTCGGGGCGATGGCCTCGGCGGCCAGCGCCGTCCAGTCGTCGAGCTGCGCGAGTACCGGTGCGGACAGGGCCCGGTCCGCGGCGGCGGCCGCGAGCTCCGTCGGCGCGGGTGCCGGTTTCACGTGGATCGGCCGGCCGGCCGCGATGTCGGCGAAGGCCGCCTCGAAGTCCCGGCGCAGCACCGCGCGGCCCGGCTCGTCGACGACCAGCGGGTGGGCGCTCAGCGCCAGGGCTCCGGGATCCTGGCGCAGACCCGGCGACCAGGCCGCGGTGAAGCTCCCGGCCGGATCGGCGGCGGCCCGCAACTGCTCGTCGTCGGCTCCCGCGGCCAGCACGGTCACCGGAGCCGCCGGGGTCTGCGTGTAGTCCCAGAATCCCGGCGCCCAGCGCTGCGGGGTCAGCGCGAGTTCGGGATGGGCCGCGGTCACCGCGGCCACCGCCGACGACAGCTGCGCGAGGGTCAGCCGCGGCGGGGTCGGCAGGATCGCGGTCACCACACCGGATTCCGCCGCATCCTCGGTGAGCTCGCCGAGCGCGTCGTCGTTGCGGGTGATCCATTCCTCGGCGCCGGGCAGCGTGCCGCCCCCGGCCTCGGAGCCGCCGGCGTCCTCGCCCTGGTCCGGGCGGTCGGAGTCCGCCGCGATGCGCAGGGGCGGACCGATGATCGTCTCCGGGTCGGCCAGCAGCTCGCCCAGGTAGGCGGCGAAATCGTCGGCGACGGCGGCCATCTCGTCCAGGTGGCTGCCGGGGCCGTGCAGATTGATGCGCAGGGTGCGGGCCGGTGCGTCGACCTCGAAGAAGACGTCGACGTCGCCGGTCGGTCCGGAGGAGAGGATCTCCAGCCGGGCGTCGAAGCCCGCCCGATCGAAGGCCCGGGTGTTCAGCGGCAGCACATTGCCGCCGACGCCGAAGATCGGCCGGACGGCCCCCTGCTCGCGCAGCGCCCGCCGCAGATCCTCACCGCGGAACCGGCTGTGCGCCACGGCTTCCGACAGCAGTGCGTCGACGTCGCCGGCGCTCTGCCGCCAGTCGGCGCCGGCCCGCAGGCGGACCCGCAACGGCAGCACTGTGGCCAGGGTGCCCAGGTGCGAACGCAGCTCCGGAGTGGTGCGGGCGGCCATCGGCACGGCCAGCAGCAGGTCGTGGTCTCCGGTGCGCCGGTAGAGGAATCCGGCGAGCGCCGACATCAGCAGGCCCGCCGTGCGCACGCCCAGTTCCCGGGCGGAGGCGTAGAGGCGGTCGTACTGACCGGCGGCGAGCGGCACCGGCAGGATCGCCGCTCGCCGAGGCGCGGGGTCCAGCCCGGTCAGCAGCCGGGGCGGCTCCGGGGCGCCGGCCACCTGGGCCAGCCAGAAGTTCTCGTCGTCGGCGAAGGCCGCGGACTCGCGGTACCGGGTCTCCAGCGCCAGCAGCGTGTCGAGGCTCCAGTCGCGGGCCGGCGCGGGCTCACGGCCGGCCTGCAGGTCGGCGTACCGGGTCATGCCCACCGACAGCAGCAGCCCCACCGCGGTGCCGTCCAGAATCAGGTGATGCGCCGCCAGGTAGGCCAGGGTGCGGTCGTCGGCCACCCGCAGCAGCACCGCACGCAGCAGCGGGCCGTCGCTCACGTCGAAGGGCCGGTCCAGCTCGGCCGCGGCGTAGTCCCGGGCCGCCTCCTCGGGCCGGTCCGCATCACGCAGATCCACCACCCGACAGCGCGGCGGATCGATGTCCGGGTACTGGTGCACCTCACCGGAATCCGTGGCGGCGAACCGCACCTGCAGCACCGACGACCAGGAGACGACGGTGTCGATGGCGCCGGCAAGCAGGTCGATGTCGACCGGTCCGCGCAGATCCGCGAGCATCGCGGTGGTGTACGCGGTGGGATCGTCGGTCAGCCGGCCGGCCACCCAGATCTCCCGCTGGGCGGCGGCGAGCCCCCGTGCCACACTGCCCCGGTCCGTGGACCGGGGCAGTGCGTCAACCGACCGGCTGCTGCCGGAAAGCGAATCGGTGGTGGTCACTGAGCAGGCTTGGCCTCAGCGACGGCCTTGGTGATGTCCTCGACCTGCCGGTCGCCGGCGGCGATCGTGTAGGCGTACGGCGTGCGGTACGGGAACAGATTGCCCGCCTTGGCCGCCGGCAGCGTCTTGAACGCCGCCGAGTCGAGCAGCGCCTTGGTGCGCGGCGTCGGCTTGCCCTCGGCGTCGGCCTCGTAGAAGAGCACGTTGGCCGAGGAGAGACGGTCGATGTCCTCGGTGGAGATCTGCTCGTTGTAGCGCTCCGGCTTGTCCGGCACACCGTTGAAGTAGGTCAGGCCCGACTTGGTGAGCCGCTCGTAGACCAGCGAGGTGTTGGTGGCCACCTGGAAGGTCGACGGTGCGGCCGAGCCCTCCACGTAGGCGACACTGCCCAGTTCGTCGATCTTGGCCTTGTCGTCGGTGCCGATCTTGGTGAAGTCGGCGCTGAGCCGCTCGAGCTCGGCGTCGAGCGCCGGGCCGCAGCCCAGGGCGTCGGCGACCTTGGGGAAGTTGTTCCAGACGTCGATCGGCTCTTCGATCTCGAAGGCCACCACCGGTGCGACGCCGTCGAGCGCCTTGGTGTTGAGCTTCTCGGCCACATCCTTGCGGATGAAGGTGATCACCAGGTCCGGCTTGAGCTCCATGACCTGTTCGGTGTTGATGCCCGAGGCGATGGCGCCGATGGTCGGGACGTCCTTGACCTTGGCCAGCTCCTCGGGGGTGGCGTTGGTCTTACCGTCCTCGAGCATACCGACAGGGGTCACACCGAGGTCGATGAGCTCGGTGCCCACCAGCCAGCCGGAGATGATCCGCTGCGGATCGGCCGGGATGGTCACGTCACCGTAGAAGGTGTCCTTGATCACCCGCTCGCCGCTGGTCTGCTCGGACTTGCAGCCGACCGCCTTGACACCCTTGTCGGCGGGGCTGCTCGACGAGCTGTCGTCGCTGCCGCAGGCGGCGACGAGCGAAGCGGTGGCGGTGAGCGCGATGATCAGGTTCCGCGCACGAGTCAGTCGTTTCTTGGCCAATGGTCTGTCCTCTCCGGGGTTCGGAACGCAAGTTAGGTTACCCTATGCATAATTCAGCGGCCATCCGCCCTCGCTCGTCCAGTCGGCGCTCGAGTGATCCGGCCAGTTCCGGCGCCTGCCCAGCGGGAATCGCAGTGCCCGAGTAGGTGAGTTCGACGGTCAGCCGCGCGCCGCCGTCGGCGTCGCGCTGCACGCGGGCGTCCACGGTCAGCGGATAGTCGACGGTCAGGTCGGCGGCCGGCGTGGTGCGGGTCCACCGCGCTTCGGGGGCCGGCTGCCAGGGCCGCTCCCCCGCCAGGTCCAGCGCACCCAGATAGTTGACCAGCACCCGCGCACCCGGCAGGGCACCGAGCACCCTGGCCGTGCGCGCATTGCCGTACCGCAGCAGGCCGTAGCCGTGCCGCGGACCCTCGAGCTGCCCGGCGAGGTCCTCCGGAGCAGCACCGGCCTCGCACCGCACCGGCGCGACCGTGGTGAGCCAGCCGACCGTGCGCGCGAGGTCCAGATCGGCGACGTCGCGGCCGTGACCCTCCACGTCCACCAGCAGCGGAGCGCCGGGCACATCCCGGGCGGAGCACCAGTCCTGCACGGCCGCAGCCACATCGGCGATCAGGGCCGCCGTCACCGAGCCGGCCGACAGATATCCCGCGGTGGCCTCCGGGGAGAGTGTCAGCGTGTGCACCGCGAGATCGGCCTGCGTTCCGGCCGGAGCGCCGGACAGCGGATCGACGGTCCCGGCCAGCAGCGCACGCCACCGGGCCAGCTCCCGCATCGTCTCCGGCGCAGCGGCCTGAGCGGCGAGCGCATCGGTGTAGGCCGGGTAGCTGGTCCCGGGCGCGGCCAGCGCCGGCGGGCGGCCTGCAGCCACCGACTCGGCGGCCTCGGCCAGGTCCTCGAGCAGGATCCGCCAGCTCACCGCGTCGACGGCCAGGTGGTGGATCACCAGCAGCAGGCGCCGATGTCCGGGAGCCAGGATCGCCGCGGCCCGCAGGCAGCCGCCCCCCACCGGGTCGAGGCGCGCCTGGGTCTCGGCCGCGATCGCCCGGTACCCGGCCTCGTCCGGCGGCGCGTCCAGCCGGTGCACGGTCAGCACTGCGTCGGCCCGGACGGCCCCGGCCGGCTGCGGCCGCACCACCCAGACCCCGCCCGGTCCGGGCTGCACCTGTAGGCGCAGCGCCTCGTGCCGGTTCAGAACGGCATCGAGGACGGTGTGCAGGTCCGGTGCGTCCACCCCGTCGGGCACCGTCACGGTGATCGACTGCGCCAGCGACTGCCAGCGGCCGCCGCGGGCGGCGAGTTGCGCGACGATCGGGGTCAGCGGCAACGGCCGGTCGCCTCGGCTCTCGTCGGCGGGGCCGCCGGCCGAGACCGGCACGGCCGCACCGGCGACCGCTCCGACGGTGCGGTGCTCGAAGAGGTCTTTGACGGTCACCGCATAGCCGTGCCGGCGCAGCCGGTTGACCACGGTGATGGCGATGATGCTGTCGCCGCCGAGGGCGAAGAAGTCGTCGCCCGAACCCACCTCGGCGCCGGGGGCGAGCACGTCGGCGAAGACGGCGGCCACCGCCTGTTCGCCGGGGCCGGCCGTCCCACCGCCACCCCGGCTGAGCACCGGAGCGGGCAGCGCACGCCGGTCGAGTTTGCCGTTGCCGGTCACCGGCAGCTCGTCGAGCAGAGTGAGGGTCGCCGGTACCAGATGGGCCGGGAGGACCTCGGCGATCCGCCCGAGGATCCGGTCCGGATCGGCGGCGGCGCCGTCGGCCGGCACCGCGTAGGCCACCAGCATGGTGCGCCCGTCGGCGGTGCGGTGCCCCAGCGCCACGGCCTGCCGCAGTTCGCCGGTGCCCAGCAGCGCCTGTTCGATCTCACCCGGCTCGATGCGCTGCCCGCGCAGTTTGAGCTGCTGGTCGCGCCGGCCGGCGTATTCGAGGACTCCGTCGGCCGTCCACCGGGCGATGTCGCCTGTGCGGTACATCCGCGCGCCCCCGGCTCCGAACGGGCAGGCGACGAAGGTCGTCGCGGTCAGCCCGTACCGGCCGGCATAGCCGCGGGCCAGCTGACGGCCGGACAGGTACAGCTCACCCCAGACGCCGATCGGCAGTTCTTCGAGCCGCGGTCCGAGGACGTGCAGACCGGTGTTCCACACCGGCCCTCCGATGGGCACCACCGGCCCGGTGGTGGCGGTGACATCGATCTCGGTTACGTCCACGGCCGCCTCGGTGGGGCCGTACAGGTTGTGCAGCGAGACCTGCGGGAAGCGTTGCGCCACACCGTCTCGCAGCGGTGCGGTGAGCGCCTCCCCGGAGCACAGGATGCGGCGCAGGGCCGGCAGCGCGGCGCTGGTCTCGGTGAGGAAGGCCCGCAGCAGCGACGGCACGAAGTGCACCGTGCTGATCTGCTCGTCGGCCAGCGTCTGCTCGATGGCCGCCGGGTCCCGGTGTGCGCCCGGTTCGGCGAGCACCACCGTGGCGCCGGTGAGCAACGGCCAGAACAGCTCCCAGACCGAGACGTCGAATCCGGTGGGGGTCTTGTGCAGCACCCGCTCCCCGGGCTGCAGGCCGAAGCGGTCCTGCATCCACTGCAGCCGGTTGACGATGGCCCGGTGATCGACCACCACCGCCTTGGGGGTGCCGGTGGAGCCGGAGGTGTAGATCAAGTATGCAGCCCGGCCCGCGGGCAGGGTTCCGGGTCCGGGCAGGGTTCCGGCCGGCGCCTCACCGGCCAGGACGCCGCGGGCATCGATCCGGAGCACCGGGGCCGCTGTCCCCGCGAAGTCCGGGTCGTCGGTCAGGATCGCGGCCGGGCGCGCATCGTCGAGCACAAAGGCCCGGCGCTGTGCCGGATGGTCGCGATCGAGCGGCAGATAGGCGGCTCCGGCCCGGCCGGCGGCGAGCACCGCCACCAGCAGCGCCGGGCTGCGGGGCAGATCCACCGCCACCACCTGATCGACGCCCACCCCGGCACCGGCCAGGGCGGCGGCGAGTGCGTCGGCGGTGTCCGTCAGCTCCCGGTAGGTCAGCTCCCCGCCCGCACCCGACACCGCGATCTGCTCGGGATGGCGCTGCGCCGTGGCCCAGATCAGCGCGGTGAGGTCGAGCTGCGGATCCACCGGGTGCGCGGTGGCGGCGAAGCCGTCGAGCTGTTCCCGGTCGGTGGCGCTGAGCACCGGCAACTGCGTCACCCGCAGGCCGGGATCGGCGGTGACCGCTTCGAAGATCCGGCCCAGCGCGGCGGCGATCCGGGCGACGGTGCCGTGATCGAACAGGTCGGCGGCGTATTCGATGCGGCCCGAGATCGGCTGCCCCGGACCGTTCTCCTTCAAGTCGACGGTCAGATCGAACTTGGCGGTGGTGGTCTCCCGGTAGCGGACGGCGGCCGCCGTGCCGGCCAGTTCAGGGTCCGGCACCGGGGCGCGGAACTGCAGCATCGTCTGGAAAAGCGGGCTGCGGGCCGCCTCGCGCGGCGGATCGAGGACGTCGACCACCTCCTGGAACGGCAGGCTCTGGTGGTCGAGAGCCGCCAGGTCCACCTCCCGGATCCGGGCGAGCAGCGCGGTGAAGTCCGGATCGCCGGAGACCCGGGCCCGCAGCACCACGCTGTTGGTGAACATGCCGATCACCGCCGCCAGCTCCGGGTGCCCGCGATCGGCCACCGGGGTGCCGATCGGGATGTCGTCAGCGCCGGTGAGCCGGGACCAGAGCGCGGCCAGCGCGGCGTGAGCCACCATGAAGCCGGTGGTGCCGGTGCGCCGGGCCAGCCGCTGCAGGCCGTCGGCGACCGGGGCCGGAAGCTCGAAGGTCACGGCGGCGCCGGCCCCCGAGGCGTAGGCCGGGCGCGGCCGGTCGTAGGGCAGCGCCAGCTCGTCCGGCAGCCCGCCCAGCACGCCCCGCCAGTAGTCGCGTTCCCGCTCACGCAGACTGCGCCCGTCGGCGTCCTCCGCCGCCAGGATCTGCTCCTGCCAGCGCGCCGCATCGGCGTACTGGACCGGCCGCGCCGGGGCGGCCCCGGTGCCGGTCAGGGTGCGCCGGTAGGCGTCGGCGAGCTCGTCGAAGAGGATCGGCGTGGACCATTCGTCGCCCGCGATGTGATGAACCACCAGTTGCAGGGTCCAGTGCTCGTCGCCGATGCGGGCCAGATCGGCCCGCATCGGCGCCTCGACGTCGAGTTCGAACGGCCGGTTCGCCGGATCATCTAGGGCGGCAAGGGACTCCGGACCGTCGTGGACCGAGAGCACGGCACCGTCCTCCGGCGGCAGGATCTGCTGCCACAGGCCCCCGTCGTCGTCGGACACCAGCAGCGTGCGCAACGACTCGTGCCGGTCGACGACCTCCCGCACCGCGGCCGCCAGCGCCGGAATCTCCACCGGCCCGGTCAGTTCCACCACGAAGACCAGGTTGTAGGCGCGCTCACCCACACCGGATTCGTCGCGGTGCAGCCGGTCGAGCGCCCAGAGGCGGCGCTGCGCGGCGGTGGCCGGCAGCGGATCGGGACGGTCCGTCGCCAGGGCCGACGGCCCGGTCTCCTCCGAGGCGGCACCCGCCTCGATCCGGGCCGCCAGCTGCTCGAGGGTGGGATGGTCGAAGATCTCGCGGACCGACAGGGTCACGCCGGTGTCGACGGTCAGCCGATGCACCAGCCGGGTGGCCAGCAGCGAATGCCCGCCGGCGGCGAAGAAGTCGGTTTCGGCGTTCACCGGGCCTCCGCCGAGCAGTTCGCCGAACAGTCCGGCCAGCAGCTGCTGCGTGGCACCCGACGGCGCCCGGCCGTCCGGGCGGGCGGCGGCCGCGGCGTCGGCCGGGTCCGGCAGACTGCGCCGGTCCACCTTGCCGTTCGGCAGGGTCGGCAGGGCATCGAGGATCAGTATGGACGGGACCGAGTACTCGGGCAGCCGGCGACTCAGCTCGGCGCGGATGCCGGCCGGGGACGGCGCCGAGCCGTCGACGGTCAGATAGGCCCACAGTCCCGCGGCCCCGGTGACGTCCGGACGCACGACCACGGCGGCGCCGGTCACCCCGGCCACCTCCCGGACGACGGCCTCCACACCCACCGTCTCGACCCGGTGACCGCGGATCTTGACCTGGCCGTCGACCCGGCCGTGGAATTCGAGCCGGCCCCGTTCGTCCCAGCGGCCGAGGTCGCGGGTCCGGAAGAGCCGTCCGCCGCCGAACGGATCGGCGACGAAGCTCTCCGCGGTCAGCGCCGGCCGGCCGAGATAGCCGCGGGCGTTCTGCGGCGAGGCGACGTAGATCTCGCCGATGCCGCCGGGCGGCACCGGACGCAGGGACGGATCGAGCAGGTGCACCACCACGCCGGGCACCGGGGTGCCGATGGGGGCGCGACCGGGGCCGGCCGGATCGACCGGGCCGAAGGTGACGTCGCCGGCCACTTCGGAGGAGCCGTAGGAGTTGATCACCTCCGCGGGCTGCAGCACAGCGGCCACATCGCCGGTCAGCGCTTCCCCGGAGAGCACCCAGCGCTGCACCTCAGCCGCCGCTCGCGGCGCCGTCGCCGCGAGCTCGGCGGCCAGCGAGGGCACCGCGGTGACCTGGCCGATCCGGTGTTCGGCGAGCAGCTGCGCCTGGGCGATCGGATCGCTGCGCTGAGCGTCGTCGGCCAGCACGATCCCCGCCCCGGCCTGTAACGCACCGAGCAGTTCGGTCAGTCCGTCGATGAACGAGAAGGAACTCTTGACCAGCCGGACGTCGCGGCCGGTCGGCGGCCACAGCTGCGCGGCCCAGGCCAGCCGGTCCGCCAGTGCGCGGCGGGTGCCCAGCACACCCTTGGGCCGCCCGGTGGATCCGGAGGTGTAGATCAGGTAGGCCGGGTTGGCCTCGCGCACCGGGCGGTCCACCGGCGCAGCGGCGGGCTGCGGATCGGTGTCCGGCGCACCGATCACCAGCCGCGGGGCATCGGTGGGCAGACCGTCCGACGGCTCGGCGATGAGCAGATCGGGCTGTGCGTCGGCCAGCAGGAATGAGACGTGCTCGGCCGGGTAGCTCAACTCCACCGGCAGGACCGCGGCCCCGGCGCGGAGTACGGCCAGCACCGCGGCCACCGAGTCCAGGCTGCGCGGGATCGCCAGAGCGACAATGGATTCCGGACCGATACCGATACTGATCAGCCGCTCGGTGAGCGCCCGGGTGCGGGTGTCGAGTTCGGCGTACCCGTATTCCTCGCCTGCGCCGCGCAGCAGCCCGGAGGCCCGCTCGGGCAGGGCTCCGAGCGGGAGGCGCTCGGGCGCCGCCGGTCCGCCGTCGCCGAGGTCGCGGAGTGCGGCGGCCTCCGCCGCGGAGAGCGTGGGCAGCTCGGCCACCGTCGTCTCGGGCCGGTCGGCGAGCGCCGTCAGGGCGGTGGAGAACCCCCGGGCGAGCCGGTCGATCCGGTCGGCGGGCACCGCCTGCGGCAGGTGGTGCAGCCGGATCTGCAGGTCCTCGCCCGGGATCACCTGGACGGTGATCGGGTAATGCGTGGAGTCCCGCGGGGCCACCTCGGTCAGCGTCAGGCCCGCAGCCTGCGCGGCGGCGTGCACCGGACCGGGTTCGCGCAGGTGGTTCTCGAAGACCAGCAGGGTGTCGAAGAGTTCACCGAGCCCCACCGCGCCGGCGACGGCCGGCAGCCCCACCCAGTGATCGTCGAGCACCAGCGCCTGCGACTGCTGCACCGCCCGGGCCACCTCGAGCACCGTCTGGGCCGGGCCGGCGCTCACCCGGACGGGAACCGCGCCGAGGGTCATGCCGATGATCTCCCCGGACCGGTCGAGTTCCGGGCTTCGCCCGCTCACGGTGGCGCCGAGCAGGACCTCGACGGCGCCCAGTTCCCCGGCCAGCGCCAGGCCCCAGGCGGTCTGCACCAGCGTGCCCACCGTCAGCCCGGCCGCCCGGGCCCGCTGCGCGAGCCGCTGGTGCAGATCGCCGAAACCGTCGAGGATCCGCTGCTCGGGCCGTCGGCCGAGCGCGTCACCGTCGGTGGCGAGCAGCGTCGGTGCGGGCTCGTCGCCGAGGACCTGCCGCCAGCGCTGCAGGGCCGGCTCCTGCTCGCGCGTCTCGAGCCAGGACAGGAAGTCGCGGAAGGGGCGGCGGGCCGGCAACCCGGCGGGATCGCCGCCGGCCGCATAGGTCTGGAAGATCTCCTGCAGCAGGATCGGCGACGACCAGCCGTCGAGGACCAGGTGGTGGTTGGTCACCAGGATCCGCCAGTCGTCCGCACCCAGCCGGCCCACGGTCAGCCGCAGCAGCGGCGGATTCGCGATGTCGAAGCGTCGTCGGCCGTCCTGCTCGCACAGATGCGCCCACTCCTGCCGGGGGTCCCCCGCCTCGCGCAGGTCGTGTTCGGCCCAGCCGATCCGGGCGCCGTCGAGGACCAGGGCCACCGGCATGCCGTTCTTGCGCCGCCGGTAGCAGGTGCGCAGGTTCGGATGCCGGTCGAAGACGGCCTGGGCGGCGGTCTGCAGCAGTGCCGGGTCGAGCCGGCCGGTCAGGTGCAGCTGGACCTGCACGGTGTACGGATCGGCCCCCTGGTCGCTGAGCGTGGACGCGTAGAGCAGGCCCTCCTGAACAGGGGTCAGGGGCAGGACATCGGCGATCTTCATCGGTGGACGACTCGTTCTGTTCGGTGATGCTGTGCGGGCCGGGCCAGGACGGCGCTCGCGCGCGGGCGGCGCGATGCAATCCACTGGGACCCACCGACTAAGGTAAGCATTACCAAATATGTTTGCGAATCCGGCGGTCGCCGGACCGCAACCGGTCAGCGGTGCCCGCGGACCGGTACCGTACGGAACGTCCGGTGCCCACCGGACCCGCGACACCCGATGAGACGAGATGATCCGGAGACGGCCAGTGGAACGAGAGCAGCGGTGAGCGTCGACACCGCCGAGCATCCCGCCGACCCGGCGGCGCCGCAGTCCGACCGCGGATCCGGGCTGGCGCGCAGCAACGGCATCCGCGCACTCGGCGCCCTGATCCTGCTGATCGTGCTCGGCGGCGCCGTCTTTCTCAGCCTGACCGTGGGCGACACCGGCCTGCCGCTGCACCTGATCTGGGATGCGATCTTCCACTTCGACGGCTCCACCCGGGAGACCGTGGTCCGCGAGGACCGGCTCGGCCGCACCCTGCTCGGTCTGCTGGTGGGCATGTCGCTGGCCGTGGCCGGCGCCCTCATCCAGGCGATGACCCGCAACCCGCTGGCCGACCCGGGCATTCTGGGCGTCAACGCCGGTGCCGCGCTCTTCGTGGCCATCGCCGTCGGCACCCTGGGGATGACCAGCTTCCACTCGTACGTGTGGTTCGCCTTCCTCGGCGCGGTGGCCGCCACCGTCCTGGTCTACGGCATCGGCTCGCGCGGGCGCGGCGGCGCCACCCCCATCCGCCTCACCCTGGCCGGCGTGGCGGTGACCGCCGTGCTCGGCGGCATCACCCAGGGCATGATGCTGCTCAAACCCGCGACCTTCGAGTACATGGCCTACTGGAACGCCGGCACCATCGGTATCCGGGACAGCCTGCAGATCAGCGGCTCGATGGCCGGCTTCATCCTGGTGGGGCTGCTGCTGGCCGCACTGGTCTCCCGCTCCCTCAACGCGGTGGCGCTCGGTGACGACCTGGCCCGCTCGCTCGGCGCCGACGTGGCCCGCACCCGCACCCTGGGCATCATCGCGGTGACCCTGCTCTGCGGCGCCACCACCGCCGCCGCCGGACCGATCGGCTTCGTCGGCCTGATGGTGCCGCATGTGGCCCGCTGGATCGTCGGCCCGGAACAGCGCTGGATCCTGCTCTACACCCTGCTCGGCGGTCCCGTCCTGCTGCTGGTCTCCGATGTGATCGGCCGGCTCCTCGGCGAACTGCAGGTGGGTATCGTCACCGCCTTCATCGGTGCGCCGGTGCTGATCGTCCTGGTCCGCCGGCGGAAGGCGAGCGGACTGTGAGCATCGACTTCGGCCGTCCGGTCCTGCCGCTGCGTATCCGCGGCGCCTTCTCCTTCCGCCTCGACGTGCGGGTGACCGCCGTCGTGGGCCTGCTGCTGGCCGCCGCAGTGATCACCACGCTGGTGGCCCTGGTGCTCGGCGACTACGACATCACCGTCTGGCGGGTGGTGCAGACCGTCTTCGGCGGCGGCGACGCCTGGGACCGGCGGGTGGTGATCGACCGCCGCATGCCGCGCGCACTGCTGGCGCTGATCCTCGGCGCAGCCCTCGGCGTGAGCGGTGCGATCTTCCAGTCCCTCACCCGCAACCCGCTCGGCAGCCCGGACGTCATCGGCTTCAACACCGGCGCCTACACCGGCGTGCTGGTGATCATGGTGCTCTTCGGCGGCGAGCACATGGGCACCGCCTGGGGCGCCCTGATCGGCGGCATCGTCACCGCCCTGCTGGTCTATCTGCTGGCCTTCAAACGCGGGGTGCAGGGCTTCCGGCTGATCATCGTGGGCATCGCGGTCAGCGCGGTGCTCGCCTCCTTCAACACCTGGATGATCCTCACCGCCGACCTGGACACCGCCATGTCGGCCGCCGTCTGGGGCACCGGCTCGCTCGACGGCGCCGAATGGGGCGAGGTCCGCAGCGCCGGGCTGAGCGTGGCACTGGTGCTGGTCCTGCTCATCCCGTTCGCCACCCGGATGCCGATGATGGAGATGGGCGACGACACCGCCCGCGCGCTGGGTGTGCGCACCGAGCCCACGCGGCTGGCGCTGATCGTGCTGGGTGTGGCGCTGACCGCGCTGGCCACCGCGGCCGCCGGACCGATCGCCTTCGTCGCCTTGGCCGCTCCGCAGCTGGCCAAGCGGCTCGCGCGCACCGACTCGGTGGCGATGGTGCCCGCCGCGGCGATGGGCGCACTGCTGCTGGCCGTCTCCGACCTGATCGCCCAGCGGCTCTTCGCCCCCACCCAGCTGCCCGTCGGCATCGTCACGGTGTCCATCGGCGGCGTGTACCTGCTCTGGCTGCTCGCCCGGGAGGCGAGCCGCCAGTGAGAACCCGAGGAGTTGCCCGATGAGAAGCCCCCGACTGCGCCGGAGCGTTCCGGATGCGGCGCACCCGACCGCCGCCCCCACCCGGCTGAGCGGCCAGAACCTCACCCTCGGCTACGACAAGCGGGTGATCAGCGAGAACCTGAACCTCGACGTCCCCGACGGCAGGGTCACCGCGATCATCGGCCCCAACGCCTGCGGGAAGTCGACGCTGCTGCGCGCTCTGTCGAGGCTGCTGCGCCCGTCGACCGGGACGGTGCTGCTCGACGGGGCCGAGATCAACACGCTGCCGGCCAAGGAGGTGGCGCGGCGCCTCGGGCTGCTGCCGCAGACCTCCATCGCCCCGGACGGGATCCGGGTGGCCGACCTGGTCGCCCGCGGCCGGTTCCCGCACCAGCATCTGATCCAGCAGTGGACGCCCGAGGACGAGCGGGCCGTGGTCGACGCGATGACCGCGACCCGGACCGACGAGCTCTCCGGGCGGCTCGTCGACGAGCTGTCCGGCGGCCAGCGGCAGCGGGTGTGGATCGCGATGGTGCTGGCCCAGCAGACCGACCTGGTGCTCTTCGACGAGCCGACCACCTACCTCGACATCACCCACCAGGTGGAGCTGCTCGATCTGTTCACCCGGCTCAACCGGGAACTCGGCCGCACCGTGGTGGTGGTGCTTCACGAGCTCAATCAGGCGTTCCGCTACGCCGACCACGTGGTGGTGATGAAGGACGGCTCGATCGTCGCGCAGGGTGCGCCCGCCGAGATCGTCACCCCCGAGCTCATCGAGCAGGTGTACCGGCTGCCGTGCCGCATCATCGACGATCCGGAATCCCATACGCCCCTGGTGATTCCGAAGGTCTGACGGGCACCCGGCCACGATCCCCTCGTCGGGGTCGCCGTCGGGTCAGAACCCCGGTGATCGCAACGCTCCACGAGCCCGCGCCCGGGCGGTAACGTCCACGTCATGCGTCTGCGCCCACACCGGTCCGGCAACCGGCCCGCCTCCGCGGTGGCCCTGATCCTCGCCGCCGCCCTGCTCGGAGTCCCCGCCCTGTTCGGAGCCCCGGTCCCCGCGGCCACCGCCGACCCGCTGCCCGCGGCGGCCCCGGCCGCCCCGTCGCCGGCGATCGGCGTGGGGCCGGTGGGCACCTCGCTCATGCACGGCGACCTGTACTCCACCGACTCCACCCCGCTGCCCGGGCCGGGCCGCAGCGCGAGGTCGGCGGCGTCGTCGATTCCGGGCGGCGCCTGCGCGGCCACCTTCATCGGCAGCGACGGACTGCCGGTGTCCCTGTGCACCAGGTTCGTCGGCACCGATCCGCTGCAGGTGGCGGTGCCCACGGTGGTGCTCTTCGATCCGCGGACCGCGCAGCCGATCGCGCAGCGCGAGCTCGCCAAGGGCGGCCTGCTCGGCGGGGTGTACGGCTACCTCGACGATCGCGACCGGGTGGTGGTGGCGGACGGTTCCGGGGCCATCCTGTTCGTCGGTCATCACCGCACCGCCGACGGCTGGGCGGTGACCGTGGACAAGCGGATCGACGTCTCCGCGAAACTGCCGGCCGGGGATGCGATCACCGGTCTGGCCCCGGATTGGCAGGGACGCATCTGGTACGTCACCACCAACGGGCTGGTGGGCACCGTGACTCGGGGCGGCACCGTGCTGGGGACGACCCGGCTGCCGCGCGGCGAGAAACTGGGCAACGGGCTGACCGTGCGCGAGTCCGGCGTCTCGGTCCTGACCACGCATGCGCTGTACGAGATGCGGGCGGGCGACGACGGAGTGCCGCGCACGGTGTGGCGGCGCGCCTACGATCGCGGTTCGGCCCGCAAGCCGGGTCAGCTGACCTGGGGGTCGGGCACCACCCCCACCTATTTCGGCCCCGGCGGCGACGGCTGGGTGGCCATCGTCGACAACGCCGACCGGCGGCCGCGGCTGCTCGTCTACCGCAGCGACACCGGCGAGCAGGTGTGCTCCATGCCCGCCTTCGCCCGGTCCGGTCAGGGCACCGAGAACTCGATTCTGGCGTGGGGCGACTCGCTGGTCATCCCGAGCACCTACGGCTACCAGTACCCGCCGATGGCGGTGGACGGGCCGAGCCGCCCGGAGAGCGCCGGCTTCACCGGCGGCGCCACCCGCATCGACGTGCGGGACGGCTCCTGCCGGCGGGTGTGGGAGAACTCCGACCGGCTCGCCACCCTGCCCCGGCTGTCCCGCGCCGACGGCCTGATCCACGCCCTCGGCTACGGACCGTACGTACCCGGGGCGATCCAGCAGACCGGTGCCGTCGACTACATCGCCACCGACTTCAGGACCGGAAAACGGGTGCGCACGCTGAAGATCGGCGACGCCCCGTTCGACGAGCCGATGGAACTGACCGGCACGATCGGCCCCGACGGCTCGTTCTGGCAGGCCACTCTGGGCCGGATGCACAAGATCAGCCGCTGACCCCGTATTTCGCGGCGCCGTTTCCAGTTCGCGGCCTGAGCTGAGGCAGCGAACCGTCAGCGAGGCAGCGAGCTGGTGCCCGCGATACCCTCCGGAGCCGGGTCAGGCGTGTTCGAGCATGGGTGCGGCCAGCAGCGACTCCGGAATGCCGAAGGCGTCGACCAGGTCTGCGGCGTGCGGCCGCAGCTGCGCGCACAGCTCGTTGACGCCGCGCCGGACCGCTTTGGCGCGTTCGACGGAGACGTGCCGGTGCATCAGGAACCACGTCAGGTCCTGTTCGAGGGCGGCGTAGACGAACAGGTCGCAGACGTGCCCGAGCAGTTCCGCCGCCGGGGCCGACGGACAGTCGGCGATGGCCTCGACGAAGGCCTCCAGCACGATCCGCTCGGTGTGCGCGTGCCCCACCTTGAGCAGATGATCCTGGGCCGCGTTGAACACCTCGAAGGCGTCCTCGTCCTCATCGGAGGCGCGGCGCATCCGCTGCGCGCAGGTCCGCACCAGGTGATCCTCGCGGGCGCGCAGCAGCCGGACCTGGGTGCTGCGATCGGTCAGGCTCGAGTCCTCGAGGTCCTCGTCGGAGGAATCGAGCAGGGTCTGGATCACCTGCCGGGCAGCGGTCTTCTCCACCACCACGTCCCGGGCCATCGAGGCGACGAAGCGCACCCAGCCGGCAGCATCGAGACCCTGCACGTCCCCGGCGTAGGCGGCGAGCAGTTCCTTGGCCACCAGCTGGGTCAGGACGGTGTTGTCGCCCTCGAAGGTGGTGAAGACGTCGATGTCGCCGCGGATGATCGGCAGCTGATTCTCGTCCAGATACCCGGCCCCGCCGCAGGCCTCCCGGGAGACGTTCACCGCCCGGGAGGCGTGCCAGGTGGCGTAGGCCTTCAATCCGGCGACGTCGGCCTCGAGCTCACGCTGGCGGACGGCGAGGTCCTCGTCACCGTCCCCGTCGGCGAGCAGGGCCTGCACCTCGTGCAGTTCGGCGGTCAGCTCGTTCTGGGCGAAGGTCACCGCGTAGGAGGTGGCGATCAGCGGCAGCAGTTTGCGCTGATGCCCCAGGTAGTCCAGGATCCGGATCTCGCCGCCGCCGCCGTCGGGGCCGTCGAACTGCCGGCGGACCAGCCCGTAGCGGGTGGCCAGGGTCAGCGCCTTACGGCCGGCCGCTCCGGCGGTGGCGGCCACCGAGACCCGGCCCCGGATGAGGGTGCCGAGCATGGTGAAGAAGCGCTTGTTCTGGTTCTCGATCGGCGACGAGTACGTGCCGTCGGCGGCCACGTCGCCGTACCGGTTGAGCAGGTTCTCGGCGGGGATCCGCACCTGGTCGAACAGGATCCGGCCGTTGTCGACGGCGGCCAGACCGCCCTTGTAGCCGCAGTCCCCGGTAGTGACGCCCGGCAGGTCGTCGCCGTTCTCGTCCCGGATGGGCACCAGGAAGCAGTGCACGCCGCGGCCGTGCGGCTCCTCGTCCGGCCCGCCGGTGATCAGCTGCGCGAACACCGCCGCCATCCGGGCGTGCTGGGCTGCGCCGCCGATGTAGTCCTTGCGGGCTGACGGCGTGGGCGAGTCGATGACGAACTCGCCGGTGGCCGGATCGTAGGTCGCGGTGGTCTCGAGCTCCTGGACGTTGGAGCCGTGCCCGGTCTCGGTCATCGCGAAGCAGCCGAGCAGTTCGAGGTCGATGATCGAGCGGACGTACCGGTCGTGGTGGCGGGCGGTGCCGAGGTTCTCCACCGCACCGCCGAACAGCCCCCACTGGACGCCGGACTTGACCATCAGCGACAGGTCCGCATAACCCAGGATCTCGATCCCGGCCACCGAGCCGCCGATGTCGCCGCTGCCGCCGTGATCGGCGGCGAAGCCCGCATCCGCGAAGCCGGATTCGGCGAGCCGACGCATGGTGACCAGTACGTCGGCGCGCGCCTGGTCGAGCGTGCGCGACGGATCGGGCAGCAGGTCCGGACTGTCGATCAGTTCCCGGGCCCGGTCGCGGACCTCCCGCCAGCGGCCGTCCAGGGCCGTCCGCAGATCGCGGACCACCTCCGCGCTGCCGTCACGGTCGGGTGCGTTCTCATCGTCGATCGCCATGGGCCCCACGGTAGCGAAGGCAATCCTCAGCCGTGCCGCTCCCGGCCCGGCGCGCCGCGACAACCCGCGGCGCGGGTGACCGCCACAACGGGGCGGTGATGCGATGGAGAACCCAGGCCACCGGCACACTGATCGCCACGGTCACAGCCAGGGCGGCCGGCAGCGAACCGGTGAACACCCGGAAGCCGAGCACATCCATCACCGCCTCGAGCACCATCACGTGCACCAGGAAGAACTCGTACGAGATCTCGCCGCACCAGAGCATCGGCCGCGAGCCGCACAGCCGGGCCCACCAGCCGCGCGGACCGGGCCGGGTGAGCGGACCGATCAGGCCCAGCGCCACCACCGTGTAGAGCAGGTGCTTCACGACGGTCGCCGAGACGGTGGACGGGGCGATCGTCGGTTCCCCGGCCACCGCCGACCCGGACGCGAGAAAGGCGGCGACGGCCACCGGCACCGACACCCAGGCGCTGGGCCAGGCGCGGATGCGCACGAACACCGCCAGCATCATTCCGGCGGCGAACCACTCGAAGAACGCCGGTGCCCACAACCGGGCGGTCGGATCGATGCCGGTGTCGCCGGCGACCAGCGCGGTGTAGACCGGCGCGACCATCAGCAGCGGGGTCATCGCGATCAGCAGCAGCCCGGGTTCCCAGCGCCGTCGGCACACACCCGTGCACAGCAGCCAGGCGATGGGCGGCAGCACCAGATAGAACAGCACCTCGGCGGCCAGACTCCACATCTGGGTCAGGCCCGCGTGCAGATGTCCCGCGCCGTACACCTGGGTGAGGGTCAGATTGCGCCACAGCCCGGACCAGCCGGTGCCGGCCGGTGAGGCATCCGGCGGCCGGTAGACCAGGAAGATCGCGTACACGGCGAGCACCGTGATCCAGTAGGCGGGCAGGATGCGCCGCGCCCGATGCCAGAGATAGCGGCCCAGCGACGGCGCCGGCGACCCGTCGGCGAGGGCACGCACCCACGGCGAGAACAGCAGGTACCCGGACAGCACGAAGAAGATCGGCACACCCACTTCGAACCGGGCCCACAGCCTGCCGGTCACGTCGTCGGTGTAGTGCCCGGTCCAGTAGGCGGCATGGGTCACGCAGACCGCCAGCGCAGCCACCGCCCGGATGCCGGTGAGCGCCGCGATGCGCGGGGCGGCCATCAGCCGTCGAGGGGCATCCGGAACAGCCGCCTGATGTAGCGCGGATAGTGCCGGCGGTCGGGGTCCGGCGGCGGATCGCCGGGCCGGTACTGCAGCGCGGTGTTCAGGAAGGCCATCAGCGGCACCGCGAACAGACCGCCGACGATGCCGGCCAGCAGGATGCCCAGGGCGATCGCCAGGATCACGGCCACCGGGTGCAGCTTCACCGAATGCCCGAGCAGGAAGGGCTGCAGCACATGCCCTTCGAAGGCCATCACGAAGACGAGCAGGGCCAGCACGATCAGCGCATTGATCCAGCCCTGGGTGGTCAGCGAGATGAGCACGGCCAGCGCGCCGGCCGCGAACGATCCCACGATCGGGATGAACGCGCCCAGGAAGATGATCACGGTCAGCGGCAGCGCCAGCGGCACCCGCAGCGCGGCCAGTCCGACGCCGATCACCGCCGAGTCGATGAGTGCGACCACCACCGTCGCCCGTACGTAGTGTTCGAGCGTGCCGAATCCGGCCGCGCCGGCCTCACGCACCCTCAGCCGGTTGCCCTGCGGCACGATCCGGGTGAGGTAGCTCCAGATCCTGCGGCCCTCGTAGAGGAAGAAGATCAGCAGGAAGATCGTCAGCAGGATGCCCGCGCCCACCCGGCCGGCGAACGCGGCGGTACCGATCGCAGTGTGCGCGATCTTCCCCTCGTTCTCCCGCGCCCAGCCGATCAGCTCGTTGCTGACGTGTTGCAGCTGGCTGTTGTCGATGTGCAGCGGGCCGTCGTGCAGCCAGTCCCGGACGTCGCCGATGGTGGACTGGAACTCCTTGGACAGTTCCGGAATGCTGCCGACGATCTGCTCGAAGGCGAAGCCGAGAACCGCGACGACCACGATCAGGGTCACCGTCACGGACACGAGCACCGCGAGCAGTCTGGGGATCCCGCGCCCCTGCGCCCAGGCCACGATCGGACCGAGGAAGGCGCTGAAGAGCAGTGCCAGCACCAGCGGCACCAGTACGTCTTCGAAGCGCTTGAAGAGCACCCCGACGACCACGATGCCGGCCAGGATCAGCAGCAGCCGCCAGCTCCAGGCCGCACCGAGCCGGACCCCGGTGGGGATACGGGCCAGATCCTGATCGCGCAGGCTCGGTTCCGCCGGCCGGGCGGTGTCGTCGTCGGTCACGTCGTCGACCCTATCCGGCGGTGCCCCGCCGTGGGCAGGCACTGACGCAGCATCGGGCACGTCTCGATCGGTCGGCCGACGACGGCCGGGGCCGGCCCGGCCGTCGGCCGGTCAGAACCGGAGGGTGACCGGCGACGCCGGCCCCGTCGAGAGCAGCGCGAGCGAGGTCGGGGTGATGCCGCTGCGGAAGGCCGCGCGGACACCGGCGACGTCCTCGCCGCGGGAGAGCCGGGCCAGGTCGGCACGGCTGAGGCTCAGGTCGGCGATGTTCACCCGGCGCAGCACGTCGGTGCCGTTCATGTCGGTCGTCGAGGTCTTCATGCTCAGCACGGCCTTACCGTCGCGCACCCGGATGACCGGATCGACCAGGGCGATCTCGAACAGGTTAAACCGGGTGTTGACCACCACGGTGCCCCGGTAGCGCAGGTCGCCGGAGGAGCCCTTGACGGTGTTCGACACCAGCTCGAACGAGAGTGCGCCGGTCTTCTTGTCCACCCCGGCACCCTCCTTGCCCGAGACCGCACCCTGAGTGGTGCCGACGACGGTCTGGTAGAAGTCCGGCGAGTACTTCCAGATCAGGTTGCGCTCGGCGGGCTTGGGCGTGTTGGCACCCGGCGCCGTCGAGTAGTTGATCGGGACGTAGATCTCCTGGGCGGCGTTGATCGCGTTGGCCCCGCCGTAGGTGTAGATGCCCCAGCGTCCGTCGGCCGGAATGTCCTCCGGCGTGGAGAGGGTGATCGGCGCGGTGAAGGTGCCGTTCCGGTGCAGGGTCACCGCCCGCCCGCGGACCGTCCGGCGCATGTCGAACGGGACGTCGGGGACCTGGGCGAGCGCCGCGTCGCTGATCGCCCACTTGACGTTGGACCGGTTGGTCGGCCGCGCCTCCTCCGGGGCGTCCTGCGACGGCCGCCAGTTCTTCGCGAACGGACCGAAGGCGATGAAGGTGCCGTGCGGCACGCCCGGCGGCACCGGCACCGGCAGTCCCGAGGTGTTGGCGTTCGGGTCGAAGCCGCGGCCCTTGACCACCACCACGTCGCCCGGGTGCAGCTGCGTGTTCCCCACCGGGGTGACCCCGTCGGCGAGATAGACGCTGATCTTCGGGGTGAAAGCGGGAGCGGCGGCGGCCTCCGGCGCGATGGCGACGGCACCGGCCAGGGCCGTGCACATGGCCAACAGGCCGATCAGGGCAGAACGGAGATACGTCATAAGCCAAGGCTAACCGATACATAAGTGCACGGACTACCGACCTAAGTCCCGGTCCGCCGCTGTGACCTGCGCCGCAGCCTCACGGATCGATGCGATTGCCCGCCTCGTCCCAGTGTTCGGCGACCTTCCTGCTCGGCGGGACACGCGGGGGCTCGCCGGGCATCTTCGGATAGTTCGGCGGGTACGGCTCGTCTCCGAGTCCGTCACGCTCATCGCGCTCGACCATCTCGAGCAGTGCCTCGAGTCCGCCGCGCTGCGCATCGATCCCGGCCCACGGATCGCCGCGCCGCTCCAACAGCCCGGGCACGGTGGCCATGGTGAAGTCCTCGGGCAGCGCGTCGGGCAGCTCCTCCCAGGCGACCGGCGTGGACACCTGGGCGCGGGCGGTGGGCCGCACCGAGTACGGCGAGGCCATGCTGCGATCGCGGGCGTTCTGGTTGAAGTCGATGAAGATGCGGTCGCCGCGTTCCTCCTTCCACCAGGACGTGGTGATGGCCTCCGGTTCCCGCCGGGCGGCCTCCCGGGCGAGCGCGATGACCGCTCGCCGGGCGGCGATGAAGTCCCAGCGCGGCTCGATCGGCACGTAGACGTGCACGCCGCGTTTACCGGAGGTCTTCACGAAGCCGGTCAGGCCGAGCTCGTCGAGCAGCGGACGGATCACCTCCAGCGCCACCCGCCGTGCATCACGGAAATCGGTGCCGCCGAACGGATCCAGGTCGATCCGCAGCTGGTCGGGATGATCGTTGTCCGGATCCACGGTGGGCCAGGTGTGGAAGGTGACGGTGCCGAGATTGGCCGCCCACACCGCGTCGGCGGGGATGCGCGGACAGAAGATCCGGCCGGTGCGCGACGAGGGGAAGACCACGTCGGTGGCACCGACATGCTCGGGGTGATATTTCGCGAGGTGCTTCTGGTAGATCTGATCGCCCGCCACCCCGTCGGGGTAACGCTGCAGATAGGTGGGACGGCCGCCGATCGCGGTCATCAGGGCACCCTGACAGGCCACCGTCCGGACGTACTCCACCAGGTCGGCTTTGCGTCCGCCGTCGGCGCCGAGGTCGGGAAAGTAGACCTTGTCGGGGTTGGAGAGCTTCACCTCGACGCCGTCCACGTCGAGCATCACCGGGGGCGGTTTGGCCATCTCAGCGTCCTTCCAGGACGTCGTGCAGGTCGTAGGTCAGCGGCACCTCGAGCTGATCGTAACCGCAGCTGCGCGGCTCCCGGTCGGGTCGCCAGCGCACGAACTTCACGGTGTGCCGGAAGCGCCGGTTCTCCATCTGGTCGTAGGCCACCTCGGCCACCAGCTCCGGCCGGATCGGGATCCACTCCCCGCTACCCGCCGGACGCCAGCGATTCACCTCGCCGGCGGCGGTATGCTCCGGGTCGAGCCGCATCGGCTCGAAACGCTGTTGCAGCTCAACACGTTTCGCGTCGGAGAAGGCCGACGAGCCGCCCACCATATGCAGTCCGTCGTCGTCGTACAGGCCCAGGAGCATAGAGCCCAGTCCGGTGCCGCTCTTGTGCACCCGGTAGCCGAGCACCACACAGTCGGCGGTGCGCTTGTGCTTGATCTTGACCATCTCCCGCTTGCCGGGGAGATAGTGTCCGGTCAGCTTCTTGCCGACCACCCCGTCCAGGCCGGCGCCCTCGAAGGCGGTGAACCACTCCCGGGCGACGGCCGGATCGGTGGTGGTCCGGCTCAGCCGCAGGGACCGCCCCGCCCCGTCGAGCGCACCGGCGAGTGCGGCACGGCGGTCGGCGAATGCACGGCCGGTGAGGTCCTCGTCGCCCAGGGCCAGTGCGTCGAAGCCGATGAAGATCGCCGGCGTGCTCTGCGCGAGCATCGCCACCCGGGAGGCCGCCGGATGGATCCGGGCCGAGAGCTGATCCCAGTCGAGCCGGGTGAGCCCGTCGGTCTGCCGGGGCACGCCCACCTCGCCGTCGAGCACCACCCGTTCGGGGAGTCCGGCCCGGGCGGCGTCGACCAGCTCCGGGAAGTACCGGGCCAGGTCTTTGCCGCTGCGCGAGCCGATCACCACCTCGTCGCCGTCGCGGAAGATCAGCGCCCGGAAACCGTCCCACTTGGGTTCGTAACTCCACAGCGGGGTGTCGGCGGGCTGGTCCGGCACCGCGGTGACCGCTTTGGCCAGCATGGGTGCGACGGGCGGGGCGACCGGCAGGTCCATGCCGCCACGCTACCCGCCGCCGGTAGCCTCGGCGGCATGAATGCCGGTCGCTTCGCCCCGTCGCCGTCGGGGGATCTGCACCTGGGCAATCTGCGGACCGCACTGCTGGCCTGGCTGTTCGCCCGGAGTTCGGGCCGGGATCTCCTGATCCGGATCGAGGATCTGGATCTGGCCCGGGTCCGGCCCGGGGCGGTGGAGCAGCAGCTGACCGATCTGGCCGCGCTCGGTCTGGACTGGACCGGGCCGGTGCTCACCCAGTCCGATCGCCGGGACCTGTACGCCCGGGTGATCGACGAGCTGACGGCCGCCGGCGAGACCTTCGAATGCTTCTGTACCCGGAAGGAGATCGCGCAGGCGCCGAGCGCCCCGCACGCACCGCCCGGCGCCTATCCGGGCACCTGCCGGGACCTGACCCCGGCCGAGCGCGCACATCGTCGCCGCGACCGGCCCCCGGCGCTCCGGCTCCGGGCCCGGGCCGGTTCGTTCACCGTCCACGACGCTCTGCACGGCGAGTACACCGGCGACGTCGACGACTTCGTACTGCGCCGCGGCGACGGCACCCCGGCCTACAATCTCGCCGTCGTCGTCGACGATGCGGCGACCGGCGTCGATCAGGTGGTCCGCGGCGACGACCTGCTGTCCTCGGCGCCGCGGCAGGCGTATCTGGCGCAGCTCCTCGGCTACCCGATCCCGGAGTACGCGCATGTGCCGATGGTGGTCAACGCCGACGGCGTGCGGCTGTCCAAACGGGACGGCGCGATCACCCTGACGCAGCTCGCAGACAAGGGCGTCGACGCCGCCGCGGTGCTCTCGTCGATGGCGGTCTCGCTGCGGCTGGCCGACCCCGGCGCATCGGTGACCGCAGCCGATCTGCTGGAGCGCTTCGATCCGGCGGCTCTGCCGCGCGAACCGTGGATCTTCACCGCCCCCTGATCCGGGGCGCCGGCATCGACCGGGTCGGTCGCGGCCCGAAGCCGACGGCCTAGCCGGCCGCTGCGGAACCGGCGTAGTAGCGGGCCAGGAACTCGTCGCGGTACTCCGCGTAGCGGCCCGCCTCGATCGCGGCGCGCGCCCGGTCCACCAGGGTGACCGTGAAGGAGAGGTTGTGCAGGGTGGCCAGGGTGGCGGCCAGCCCTTCCTTCGCCTTGAACAGGTGGTGCAGGTAGGCGCGCGTGTACTGGGTGGAGTAGTTGTCCAGTTCCGCGTCGAGGGGGCCGAAGTCGTTGCGGTACTTGGCGTTGGTGATGTTGTAGCGCCCGTCGAAGGAGTAGATCGCCCCGTTGCGGGCCACCCGGGTCGGCGAGACGCAGTCGAAGGTGTCCGCCCCGTTCTCGATGGCGGTGAAGATGTCGTTCGGTTCGCTGATGCCCAGCAGATGGCGCGGCGCGGCGTCGGGCAGTTCGTCGGTCACCCAGCCCACGATGGTGCCCAGATTGGCCTTCTCCAGCGCTCCCCCGATGCCGTAGCCGCCGAATCCCTTGCCACCGGACTCCCGGTCGATGCGGTCGAGTTCCACCAGATCCCGGGTGGCCTTGCGGCGCAGGTCCTCGTACTGGGCGCCCTGCACCACACCCCACAGCGCCTGCTGCGGACGGTGGCTGCGCACCTGGGAGAGCCGGTTGTGCTCGGCCAGGCACCGAACGGCCCACTGCCGGGTGCGCTCGAGCGAGCTCTCCTGATAGCCGCGGGTGTTCATCAGGGTGGTCAGCTCGTCGAAGGCGAAGATGATGTCGGCGCCGAGCTGATGCTGGATGTTCATCGACACCTCCGGGGTGAAGCGGTGCCGCGAGCCGTCGAGATGCGATTTGAAGGTGACCCCGTCGTCGTCGACGTTCGCCAGCCGTTCCTTGCCCTCGGCGATCTTGGTGTCGTCCTGCTGGCCGGTCACATCCATGGAGATGACCTTCTTGAAGCCTGCGCCCAGACTCATCACCTGGAAGCCGCCGCTGTCGGTGTAGGTGGGACCGTCCCAGTTCATGAACCGGGCCAGCCCGCCGGCCTGGTCGACGATCTCCGGACCGGGCTGAAGGTACAGGTGATAGGCGTTGGCGAGCACGGCCTGCGCCCCCAGCGCCGCGACCTGCTCGGGCAGCACCGTCTTGACCGTCGCCTTGGTGCCGACCGGGATGAATGCCGGCGTGTGGATCGGCCCGTGCGGGGTGTGAATGGTTCCGGTGCGGCCGGCCGTGCCCTCGAGGCGTGTGCGGGGAACGAAGCCGGATTCTGCGGCGGGGCCGCGGTCGCTGCTGGTCACTCGGCCGATTCTCCCATAGCGTGGATGCCATGAGTGCGACACGTTCGACCGGCAAGATCCTGGCGACGCTGCTGTTCGGGGCAGCCCTCCCGCTCGCCCTGGCCGCCTGTGGCGACGAGGAGGAAGCGCCCTCGGCGCATTCCGCCACCAGCAGCTCCACCGAGGTGGCCGCACCCAGCGACCGCGAGGTCCCGACGGTCGGCGGACCCAACCCGAGCGATGTGACGCCCACCTCGGCCGAGAGCGAGGAGACCACCGAGCGCGCGGGGACCGCCTGCGGCACCGCCCGCGGCCCGGAGGGTCCCCTGCACGTTCAGGTGGTCGACGGTTCGGTGGACTGCACGACCGTGAAGAAGATCGCCGACAAGTACGGTCCGCTCATGTACAAGGGCGGCGAACAGGACATCGACGGGTGGACCTGCGCCCCGTCGACGGCCGGCGAGGGCGAACTGTCCCGCTGCACCAAGGGTGACGACGTCTTCGCCCTGGCGCTCTGATCCCCGGGTCGGCCCGGACCGACCGATCGTGCTCGTATCGGGTAGCCGAAGTCGCCTCAGAGCCGACTTCGGCTACCCGATCCGGTGCGATTCTCAGAGCGCGTCGACGACCCGTTCCAGGGCCGCGACCCGGCTGCCCTTGACTAGGACCGCATCGCCGGAGGAGAGCTCCCCGAGCGCGGCGACCGCGCCCTCGATGCCGGTGGCGTGCGCCACCGTCTCCCCGTAGGCCGGCTCGTCGACGGCCACCACGGTGATGCCCAGGCCGGCCGCCTGCTCGGCGATCGCCCGGTGCGCGCCCGGCCCCTCCTCGCCGAGCTCGGCCATGGTGCCGAGCACCGCGAACCGGCGACGGGCGTCGAGTCGGGCCAGCGAGTTGAGCGCCGCGGCCATCGAGGTGGGATTGGCATTGTAGGCGTCGTTGATCACCGTCACCCCGGATGCGGTGGTGGACAGTTCCATCCGCAGCCCGGACAGCCGGGCACCGGCCAGTCCGGCCGCGATCGAGTCCACGCTCACGCCCAGACCGCCGCCGGCGGCCGCGGCGGCCAGCGCATTGGGCACCTGGTGCTCGCCGCGCGCACCGAGTTGCACCGGCGCCTCGCCCCACGGTGTGCGCAGCAGGAACGAGGCCCGCAACTGGTTGTCGAGCGTCACGTTCTCCGCGTACACCTGCGCCGACGGCGAGAGGCCGTAGTCGATCACCCGCGCCCGGGTGCGGCTCGCCATTCCCGCGACCCGCGGATGGTCGGCGTTGAGCACGGCCAGTCCGTCGGCCGGCAGCGCCTCGACCAGTTCCCCCTTCGCCCGGACCACGTCGTCGAGGGAGCCGAACATCTCCAGGTGCACCCCCTCGACCCTGGTGAGGACGCCGACGGTGGGCGAGGCGATGTCGCAGAGCAGAGCGATGTGTCCCACGCCGCGCGCGCCCATCTCCAGCACCGCGGCCTCGGTGTCGTCGGCCGCGCCGAGCATCGTCAGCGGCAGTCCGAGCTCGTTGTTGAAGCTCTTCTCGCTGGCAGCGGTGCGGTAAGTGGTCTCCAGCACTCCGGCCAGCAGGTCCTTGGTGGAGGTCTTGCCCACCGACCCGGTCACCCCCACCACCCGGTCGGGCAGATGGCGACGGGCCTCGCGGCCGAGGTCGGCCAGCGCGACGGCGGTGTCGGCCACCACGATCGCGGTCGCCGCGACCGCCGGATCGGGCGCCTGCTCGCTCAGGTAGGCGACGGCGCCCGAGGCGACGGCCCCGGGGATGAAGTCGTGGCCGTCGCGCGCGGCGACGATGGGCACGAAGAGCTGACCGGGCCGGACCGAGCGGGAGTCGATGCTCGCCGACTCGATGGTGACGTCGGGGCCGTGGAGGGTGCCGCCGGTGGCGGCGGCGATCTGACTGGCGAGAAGGTGCACGGGAAAAACCGTACCCTCGGCCACGTATCGTGACACTCATGAGCACTCCCCTGCTGCGCCTGGTCGTCCTCTACGGTGGCGTGTCCGCCGAGCACGACGTCTCGCGGGTCACCGCCGCGCACGTGCTGGCCGCCGCCGACCGGTCCAAGTACACGCTGGTGCCGGTCGGTATCGCCCTCGACGGCAGCTGGCACCGAAACGAATTCGCAGTCGGCGCCCTCGAGTCCGGGGCGGAACTGCCGGACAGGCTGGAGGTGGCCGGTCCGCAGGTGGATCCGATCGCAGTGGTGCGCGGCGAACCCGGCGAGATCACGGTGGTGCTGCCGCTGCTGCACGGCCCGCACGGCGAGGACGGCACCATCCAGGGGCTGCTCGAGCTGTTCAAGGTTCCCTACGTGGGCTGCGGGGTGCTCTCGTCGGCGCTGTGCATGGACAAGGCCATGGCCAAGGAGGTGGCGGCCCGCGCCGGCATTCCGCAGTGCCGGTGGGTCACCTTCCGCGACGGCATCGACGACGCCCGCGGCATCGTCGACGAGGCGATCGAGAAGCTCGGTCTGCCGGTGTTCGTCAAGCCCGCCAATATGGGTTCGTCTGTGGGCGTCACCCGCTCGACGAGCGCCGACGAACTCGATCGCGCCGTCAACACCGCCCTGCGCTACGACGACGTGGTGGTGATCGAGGAGGCGGTCAGCGGCCGGGAGATCGAGGTGGGGGTGCTGGGCAACACGGCCCCCGACACCACCTACCCGGGCGAGATCCGGCCCGGCAGTGACTTCTACGACTACACCGACAAGTACGTGACCGGCTCGGCCGAGCTGATGATTCCGGCACCGCTGCCGGAGGAGGCGATCGCGCAGGTCCGGGAACTGGCCGCGGACGTCTTCACCGCCCTGCGCTGCGCGGGCATGGCCCGGGTGGACTTCTTCTACGAGGAGGACGGCCGCGGCTGGCTGCTCAACGAGGTCAACACGATTCCGGGGTTCACCCCCGCGTCGATGTACCCCAAGATGTGGGAGGCCACCGGCATCGCCTACCCGGACCTGATCGACCGCCTGGTCACGCTGGCGCTGGAGGTGCACCGGCGGCGCAGCACCTTCTCCACCGATCACTGACCGGTTGCGCCGGCCCGGGCGATCAGTTCGGGAAAACCGTCAGTTCGCTTGTCCGCGAAGCCACTTCGGCTCTGATCGCACCCCGGATGGCTTCGACGACGGGGCTCGAGATCCGGTCGCGCCGGGCGGCGAGCGAGAACCCCAGCCGGACGGCGACCTGCTCACTCAGCACCCGCTGCAGTTCCGGGTGGCGGACGGCGACGAACATCGGCAGCAGACCGATACCGCCGCCGGCCCGGGTGGCCTCGAGCTGACCGAAGATGCTCGTCGACGAGAACCGGGCGGTCATCCCCGGGATGTGCCGCTCCAGATCCAGCTCGTCCACCTGCAGCAGCGCGTCGACGTACCAGATCAGCGCGTGCTCGCGCAGGTCGTCGGCAGTGGCGGGGGTACCGTGCGCCTGCAGGTAGTCGCCGGTGGCGTAGAGGCCGAGTTCGTAGGCCGACAGAGGTTCGCTGACCAGCTGCCGGCTCATCGTGGCACCGACGGCCACGGCCACGTCGAAGCCCGACTGGTACAGGTTGAGCTGCCGGGTCGAGGTGATCAGCTCGACGGTCAGGTCCGGGTGCCGTCGGCGCAGTTCCACCAGGGCGGGCGCCACGAAGTAGACGCCGAAGGCGTCCGGCGCGGTCACCCGGGCGTGGCCGTGCAGGGCGGTGTCGCTGCGTCCGGCCACCGCGGCCACGGCCGCCGCCACCGAGTCCTCGATGCCGCCGGCCGCCGAGGCCACCGCCCGGCCGTCGTCGGTGAGCACCCAGCTGCTCACCCCACGCTCCACCAGCCGCACCCCCAGCGCCGCTTCGAGTGCCCGGATGCGGCGGGTCACGGTGCTGGTGTCCACCCCCAGGTCCAGGGCGGCCACCGAACGACTTCCGGTGCGCGCCACCGCATGCAGGTAGCGCAGGTCGTCGGCCCGCACCCGCTGCTCGAGTGACAGCGGCCGCTCGCCCGGACCCGGTGTCGGCGAACTCATGAGGCCGTGCGGTTCATCGCAGGGTGTCGATGATGGCGCTGAAGTCCAGATGGCCGTGCTCGCCGGCGAAGTCGGCGTACAGCTGCGCGGCGTGCGCACCGAGCGGAGCTCCCGCCCCGGTGGAGGAGACCGCTTCCATCGCCAGGCCGAGATCCTTGTTCATCAGAGCGGTGGCGAAGCCGGGCCGGAAGTCGTTGGCGGACGGGGCCGTCGGCACCGGGCCGGGCACCGGACAGTTGGTGTGCAACGCCCAACAGTTACCGGTGGCGCCGGTGATCACGTCGTAGAGCGCCTGCTCGGACAGGCCGAGCTTCTCAGCCAGGACGAAGGCCTCGCCGACGGCGATCTGCTGCACGGCCAGCAGCATGTTGTTGCAGAGTTTCGCGGCCTGTCCGTTGCCGCTGCCACCGCACGGGACGACCTTGCCGGCCATCGGCTCGAGGACCGGTGCGGCCGCCTCGACGGACTTGTCGTCGCCACCGACCATGAAGGCCAGGGTGCCGGCGGTCGCGCCCTTCACGCCGCCGGAGACCGGGGCATCCACCTGCAGCATGTCAGCGTCGATGGCGGCGGTGTTCACGGCCCGGGCATCCTCGACGGAGATCGTCGACGAGTCGATGAACACCGTTCCGGCGTCGGCGTGCGGCAGGATCTGCTCGTACACGGACCGCACGATGGCGCCGCTGGGCAGCATGGTGATCACCGCGTCGGCGCCGGTCACCGTGGCTTCGGCGGCGTCGGCGGCGATCACGCCGCCGGCCGCGGCCGCTTCGAGGTTCTCGGCGGAGGCGTCGTAGCCGACGACGCGATGGCCCGCGTCCACCAGGTTCTTGGCCATCGGCCCGCCCATGTTCCCCAGTCCGATAAAGGCGATCGTGCTCATCGGGTACTCCGTTCGTTGTGCAGACGGGCGGCCTCAGCGCGGCCGATCACCATCCGCATGATCTCGTTGGTTCCTTCGAGGATGCGGTTCACCCGCAGATCCCGGACGATCTTCTCGATGCCGGTCTCGTGCAGGTAGCCGTATCCGCCGTGCAGTTGCAGCGCCTGATCGGCGACGGTGAAGCAGTTCTCGGTGACGAAGCGCTTGGCCATCGCGCACAGTTCCACCTTGTCCGGGTCGCCCTCGTCGAGGGCGGTGGCCGCCCGCCACAGCAGCAGCCGGGAGGCTTCGAGAGCGATCGCCATATCGGCCAGTGTGGCCCGGATCGTCGGCTCGTCCAGCAGGGGCGCACCGAAGGCCTCCCGCTCGGAGGTGTAGCGCAGTGCGGCGTCGTAGGCGGCCTGCGCGCCGCCGAGCGAACAGGCGGCGATGTTGAGCCGTCCCCCGTTGAGCCCGTTCATGGCGATCCCGAAACCGGTGCCCTCACCGTCGGGCCCGCCCAGCAGGTTCTCGGCCGGCACCCGCGCACCGTCGAAGATCACCTGCGCAGTGGGCTGGTTGTTCCAGCCCATCTTGGCCTCAGCGGGACCGAAAGACAGCCCGGGCGTGCCCTTTTCGACGATGAACGCGGAGATGCCCTTGGGTCCGGTGTCTCCGGTGCGCGCCATCACCACATAGAGGTCCGAGACCCCGCCGCCGGAGATGAACTGCTTGGAGCCGTCGAGGACGTAGTGCTCGCCGTCCCGCCGGGCCCGGGTCGACAGCGCGGCCGCGTCCGAGCCCGCTCCCGGCTCGGTGAGGCAGTAGCTGGCGATGGTGTCGAAGGCGGCCAGACCCGGCACCCACTGCTCCCGCTGTTGCGCGGTGCCGTAGGTGTCGACCATCCAGGTGCACATGTTGTGGATCGACAGGAAGGCCGCGGTGACCGGGTCGCCCTTGGCCAGTTCCTCGAAGATCCGCACACCGTCCAGCCGGCGCAGGCCGGAGCCGCCGACGTCCTCGCTGGTGTAGACGGCGGCCATGCCCAGTCCTGCGGCCTCCCGCATCTCGTCGACCGGGAAGTGGTGGTCGGCGTCCCAGCGCAGGGAGTTCGGTGCCAGGCGTTTGAGTGCGAAGTCGCGCGCGGCGTCGACGATGAGCCGGTCGTCGTCGTCGATCTGGGGGTACGGCATCGGTATCGGGGCCCTCTAGTTCATCGTCGGGATGTGGAATTCGGCGCCGTCCTTGATACCCGACGGCCAGCGCTGGGTGACTGTCTTGGTCTTGGTGTAGAACATGATCGACGCCGGACCGTGCTGGTTGAGATCGCCGAAGCCGGACCGCTTCCAGCCGCCGAAGGTGTGGTAGGCGACGGGCACCGGGATCGGCACGTTCACGCCGATCATGCCCACCTGCACCTTGGAGACGAAGTCGCGGGCGGCGTCGCCGTCGCGGGTGAAGATGGCCACGCCGTTGCCGTACTCGTGCTCGGTGGGCAGGGCGAGGGCCTCGTCGTAGTCCTTGGCGCGGACGATGGTCAGCACCGGACCGAAGATCTCGTCGGTGTAGATCGACATGTCCTTGGTGACCTTGTCGAACAGGGTCGGTCCGAGGTAGAAGCCGCCGGACAGGTCGGCGCCGTCGAACTCGGCGTCGTCGGCGGCGCGGGTGCGGCCGTCGATCACCAGCTCGGCACCGGCCTCCACTCCCTGGCCGATGTAGTCGATCACCCGGTCGCGGGCGGCGGCGGTGATCAGCGGGCCGTAGTCGGCACTGGGATCGTGGCTGTGGCCCACACGCAGACCGTTGATCTTGTCGACCAGTTTGGCGCGCAGGGCTTCTGCGGTCTCCTCGCCCACCGGCACGGCCACCGAGATGGCCATGCAGCGCTCACCGGCCGAGCCGTAGCCGGCACCGAGCAGTGCGTCGGCGGCCTGGTCGAGGTCGGCGTCGGGAAGGATGATCATGTGGTTCTTGGCGCCACCGAAGGCCTGGCTGCGCTTGCCGTGGGCTGCGGCCGTCGAATAGATGTACTCGGCGATGTCGGAGCTGCCGACGAAGCCGATGGCCTTGACGTCGGGATGGGTGAGCAGGGTGTCGACGGCGGCCTTGTCGCCGTGCACCACCTGGAAGACGCCGTCGGGCAGACCGGCCTCGGTGAACAGTTCGGCCAGCCGCACCGGCACGGAGGGGTCCCGCTCGGAGGGCTTGAGGATGAAGGCGTTGCCGCAGGCGAGGGCCGGGCCTGCCTTCCACAGCGGGATCATGGCCGGGAAGTTGAACGGGGTGATGCCGGCGACCACACCGAGCGGCTGCCGCATCGAGTAGACATCGATGCCGGTGCCGGCGTTCTCGGTGTACTCACCCTTGATCAGGTGCGGGATGCCGATGGCGAACTCGATCACCTCGAGGCCGCGCTGGACGTCGCCCTTGGCGTCGCCGAGGGTCTTGCCGTGTTCGGTGGAGAGCAGGTCGGCCAGCTCGTCCATGTTCTCGTTGACCAGTTCGACGAACTTCATCAGCACCCGGGCCCGTCGCTGCGGGTTCCACGACGCCCACTCCCGCTGAGCCTCGACGGCCGAGGCGATCGCCCCCTGGAGCTGCTCGTCGCTGCTGAACGGCAGCTGCGCCACCACGGCGCCGGTGCTCGGGTCGTAGACGTCGGCGGTGCGGCCGGTGCCGACCACGCGCTTACCGTCGATGTACTGGTCGATCGTGGTGCTCATTGCGCCCCTTCCAGGGTTGTCATTCTGCAGCGCCGGTTACGTTCGCACTGTCGCTGAGTTCCTGATCACACTATTTCGCCTCGGCCCAGTGGCGGTCAACGAGCATCTTCGCAGCCGACCCGTGCAGAAATGCCACCGGCCCATCACCGCGAGACGGCAAAATCTCCACAATCCGCGGAGCTGCGGGAATGTCGGAGGTCGGTCGTACTCTGAACTCAAGAAAAGTAGTCGAACATTTAGGCGATATGGGAACAGAACACATCACATCATCGTTGAACTAGTAAGACAGGGCACAGCACTTCGGGGGAGGTGAGCACGCGATGACGACCAGCATCGACGACACCGGCACAATGGTGCTGCCCGACGATCCGATCGCACTCCAAGCCCTGATCACCGCCGCCGTCGCCAAGCAGGCCCGGTTGACCCGCGCCGACTACACCGGCTGCACCGACCGCCAGCTCACCGACGTCACCGAGGGATGTGAACGTGCCCGCCGTCTGATCGATGCCGCCGAGGCACAACTGCTGGTCGAGATCAGTGACCGCGGCTCGTATCAGCAGGCCGGTGGAGCGAGCCTGGGCGGCTACCTCGTCGGCACCTTGCACCTGTCCGCCGCCGAAGCGCGCCGCCGTCGTCTCCTGGCCGAAGCGGTCGGGCAGTTCACGTCCATGACCGGCGAACCACTCCCACCGCGCTGCCCGGCCGCTGCCGAAGCATTGAGTGCCGGGACGATCGGCGCGGACCACGTCACCGAAATCTTCAAAACGATGCAGAAGATCCCGCACGCGGTCGATGTCGACCAACGTGCACGCGCCGAAGCAGATCTGACCGCGTCTGCGGTCACGTTGACGCCGGAGCAGACGCGGATGGTCGGACACCGTCTACTCTCCCTCCTCGACCCCGACGGCGAACTCGCCGACGACACCGACCGCCAACGACGCCGGTCCGTCACGTTGTCGCCGCAGGATCAGCAGTTGATGACAAAACTCCGCGGCGCGATCACCCCAGCCCTGCGCGGGCTCCTCGAAGTAGTCCTGACCAAATGGGCCGCACCCGGCATGAACAATCCCGACGACCCCGACAGCCCCACCGGTCCGGTCGACACCGACGGCCTCGACCCCGAACTCCTCGACGCCGCCCGGCGGCGTGACCTACGTTCGGCCGGGCAACGGAACCACGACGCCCTGGTCGCGCTGTGCCGCTTCGCGCTCGGACATGGGGCGCTCGGCGACCCCACGCGGTTGCCGGCCGAATTCGTCGTCACCATCGACGAGAAAGATCTGGCCGAGTTGGCCGGGACCGGGTACACCGCCACCGGCACCCACATCCCCGTCCCCGACCTGATCGCCATGGCCGCCGACGCCACCTGGCACCTCGCCGTCTTCGCCCACCACTCAGCGGAAGTGCTCTACCTCGGCCGGTCACGGTTCGCCAACAAAGCCCAACGCCTCGCCCTGTTCGCCCGCGACCGCGGCTGCACCAGGCCCGGCTGCACCCGCCCGTTCGCTCAATGCGAAGCCCACCACGCCGACCTCGACTACGCCGACGGCGGCACCACCGACATCAACAAACTCGGCGGCGCCTGCGGCGGC
>Ga0164243_10000683_pt1 | contig 60336 bp, 42 predicted proteins | sample OricompcompostOP_FD_108781 | JGI IMG/M metagenome (GOLD analysis project Ga0164243, IMG submission 108781) | Organic Plus compost microbial communities from Emeryville, California, USA - Original compost - Organic plus compost (OP) | ecosystem: Engineered > Solid waste > Mixed feedstock >... | reverse complement strand
TACAAAAAAACAAATGTGAATTTCAAACTATTGATAAGAATCATATCAATTGCTAATAAGCGAAAGAAATTCCGCTTCGCTGATAACCTTCACTGTTGGTATTTTACGGGCCTTGTCCAGCTTCGATCCGGCGTCGTCTCCCGCTACCAGGTAGTTGAGGTTGGCGCTCACGCTGCTGAGAAGCCGTCCACCATTGGCTTCTACCATGGCTTCCGCTTCACTTCGTTTAAGGGTGGGCAAAGTTCCCGTAAACAAGAACGTTTGTCCCGCCAGTTTGCCGCCTCCCGGCACATCTTTCTTAGAACTTTTCAGTTGCAGTCCCAACGATTCCAGTTGCTCCAGCATTTTTATGTTGTCCCAATTATGGAAAAACTGGTATACACTACCTGCAACTTTCGGGCCCACATCCTCGAGGTTTTGTAAATCCTCTATGGACATGTCTTTAAAATCGAACAAGTGCTTTACTGACTGGGCGAGCGTTTTGGCAGTTGTTTGACCGATATACCGGATTCCGAGCGCAAAGATAAGGCGATGTAACGGTTGTTGCTTCGAAGTTTCGATGGCTTGCTGAAGATTTGTAATACTTTTTTCTCCAAAGCCTTCCAACTTGCGAATCTGATCAAACGGTAACCTGTAAATGCCGGGGATATCTTTCAGCAACCCCAATGCGAAAAACTTCCTCACATTGGCCTCCCCAAATCCTCGTATATCCATGGCATCCTTGCTGGTAAAGTGGATGATCCGCTCTACTACCTGCGCCTCGCAGTTGATATTATTGCAGCGCCAAACGGCTTCATCCAACGGTTTTACCAGCGGGTCGCCACACACAGGGCAATTTATGGGAAATTTTATTCTCTTTTCTTCTCCCGTACGCAATTCCGTAAGGGGTTTAACAATATAGGGTATTACGTCGCCGGCCCGTTCTACCAGTACCGTATCCCCGATCATCAGGTCTTTTTCCCTGATTACATCTTCATTGAACAGGGAAATAGAACCCACCGTAACACCGCCAATGGGTACCGGGTCAATCTTGGCTACCGGGGTAATGCTCCCCGTTCGTCCCACCTGGAATTCCACACTTCTCAGTTTACTCGTGGCCTGGCGGGCTTTGAACTTATACGCCATGGCCCAGCGTGGATGGTGGCTCGTCATGCCCAACCTGTCCTGTAACCGCGTATCATTGACTTTGATCACCATTCCGTCTATTTCGTAAGCCAGGTTGTCCCGTTGTTCCTCAAACGCCAGGCAATAATCAATAACGGGCTGAATGCCTTTCACCACTTTCTTTTCTTTCTCCGGGCTGCGGAAGCCGAGGTCCCATAACATTTTTAAGCCGCCGCTGTGTGTTTGCAGGGCATCGCTAAGGGTTGCTCCCGGTAAGGGAGCTACGTAACTGATATTATACAAAAAGGCTTCAAGGTTGCGTTCCCGCACAATTTTGGGGTCTTTAATACGGAGCGAACCCGCCGCAGCATTTCGTGGATTGGCCAGCGGTGGAAGGTTTTGCTCAGCCAGTTGCTCATTGAACTTTTTAAAACCGGCCTTATTCATGAGCACTTCACCGCGTATTTCAATTTTCTGAATCCCAAAACGGGAAAATTGCGCAGAGAGTGGAACGCTGCGGATCTGTTTAATATTGGTGGTGATGTCGTCGCCACGCTCTCCGTCTCCCCGTGTAGCCCCGCGGGTGAGCATATCGTTTTCATAGATCAGCGAAATGCTGGCCCCATCGAATTTGGGTTCAATACAATATTCTATGGTATCGGTACGCAACAGCTCACGGTTGCGGCGGTCCCAGTCCAGCAGGTCTTCAGCATTATAACTGTTCTCCAGCGAGAGCATCGGCATCAGGTGCGATACCGTAGGAAAATCTTTGGTGAGTTCACGCGCCACCCGCTGCGTGGGAGAGTCGGGCGTAATAAGCGAAGGGTCTTCCTTTTCGAGCTTTTCAAGCGCTTTGTACAACAGGTCATATTCCTGGTCGGCCACCAGGGGATCGTTCAAGATATAATAGCGGTATTCATGAAAGCGTAATACTTCTCTCAATGAAGCAATAGCATCTTTGGAAATCTTCTTTTGATTGATCCTGTTCAGTAGTTCCGTTGTTTGCTGCTGAAGTGCTTTGATCTGTTCCCCTGTATACATAACTGCTTGTAACCTGTTTTGCAATTAAAGATAAAGCATAACCGCTTATTTACTCCGAATGTTCGGATAAGCGGATGATGGACGCTGCTCCCCAACTAACTGCCACCCCAAACCGTGATTTTTCCCAAATTGGGCAAAAAATTTTGATTGTGTAAAATATACACAATAGCTTTGTGTCACTTTAACACATTTCTCGCCAAAACAGCCAAAATTATGAAACCAAAACGATTGCTTGCGGGAATCGTGGGCCTTGTCCTGATGGTCCTTATTCTTCCCCTGCCGCTCCCGGCCCAGGACCGGGTGATTTCGGGAAGAGTGATCAACCCGGCTGACGGCTCCCCGGTTATTGGCGCAACTGTTGTGCCCAAAGGCTCCACCTCAGGCACTTCTACCAACCCGGAAGGCGCTTTCACATTACGCGTAGCCAGCGGTGTACGCACCCTGGTGGTAAGCGCTGTTGGTTATATTGAGCAGGAGATTGACATTACCGGTACCAATAGCGTGTCAGTGGCCCTGGCGATACGCACCACCAGCCTGGATGAAGTGGTGGTAATCGGCTATGGTACACGCCGCAAGGGCGACCTTACCGGGGCGGTGACTGCCATCTCTGCAGCCGACTTCAATAAAGGACCACAAGTAACGCCGGAACAATTGATCAGCGGCAAGGTGGCCGGCGTGCAAATCACTTCCAACAGTGGCGCACCGGGTGCAGGCAGCCGGATACGCATTCGCTCCGGTGCATCGCTCAATGCCAGCAATGATCCGTTGATTGTGATAGATGGCGTGCCGGTGGACAATGGCCAAATCATAGGCGTAGCCAATGCGTTGAGCCTTATCAATCCCAACGATATTGAATCGTTCAACGTGCTGAAAGATGCATCGGCCACGGCTATCTACGGATCGCGCGCCAGCAACGGCGTGATCATCATTACCACCAGGAAAGGCGTTGCCGGACGTTTGCGCCTGAATTTTATGACCACCGCTGCAGCATCCGCTATAAGTAAAAAAGTAGATGTGTTGTCTGCTGCCCAATACCGGGCACTGGTAACCGAAGCAGGCACACCTGCCCAGAAAGCCTTGCTGGGAGAAGCAGATACCGACTGGCAGGAAGTGATTTATCAGACAGCGGTCAGTTCAGATAATATATTGAGTATAACCGGTGGCATTAAAAAACTGCCTTACCGTTTATCGCTGGGGTACATGAATCAAAATGGAGTGCTGAAGACCGATAACCTCCAGCGGTTTTCAGGCGGGCTGAACCTGCATCCCAAATTTTTCAATAATCATCTTACTGTAAATGTGAACGTGAAAGCGGCCTATAGTCGCAGCCGGTTTGCCGACCAGGGCGCTATTGGTTCGGCGGTATTTTTTGATCCTACCCAACCGGTGTATTCAGACAGCGCCAAGTATAGTTCCTTCGGTGGTTACTTTGAATGGCTCGACGGCAGCGGCAATCCCAATACCCTTGCGCCGCGCAACCCGCTCAGCATGCTGAAGCAGCGCAGGGATATTGCAGAAGTGGTAAGAAGCATCGGTAATGTACAGCTCGATTACAAATTTCATTTTCTCCCCGACCTGCGCGCCAACCTGAATATCGGATGTGATATATCTGCCAGTCATGGAAAGATTACCAGGTTCCCTACGCTGGCTGCTGCCTGGCTGGTAGGGGGCACTACCAGCAAGTATGCACAGGAACGTACCAGCAAACTGTTTGATTTTTATTTTAACTACACAAAAGATATCGCCCCCATCAACAGCCGCATTGATGTAACGGCCGGTTATGCTTACCAGGACTGGATCCGTGAAGCGCCTGCTTATCCCACGCTGAATGGTAATGGCAGTGAAGTGGCCGCAGGCAATCCCACCAAAACACAAAACACCTTGCTGAGCTATTTTGGCCGTATCAATTATTCGCTGAACGATAAGTACCTGCTTACCGCTACCGTTCGCCGCGACGGCAGCAGTCGCTTCAGTCCTGATAACCGGTGGGGTACCTTTCCGTCAGCCGCCCTTGCCTGGCGCATCAGCCGGGAAAAATTCATGGAGGCGTTGGACTTCCTCTCCGATCTTAAACTTCGGATAGGCTATGGCGTAACAGGACAACAGGATATTGGCGAAGACTATCCCTACCTGGCCCGTTATGTGCTCAGCGACAGCAGTGCCCGTTACCAGCTGGGCGATAATTACTATTTCACGCTGCGTCCGCAGGGTTATGATGAGCAGATCAAATGGGAAGAAACGCAAACCACAAACATTGGTGTTGATTTTGGTTTCCTGAACGGAAGCATTTCGGGTAGCATAGATTTTTACTTCAAGAAAACGAAAGACCTGCTGGCAGTGATACCCGTACCGGCAGGCAGCAATTTTACCAACCGCATTCTTACCAATGTAGGCAATATTGAAAACAAGGGGATTGAATTTTCCGTCAACGCAACGCCGGTTCAAACCACGCACTTGAAATGGGATGCCGGTTTCAACATTACCTGGAATAAGAGCACCATTACCAGGCTGAGCAAAGTGCCTGACACCACTTCTGTTGGGAATGAAGTGGGCGGCATCGGTGGCGGTGTAGGCAATACCATCCAGATACACAGCGTGGGATACAATCCGTATGCCTTTTATGTATACCAGCAGGTATACGATGAAAACGGCCAACCCCTCGAAGGGTTATATGCCGATCGCAATGGCGATGGCGTGCTGGACCTGCTGGACAAATACAGGTACAAATCGCCTGAGCCACAGGTGTACCTGGGTTTCAGTTCGCAGCTGAGTTATAAGCAATGGACCATGTCCTTTACCATGCGCGCACAGTTTGGCAATTACCTGTACAACAACTTTCGCTCGGCCAATGCTACGTATATTAATTTCCGTTATCCCGGCTATCTGTTGAATGCATTGACCAACGTACTGGAAACGAATTTTGAGGGGAGCGATTCCCGCCGATACTGGTCTGACTACTATATAGAGAATGCCTCTTTCCTGCGCATGGACAACCTGAACATTGGTTACAACTTTGGCAGGGTGCATGAAAGCATTGGGTTGCGTGTGTCTGCCACGGTGCAAAATGTATTGGTGATTACCCGCTATAGCGGCCTTGACCCGGAAATTGCCGGCGGCATTGATAATAACTTCTATCCGCGTCCGCGCATATTCTCGCTCACAGCCGTGCTTGATATTTTTTAAAACCGAAAACTGCCTCTTATGAAAAATAAATACTGGGGTAAACTGTTGTTGCCTGCTGTGATCATGTGGATGATGGTATCGTGCACAAAAGACCTTGACCGCAAACCTTATTACGATGTGACCTCTGCCAGCGTGTACGAAGACTTCAATAATTATAAAATGGTGCTGGCGAAAATATATGCCGGGTTAAGCACCACCGGTCAGCAGGGACCTGCCGGCAATCCTGACGTGAGCGATATTGACGAAGGTTTTTCCAACTACCTGCGCACGTACTGGTACCTGCAGGAATTTCCCACGGATGAAGCGGTGATTGGCTGGAATGATGCTACGCTGCAGGACCTGCATCGCATGAACTGGACTTCGGCCGATGCCTTTGTAAAAGCGATGTACTACCGCATTTTTTACCAGATTACTTTGTGCAATGCATTCATTCGCGAAACAGCCGACGGAAAACTGAATGAGCGCGGCATCACCGGCGACAATGCCGAACAGGCAAGGATATTCCGTGCAGAAGCACGACTGCTGCGCGCACTCAGCTACTACCATGCGCTGGACCTGTTTGGCAATATTCCTTTTGTAACAGAAGACGACCCCATTGGCAGTTACTATCCCACGCAGCAAACACGCGCTGAAGTATACAATTATATAGAAACCGAATTGCTGGAACTGGAAAACCTGCTTGTTGATCCGCGGCAAAACGAATATGCCCGGGCCGACAAAGCCGCCGCATGGATGATACTGGCTAAATTATACCTGAATGCTGAAGTATATATTGGTCAGCCAAAATATACTGAATGCATTACCTATTGCAATAAGATCATTGATGCGGGCTACACCCTCTCGGATGAATACCGCAAATTGTTCCTGGCAGATAACCACACTTCTCCGGAAATTATTTTTCCCATTGCTTTCGATGGCATCAAAACAAAAACCTTTGGCGGCACTACTTTTCTCGTGCATGCGCCGGTGGGAGGCACCATGATTCCTGCAGAATTTGGCATTGGCGGCGGCTGGAGCGGATTGCGCACCACTAAAAATATTGTACAGCTGTTTCCCGACCCCAACGGTGACCTGGACAAACGCGGCATTTTCTGGACCGATGGCCAGAACCTGGAAATTGAAGACATCTCTGCCTTTACCGATGGATATCCGATTGTAAAATGGAAAAACCTAACAGCTGACGGCGAGCCCGGCTCAGACCCCGGTAAAGAATTTCCCGATACAGATTACCCGCTCTTTCGCCTGGCCGATGTATACCTCATGTATGCGGAGGCCGTTTTGCGTGGCGGTTCAGGTGGCAATACCGCTACTGCGTTGCAATACATCAATGAACTGCGCACCCGCGCTTATGGCAATGCATCGGGCAATATTACCGCTGCCGGTCTCACTCTTGATTTTATACTCGATGAAAGAGCGCGCGAACTGAACTGGGAAGCTTGTCGCCGTACAGACCTTATCCGCTTTGGCAAATTTACCGGCAGCAATTACCTGTGGCCCTGGAAAGGCGGGGTGAAGGACGGTCGTGGTGTAGAAGACTGGCGCATTCTGTATCCATTGCCGGCATCGGATGTAACAGCTAATCCCAACCTGGTGCAAAACAACAGTTATTGATTCTTTACGCTAAAACGCTTTGTATGAAAAAATGGCTCGCAATATATAGTATGATGGTATTGCTGTTATCGGCCTGTAAAAAAGATGAAACCCGGCTGGTATACGAAGGCGGCCATGTGCCTGCACTCACCGCCACAGCTACCACGCTTACGCTGCTGCCGGAAGACAGCAGCAATGTAGCCGTAACGTTTACCTGGACCAACCCGCATTATACTATCAATGGTAATCAGACCAGTCTCAAAGTGACGTATGTGCTGGAAATGGATACCAGCGGTGGCAGCTTTGCCAGGCCCATGGCGGTATCATTTTCTGAAGAAGAGCAATGGCCGGTTACGGTAAAGGAGTTGAACGCCATGCTGGTGAGGTATGGTTTATTACCTGAACAAACGTATACGATAAATGCTCGCTTAAGGGCTTCGTTGTATTGGGAGGGCAGTGAACAGGTTTCCAATATGGTGCAGCTTATCGTTACGCCCTATCCGGTAAAACCCACACCCAAAATTCCGGTGCCGGACAACCTGTTCATTGCAGGAAGCGCAACGGCCGGTGCATGGGCTAACCCTGTGCCGGCGCCTGCGCAGCAATTGACGCGCATTGATGACTTCCGGTATGGCATCATTCTTCCCCTTACCGGCGGCCAGCACTATGTATTGCTACCCAATAACGGCAGTTGGGACCATAAGTATGCCATAGCCGACAAAGAAGACCCGGCAGCGCAGGATGGGGGTGAGTTGCTGGTAGATGAGGGCGAAGACATTCCGGCTCCTGCAGCGGGCGGACTGTATACCATCATCGTAGACTTCCTAACGGGAACGTATATGGTCAATCCGGCGGTTGCGGCTGATCTGCCGCCGGACAGCCTGTACATTGTAGGGAATGCCACTCCCGGCGACTGGTCTAACCCGGTGCCGGCACCTTCGCAGCGATTTGACCGGACCAGCGCCTGTGGCTTTACCATCACCTTGCCGTTAAAAGCCAGCAATTACTATTTGTTTTTGCCTGAAAATGGCAGTTGGGATAAAAAATATGGTGTGCAAAGCAAAACCGATCCCGCATTCAAAGAAGGAGGACCATTTCTTACCAATGCAGGTGAGGATATTCCCAGTCCGGATGAAGACGGCAATTATAAAATAGAAGTGGAATTTGTTACGCGAACATACCGGGTGACGCAGTTGTAAAGGGGATGGACTTCCCGAAATATGACAATACTTTTAAAATTGAATCGACCTTAGCCAAATAAATTTGTGCATTATTATACCAACCTGCATCAGAAACAACGATGGGAACAGCCCTTCAAAAAACGGTTCAACAGCTGAGGTCTGAGAATAGCGAATTTTTCCAGATTGCCAATTCAGTTGACTGCGTCATTTTTGGATTTGACCAGAACGAGCTCAAGGTATTATTGATCAAGTCTGACCTGGAAGAATTCAGCGACCAATGGTCCTTGCTGGGCGACCTGGTGCGGCCGGATGAGAACCTGGACCATGCATCGTACCGGGTATTGAAAGAGCGGACCGGGCTGGATGATGTATACCTGGAGCAGGTATACACCTTTGGTGAAGTGAGGCGGCATCCTGCGGGCCGTGTTATTACCACTGCCTATTACTCTTTAATTAATATCAAGGACCACCAGCTTAAACTCAGCCATAATGAACTCCACTGGCACCCGGTGCGGGAACTGACTTCCATGGCTTTTGATCATAGGGAAATACTGGATACCTGCCTGGAACGGTTGCAATCCAAAATACTGGAACATCCCATTGTATTTAACCTGCTGCCCGAAAAATTTTCTTTACGTGAACTGCAAAACCTGTATGAAGCCATTTTGGGCACCAAACTGGACCGCCGTAATTTCCGCAAGAAATTCTTCCTGATGGATTGGCTGGTTGATATGAATGAACTGGAGCAGGATGTTCCCCACAGGCCGGGCAAACTCTACCGGTTTAATGCTTCCAAATTTTCAAACGGCAAAAAAACGACCGCCGCTGTGTTGACAAGGTGATGCAAAAGGCTGGCATCTGACTTGCAACAGCTATAATTACTGTATCAGCAGCAGGCAAAGCGTTTGCTCAAGTTTTTTTCAGAGAAGCAGCTAAATATCAATTAATTTGTCTAAATTGGTATTGCGTGTTAAGAACACAAACCTGCTCATAGACCAGCGACCCTTATTTCCCACCTTCCCCAGGTTAAGGGTAAATATGCCTGAAGTTCGTATCCTGGTACTAACCCCATACACAAACAGGCAAAGCAGGTATACTACAGACCCCTATATCATCTGACACCCTTGCAAAGTAAGGACTGATTGGTTAGCCGGATTAGCTATTAATTCAGGTTAAAAGGAAATGTAACGGATATGCTTACCTGTGACGCAGAACGCCACCGGGTTGCACAGTGACTCAATTTTTGATAACCAACAATCTAATTACTTATGAACTCAAAGCGACTGCTGCCATCAGCAATTCTTCTGTTGCTCTCCTCTCTTTTTATATCTCAACTGCATGCACAAACGAGACAGGTTTCCGGCCAGGTAAAGGATGCGCGGGGTCAGGCTATTGAAGGCGCTTCTGTGGTGGTAACGGGTTCTTTAACGGGTACAACCACCAACCAGGACGGCCGTTTTACGTTGAATGTGCCGCAGGCAGCCACTGCACTTACCATTTCTGCCATTGGGTACATTACACTGGAAGTGCCCATCACGGCTGGTGGTACGGTAGATGTAACGTTGCAGGAAAGCACCTCCAGCCTCAGTGAAGTAGTGGTGGTGGGATATGGTACGGTACGGCGAAGAGACGTTACCGGTGCTGTGGCCACGGTGCAGGCAAAAGACTTTAACACCGGGCAGATCAATTCGCCCGAACAATTATTGCAGGGTAAGGTGCCGGGACTGCAGATTACTAACAGTAGCGGACAACCGGGTGGATTGACCATTGTGCGCATACGTGGTAATAATTCCATTCGATCGGGGAACAACCCGTTGTATGTGGTGGATGGCGTACCGCTGGATGGAAGAACGCCCCGTCCGGGCTTCAACAGCAATTCAACAGGCACCAGTCCTCCCACCGACCCGCTCACTTTCATCAATCCCAATGAAATTGCCAGTGTGGAAGTGTTAAAAGATGCCTCCGCTGCCGCCATCTATGGTTCGCGCGGCGCCAATGGCGTTGTGTTGCTGCAAACGAAAAAAGGTGTTGCCGGTCCGGCGCGGATTGAAGGAAATTTCAATGCGGGTATCGGTAACGTAATGCGCAAAATTGATGTGCTGGATGCAGACGGTTACCGTGCGGCATTGCAAAAATACGGGGCGCCGCTTTCCGATTCGGGCTCCAATGTGGATGCCTTTGATGAGATCAACCGCACCGCTATTACACAGAATTATTCGCTGGCGATGAGCGGTGGTACCGATAACGGAAAATACCGCGCCTCCTTTTTTATCGGCGACCAGGAAGGCACTATCCTGAAAACCTTTCTCCGCAAGTATGTAGGTAATTTCAACGGCCAGTATGCTTTTCTTGATAAGAAACTTACCATCAACTTCAGTGCTACTGCTGCGCATGTACAGGAAAGTGTGGCGCCCATTTCGCAGGATGCGGGCAGCAATGGTAACCTCATATCACTGGCGCTGATCTGGAACCCCACCCTGCCACTGAAACGGCCCAATGGTTTTTATAACCAGGAAAATCCGAGTGGTCAGACAAATCCGCTTGCTTTATCCGATGCCTATAATGATTTCGTGAATACCACCACCTTGCTGGGTAATGTAACCGCAGGCTACAAGATTTTGCCTACGCTGGAGTACAGGATGTTGTATGGTCTCAACTATGGCACCAGCAACCGCAAAGTGGAATTGCAGGGATGGATCAAAGGTACGGGCGGTGATGCGCCGTCGCAGGGAGCCGCAGCAGTGGCCAACGGACGGCTGATCTCTCAAACGTTGCAGCATACCCTGAACTATGTGCAAGATGTTTCCGATAAGCTGTCTATCAATGCCACTTTAGGGTATGAGTACTGGAAATCGAACCTGCAGGGCGACAATACCTATGTGTTCGGATTTGATTACAACCGTTCAGAAGATGCGCGTACCGATGTGCATTACTACGATAATATGTCCGCGGGGGATCGCGCCAACCTCCTTACCAACTCTTTTAAAGAACCGGTAGTAGAAATTCAAAGTTATTTTGCTCGCGGTATTTTCAATTACCTGGGCAGATATGTATTAACGGCCACCATCCGCGCCGATGGCAGCAGCAAATTCGGTTCCGATAACCGGTATGCCTATTTCCCCTCCTTTGCCGTTGCATGGAATATGGACCAGGAATCGTTCATGCAGGGTCTGGAAATTGTCAATAGCCTGAAGTTCCGTGTAGGATATGGATGGACGGGCAACCAGGAATTTCCGGCCGATGCTGCATTGGACGTATACCGCTACAATACCAGCGGATCGCTGGCTACCCTGCACTTTGGCAATCCCAATTTAAAATGGGAAACGGTAGAAGCGCTCAATATAGGCTTTGACTTTGCCTTGCGCGACAACCGGCTATGGGGTTCGGTAGATTATTTCCATAAAACCACCAAAGACCCGATCACGCTGGCGCCTGTGGCGCAACCTACCGGTCAGGGGGGATCGCTGTATACCAATCTTACCGATGCGAAAGTGATCAACAGCGGCGTGGAAATTTTGCTGGGCTCAGACATCATCAGCACCCGCGACTGGTCGTGGAGCGTGAATGCCAATGCAACCTTTGTAAAAAATGAATTTGACTTTCCGCCGGCGGGCAGTTCACCGTTCCTGCTTACAGGAGCGTTGCACGGACAAGGCACCAGTGGCGCTTTCTCGCAGGCTATTGCGCATGGACAACCCATCAACGTGTTTTTCCTTCCGGTATTCATGGGGTTCGACCGGAATGGCATAGGTATATATTCAGCTACACCGCAGTATGTGGGCGATCCCAATCCCAGTGTGTATATGGGCTTCAACTCTGATCTTACCTGGAAAAAATTCACACTCAGTCTCGGTGCACATGGCGCCTTTGGGTATGAATTGTATAACAATACCGCAATGAGCGTGCTGAATATCGCCAACATCAATGGCGGCCGCAACATCGCCGCAGGGCTGGTTAATACCGAAGAAAATCCTGCCAATCCCATCACCACTTCCACACGCTATATGGAGAAAGGTGACTATTTCAAACTGCACAATGCTACCCTGCGGTATAGGATTGGTGACATTGGCAAAGCGCTGAAGAACTTCCATGTGTACATCGCGGTGAACAACGTGTTTGTGATATCCGATTATAAAGGCTTTGATCCGGAAGTGAATGTTGATAAGGCATTGAATGGTATTCCTTCACTGGGCGTTGATTATATAGGTTATCCCACGCAGCGTAACATTCTGCTTGGATTCAACTTTACCTTATAAGCCTCGACCACTCAAAACAAAAATCATGAAACCTGTATATATTTCGATCATCTGTTTTCTCGTAATGGTGAGCTGCACCAAACTTGAGCAGAACCTCGAAGACAGTTTTAATACGCCGGGCAGCGGTACTACTTCGGCAACAGACGCCCTGTTAACGGCTGCCTACAACAGTATGAACGGACTGCTGCATGCTCAGGACCTGCTGTTCTCCCTGCAGGAAACGACCACTGATGAAGCACTGATACCGGTGCGTGGTGGCGACTGGGACGATAATGGCGTATGGCGCGTGCTGCATGCGCATACCTGGACAACCATTCACGTGCAATTCAAAAACGTATTCAATGCCCTCGGTCAGCTGGAAAGCGCCGCCATTACGGTGCTTGCATTTAATCCCACGCCACAGCAGCGTGCAGAAGCATTGTTCCTCCGGTCGCTGGCCCAGTTTTATTTTCTTGATCTGTATGGGCAGGTGCCCTACAGGCCGGTTGATGAATACAACTCTATCGGTCCTGCGCCGGTAATGCAACCACAGGAAGCCATTGATACGTTGGTGAACACGCTTACCAGCATCATACCCGAACTGCCGGTATCCAATATTCCCTACAGGGCCAGTCCGGATGCTGCGCGCTTTTTGCTGATGAAAGTATTGCTTAACAAAGGCGCTTTTCTGAACAGGCAGAATCCCACTTTTGCAGATGAAGACATGCAACAGGTAATAGCGCTGGGCAATACCATTATCAGCAGTGGCCGCTATGGACTTACAGAAAACTACTTCGACAATTTTGGTGTGGACAATGCTACCAGGTCAAGGGAAAGGATTCTGGCCTGGCCCAATTCCGGGGCTGCACAAACGAATGGTATCAACAACGGGGGTATCAATGCGCGCTGGATGATGACGCTGCACTATAATTCCTGGAACCAGCAAAATACCTTTGGCAGCGCGGGATGGAACGGATTTACTACGGTGGCTGATTTCTACAATATGTTTGACGCTAATGATGAACGGCTGGGTGGCCAGCCCTATCCCGGCGTAACCGATCAGTCGGGTTTGTTGCCCGGCCTCGTGATAGGACAACAATTCAATCAGGATGGTGATTCCATATATGACCGGCAGGGCAATCCGCTTGCCTTTACGCCTGAAGTAAACCTGATTGAGACAGATAAATCGAGGCTCGAAGTGGCAGGTATACGCATCGTAAAATATCCACCTGATTACAATGGCTATTCCGGCGGCAATCAACGCAACCAATTGCAGATATTCCGGTTTGCTGATGTGATGCTGATGGTTGCAGAAGCCATGATGCGGCAGTCGTCGCCGGACAATGCAGGCGCCCTGGCCCTTGTGAACCAGTTACGTGCCGAGCGCAGCGCACCGCCGCTGGCTTCCATTACGCTGGTGAATCCCGACAACGTGTACGATCCCAATACACTTCTGGCAGAAAGAGGTCGCGAATTGTACTGGGAAAGCTGGCGGCGGCAGGACCTGATCCGTTTTGGCGTGTTCCTGAGACCCTGGGCATTGAAAGAAGCGGATACGGATCCTGAAAGAAACCTGCTATTCCCGATAGCACCGGATGAATTGCTGGCAAACCCCAATCTGAAACAAAACCCAGGATATTAAGTAAAAAGTTTCGGGTTGTTTGCGGGGGCAGGCAACCCGAAACACTTTTTGATCATTACGCCAACTCCCCGCAACCCCATGGCATATGAAACAACGGCTTGCATACATTTTACCGGTAATAATTTTTTTCGCTTCGTGCAAATCCGACCAAAACCAGCCGGCTACCCTGTTTGAACTGATGGAACATACAGGGATTGATTTCACCAATACCGTTATTGACCAGGAATACGATAACAGTTTTTTGTTCCGCAATTTTTACAATGGCGGCGGCGTAGCTATTGGCGACATCAACAATGATCAGCTGGCCGATGTGCTGCTGACATCCAATATGGATGAAAACAAATTGTACCTCAACAAAGGAAACTGGCAGTTTGAAGACATTACTGCACGCAGCGGTATGCAGCAGGACAGCATGTGGAGCACCGGCGTGGTAATGGCCGATATCAACAACGACGGATGGCTGGACATTTACATCTGCAATTCCGGTCACATGAAGAGCGGGCACCGGAAGAATAAATTGTACATCAACAACCGCGATCTCACGTTTACCGAAGCCGGCGATCAGTACGGCCTCGGCATTTCTGCCTATACCACACAGGTTTCCTTTTTTGATTACGACCTGGATGGCGACCTCGATTGTTTTATGATCAATAACAGCCCGATGCCTGTAAACACATTGGGTTATACCAATCGCCGCGACCTTCCTGACAGTGAATGGCCGGTGGCCGATTTTGTTAAAGGCGGCGGCGATCACCTGTACCGCAACGACAATGGTTACTTTACTGAAGTAACGCGCGAAGCCGGCATTCACGGAACCCTGATGAGTTTTGGACTGGGCGTATCAGTGGGCGATATCAATAATGACGGGTATCCCGATGTATACATAGCCAATGATTCCTACGAAAGAGATTACCTGTACATCAACCAGCGCGATGGCACCTTCAAGGACCTTATGGAGGAATGTATGACCCAGGCCAGCTTTTCTTCCATGGGCGCTGATGTGGCGGATATTAACAATGATGGTTATGCGGAAATATTTACTACCGATATGTTGCCCGAAGACGATTACCGGTTGAAAACGCTGGGCGCATTTGACAATATTGATCAGTATCGCAATAAGCTGAAAGTTGGTTTTTACCACCAGTTCATGAAAAACTGTATGCATCTCAACAACGGCAACGGCTCCTTTTCTGAAATTGCCAATCTGGGCGGCATTTCGGCCACCGACTGGAGCTGGGGCGCCTTGTTATTTGATGCAGACAACGACGGATGGAACGACATTTTTGTATGCAATGGCGTGAACCGCGATGTAACCAATCTCGACTTCATGGACTTTTTTGCCAATGAAGTAATTCAGCAAATGGTGCTCACCGGCCGCAAGGAAAAGGTAAATGAAGTGTTGGAGCACATCCCCAAAAACCCGGTAGCCAATAAAGCATATAAAAACCTGGGCAACCTGCGCTTCAGCGATGCGGGTGCAGCCTGGGGATTCAGTCAGTTATCTTTTTCCAATGGCGCCGCCTATGGCGATCTGGACAATGACGGAGATCTGGACCTGGTCATCAACAACGTTAACCAGCCTGCTTTTGTATACAGGAACAACGCACGTCAGCTCAACAACCATCATTATATAGCGGTGCTGCTGAAAGGAAAATCACCTAATACCTGGGCAGTGGGCAGTAAGATTACCGTATATGCAGGAGCGGAAAGAATCGTGCGGGAAGTGATGCCCAGTCGCGGATTTCAATCTTCTGTTGACTACCGCCAGATCATCGGGTTGGGCGGACGCGCGCCTGTTGACTCCATGATTATTCAATGGCCCGATCTTACCTGCACAAAAATGAAACAGGTGGCAGTGGATACCTTCTATATAGTGCAACAGGAAGCCACGGAATCTATGCCCTTGCATGAGGATCAGCTGTCGGATGCCACGCTGTTCATTGCACACTCCGGTAGTTTTGACAGGCATATGGAAGATGATTACATAGATTTTTATTACGAACGGAATATTCCGGCCATGCTTTCCCGCGAAGGACCCAAGGCGGCCTGTGCCGACGTGAACGGCGATGGGCTGGATGATGTATACATTGGCGGCACCAAAGGCCATCCGGGGCAACTCTATCTGCAAACAACTTCCGGACAGTTTGAAAAAAAGAAAGTGCAGGCCTTTGAACAGTTCATCGAATTTGAAGATGATGCCGTATTGTTTTTTGATGCCGATGGTGATGGCGACGCCGATCTGTTTGCAGGGCCCGGCGGCAACAATAACCCTCCCTATAGCCGGCTGATGCAAAACCGGTTATTTATCAACGATGGGAAGGGAAATTTTACCGTTGATGTAAAAGCCTTTCCCGCCAATGGTATGAATACCGGCGTGGCGGCCGCACATGATTTTGATGGTGATGGCGACCTGGACCTTTTTGTGGGTGGGCGCAGTGTGCCGCGCGATTATGGATTGCACCCTGCGAGTTTTATTTATGTGAATGACGGGAAGGGCCATTTCACCGATATTGCAGCAGCTACAAACAAAGACATTGCACGCATTGGCATGGTGACCGATGCTGCCTGGGCAGATGTAACCGGCGATGGGCAGCAGGAACTTATCATAGTAGGAGAATGGATGGCGCCGCGCATTTTTTCGTGGAATGGTAATGCTTTTACGGAACTGTCCACCAATCTCAGCGATCTCTATGGCTGGTGGCGCGCACTGCAAGTGGTTGATGTAAACAACGATCAGTTGCCAGACCTCGTGCTCGGCAATCTCGGTGATAATTTTTACCTGCATCCTTCCAAAGAAAACCCGGTGAAGTTATACATCAACGACTTCAACAACAACGGTATGAACGAAAAAATTCTCACCCGCACACTTGAAGGGCGGGAAGTGCCGGTAGTGCTGAAAAGGGATATGCAGGACCAGGTGCCTTCCATCAAAAAGGAAAATGTGAAGCACCATGACTATGCGCTTAAAACCATCCAGGAATTATTCCCGCCGGAACTGCTGAACAAAAGCCAGGTGCGGCAACTCACGTACAGCCGCTCCGTGGTAGCCATTAACCAGGGGAATGGTTCATTTGAAATTCGCGCATTACCTCTGCAGGCCCAGTTCAGTGTAATCAATGCATTGCATTGCGAAGATGTGAACAACGACGGGTATACAGACATCATTGCAGGTGGCAATGATTCCGGTTTCCCTCCGCAGTTCGGTAAACTGGATGCCAGTTATGGTGATGTGTTTATCAACGACGGACAGGGCGGGTTTACCTGGCAGCATAACCGCAAATCGGGGTTGCTGGTACGAGGGGAAGTGCGGGATATTGCTTCCCTGCGGGGAAAGAATCGTTCGTGGTTATTGTTTCTCCGCAATAACGACCGGCCGCTATTGTACGAAAAAGCGACAGGAAAATAAGAGCGGCCACCGTGTTCAATGCTATCATTCAGTAAATTGGTCATTCATTCGCGGGAACATCCGCACCTAAAAGAAGGAACTGTATATGTTTTGGCGAGGAACCGGAATACTACTCATCATTTTATCCATACTGGCTGCCGGCTGCAGGGAAAAGCAGCAGGGTCCGGCGCTGTTTGATACGCTGGATGATCGCGCCACCGGCCTCGATTTCAGCAATACGCTTACGCCTGATGACTCCTTCAACGTTTTTCACTACATGTACTTTTACAACGGAGCAGGCATTGGCGCCGGTGATTTCAACAATGATGGTCTGATAGACCTGTATTTTGCTTCCAACCAGGGCGACGATAAACTGTACCTCAACCAGGGCGGACTGCGTTTTAAAGATGTGAGCAAGGCTGCGCAACTGCCACGCGATCGTGGATGGAGTACAGGCGTGTCGGTAGTGGATATCAACAACGATGGACTGCTGGACATCTATGTATGCCGTGTGGGCAACTACGAAACATTGCGCGGACGCAACCAGTTCCTGATCTGCACCGGAACCGATGAAAAGGGCATTCCCACCTATGTTGACCGCGCACCGGCAATGGGGCTGGACTATGCAGGCTTCAGTACGCAGGCCGCTTTTTTTGATTACGACAATGATGGCGACCTGGACATGTTCCTGCTGGATCATTCAGTGCATGAAAAAGGCGTGTTCATGCCGCGCGCCACTTTTAATAAAGAAGAGATAGCCGGCGATCGCATTTACCGCAACGATGATTTGAAATTTACGGATGTTACCGGCGAAACAGGCATTTACAGTTCGCCTATTGGGTATGGCCTCGGCGTGGCTATTGCAGACATCAACCTCGATGGCTATAGCGACATTTATGTGGGAAATGATTTTCATGAAAATGATTACCTCTATATCAATAACGGGAACGGCCGCTTTACGGAAGAGATCAACAACTGCATGATGCATACCAGCCAGTTTTCGATGGGCGTGGATATTGCTGATATCAATAACGACGGTCTTTCAGACATCATCTCGATGGACATGCTGCCTTCTGATCCGTATATTCTGAAGCGATCGCTGGGAGAAGATGAGTATGATATTTTTCAATTGAAACTGAAAAGCGGCTACAATTACCAGTATACACGAAACAACCTGCAGTTGAATCGCGGCAACGGAAAATTCAGCGAAGTAGGACTGTATTCCGGTATTGCCGCAACCGACTGGTCGTGGGCCGCACTCTGGCTCGACTTTGACAATGATGGATGGAAAGACCTGTTTGTATCGAACGGCATTCCGAAGCGGATGAATGATATAGACTATATCAATTTCATCTCCAATGGCGAAATACAGCAGAAGATCCGTACCCGGGCCATTCATGAAAAAGACATTGCACTGATTGCCAAATTTCCCCAGATAAAAATTCCCAACTGCTTTTTTCACAACACCGGCGCCGTTCGTTTCAACGACCTCAACGGGCAGGTGCGCAATAACCGTTCCACCTATTCAAACGGTGCCGTATATGCTGATTTTGACAATGATGGCGACCTGGACATAGTAGTGAACAATATTGATGAACCCGCCTTGTTGTACAGGAACAATACCAATGATACGGCCGGCAGCTATCTTTCTGTCAGGCTTACGGGCGCACCGGCCAACAGGAATGCGATTGGCGCCAAACTGGTGCTGTATACCAACAATGGCCTGCGACTGTATGAGAAAAGCCCGGTGCATGGTTTTTTGAGCAGTATGGAAATTCCGCTGCATGTCGGGTTAAAGGATACGCATGTTGATTCCATGTTTATTGTGTGGCCCGACAACAGTTATGCACCCATACAATGGCCGCAGCAAACCAAAGAACTGTTCCTGCAGTGGCAACCGGGTTTAGCGAAGTTTGACTATAGTAAGATTAAAGACTACCACCAACGCAGTCCGGTTTTCTTTACCAATATTACTGCCTCCACCGGCCTGGATTATGTACATAAGGAAAATGCTTTTCCGGAATTTAACCGCGAACCATTGATACCGCATATGCTGTCAGCGGAAGGACCGGCCATGGCCGTTGCTGACATCAACCGCGATGGCCTGGATGATGTTTTTATAGGGGCCGGGAAATGGGAAAAGAATGCCGTGTACATACAACAACGTAATGGTCAATTTACCAGGATGGTGCAGCCTGCCCTGGAAGCAGACAGCACCTGGGAAGATGTGAGCGCCTGCTGGACAGATGTGAACAACGATTCCTGGCCCGATCTGGTGGTTGCCAGCGGTGGGAATGAATTTTACGGCAAGGACATCCACCTTACCCCGCGACTCTATATCAACGACGGACAGGGGCGCCTTACCAGGCAGGCAAAAGCATTTGATGGTATTTATGTCAATGCATCTGTTGTGATTCCCTATGATTTTAACGGAGATGGGTATGCGGATTTGTTTCTTGGAGGCCGTTCGGTTCCCTGGGATTACGGACAGGTGCCGCGCTCTTACCTGCTGCTGAATGATGGAAAGGGAAATTTTACAGATGTCACTGATCAGTTCGCTCCGGGACTATCGCAAATAGGTTTTGTAAAACATGCACAATGGATTGACCTGGACAATGACCACGACAACGAACTGGTGCTGGCCATGGAATGGGATGGTATTATTGCTTTTACCAACAACGAAGGACATTTTAGTAAAGTGCTTCTTACCGGTAAGAAGGGATGGTGGAATTTCATTTATCCCGTAGACATCAATCTTGACGGGAAAACAGATCTTGTAGCAGGCAACCTTGGATTGAACAGCCGGCTTACGGCATCTCCGGAACAACCCGTACGTTTCTATTACAACGATTTTGATGATAATGGTAAAAAGGAGCAGGTCATTACCTACTACCTCAACGGCCAGGAAATTCCCTTTGCCAACAAGGCTGAACTGGAAAAGCAAATGCCGGTATTAAAGAAGAAATTCCTGCATGCCGAAGATTTCGCCAGGGCAACACTGACGGAACTATTCTCAGAGAAAAAAATAACTGGCGCCGTACAATTCTCAGCCGATTATTTTTCCAATGCAGTGCTGATCAATAAAGGCAATTTTGATTTTGAACCGCACGCGTTGCCCTGGGATGCGCAGCTATCTCCCTATAAATGCGCGGCCCTGTTGTATGCGGACAACGACAGTCTGCCCGACCTGTTGCTGGCGGGCAATTCTTACGAGAACAATATGGAAATGGGCAGGTATGATGCAGACTTCGGCACTTTACTGCTGAATAAGGGCGATGGCAAGTTTGCTGCAGCGCCGCTGAACGGACAAGTGATTGAAGGGCAGGTGCGGCAACTGCAAACAATGAAAGTTGGCAACAAACAAGCGTTTATCCTGGCCCGGAACAACGATAGGGTAATGGTGCTCAGCTGGCAGCCAACTTCCTACCATCCATAGACGCTTTATTTTGCCGGGTCCACTTCATAATACACCGGCACAAACAATCGTGTTATCCATTTGGTGGTGTCAGGCTCCTGCTGCCGGTTGGTAACAAGGTATTCAAAAGGCATGGCCATGGCCACTTCCTGGTTATCGCGCAGGTAGAGTTGTACCTGGTTCCAGGCGCTGTTGACGGTATGCACGCCTCCGGTCACTTCGGTGGCGATGAATTTTCCCGGCACCATTCTTCTGAAAAAAAATCGTCCCTGGTCTTCCAGTTGTTTATTGACAGGCAATGCGGTTTGCACTTTATATTGGTGGCTATCTATCATGGTTACATTCAGCATAGGATACCCGGTAGCCTGTGCCTGTTGAGAGGCGGTATAGGCTTCGAGGCTGCTGATCATGTTGTAAATGGTTTCTGTGGAGGGATAAGCTTGCAGTATAGTGTTGGTAGCAATGAGTAAAGTATCATGTGTGGTGGCGGTGTTGATTTGCAAGCCATATATGTTTTTCGGATTTTGAAGAAACTGTTGCAGCTGTTGCAGCAGCTCTTCCATATTTTCCCTGATCGTGAGCGCCTGCCGGTATCGCTGCAGTTTAGTGAAGGGATTATGTCCGGCCGGTATGATGCACTTCCATTGCAGGGCCAGCGAATCTCCGGGAAGCGGTAATAAATACAAAACGGTGCTGATCGTTTCACCGTTGCGATCAATGGTAATGTGAAAAGTGTTTCTGAGTATTTGCGTGAGGTGGTACGAATGTGCCTTGTAGTGAAAGGTGCCGGTGCTGTCGCCGGTTTGTTGTGGCCACCATTGCGCCCAGCTTTCTTTTTGCGAAAGGGTGCGAAAGGCGCCGTGGATGGTACAGCCAACCGGTTGAATTTTGCTCACAGCTAAGGACGAAGGTATCCACAGGTAAACGATCAATGCCAGGGCAGGCAAGGCTGCTGCAAGAACGATGATTGGTTTGCGCATGGGTTATAGCACCTCTTTCTGATGCAGGATAATAAAATCAATAATTTCTTCCAGGGAATAATCAATCCGTGCAATAGCATCCGCTATATCATCACGGTTCACCTGTGCGGCGAAGGAAGGCGTTTTCAGTTTTTTCAGCACGCTTTTCACATCCATGCCTTCATACTTCGTGGGCCGTATCAATGCAGCGGCATGTACAAATCCTGAGAGCTCGTCGAAGGCGTAGATCATTTTATCCATGGTGCTCACAGGTTCTACACCGAAATAACGCGGACCGTGCGATGCAATGCAGCGGATAATATCGGGATCTATTGCACGGCGTTCCAGTTCTTCAATAATGATACGGCAATGATCATCAGGATATTTTTCCCAGTCGGCATCGTGCAGTAAGCCTGCCAGTTCCCATTTCAGCGCAGTGGTTTCATCAGCGCCTTCTTTTTCCAGCGCCCAGGCTTTCATCACGGCGGCTACCTGTTTCATATGCAGGCGCAGGCGTTCATTGGGCACCCATTCGTTTAACAAGGCGTGGGCTTCTTCCAGGCTCATGAGTTTGCCTGCATTTTTCGGATCGCCGAATGTGGTGCGGTTCAGTGCATGTACGGGCATCGGTAAAATGGTTTAGTAAAGTAGTAACCAATTTATGCCATTTCACCGAGAATTGTGAGAGCGCGGGAAGGTTTCCCTGCGCGTGTGTACAAGACAGCTTGCAGGGCTTGTGTTATAACTCTGCCTGCTTTCTCCTGGGTACTTTTTCGCGCGTTTGATCGGCCTTTAATGCAAAAGGCAATATGATGGATATGGAAGAACCTGCTGCTATATTGCCTATGACAGCAGTGGCAAATACCAGCCAGCCAACGCCGCTGGAATTGTCAAATGCGGTATTGGCCGGTTCGCCCACAACATTTTTTTGCGGATCGCCGGCGAGATAACCCGGCACCATAGTGGAAAGGAGTATGAAAGCAAGTATACAGGCAAACACGATTCCTACTACGGTGGCTATAAGTCCTGCGGCGAGCATGGTAAGTGTGCCGGCATTTTCGTCTCTTCTCTTATTGAATTCATATAAGAAGCCGAGAATGGCGAACAAAAACAACAGGTTGCCCACGTAGAGGATCCAGGTTTTTTCATAATCGGGATCAGATAAGAAGATTGCGACCGGTATGCTATACACCACTGCTCCGATCAGTCCCCACAGGGCATATCGTCCGGGTTGAAGTACGTAATTTTTAGGATTAAGCCGGTTTGCCATAACGAGTGATTTTGGTTGATTGTGTACATACTACTGATAAAATCATACCCGGCTTTGCCCCCTCCTACCTCCCCCGGAGGGGGAGGATCATGTCACCGGTATGCGCCTTCCCCTCGTTTGCCGCCCGATATTTCTCAACCGGAACGCCACACTCAGCAACGCAATACCGGCAATGAGTGCGTAGATACCAAAGATCATAGTAAGTGTATAGGCGCCTGCAATAGGATAAAACAAGATCAGCACTGCAAACAACACGCTGAGCACTCCCGCCGCAATAAACCATCCTTCACCCGTTATTTCCCGCCGCAACTGGATGGCGATGGCGATCTCCGCAATGCCCATCACCAAAGCCCAGAAGGCCACAAAGTATATCAACGCAATACCAGTGGCAAGTGGGTAAACGAAAGTGAGAATACCGATGCCGGTACTCAGTATTCCGCTGGCCAGCAACCAGCCCCAGTTGCGATACACATGGCGCCGGGTAACAGCAGTAATTATGGTAAACAAACCGGTGACCAGCATAAATGCTCCCAGCAAAATCACCAGGGCGGTAAATGTAGCGGCGGGCATAAAGAGGGCCAGCAAGCCAATCAATACCGCAATGATGCCTCGTATGAGGAACCACGACCAGAAAATGCGGGCGAGTTGGTGCATAAGACAGATACTTTAGTGAGAAAAAAAGAGAAGATTGATTTTCTTAAACTGAATATGGTGATGCAATATGCGTTCCTGCAAACGCGCCTTCATTCACTAAACCAATTGTTAAAGTTTATCATCTCACCTTTCCATAGCAAAACTCTGTACGCCCTTTGCTGTTATCAAGCAGGAACACTTTTTAGTACTGTGAAAAACCGAAGAGCATGTGGAGATTGGTATCGTGGAAACGGAAGTCTTTTCTCGCTTTTGTATTTATCCTATCCGGAAGTTTACTCTCACTGGTGAATGTACCAGCCTCACCGGTTGCTACTGCTTCAGCAACTGTCAGCGACTGGTCAGATAGCAGTATTGCCCGTTCGGCATCACTATTCAGTTTATACGACCATCTGAACCTTGAAGCGCTCAGTTTGTCGCGCAATGCATTTTTATACGGCCTGCAAGGCTATAGCCGGTTGATAGCGGAAGGTGCGGTGCAGCGGGATGATGTGATTACGGTGATTGATTTCAGTCTTCCTTCCTGGAAGAAACGATTGTTTGTGATTGACCTGGAGAAAGGCAAACTGCTGTTTAATACCTATGTTTCGCACGGAAAAAATTCCGGCGCAGCTATGGCCACCCGGTTTTCCAACCGGTACAATAGCTATCAGAGCAGTCCCGGCTTTTATGTGACCCGCGATACTTACTTCGGCCAGCATGGCTTTTCCCTCCGGCTCGATGGAAAAGAAAAAGGCATCAACGACAATGCTATGGAGCGGGCCATTGTGATGCATGCTGCTGATTATGCTTCTACCCAGAGCATCAGGACGCTGGGTTTCCTCGGGCGCAGCCTCGGCTGTCCGGCCATACCACCAGCTGTACACAAACCGTTGATCAATACTATTAAGGAGGGAAGTTGTTTGTTTATTTATAGTCCGGATAAAAATTACATCAACCGCTCCCGGTTGATTAATTCTTAAATAATCAGGAAGAAGGCAATTCCTATTTACAATCTCAATAAAAAGATTGTGAGCCATATCAACCGCTTCCGGTTGATAATTTTTAGTGAATACGCAATGCGGTAATTGTGCAAGCAGTTGCTTGTTTGTCCCCCGGGTCCCGGCAAAAGCTACATTTGCCGTTCGCACAATTAATTAGTTTTCAGCAAAACGATTCTTTTTATTTGCGAGCAGCGCTTTGGTGTTTGGCATTTTCAGCATAATGCCCTTCACATCTGCCAGTTGATCGCGTGCAAGGCTGTGTTTGCCGGTGAATAGTTTGGCAGCCATGTGTTTGTCACGATTATATATGTCTTCGCGAAACTGGAGTGTTCCTGTGTTATCCACCCAGGCTGTATAATAATAAATAAGCACCGGCACCGGGTCTTTCACCTTTACATATTTTTCCTCACCGCTGTTCATGGCTTCCTGTATTTTTTCAGGCGTCCAGTCGGGATGGTCCTTCAACAGATATTGCGCAAGCTTTTCCGGCTCGCTCAGGCGGATGCAGCCATGACTGTAAGCGCGTTTGTCTTTTTCAAATATTCCTTTGTGCGGCGTGTCGTGAAAATAGATATTGAAGGAATTCGGAAAAAGAAATTTCACTTTGCCTAACTGGTTCTTGTCGCCGGGCAATTGCCTGATAACCGGTATATCGTCTTCTTCTTTTACAATTTCCATATTGTTTTTGGCCAGGTAGTCGGGGTCTTCTTCCATGGCGGGCAGAATTTCATTTGTGACAATGCTTTCCGGGATATTCCAGTAGGGACTGAAGACGACCTGGTTTAGTTCACCGGCAAATAATACGGTATTGGTTCCTTCTTTTCCTACCACAATGTTCATACTGAACACCTCTTTGTTTCCTTCTTTCACGTGGAGGGTAAATTCCGGAATGTTTACCACAATCAATTTTCCTTTGGGTTCATCCGGTATCCAGCGCATGCGCAGCATGTTGATCAGCAACTGCTCCACGCGGGCTTCGGCGGATATGTTAAGTTGCTTTACCAGCTCCGGGGTAATGATGCCATCCTGTTTGTAACCATAGCGGGCCTGCAAACTGCGTACGGCGCTGTCGAGCCGCTCATCAAACAAGGCCATGGAATCGTCGGCCGGCAATTCGCCGGTGGCGTGCAGGCGCTTTTTGATATAAACGATCACGGAATCGGAACTGCCCCGTTTGTATTTCTTTTTGATAGCCGGTATCTGTTGCCAGCCGCCGTTTTCGGCTATACCTACATACTTTTTTAAGTGTTGTTTTAACAGGTTATAGGCTTCGTTGTTAAGGCCGGCCCTGTCTTTTTCATTCAGCACCAGTTTAGCCATGTGCATGGCATCCGCTTTTTTAGCGGGAATGAAGCGATTGCGCACATACGAGATATGGCGCGAATCATTATACACATCTTCTGTGTAATTGATGAAGCGCCAGGTAAGCATCAGTTCCGCCTTGGTGGTGACGGGATTGGAAGGCGTTACGGTAAGATTTTGTTTGGTAGCCAGTTTGTCGAGCGTGTAATCCAGGTTCTTTCTTTTGGTGCCGCTGTCTTTGGTATAATCGTACAGGTTGCGGAATGCCAGCGCCTGTTCTGTAAGTCCTTTGCTGTCGAACCAGGCATATTGATAGTTCCGGGCATTGTAAAAATTACGCATGATGCCGGCAATGGTATCATTGAGCTGCTGCTGCCTGATAAAGCGTTCCATGCGTGCACTGTCCAGAAACAGATCATTATAAGCATTATCCGGAGTGATACTGTAATTTCTGCTGACAGCTTTTATCCCCAGGCTTTCTTCCTGATTGCCAGAGTAGTTGTTGCAACCTGTTAAGAAGAGTATAAGAATCGCAAATACAACGTATAGTTTCATATGCTTCCAACAATTCAAAAGTTGTGCCCCCTGGTCCCCATTTATCACTCATACTTCGCAAATAAAGAACGGATTTGTATAACCGGAGCGTTGCAACACCTGGCGGGCTACATTGTATACTTTCACCCCGCCTGCCGCTTCGCCTTCCAGCCTGCCGGAGTGCGCATGGCCATGAAAAGCGGCCAGCACACCGCGACGGCTCAACGGTTCTGCCAGGCGCGAACAGCCGAGGAACGGATACAGTGCCTCCGGCTCTCCCAGCACGGTATCTTTAACGGGTGAGTAATGCAGCAAAGCGATCTTTTTAAGATTTTCCTGTCCGGTGTCCAGGCGCGCAAGCGCGCGATCGAGGTGCAGGGCCTCGTTGAGAGCTTCCTGTACAAATGACTTCATACATTCTTCACCAAACATGGAGAGCATATAGTTATCAAAGCCGCCGCCAAATCCTTTGGTGCCGGCAATGCCCACGTTGCCAATCACCACAGCTTCTCCATCCAGCACGTGCACGTGTTCATTCTGAATGATCTGGCGAATGGTGCGCTGTCTTCCTTTTTCATGATCGTGGTTGCCCAGCACGGCCACTACGGGAATGGTGCACACTTTCAACTCTTCGGCCAGCACCTGCGCTTCTTCTTCATCGCCGGTATCGGTAAGGTCGCCGCCAATGAGCAGCAGATCAGCCTGTTTCGATACTTCCTTGAAGCAATCTGTCCAGTGGCCCTTGTCGGTGATGCGCGTATGAATGTCGGCAATGGCGGCAATGCGGGTCTTGTTATTATCATCGGCCATGACGGTCAGGTAGTTTTTATAGTACTTGATTTATAGCCCCACTCTTTGATGTCAATGCTGTATTGGGTTTGATCAATCAGTGGCCCGCGACAAACTTTTTCAACAGGCATAGGTAAACGAAATTGTTCCTGTGCCCGGTTGATCAATTCGTCAAACAGCCAGCGGGGTATAACCTGGTAAAAATCTGCCGGGTATACAAACTGGAAATTGAGCAATTGTCCCAGCAGCAGTTGCCAGTGCTGGTCCAGGCGGTTGAGCACTCTTTTCCAGTCCATGCGATGGCCTGCTTTGAGGATCAGGTGATTGATATCAGCGCCATCGTAGCGTTCGCGGTTCTGTACATATATTTTGCACCAAAGCATTTCTTCAGCGGACAACACCGGTACTTCCATCCCTTCAAATACGGCTATTTCTGCATGTTCATACCAGCTGTCGTCAATGAGGCACACATTGTTGGGTGTATTGAAAATGATGTCCATATAATATTCGCCCTGGTACACCTTTGCCAGCCAGCGTGCATCGGTAAGCTCTGTACGAAAACCCTTGTCGCCAAACCAGTTAAGGATCTTTGCATATTCGCTGTATTTACAGAAAACATCCAGGTCCTTGGTATCGCGTGCAATACCGGTGTAGTGATTCATGGCAAAAGCGCCTCCCAGCAGGAAGGCGGCTTTACTTTCGGCAAGTAATTCCATGGCCTGTTTGTAAAAGGCCCTTGCTTCTTTATTCAGGGCAAATTGACTGTTCATATCTGCCTGTATACTGATAAAGCGCATGCCAGCTTAGCAGGGCAGGTCTTTGAGCAGGTGTTGTGGTGAAATAATTCTACACCTTTGGCTTTTTTCCGGCAATTATAATGGTGTGCGGTTCATACCGGACCAGATATGCAGCAAAAGCACATCCGTTTTTCTTATAGCGCTGGCATTATAATTTAATGTGTACTGATCTAAGTGGAGTTGTTTATGAAGTTGTTGTCATCAGTAGTTGGGGGCTTTGCCGGAGCATTGACAGTTACCATTTTGCATCAGTTATTAAGCAGGAAGTACGAGGGCGCCCCGCGTCCTGACCTGCCGGCAGCAGACGTGTTGAAAGTGGCCGTTACAAAACCCGGTGAGCCCGCCAGGTTGAAAAAGCCGCTGATGGCAAGCACTGCTGCACAGATGCTGGCCAGCACGTTATATTTCAGCCTGGCAGGAACGCGCATGAAAAATATGTTCACTGCAGGAAGTTTGGGTGGACTGCTGGCAGGGGTGGGTGCTGTTGCGCTGCCGCGCAAGTATCATTACAATGGCGCCGCAACAGATGCAGGGAAGAAACACAAATGGGTGACGATTGCGCTCTACCTGGCCGGCGGATTGGTAAGTGCTATGGTGATAAGATGGATGGATCGGCGCAGCCGGTCGCAACTGGTATCTCCCTACAATCCACCAATGGAATCCTACAAGCCTGTAATAGACATTACGGTGTGACCACCGGTACACTGCAGCCGTGGAAAATTTTGTTTCATTTTAACGAGCGGGTTATGGAACTGCAGGAACCACTCCGTAAAATACTGAATAAGAAGTATGCACCATCTGCGTTGATTGAAACGCGCTGGGACAGTTACGACATCGCTTTCAAAACCGATAAGGAAGGTGACCCCATGGTATTGCTGATGGGTCATCGCGATGCGGAAGGAAATATCCGGGGCGAACGGTTTGCAAGAAGATTGAAGCAAACCATTACCGGCACCATCATCAAAGACCGGTGGGAGTACAAAGGCAATAATCTCTGATAATTTTCTTGTGATGTTGAAGCAAATGCTTTGTTACAAAGTGTGTGCTTGTCAACTATTTTTTAGAGTACCGGCCGCAGGGAAATGCAATACAGGAAGTGAACGTTCATCGAAATGCAATAAGAAGTGGAAGCAATACTCCGTTACGCAGCTGAAGCGTATTGGCATGCTGCATGCTTATCTGAATCTCTTCCCTGCAGCAACTGCATCGAAATGTAACAAGCAGCAGCAACAAACGCTCAGTTGCACAACTGCAGCGTATTGGCATTCTGTGTACTCATCTGAATTTTGTTCACTTTACCGGCAACATCAAAATGCAGCACCAGGATGCCGTAGTTGGTGGTGTAAGCCTCCCAGTTGGCGTCTTTGATTTTTGGATGTCCCAGGGTTTTGAACAAACTGTTTCTTGCAGCTCCGATCAACGGAACGCTCAGCTTGCCTTTGAATTTGGGGCCAATCTCAATATAATCGCGATCTGTATAGAAATACAGGTCCCGATCTTTGTAAAATACGTTGGTACCGCATTTTGCACTGTCCTGCGGTTCCGCTGCACTGGTAAAGCACGGAAACCTTGCCTTGATCTCGGCATTGGTGACCGAAGCTTTGAACCCATTCACTTTACCATCAAGGATATCGACTTCAAAAACGGGGCAGGCTGCCTTGGCTGTTAGCTGCGCAACAGCAGGTGTGCATATACAGGCAACCATTAAGAATAAGCAGATTTTTTTCATGGAGGATTGAGTGTCTTGCAATTTTCTCTACTGCAAATTCCTTGCTAAAAATGTGATTTCAGCATTTTTCTTGCACAATACCTGTAAAAAGTATTCGGGCACAAGGCATTAAAATTTTACGGGTATAATGAGCCACGTGAGTGAAGCATACTATTCGCGCAGCACCCTGTTGGAAATTTACTATGCTTAAACAGTGTTTTGTGCAGACTGTGCGGCAGAAAAGCATACATGCTTTGCATACTGCGCTGTTATTTTTAAAAATAAAAGCAGGCGCTACGCCGTAGCTTGTTGTTGTTTTTTCATGCGATGTATAGTATAAGCCATTGGCAATCCCACCAGGAACATATGGATCAACCACTGCGCCCATACTGCCTGTACACTGAATGACAGTGTACGTGGCGGCGTGTTGCTTAGCGGCGTTACTATCAAATACATGATGGCCCACACCACAAGCCCCCATACGATTCCGGTAACAAAAATATTCCTGCTGAAAAATGAAAGACGCTGGTATAAAAAGTAAAAGAGGATACTGAAAATTGTCGCGATCACGAAATGACATAACAAACCCAGCACCACCATACCACTGCCTCCGGTAAAAGCCGCGCGACCGGCGATGCCGCTTGCTACATATTTCCACACCCTGTCTGGCGTTACGCCATTGGCCATATAACTATGTACCATAGCTGCTGAGGCATCAAGTATACCGGTGATCAGCGCAGCCATCGCAATAATGCTGACCGCCTGCCCGGTGTTGTTTTTGCTGTTGGAGGATGAGGCGTGCATGGGAGGCAATTTTGTTTTGGTGAAGTCCGGAATACCGAAAGTACAAAAGAATACTAAGCTGTGCGCTTTCAGGAGCCCGCACTTCAGTTGCCACGGTCTGCTTATTGCATTTGTGGCATATACCAAAAGGAGATGTAATGAGAAAGGAAACTGTTATGAAGCACGTGATATATTGGATCCTTCCCCTGCTGCTATTATTGCCCTGTGTACTGCTCTATTTCCCCGACCCGGATGGGACCGGAAAATACATTGCGCCCGCCATCAACTGTGAGTTCGGCATCATTGAAAACCTGCAACTCCTGTTCATTGCGCTTATCATTATTACTGCTATTAAAGGAGTGAAACAAAGCCTTATACCTTTGGAAAAATATGCCTGGCTATTGATAACCGCTTTGTCGGTATTCATTTTCCTGGAAGAGATAGATTATGGTCTGCATTATTACGAATACTTCACAGGGAAAAGCAAAGACCAGGTGGCCTATGAATTCATGGTGGAAGGAAAGATCCGCAATGTTCACAATATTGGTAAGATCAACAGTGTAATAAAGTTTACAGTGTATGTGCTGATGGTGTTGTTGTTTGCCGTATTGCCACTATTGCCGCAAAAATGGAAACAGCAGCATCCCTGGCTGCATTATATCGCTCCTTCCCGATGGATACTTACTACAGGCGGCGCCTTGCTGGTGTTGAACGCTGTAACTTCCTGGCTCAATAATATGTATGATGTAAACGGAACTGCCCTGGCCGGCAATCTTTCTGAATTTGAAGAAACGATGACCTACTATCTTTTTTTGCTGTATTCCCGCGAACTGGTAGCAAAACGCTGGCCCGTGCCTGCTCATCAATGGCGTGAGACGGTGCGCTCTGTTGCCCAACCAACCATGCAGATACAACAGGAGCAACGGAATGTGCAGCAGTGATGCAATGCGGCTATGCATTTGCCTCTTTGTGCAGGCATATTTTATAAACTTGCCTGTTTTCAATTTGTGACAGACAAATAGCTGCATATATTTTATCTCAAACAAAATTGTGCCTCCAGAAAGCGTTTCTTGTTGGTGTGTTTATAGTACTTTTAAGTTGACAGAAGGTAAACTGTCTGCTCAAAAATAAAAGTATGATTTGTCCTTGCAGGAAATTTGTAGCGCTGATGGCTGTAACAGCTGCTTTATTTTCGTGTAGTACTCCCCGTAATGCCGGTAATGTTGCAAAGTCAGCTGCTCCGGAAGCTGGTGTTCCCAAAGCGGCTGCTGAATTTCGCGCTGCATGGGTGGCCACCGTTGCGAATATCAACTGGCCCGGCAAGCCCGGCTTGCCGGTAGCGGAACAGCAACGTGAAGCCATTGAACTGCTGGACTTCCTGCAGGCGCATCACTTCAACGCAGTGATCTTCCAGGTACGCCCGCAGGCAGATGCACTGTACGACAGCAAACTGGAACCCTGGTCTTATTATCTCACCGGTGTGCAGGGCAAAGCGCCGGAACCTTTTTATGATCCGCTGGCCTTCTGGATTGAAGCGGCGCACGAACGCGGACTGGAATTGCACGTGTGGCTCAATCCTTACCGCGCTCACCACGTGTCCGGTGGACCCGTATCAGATAAATCATTAGTGAAAACCAAACCCGAACTGGTGGTACCTCTCAAGCAGGGATACTGGTGGTTCGATCCGGCAAAGAAAGGCACACAGGACCATGGGGTGGCCGTAGTGATGGACATTGTAAAAAGGTACGACATTGATGGCGTACACTTCGACGACTATTTTTATCCCTATCCCTCCTACAATGGCAACGAAGATTTTCCCGATAACGACAGCTGGGCCGAATACAAAGCGTCTGGCGGTAAACTTTCCCGCGGCGACTGGCGAAGACAAAGTGTAAACAAGTTTATTGAAAGATTATACAAAGCTATCAAAGCAGAAAAAAAGCATGTCAAATTCGGTTTAAGTCCATTCGGCATCTGGAAGTCCGGCTATCCTGAATCCGTTTCAGGCTTTAACCAGTATGCCATCCTGTATGCCGACGCAAAATTGTGGCTGAACAAAGGATGGATAGATTATTTTTCGCCGCAGTTGTACTGGTCCATTACGAGCTGGCAACAAAGCTTCCCGGTATTGCTCGGATGGTGGGCAGATGAAAATCGGCAGCAACGCCACCTGTGGCCGGGCATCAGCGTGAGCCGCGATACCAGCCGGGTCAGCATTATGGAAACGCTTAACCAGATCATGATAAGTCGCGGTATGCTGAAGCAAAATAGTGGTGTGATACACTGGAGCATTTCTTCCGTTACCAAAAATCCCGCGCTGGCTAAGGCGCTCATTGAGGGGCCTTATAAAAATCCTGCACTGGTGCCTGCCAGCCCCTGGCTCGATAACAAAGCTCCCGGTGTGCCGGCAGTAAAGACAACACAAAAAGGTGATAAAGTACAGGTACAATGGACGCATCCCGATGAAAAGGATGTATTCCGCTGGGTGGTGTATTATCAGTATGGTAACAGATGGCAATACCGCATTTTGAATCGCAGCGACCGTTCAACAGAACTGCCTGTACAGGAGGGAAAGTATACACTTACCCAGGTTGCCGTAACTGCGGTTGACCGTTCCGGTAATGAAAGCGAAAAGAGCATGGCGCATCCGCGCCCGGTGGCAGTGAACCCGCGTACCGTGTGGCAGGCGGCTGAACCAAAGCCTTACAAAACGCACGTGCCTGTGCGCATTACCGTACATCATGAAGGTACACGGCTGGAGAAAACGGCCGATGCAGCAAAAAAGATTAAGAATATTCAATCCTGGGGCATGGGGAAAGACCGTAACTGGACCGATGTGCCGTATCATTACTTCATTGCTCCGGATGGTACCGTGTATGAAGGAAGAAATCCCAATACGGTTGGTGAAACCAACACTGAATATGATCCCACAGGTCACCTGCTGATCTGTTGCCTCGGGAATTACGAAGAACAGGAATTCACTGCTGAACAACTCGATGCGCTTACCAGACTGATTGCCTGGGCCTGTACGCAATACAATATCTCATACGAAACCATTGCTTCGCACCGCGATTACAGCAAACAAACCACCTGCCCGGGCAGAAACCTGTACCAGTATTTCCGGAACGGGTACATAAAGAAACGCGTGAAAGAATTATTGGGTGAGCAAGGTTCCTTTACTTATTTGAAGCAATAAGGAATATCCGGTTGGGTAATCAGTGCAGATCTTCCAACGGTACCTGCCCGCTCATACCGTACTTCTCCGCAGCAGTATCCAGATCTGCTGCCTTTTGTAATAATTGATCTTTCGCATCCATTACTTTTATATATTTATAGTCCTACCATCACCATCACCTTCGCCGGAAACCTTTCCCGGATGCATAAATATTTTTCCCGATCCCGAATCAAATGCGCTTCCTAACCATGTAAAATTGCAGGAAGAATGAACCAGGACGCAACCGAAAAGATAGTTGACGCAGATCTATGGAAATTGTTCCTGAATGGGAATGAGCAGGCATTTGAGCGGCTCTATCGCAGCTATTATGCCGTGCTGTTCAACTATGGCTACAGGGTTACTTCCGATAAGAACCTCACACGGGAAGCCATTCAGCATCTTTTTGTAAAGCTCTGGACAAACCGCAACAACCTGTCTCCCACTGCTCATGTAAAGCAATATCTCTTCAAGGCTTTCCGGAATCATCTGCTTACACTGCAGGCGCAGCACAGGAAGGAGTTGCCTGTGGAAACCTATGGCGTGTCGCTGGTGCAGGACCCATTTGAAGAGAAGCTCATCAGGTGCGAAACGGCGCTGCACAATGCGCAGAAACTGCAGGAATTGCTGGCCATTCTTACGCCCCGCCAGCGGGAAGCCATCCAACTCCGTTTCTTCAGCGACCTCTCCTACGAAGAAATTGCTCATATCCTGGATATGCAGGTTGGCGGCACATATAAACTGATCTATCGCGCCCTCGAAAGACTTCGCGAAAGCGCACCTACCTTCGTTCTGCTCTGCTGCTGGTTATTCCTCTGAAAAAAAATTTTAGATTTTTTGGGATAAAAATTGTCCCGCCACTGTATTTCTATTATAGCATACTTCCAACCATGTTTCTCAAATCTTATGAAAATGTCTGAACAACAGTATAAAGATTGGGGTGTGACCGACTTTATGGCCGATCCCGCCTTTCAGCACTGGGTCAGGGCTGCAGGAGCTGCCGATGAACTCAATCGTCATTGGGAAAAGGTGCAACTGCTTTATCCTGAACTGGTTCCGGTAATGGAAGAAGCAGCTACCCAACTCCGTGAGTTGTGGCCCGGGAAATTATTGCGCGACCCGGAAGGGGAGCAACTGGTGTGGCAAGCCATCCGGAGAGCTATACGGGCGGCTGATGAAGCGCCTGTTATCGCTTCCCGCAAACTGATCCGCTGGCCCGCAGTGGCGGCAGCCGTGTTGCTGCTGGTGAGTGGCGCTGCATTGATTACCTGGCTGCTGCAAACACAACAAGCTGCTGCCGTGCAGATATCCGCCTCTACTGATAACCGCGGCCAGTTCCGGTTGATCAGTCTGCCGGATTCATCGAAAGTGATGCTGGGCGCCAATAGCACCATCCGGTACGACGATAACTGGAACAGGAAAGGCGTGCGTCAGGTATGGCTGAAGGGCGATGCGCATTTTGAAGTGAAGCATCTCAACCAGAATGATTCCGTGGTGGCGGAACATGAAAAATTCCTGGTGCATGTGAATGATCAGCTGGAAATAGAAGTGCTGGGCACTGTGTTCAATGTATGGAACCGCAACGGAAGAACAGAAGTGGAGCTTACATCAGGAAAAGTGAAACTGCGGATAAAAGATACGGGCAATGAACTGATTTTAAGTCCGGGCGAAGTAGCTGTTGTTACCGGTTCTTCCCTGCAACTGGACAAAGAACAATCCGACCTGGTGTTGCAAGGGCCCGATCACGATACATTGTATCAACTGAACAACACTTCGGTAGCTGAAATCATTGATCTGATAGAAAAAACATACGGAAAGAAAGTGATTGTAGAAGATACGTCCCTGCTTGCCCGCAGAATAGATGGCGTATTGCCGCTTTGCCATGAAAAAGACTTGTTGTTTGCCTTATCAGGTATACTCGATATCCGGGTGCGGCAGCTGAATGCCCAAACCTGGGAATTTAATACGGCGGAATAAACCCAGTAAATAAACTGCAATTCATGTGTAGAAAATTGACTTTTCTGCTGGTACTCCTTTGCGGGGTAATGGCAGGCTTTGCACAGGCTACAGACAAACCACTCAAGGAGGCCCTTGATTTGTTGACGAAGGAAAAGAAAACCCGTTTCATTTTTGAGAGGGCCATCGTGAACGGGCTTACAGTGCGGTACGACTGGAGCGAAGTAAAGAACAAAAAAGCACAGGAGGTGCTCGATGCATTATTATCCCAGGTAGGATTGGTATCGCTCCCGGTGGGTAATAATTATTATGCCATCAAAAAACAAAAGAATCCTTCAGAAACCAAAGGCGAGGAGGTGATGAAGATGGCTGTAGTCAGCGACACGGTGAAGCCCCGCGGCGTTTCCTATGTTACCGTAAGCGGGGTGGTGCGGGAAAAAAGCACCGGCAAACCGGTGGATGGCGCTACCATTCAGCTTTCACCTTTTGGATTATATGCCATTGCCGATAAGAACGGTTCGTTCTTTATCAAAGATGTACCCATGACGCGTGTGCGCATTTCTGTTAGTGGTATGAGCATGGTGCCTGAAGAAAGAGAACTTGACCTCGAAAGGCCCCTGGACAGAATACAGCTATTCAATCTCGAAACCAATGCACTTGGTTTAAAAGAAGTGGTAGTAGTGGCCAGGGAAAACCAGCAGGGCTCTACCTCTTCGCTCATTTCCAAATCGGCTATTGAGCACCTGCAGGCAGTGAGCCTGGCAGATATACTGCAACTGTTACCCGGTGGTGTGGCCACCAATCCTGATCTGAATGATGTAAACCGCGTAGCGATCCGCCAGGTGGCGCCCAACAATATGGGCAGCCTGGGAACGGCAGTGATGCTCAACGGCGCTCCGGTAAGCAATAACGCCAACCTGCAGGTCTCCAATACCAGCACAGGAGGCGCCGGCGCCAGCTTCTCCACTTCCAGTGGGGGTGGCGTAGACCTTCGCCAGTTTTCTGCAGACAATATTGAGTCGGTAGAGGTGATCAGGGGTGTGCCTTCTGTTGAATATGGCGATCTTGCTTCAGGCGCCATCATCATCAAAACCAAGGCAGGGCCTGAACCCTTCACTATCAAAGCGCGCATCAATCCGCGCATTACCCAGGTGAATGGCGGCAAAGGTTTCTCTCTCGGAGAAAAAGGCGGAGCGCTGCATGCTGATTTTGATTACACACGCTCCTTCAACGACCAGCGGTTCGAATACCAGGGTTATCATCGTATTACCGGCGGCTTGTTGTACACCAGGAAATTCGGAAAGCGCAAACCTTTCACTACCAATACAGGCTTCTCTTATTCCATGAACCTGGACGAACAGAAACTCGATCCGGACGATAAGCGTTATCAGCGTGTAACCAAAGCACAGGATTACAACTATCGTTTCCATTCTTATGGAAAATGGGACCTGGGAAAGAAATTCGCGCGGCAGCTTCAGTATAATATTGCAGTCACCTATTCTGAACAGAAAAGCTTCCAGCAGGAGTTGTACAGCGGGGCTATTTATCCCATGTCGTATGCCATGGAGAATACTACCGTGGAAGGATTGTTTGTGCCTTCGGAATATCTGTCGCAGTTGTGGGTAGAGGGAAAACCGCTGAATGTATTTGCGAAGGTCACCAACACCTTCTTTCACCGGGGCGACTGGCTCACGCATAAAGTGCTGATGGGTGCCGAATGGAAAACAGACGCGAATTTCGGCGACGGAAAAGTATATGATCTCACCCGTCCGCCGCGCATGCAAAGCGGCAACGGCGCGCGGCCGCGTTCGTATAAAGACATTCCGGCGCTCAATCAATTGTCGTTCTATGCAGAAGACATGATGCTGGCCAAAGTGTTTGGTAAACGCATGAGCCTGCAGGCCGGTATTCGCTTCGACAATATTCAGCCTACCGGTATCTGGACTACCAAAAAGAATACGGTGGCCGCTCCGCGCTTTAACTGGAACTATGAGATACTGAGAAACTTCTCCCTGCGCGCCGGATGGGGCATTGCAGCCAAAGCGCCCACCCTGTTGTACTATTATCCGCAAAACGCCTACTTCGACCTGGTTAATTACAACAGGTATTCTTCTGATCCCAATGAATCACTCGTATACGTAACCACACGCGTTTTCAATGCAGAGAACGAAGACCTGCAGGTGATGAAAACCAGGAAAGCCGAAGCAGGATTCGATTATAATTTCGGCAACAACAAGCGGAAAAGGCTCACGGTAATTGCGTATCATGAGAAGACAGATAACGGTTACGCATTCGATTATTCACGCGAAAGTGTGCAGATCGTGAAGCTGCAGAAGTTTGCTGAGATTGATCGTCCGCCGGGACAGAAACCCATTGTGGATATGAACACAGACAGCTTTGTGAATTTCGTGGCAGATTACCTGATGCCGATGAACAACCTGTCGCTGGTGAACAGGGGTATTGAATTCGATCTCGACCTCGGCCGCTTCGACGCCATCCGCACTTCCTTTGTATTGAACGGTGCGCTTATGGAATCCAAAAGCGTCACCACACAGTATACCTATATGAAACGGCAGAATGCCGGACAGGACCCCGACCGCATCGCAGTGTACGACAAAGGGACCGGCAAGAAGATGGAACGATTCAATTCCACCTTGCGCATCACACATAATATACCCGAGTTCCGCTTCGCGGTTTCATTCATCATTCAAACCACCTGGTGGGAAAAGGAAAGAAATATCGGGTACGACAGCATACCCATTGGTTACATCCTGCGCGAAACAGGCGATTTCCATCTGATGACCAAGAACGAAAGAGCGGAACTGGCGGCAGCGCCCAATACCGCAGCAAGAAGAGAACTGGTGCAGAATTTCAGTGAAGGCTACCATGACCTGGAAAAATGGAAGCCACTGTGGCTCTTTAATGTGAGGTTGCAGAAGGATATTGGTAAGAACATTGGTTTTGCATTCTTTGCCAACAACGTGTTCAGTCACCAGCCGCTTCAGCGAAGCACCCGGTATGTTACCAATTACGTAAGAAGAAATCCTGACCTCTTTTTCGGAACAGAAGTAACTGTGAAACTCTAATCTATCAACTGAATGATTATGCAAACCCGCAACCTGACATATCTCATCGCGGCGCTGTTGTTGCTGACAGGATGCCGCAAAAAATTCTCGGAAGTTCCCGTGGTGGAAGTGCAGATCGCTACTGTGTATCCTGATAATTTTCAGAAGCGCGAAGCCGGTCATGTGGAGCTTACCATAACCAACAAGAATACCGGTGAGGAATTCAAAACCGTGTCGAACGAAAACGGAAAAGTGAAGGTGCCGGGAATGATCTTTGGCAACTATATTATCCAGGCATATAAAATGGTTTCGGAGGAAGAAGCGGAGGAACTGACAGGAGCGGCCATTTCATTTGCAGTGAACGGCACGAAGATCGTTACGTTCAAATCAGGTATGGGCGAAATTGAAATTGCCGTGAATGGTACACGCTCTCAGGATTTGCTCTTCAAGGAAATCTATTATACCGGCAGTCGCACGCCGGCCAATGGTACCTATTTCTCTGACCAGTTCTACGAGATCTATAATAATACAGACAGGGTGGTGTATGCGGACAGTCTCTGCATTGCCAATACCGGAGGCAATGCGGGACAAACGCCTACCGCCAGGACATGGGGATTCCGGGACGATGAAAATTACGTATATCTCCAGAACGTATGGATGATTCCCGGCAGCGGTACCGATCATCCCATTCAACCCGGCGAGTCCATCATCATTGCACAGGATGGCATTGATCACCAAACCGACCCGCTGGGCAATCCCAATTCGCCGGTGAACCTGGGCCTGGGCATCGCCAACTGGGAATCGTTTGTACCGCGTGCCGATAACCGCGACCTGGATGCAGATGTTCCCAATCTTGAACCCATTTATCTCGGCAGTGTGGGCTTCGACTGGCTTACCGGTGTATTTGGCCCAGCCATGGTGATTTTCAAGCACCCGGATGTAAGTAACCTGCCGCTGTTTACCGAGCCTGGCAATACCAGTACTGCGCAATACATGCAATTGCCCGTTGAGTATGTGCTGGATGCGGTAGACTGTCTCGCCAACGAATCTGCTATCAGCTTTAAAAGAATTCCGAATGCACTCGATGCAGGATTTAATTACTGCTCTGGTACCTACGTGGGTGAAAGCCTTCGTCGCAAAGTGGCCCGTGTAGAAAATGGTAGAAGAATATTGCAGGACCTGAACAATTCTTCGATTGATTTTGAAAATGCAAAAACGCCCGTTGTAAGATGGTAGGCACCCTAAAACCAAAGTGTATGTTCAAAAAATTAATCTATCTCCTCCCCATACTGGCAGGCCCTGCAGCAGTAGCGCAGGACACGCTCAGCACGATCAATGGCAGGCTGCAGGTAGCGCCTGTCCGCAATCCCTGGCTCGGCACACAAAACGCAGCCGGTTTGTCTGTACTTCCTTTTGCTTCGATGGGCCGTACCTGGCTGGGCGCCTCCATTGAAGAAGGCGACCTGAGACGGCCGCAGCAACCGGCCCGGTCGCGCCAGTTTCAGTTTCTTTCCGAAAGATACCAGATGCTGAAGAATGCATCCTTCTACGGAAAATTCTCCTTCAACCAGCGCTGGGACGATGACATCAGGTGGTCAGCAGTACTGGACCCCTACAGGCGCAATCCCTACATTGTAGCCGATTCCCTCGGTGGCGACTGGAAAAAACAGTTGTACGATCTTGAATTAAAAGCCTCTACGCCCGTGAATGAGCAGCGCACGATCCTGGTGGGTGCCGGATTGCAATACAAAGTGGGAACGGGAGCAAGGCAAAATGATCCGCGGCCGCTCACGTATACGAATGATGTTACTTTCAATCCCTCGGTGGTGTGGGCGCCCGGCAAAAAATGGAGCGTAGGACTGAACGGAAACCTGAACTTCTTCAAGGAAAAAGTCAGCTTCCAGGCCAGCAATAATGAGGATGTTCATTACCGTTATAAATTGTCGGGGCTGGGGTATTATTACCGGGTACAATCCATTTCCGAAACCCGTTATTACTCCGGCAAAACGTTTGGTGGTTCAGCACAGGCGCAATGGGCGGATGATAACTTCCGTGTGCTGCTGGACGCAGGCTATTCCACCCGCGAAGAAGATGCACAGGATGGCTCCACCTTCCCGCTGCTGTATGGTAATTTCAAAGAACATCAATACCATGCCATGCTCAATGCTACCTTGCGTACGGCAAGCCATAGCCACCAGTGGCAGGCTTCCTGGAAAACGTTTGATGGAAAAGGAAGGGACTTTCATTACGGAGAATCGGTAAACCGGGAACTGCCGCCCCTGGTAAACTCCGAAGTGCTCAATAACACTTTTTACAATGAAGGCGCTTTTGTTTACCGCATGATCAAAGACGCTTTCCAGGACGATTATAAATGGATGCTGGAAGCCACCATACTGTATTCGGGTATAGATAATCGTTATAACTATCCCAAACACAGGAACACCGTTGACGCCAGCGAATACCGCGTGCGCTACAGCAGGAACCTGGCATTCAGCGATGCAAGGAATTTCATATTCGGCCTGCATGTGGCGCTGCGGGATTGTTTTACGCACTACAATGATTTTGAACCCATCGGATATCAGACGGATGTAGCCGTGAACGGGCTCGTGCGTCCTGACCAGGAATGGCTGATGTCGGATATGTTCAAAGCCGGACTGGTGGCTGAATACCGTTTTCCGGTAGACCGTAACGCCGGCGCATCACTGTACCTGAAAGCTGAAGGAAATATCTGGAAGCGCATCAAAAGCGACCATCTTCCCAATGCCTCCAGAAACTTTGCTGCCTTTACCATTGGTATGACCTATTAAAACCGCGCCTTATGAAGAACATCCTGTGTTGCTTGTTGGTGGCTGTATGCCTGTTTGGTAAGCAGGCAGCTGCCCAACGGGTAATTGTGACTCCCGACCGAACAGATGCAGTGGTAGCTGTTATTACTGATGAAGCGATAGCGGCTACCCATTCTTTTCAAGCCTATTGCACTATGCTTAGCGCCAAAGAAGCGCTGGGCGTATATGCAGTAGCGGCCAACTGGAAAGACCCTGATCACGTGAAAGCCACGTTGATGGATATTCGCAAAAAATATCCTGCGCTGGAAGGCATGGTGCTCATTGGCAATGTGCCGGTGGCTATGATCCGCAACGCACAGCACATGACCACGGCCTTTAAGATGGACGAAGTGAAATTCGACCGCAAGCAATCTTCCGTAGCCAGTGACCGGTTTTATGATGACCCCCGCCTGCAATTCCGGTTGATTGGCCAGGATAAGGATCATCCGCTCTGGTTCTATTATGAACTGGATGAACGCTCGCCGCAAAGCATCCGGTCTGAACTCTATACCGGCAGAATTATGAGCCATGCTACCGGTGCTGCACGCATAGAGGAAATCTCCCGCTATCTTGATAAAGCAGTAGCTGCCCGCAATTTTAAAAATCCGCTGGACCAGATGCTGGCGTATACGGGCAGTGCCTACAATTCAGAAAGCATCACTTCGTGGAGCCATGAACAATTTGCGCTCCAGGAAGCGTTGCCGGCCGTTTTCAGTACTGCAAACGGCTATCGCGCCCTGCATTTTTCAATGCAGAAAGTGATGAAATATCGCCTGTTCAGTGAACTGCAAAGACCCGGTCTTGATCTGACACTGTTCACGGAACACGGCGATATAGAAAAGCAATATATCAGCCATCATCAGCATGGCGATGATATGGAATTTGCCACCTCCTATATCAAATACAATCTCCGCAGCTCCTTACGCCGGGCTGTGGCGAAAGGCCAACCGGCAGCAAGCGTCATACAATCGCTCGTTAAAAGATATGGAGTGCCGGAGTCGTGGCTGGATGGTGCGCTGGACAATGATTCGCTGCGCAAAGCAGACAGCATCTATAGCACCGAGGGAGATATTTACAGCGCAGAGTTGGCGAATATCAGTCCTGCCAGCCGCATGGTGATCTTCAATGCCTGTTACAATGGTTCCTTCCATCATCCCAATAATATTTCAGCAGGGTATTTGTTCGGTAACGGACAGACACTGGTGACGCATGGCAATACGGTGAATGTGCTGCAGGACAAATGGACGATCGCGCATATTGGTTTGCTGGGGCGCGGCGCCCGTGTAGGCCACTGGAGCCGTATCAACAATACGCTGGAATCTTCCCTCAACGGTGACCCCACCTTTCATTTTGATCATCCGCAGTGGGAAATGATCAACAAAATGCTGGCAGCCAACAAACCTGCTGCTTACTGGAAAAATCAACTGACCCATCCTGACCTGGCGGTGCAGATGCTGGCGATGAGAAAGTTGTTTGAAGCGGATGCAGCCGGCAGCAGCGCGCATTTTAGAAAAATATTCACAACATCATCCAGCAGAAACCTGCGTATGGAAGCGTTGAAGTTGCTCGCTCATACGGGTGACACCAACTACCTGGCGGTGGCCGGCATGGCATTGCGTGATCCCTATGAACTGATCCGCCGTAAATCTGCTGAATGGATCGCAAAAGCCGGACATGATCAGTTCATACCACAACTGGTAGATATGCTGATTGCTTTTCCGGACGATGCACGTACCATGTGGGTAGGCAGCCGGGCATTGTCAGTGATGGACACGGAGGCATTGCTGCAAGTAATTGAAGCGAAAAAAGAAACGGTGGCTTTCTGGCACCGGCCGGAAGAATGGCTGCAATCCATGAAAAAACTGGCAGCGGATGGAAAACGTCATGCCGCAGAAACGCTGAAAGGTATTCTGGATAAAAATGCAACAGAGAACGAACGCATCCAGAAAGTGCGGCTGCTGCGCAACATGTACTACCATCATCTCATACCACAACTATTGCAGGTAGCAGCCGATGCAAACGAACCGGTAGAATTACGGAAGAACCTGATTGAAGCGCTCGGATGGTTTTCCAATTCATACAATAAGTTGCTGATCGTGGAAGCATGCAATAAACTGATTGCATCGAACGAACCACCCGAGGTGCTGAAGGCGGAAGCTATACAAACCATAGGACGTTTGCAATCGTGGATGTTACCCTGATGTTTTAAAACTGAATACCACACCATGAATAAAATTTCATTTCCCCTGTTTGTTATTGGCGCTGTGCTTGGATTTACCAAGGTGCAGGCGCAGCAGATTGAAAAACCAAATGTAAAAACCCCGACAAGTTTTGCCATCGTGATAGACGCCAACTCCTATGCTCAGCTGAAGCAGGAAGTGGCTGCCTACAAGAAAGCCATCGAGGCGCGGGGAATGGGCACCTATGTGATTGCCCACCACTGGACCAGGCCGGATGAGATCAGGGCGGTGCTGCAAAAACTGCATGGGCAATCGCCGAAACTGGAAGGCGCTGTGCTGGTTGGTGATATTCCTGTGCCGATGATCCGCGATGCGCAGCATCTGACCTCTGCTTTTAAAATGGATCAGCGCAGGAACTGGAAATCATCCAGCGTTCCTTCCGATCGTTATTATGATGATTTTGATCTGCAGTTCAATTTCCTGAAACAGGATAGCACACAGCCCAATTTGTTTTACTACGCGTTAAGTCCAACTTCGCCCCAGCGTATTGATATGGACATTTACACGGCACGCATGAAGCCGCCGGTGCAGGAAGGCGGGAATGCCGTGGAGAAATTGCGCAGCTACCTGCAGAAAGTGGTAAGGGAAAAAAGCGAGAACAATCACCTCAACGACGTTTTTGTATTTACCGGCCATGGCTATAACTCCGAATCATTGAACTCCTGGGCCGGCGAACAGATAGCCTTGAGAGAGCAGTTCCCCGATCTGTTCAGACCCAACAACAGCATCAAGTTCATGAACTTCAGGATGAGCACCCATATGAAGTTCAATATCATCAGTGAACTCCAGCGGGAAGAACTGGATATGGCCATTTTCCACGATCATGGTTCTGATGATGTACAACTGCTCAACGGCTATCCTTATGTAAGCAATCCGCAACCCAGTATTGAAAATATCAGGCGGTATCTCAGAAGCAAAATACGCGCGGCAGCAGGACGAAAAGGAGGTGATGTAGAAGCAACGAAGAAAAGATTTGTAGAAAGCCTGGGCGTACCGATGGCCTGGATGGAAGATGCATTGGTTGATTCTGTACGTATAGCTGATTCCATCTGGGATGCCGGTACTGAATTCACCATCGCAGACATTCGCCATGTGCAGCCCAATGCACGGTTTGTAATGGTAGATGCCTGTCTTACCGGCTCATTTCACCTGGATGATTACCTCGCGGGCTATTATCCTTTCAACAATGGAAAAACGGTGGTGGCGCTTGCCAACAGCGTGGGAGTGCTGCAAGACCTGTGGCCCGACGAGATGCTGGGACTGCTGCAACACGGTGTGCGCATAGGCAACTGGATGAAACATATTGCCTATCTCGAAACGCATTTGTTTGGCGATCCTACCTACCATTTTTCCGGCAACAGCAAAACCCTTGACCTCAACGCTGCCATTGTACTGAAAAGAGATAATGCAGCGTATTGGGAAAAATACCTTAAGCATGCTTCCGCCGATATGCAATGCCTGGCCATGGAAAAATTGTTGCGCATAAAAGGTGTGGGTGCTGCCGCTATGCTGCGCAACCAATACTTCACCAGTCCCTATGGCGTAGTGCGCATGGAAGCACTGAACTGCCTGGCCCTGATCAATAATGACGATTTCAAAAAGGTGCTGCTGGCTGCCTGCAAGGATCCCTATGAACTGGTGCGTCGTCAGGCCGCATACCTGCTGGCCGATATAGGCAGCGATGACATGATTGCGCCAGCCATTGAACTGTACATTAATGATAACCACTCCAAACGGGTGGCAGGAAAAGCCAAAGATGCGCTGGCATTTATGGACAGCAAAAAGGTGAAGGAATTACTGCCTTCGGTTATTGCCAGGCATCCGCACCTGCACAATGCAAAGAAAGAACTGGATTACCTGATGAGCCAGCAACGATATACCGAATTCAAGATTGACCGGGATATGAAAGTGGTGATGGACAAATCAAAACCTGTAAAAGAAAGACTGAGTGAGATTACCATTTTCAGAAACTATAATTATCATTCAGAAGTTCCGAAACTCATTACCCTGGCTTTGGATGCCAGTGAAGATCTGAGTGTACGAATCACTACCGTAGAAGCGCTGGGTTGGTTCTTCCATTCATATCAGGCCCCGAAAATCATTGCAGCCTGTGAAAAACTATCGGGTGATGCAGCCACACCGGAAGCGTTGAAGCTGCAGGCCATGAAAACCATACGTATCCTCAAAGAAAATAATCTTAGCCTGAAATAGGCTTTATCATCCGGTACTACATGAAAAGAGGCTGCCCACTATTGTTGAGGCAGCCTCACCTTATTGCGCACCTGGTGGAGCCAGGTGATTTTTTCAGGAATGCTTAAGTTTTAAAAGTGCCGTTTCTTTTTATATTTTATTGCTGACTCTTTTCCCTGATAGCCTTAAACTCGGAACCTTCTTTCCATTTCGGCCATTCATTACTGTAAGCAAGGCGTTTGCCTACATTGAAGAACACCTGGAGGTCTTGCAGTGCGCCGTCAAGGTCCCAGCGCTCAGGATCATATTCATCGGTTGTCTGGTGGTAGTATTTCTTATTCCATATTTCATCTTGCTGCTCACCATATTCTTTCCCTTTGGTTGCATGATCTACACCACCGCTGGTGGTAAGCGCCGGCACGCCGGCTTTGGCAAAATTGAAATGATCGCTGCGGAAATAATAACCGGCTTCAGGATGTTTTTCAGGCGCAATGTAGCGGCCCTGTTTTTTGATCTCCTCTGCAAAGATGTCTTCCAGTTCCGATTGTCCTGCGCCGCTTACGGAAATATCTTTCATGGGGCCATTGGCATTGATCACGTCAATGTTGATATTGGCCACCGTTTTTTCAGGAGCAAAAATGGGATGGGTAGCATACCAGGCAGAACCGAGCAGTCCCTGTTCTTCGGCAGTAACCCATAAGAACACGATGGTGCGTTCCGGTTTTTCGGGCAGGTTCTTAAAGGCGCGCGCCATTTCCAGCAGGGCTGCTGTGCCGCTGGCATTGTCCAGGGCGCCGTTGTAAATGGAATCGCCGTTGGCATCAGGAGCGCCGATGCCTAAATGGTCCCAGTGTGCGGTGTATACCACGCATTCATCCGGACGTTTGCTGCCGGTGATCTTTGCAATCACGTTGTTCGATTTATTGAATACCACACTGGTTTGCAGTTTGGCCGATACTTTCATGCCCATATCAATGGCCTTGAATCCCGGCTGATTGGCTTTGATGAAGATGCTGGTATCCAGACCGGCAGCCTGCAATAATTTAATAGCGGTGGGTTCGCTTACCCAGCCTTCAATGGCGCATTTGTAATCGCTGCTGCCGCGGCTGTCCAGTTGCATACGCGGACCGCCATTGCTGTTTTGCACCACACTGAAGGGATAGCTGGCGGCTTCGGTATTGTGAATGATCAGGCAACCTTTGGCGCCCTGCCGTGCCGCCTCTTCATATTTATAGGTCCAGCGGCCATAGTAAGTCATGGCCTTGCCTTTGAACAAGGTGCTGTCTTTGGTAGTGAATCCCGGATCGTTCACCATTACCAGCACCACTTTATCTTTTACATCCAGTCCGGAATAATCGTTCCAGTTGTATTCAGGCGCCACTACGCCAAAACCGGCAAATACCAGGTCGGCTTTGTCAATGGTAATGGAAGTGTCGGTCCTTTTGGTGAAGATCACGAAGTCTTCCATGTTTTTAAAGTTCATGATGCCTTTGGCGGTTTGTACAGACAGTTGCGGTGTGCCTTTAGGCCTGATTTCTACCAGGGGTACTTCCTGCAAATAGCTGTTGCCGTTTCCGGGTTCAAGTCCCATGGCCTGGCTTTGCTGCTGCAGATATGCAATGGTTTTGGTTTCGCCCTCCGAAAATGGCATACGGCCGCCAAATTCATCTGATGCCAGTACGGAAATATGACGGATCAGGGAGTCTTTGGCAATCACGGCGTCACCTCCCGCCTGCGGCTCGTTGGTAGACGTGCAGGCAGTGACCACCATAACGGGTAATACGATCAGGAAAACTTTGCGCATGAGTTCTGAGTTTTAAGGCCGGAAAATAGCGAAAAGCAGCCGATCGGGCAACTGGAAAATAGCGGTGGAAGGTGGGTGGAGCCAGGGGAACTAACAGGGATGGATAATTGAAGTAGGTATCTATATAGTTTTAGTTACCATGTGGGCAACAAGGCCATATGGCAGTTTGGCAATCTATTGATTATTTGCCGGCCCCCGGTATGTCTTCTGTTTGTTCTTTTCCCCCTGTTCCGGTAATATATGACTGAAATCAGTGCAAGGTATACTGCCTGCCTGTAACTTTGGCTTCTTAAATGCCTCTTATGTCTATGAGCATCGCCGACATCCGTAAAGAATACCGGCAGCGGTCACTCCGCGAGTCAGAAGCAGATCCCAATCCCTTCCGCCAGTTTCATACCTGGTGGCAGGAAGCCCTCAACAGCGAAATTGATGAAGTCAATGCGATGACGGTGGCTACGGCCTCTGCTGATGGGGTACCTTCGGCCCGTATTGTATTGCTGAAGGGATTTGATGAGCGTGGCTTTGTGTTCTTTACCAATTACAACAGTTATAAGGGTAAGCAACTGGAAGAAAATCCGCGGGCCTGCCTGGTATTTTTCTGGAAAGAGCTGGAGCGTCAGGTACGCATAACCGGACTGGTAGAAAAAGTGAGTGCGCAGGAAAGTGACGAATATTTCAACAGTCGCCCGGAAGGCAGCCGTATCGGCGCCTGGGCCTCTCCGCAAAGCACTGTTATTGAAAACAGGGAGTGGCTGGAAAAACAACGCCATGAATTGGCAAAGCAATTTCAAACAAATCCGCTTACACGTCCTCCGCACTGGGGTGGTTATCGTGTGAAACCGGTTACGATAGAATTCTGGCAGGGCCGTCCTGACCGCCTGCATGACCGGTTATTGTATACGTTGAGAGCGAATGGCAGCTGGGTGATGGAGCGCCTGGCGCCCTAAGTGGAATAGTGAAATGGCTATATTGTTACATTGTTAATCTGATTATTCTTTTCATAACAATCTAACAATATAGCCTGCTGACTGTGCAACCAATTACTTCCCTTCTTTCTTTTCGGTATTTTTCTTTCTTCTGGCGGGTCTGGATTTACCGAAAGAACCCTTAAAGATTTTTCCTTTTTTGGTTTTTTTATCACCTCTGCCCATGTTGAAAATATTTTTATTTGTAAGAATATAGATGGCGACAAAAATACTATTTCCCCCTCACAAGTACCAAATAGCAATGCATAAGTTCGGCGAATAAAAAAGCCCCGCACTTACGAGGAAGCAGCGGGGCTTTCAATGCGTTGCGTGCAGCATTATAATTTGGACTGCAGTTCTTTTCCGGCTTTGAAACGGGCAACCTTCTTGGCTTTGATTTTGATTACAGCGCCGGTTTGCGGGTTGCGGCCATTGCGGGCAGCTCTTTTAGAAACAGAAAAAGTACCGAAACCTACCAGCGTAACTTTACCACCACCTTTCAATGTTTTGGTTACGGCCTCAACAAAAGAATCCAGTGCAGCGTTTGCCTGGGTTTTGGTAATGCCAGCATCGTCGGCAACTTTGGAAATTAATTCAGCTTTGTTCATAGTGTATTATTTAGAAGATTATGCGCGACAAATTTAGCCGCTTTTTGAATCCGAAAAAATTTTTTGCACAAAAATTCAACCACTCTCAACAGGCTACAATCCGCACCGGATAAGGGTTCCAGCCCGGCAGACATTTTTAATATTTTCAACACAAATTATGTTACACGCTGAAAATCAATACTGGCCTGTGTTTCATGCGATCTGCTGAAACCCTTATCCATTGCGGGTTTCGGGCATACGAGCCAATTGGCATCGGCATTCGCATGTGAAAATATTATCCACATTCAGTTCACAAGTTCCATTACCGTGCGAAATGCAACAAAACGTTCGCCCCATTTTTCGAGGGCTTTGCGCCGTAATACAGGTGCGTGATGCTCAACATAGCGTTGATACGCCTCCATATTACCCGCGAAGTATTGCACTACATACGTGATGCCTTCTTCTTCATCCTGTTCCAGTAAACGGAACATTTTATATTCTGAAAACAATCCTGTAGCCATTATTTCCGGAATATGTTCTCCGTGCTGCCATTGCAGCCATGCTGCTTTGATGGCAGGATCAATTTTGATGGTGATGTTGTAGACGATCATGGTAGCATCTCAAAAAACAAGCAACAAATTCTAAAGAAATAATTAAAAAGAATTAAGTGGAAATGTTTACAGGTATTATTCACTTAATTCAAGATATACCGGGCAATGATCACTGTGTTTTACATCGGGAAAAATATCAGCATTCTTCAAACGATTACGCAATGGTTCGGTAACATTGATGTAATCTATACGCCATCCTTTGTTCTGCAGGCGAACGGAAGGAAATCGCTGGCTCCACCAGCTGTAGCGATGCGGTTCCGGATGAAATACACGAAACGTATCAATCCAGCCACTGTTAAAGAATTTATCCATCCAGGCGCGTTCTTCGGGTAAAAAGCCTGAGTTGTTTTTATTGCCCTTGGGGTCATGTATATCTATTTCGGTATGGGCTATATTGTAATCGCCGCATAGCACCAGGTTGGGATGTTCTTTGCGCAATGCATTCAGCCAGTCGAAGAATTCATTCAGCCATTGGTATTTGAACTGCTGCCGTATATCACCTGTAGTGCCCGAAGGGAAATAGGCATTGATCAGCCGTATATCGCCAAAATCGAGCTGCATCACGCGGCCTTCCTCATCGCTGGCGCCATGACCATTGCCCAATACCACATTATCGGGTTTTACTTTAGTGAGCACGGCCACGCCGCTGTAACCTTTCTTACGCGCAGAGAACCAGTAATCGTGATAGCCCAGGCTGGTAAACTGGCTGCAGTCAACACTGTCTTTCACTGCTTTGGTTTCCTGGAGACAAATAATATCAGCAGGGTTTGTTTTCAGCCAATCGCAAAACCCTTTATTCATTGCCGCACGGATGCCGTTCACATTATAGCTGATGATACGCATATATTTTCCTTTATTTTTAGGGCAGCAATTTACACTATAGATATGGAAGCAGCACCAGTAAAAACTCCTATTGAACCAATCATACCTCCGAAAGAACAGGTATACCTGGATGGGCCAAAAAGTCGCGGATATGAACTGGCATTTGCATGGAGAGTGTTTAAACAATTCATCAAAGGGTTCCGCACATTGCATTTCGTAGGGCCCTGCATCACTGTGTTTGGATCGGCGCGGTTTAAAGAAGATCATCCGTATTACCAGGTAGCACGTGAAATTGGCGGCCGCATTGCAGAAATGGGCTTTACCACCATGACGGGCGGGGGTCCCGGTATTATGGAAGCAGCCAATAGAGGCGCTATGGAAAAAGGTGGCAAATCGGTGGGCTGCAATATCACGCTGCCCTTTGAGCAGAAGCCCAATCCGTATATGGATAAGCATATCACCTTTGAACATTTTTTTGTTCGCAAGGTGTTGCTGGTAAAATACTCTTATGCTTTTATCATTCTTCCCGGAGGCTTTGGCACCATGGATGAATTGTTTGAAACGCTTACGCTGGTGCAAACAAAATCCATATCGGTGTTTCCCATCGTTTTATTGGGCAAAGAATATTACAGCGAATTGTGGGATATGTTTGAGCATATGGCGGCAAAGAATACCATCTCCAAAGAAGATCTTTCCCTCGTACTGCTTACCGATAGCGTAGAGGAGGCCATGCATCACATTCACACGTACATCAGCAAGAATTACAAAGTAAAACCGCGCAAACGGTTGTGGTGGTTATTTGAAAAGCGGTGATGTGTTACGCCTCATATTCCAGTACAGAGCGCAGCCATCTTTCCACTTCTGCTACCGGCATGCCTTTGCGGCGTGCATAATCTTCAATCTGGTCTTTCTGTACTTTGCCGATGCCAAAGTACTGGCTTTGCGGATGGGAGAAATACCAGCCGCAGATAGAGGAGGCCGGATACATGGCCAGCGATTCTGTAAGCGTAATACCGGTTGCTTCCTTACCGCCCAGCAGGTTGAACAATTTATATTTTTCGGTATGGTCCGGGCAGGCAGGATAGCCGGGCGCAGGGCGTATGCCTGTATACGCTTCTTTGATCAGTTCTTCATTGGTGAACTGTTCATCTTTTGCGTAGCCCCAGAATTCCTTGCGCACTTTTTCGTGTAGCAATTCTGCAAATGCTTCCGCCAACCGGTCGGCCAGCACCTGCAACATGATCTTGTTGTAATCATCATGATTACTGATCATGCGCTGAATATGCGGCTCAATGCCCTGAACGGTTACGGTAAAGGCGCCCACATGATCGCTAAAGTTTTCTTTTGCTGACCCCGGTTTTACAAAATCGGCCAGGCTGAGGTTGGGCTGTCCTTCGGCCTTTTTGATTTGCTGGCGCAGAAACTCCAGGTTGATGGTTTCATTGCCGTTTTTGAGCAATACGGTATCCGGCGCCGTAGCCACGGCCGGCCAGAAGCCTACCACGCCTCTGGCGGTGAGCCATTTTTCTTTAATGATTGTTTGCAACAGTGCATTGGCATCATTATACAGCTTGGTGGCTTCCTTGCCGATCACTTTATCTTCCAGAATGGCCGGGAACTTTCCGTGCATTTCCCAGGCAATAAAGAATGGTCCCCAGTCAATGTACCGTGCAATTTCGGTGAGGTCGTAGTTGTCCAGCACTTTGGTGCCGGTAAAGGCGGGCGCCGGCGGCGCATAACCATTCCAGTTAATCCTGGCAGGATTTTTCTGTGCCTGCTCAAACGACAGGTATTGTTTGGCAGATTTCTTATTGCCAAAATCTTCGCGCAGTTTGGTGTATTCTGTTTTAATGCCGTCGAGGAATTTTTGTTTCTGGTCGTTGCTCAGCAGGCTGCCGGCGACTGTTACACTTCGACTGGCATCAAGCACATGCACCACGCCATTGTCGTATTGCGGTGCAATTTTAATGGCGGTATGCATGCGCGAAGTGGTGGCGCCCCCGATGAGCAGGGGTTGCTGCATGCCACGCCGTTTCATTTCAGCGGCCACATGCACCATTTCATCCAGCGATGGAGTGATGAGTCCGCTTAAACCGATGATATCTGCTTTTTCTTTTTCTGCTGTATCAAGAATTTTATCGGCAGGCACCATTACGCCGAGGTCAATGACATCGTAGCCGTTACAGCCGAGCACTACGCCAACAATATTTTTGCCGATGTCGTGCACATCGCCTTTTACCGTTGCCAGCAGAATCTTTGCTGCACCACCCTGCTGTGCTGCCGGATTGTTCTTTTTTTCTTCTTCGATGTAGGGAGTAAGAATGGCCACTGCTTTTTTCATCACGCGGGCGCTCTTCACTACCTGTGGTAAGAACATTTTACCGCTGCCAAAAAGATCGCCTACTACGTTCATACCGTCCATCAGCGGACCTTCAATTACGTCCAGTGGTTTGGGATATTTGAGGCGCGCTTCTTCGGTATCCTGGTCTATATAATCGGTGATGCCGTTGACGAGCGCGTGTTTGAGGCGTTCTTCTACAGAAGCTTTGCGCCAGGCTTCGTCTTTCACTTCTGCCTTTCCTTTTGCCTTTACTGTTTCAGCAAAGGATACCAGGCGGTCGGTGGCGTCGGGACGGCGGTTGAGGATCACATCTTCGCACAGTTCGCGCAGTTGCGGTTCAATTTCATCGTACACGGCCAGCTGTCCGGCATTTACAATGCCCATATCCATACCGGCTTTGATGGCATGATACAGGAAGACAGCATGCATGGCTTCGCGCACCGGTTCATTGCCACGGAAAGAGAAGGAGATATTGCTCACGCCGCCGCTTACCTTGGTGAGCGGCATTTTTTGTTTAATGATGCGCGTGGCTTCAATAAAATCTACTGCATAATTGTTATGCTCTTCAATGCCGGTGGCAATGGCAAATATATTGGGGTCGAAAATGATATCCTGCGGATCGTAGCCTACCTGTTCGGTGAGTATTTTGTAGGCGCGTTCGCAAATATCTACGCGGCGCTGCAGGGTGTCGGCTTGTCCTTGTTCATCAAAGGCCATCACGACTACGGAGGCGCCGAACATTTTACAGATATTGGCTTCACGTATGAATTTCTCCTCGCCTTCCTTCATGGAAATGGAGTTCACAATGCATTTGCCCTGCACGCACTTTAACCCCGCTTCAATGATCTCGAACTTGGAACTGTCGATCATGATGGGGATTTTGGCTATGTCCGGTTCACTTTGCAGCAGGTTGAGGAAGGTGGTCATAGCTTTTACGCCATCGAGCAGGGCATCGTCCATATTCACGTCCAGCACCTGGGCGCCGTTTTCTACCTGCTGACGGGCTACGCTGAGGGCTTCTTCGTATTTATTTTCTTTAATGAGGCGTGCGAATTTCTTGGAGCCGGTGACGTTGGTGCGTTCGCCAATGTTCACAAAATTCGTTTCCGGACGCACAATGAGCGGTTCCAGTCCTGCGAGTCTTAAGTATGGCTTGATAGTACTCATGTTCTGACAAACCACCAGGGCGCAAGGGCCGAAGTGGCGTAAAGTTTTAAGTGAATTATTCCTTTTATCTCTTCCTTCCTTAACCCACCAGCGAAGCTTCCACCACGGGCAACTGTCGTGGTTTGAATTGCTTCACATGCTCAGCAATATGCCGTATATGATCGGGCGTAGTGCCGCAGCAACCGCCTACAATGTTTACAAAACCTGCTTTGGCCCATTCTTCGAGGTAATGCGCCGTTTGCTGCGGTTGTTCATCGTATTCTCCCATAGCATTGGGCAAACCGGCGTTGGGATAAGCCGATACATAACAGGCAGCAATCTGCGATAACTCTTCAATATGGCTTCGCATTTCTTTGGCGCCCAGGGCACAGTTCAGTCCAACGCTCAGCGGTTTTGCATGCATTACAGAAACATAGAACGCTTCCAGTGTTTGTCCGCTCAGCGTTCTGCCCGATGCATCGGTAATGGTGCCGCTGATCATGATGGGCAGTTCTTCGCGTTTGGTATCGCGGAAGTATTGCTTGATGGCATATATTGCTGCTTTGGCGTTGAGCGTATCGAAGATGGTCTCTATCAGTAATACATCCACGCCGCCTTCTGCCAGGCCTTTTACCTGTTCGTAATAGGCAGCTACTGCTTCGTCGAAAGTAAGGGCGCGGTAACCGGGATTGTTTACGTCCGGCGATAAGGACAATGTTTTATTCAGTGGCCCGATGGCGCCGGCCACGTACGCGCCGTCACGACCGGGTTGGGGTGTGGCAAAAAATTCTTCAACGGCCTGCCGGGCAAGCTTTGCTGCAGCAACGTTCATTTCATAGGCAAACGCTTCCATTTTGTAGTCGGACTGCGAAATGCGTTGTGCGTTGAAGGTGTTCGTTTCAATAATATCCGCACCGGCTTCCAGATATAATTTGTGAATGCTTTTGATCATATCGGGTTGAGTAAGACAAAGCAGATCGCTGTTGCCTTTGAGGTCCAATGGCCAGTCTCTGAACCTTTCTCCCCGGTAATCAGATTCAGTAGGTTTGTGCCGCTGAATCATGGTACCCATGGCCCCGTCAATCACCAATATGCGTTCCTGTAAAGCTTCGCGGATGGATTTCATAACTATAGCTGTTTAACGTGCATAATGAACAACCAGGTATATACAGGTTCATTACGCATTGCGCGTTGAAAAAATGGCCAAACTGATAAACGTTGGGAAAACCGGTAGAGTGAGTTCCTGGCGTTTATTAGTTCAGTTGGCAGATATTCCTGCTGCTGGCAGGACCGCTACAGGCCGAACAATAAACAAATCCGCCTGTAAGCGAATGCGAAATTACAGTAAGTTTTGATAATATCAAAACGAGGGGACTGCCGGGAGACGCTATGGTATAGCTTACTGATACGGCGCCCGTGTATTCAACGTAGTGTTCTGGGGGCTCACCGGTTGGAGACGTAATTTTCTACCGGCATGCGGTTGCTGATGCTTTTGGCAAGGGTAAGTTCATCAGCATACTCCAGTTCGCCACCAAAGGCAATGCCGCGCGCAATGGTGGTGATTTTTACCGGCAGGTCGCGGAGTTTTTTCTGTATGTAGTAGATGGTGGTATCGCCCTGTATAGTGGGGTTCAATGCGAAGAAAATCTCTTCCGTTTTTTCTTTTTGCACACGGTGCACCAGCGATTCAATGTTCAATTGATCGGGACCGATGCCATCGAGCGGCGATATGATGCCTCCCAGCACGTGATAAGCGCCATTGTATTGCTGCGTACTTTCAATGGCTATGACATCTCTCACGTTTTCCACCACGCAGATCAGCGACTGATTGCGCATGGTATTGGAGCAGATGCTGCAAATATCGCCGTCTGCCACATTGAAGCAACGCTGGCAGAATTTAATTTCCTTCCGCATCTTGATAATGGCTTCGCCAAATGCCTCTACCATCTCGGGTTGTTGCTTCAACAGGTACAACACGAGCCGCAATGCCGTCTTCTTGCCAATGCCCGGCAGTTTGGCAAATTCGTTCACCGCATTTTCCAGTAAAGCAGAAGAAAATTGCATCCGGCAAAAGTACGAAATCGGCAACTTGAAACCGAGGGAGGGCGTGTGGGGAGTGTGGGTTTTTTAGTACCGGTTCCGCAGATTGATGCACAGCTATAACGTGATGTCCACCTCGTTTAACCAATTAGCTTTAATATTCAACCGCCTTGATATAGGTTGTACTTTTTCCGGTTGTCGCCGGTTTTCGAAGAAGCTGCCGGTGTCCCATACGCCGTTTTTATTTTCATCGTACAGGATGCGCAGATCGTATTCACCGGGTTGAAAAAGGGTAGCATTGAAATTGCGACTGGTCATCGGGAAAGCGAACTTCACCTGGTCGCCCTGCACAAACTGCAGTACCGGGTTGCGGCTAAGGTCGAGGTTCAACAGGCGCAGGCGCAGTTCTCCATACTCTTTTGCCTGCCTGGTACGAAAAGGTATGGTATCGTTGCGCGCAAGCCGGCGGCCCAGGGTATCAGTAGCTACGGTTGAATCGAGAATGAGTTTATAGCCGGTGTTTTCCGTCCATCTGTAAACCAGCGTGATCTTCTGGTTGCCGGTGTCGCGTACAAAATGATAACCGGTCAGTATATCAAACGAGTCTGTGGTGAGCTGTACTTTGGTACTATCGAAATCGCGCAAAGGCGTCGTGAAATTCAATTCGAGCTGGCTGAGCAAATCCAGTTGACCACCGGGCGTGTTCAGGCTTAGCTGGAGCTTATCTTCGGCCGTTGCCGCCCGCCTTCCTCTGGCGGTGGCAGGCCGCTGGGCAGGTTGTTTGGATTCATCCGTTTCTTCCTTTTCTGCATAGGCATATAAGGTAATGGGGGCAGGTGCATCCTGCGTTACAACGGGGGAATCGGCAAAGGCAAACAACTGTTGCTTGTTGAGATAGCGGCGTTGACCGCCTTCATCTTTCAATGCATATATGGCAAAGGTGCCCGGCGGCAGGTTGCGAAACCGGAAACGGCCCAAACTGTCGAGACGCGCTACATACCTCGGACGGTCCTTGATCACGGCTGAGTCCTCCAGGTTGGTGTGCAACATCACAATGAGGGTGGAATCCGCTTTTCCCGTTTCAGCGATCACTACATTGCCCACCAGTTCCAGCGAATCAAAGTAAGTGCCGGTGGTCCATATGTACCGGAAGTTCCTCAGCACGTTGCCTTCATTAATATCTTTTATGGCGTTGCCAAAATCAATGCTGTACGTAGTATTGGGCTCCAGCGTGTCTTTAATGGTGACGGTTACGGTGCGCAGCTTTGACTCTACAACGGGATCAATTTTAGGCACGGGCGACACCAGCAGGTTTTGCCGCGGGTTATCAATCTCCACAAACTCATCAAAAGTAAAAGTGATCTTCTTCCCGGCGAAGTTGGTGGAAGAATCAGGCGGTACTACCGTGCGCAATACAGGCGGCAAAGAATCTCTCGGTCCGCCGCCCGGCGGTATCATGTTGGCGCAGCCAGGCAGGGTAGCTACTTCCGAAGCAATAATGATCAGGACCAGTAACAAAAGAATAACTCGCATAAGCCACTAATAACGCCGCGAAGCACGCGAATGAGTGCGAAGTAACGGGATTTATTGATATGAATAAACGAGAATGGATAGGAATTAACAGGATTTAAACTATAGCAAATCCCTTATCCCTGTTCATCCTCATCATTCAATTCATGTAACGCCACCGCCAACTGGTTCGTCTTTACAAACGCGCACCAGTGACAATCTTCTTTACCACAGCCCGTATAGAAATCGCGTTGTTGAATTTTATCCCACACCGTTACAATTTGCTGCGTAACGGTGGTGATATCGGCAGGAGCAATGGTGACCTTCACTTTCTGATAATTTTTCTTTTTGTCCGGCTCCACAAAATCAAACTCCGTACTTACGGCATGCCAGCCGCGGTTTTCATAATTATCCACCAGCATCTTGTAAAACACTGCCTGCCGCCAGTAATCGCCGCCATAAGGATCTTTGTCGTTAGGCGGCAGTAATTTGGCGCGTGCCTTATCAATATCACCGGTCTTATAATCCACTACATTGACCATCTTTCCGTCAAACTCAAGTTTATCCAGTTTCCCTTTCAACGGTACGCCGGCTACCACTACATTGCGGATATTTCTTTCCACCGCAACAATGGTATGCCACTGGCTATGGTATTTATCGTAATAATTGCTGAGCACTTCCAGGCCATACTCCATCCTGCGCTCAAATTGTTCGCGGGTAAAGCTCTCGCGATGGCGCAGCATATACCAGGTAAAATCGGCAATGAACACTTCTTTGGACGGGAAGATCTTGTTGTTCTCCAGCATTTTTTCAAACAACTTCTGCAAGGCAAAGTGTATGGCCGATCCGAATTCGGTGGCTTCATTGCGCGGTGAAGGTATACGCAGCAGGTTGCGGAAATAAAACTCCAGCGGACATTTGAGATAATTGTTCAGCGCCGTTACATTCATCACAAAACGTTCCAGCAGGCGCGACACAAACTCTTCTTCCAGTTTTTCTATTTCAGGCGCTGCGGATGCGGCAAACTGCATGGCCTGGAACTCAGTGGTCACTTCATCGTCAATGAATATTTTTTCAACGGGCAGTTTATGCTGGTCCTGTATCTCTGCAATGAACATAGAGGGCTCCATTTCCTTACCATCATTTTTAAAACGACTGTAAGAAATGGTGAGATGCCGCTCGGCGCGCGTAAGCGCTACAAAGAACAGGCGGCGAAGCTCTTCTGTTCCGTTGTGATCGCGGCTGGCAGCGGGCGCCTGCGTTGCTCCTGATTCCGGTGAAACCCACGATGCGCTGAAAACCGTATCAGGAATTTTATAACCACCGGCCGGCTTGCGTTTCTTTTCCCAGAAGGAAGCGTTGCAGCCGGCGAAGAACACATACTCAAATTCCAATCCCTTGGAACCGTGAGCGGTGAGCAGGTTTACGCCTTTGTCGGTACCGGTAATCTGCACCAGCGGCAGCGACAGATTCTCACGCTGCATCAATTCAATTATTTTTACCAGTCCCTCCAGTTTCATATGCGGATTGCGATGCGTTTCGGCCTGCACAAACTCAAAGAAACCTGTTATCACCTGCATCAGCCAGCTCTTTTCAGGACTTTGCATGATCTGGTTCAGCACGCCGGCCTTGCGGATAATGTGTTCCATCAGCACCTGCAATGTCACGTTGGGTACGGCTGCAATCAAATCTTCGATAATGCTGCCCGCTTTTTTCAGGCTTTCCGGAAAAGCCGGGGTAAACAGGTCCGGCGCCGGTTGTTTACTTTTTTCGTATATCAATTGCCGTAGGGAGGTTTTGTTTTCCTTAAACTGGCGATCGGCCACTTCAATACTCAGTTTGGCAATTTCAACGGGAGGAATGTTAAACCAGTCGAAATGCAATATCTCAAACAACAATTCATCGCCGCTATAGGGAATATTATGTTCGGCGTCGAGGTATTGCAGCAGGGTCACAATCTTTTGCGCAATCGGGATTTCCAGGATGTTCATCTGCCGCTTGCTGTACACCGGGATGCCGCGTACTTTGAAGTATTGCGTTAACTCTTCACCATATTTATTCTCCTTATAAATAACTGCAATTCTTCCCGGCGAAACATTCTGCGACAACAACTGCTGTACCTGCAGCGTAATGTCAATCATTTCGTGCCGCTGCGACTCATATTCCCTGATAACCGGCGGATGGTTATACTGTTTTGTTTCGGGATGCGAAGCGATCAGTTCTTTGCTCAGTCCTTCAATCTGGTTCACCAGTCTTTCTTCGTTTCTGCTGATGAGTGAACCGGATACATTTAATATAGGTTGGGTAGAACGGTAATTGTTGGTGAGCACCACCGTGAGCAGGCTTTCGCGGTAAGAGGTGGCAAACTGCAGCATGTTTTCCACGTTGGCGCCCTGGAAACGGTAAATACTCTGGTCGTCGTCGCCTACCACAAACACGTTGGGTTTGTCCCAGTAACTGATGAGGAGTTCC
>Ga0164243_10000682_pt1 | contig 60397 bp, 67 predicted proteins | sample OricompcompostOP_FD_108781 | JGI IMG/M metagenome (GOLD analysis project Ga0164243, IMG submission 108781) | Organic Plus compost microbial communities from Emeryville, California, USA - Original compost - Organic plus compost (OP) | ecosystem: Engineered > Solid waste > Mixed feedstock >... | reverse complement strand
GAGCGAGATCTCAGATTCGGCGCTGTCGTCGCAACCGGCGTGAGATTCCGGCTGACAGCACCCCCGCGATCTCGCCGAGGCAACCTGAACATTCTGGCAGAGCCTCTAGGGGAAACACAAATCCGTCGCTTCGCGACGAGCGAAGCGAGGAGACGGAGCGGCGCGCTAACGGAGTGGGAGCGCCCCACGGCGCGGCCACTGCGGCTGATTCTTACTGCAATCCGAGCGATGAGCGCCGTCGCCCCGTGGAGCGTAGTGAGACGAACGCCTCACTGCGCAGGCGTCCTGGCATTGCGCCACCACAGCCGCAACCCGAGCAGGATCACGGCGACTGCGGCGAGCCCCGCTGCCGTCATCGCAGCCCCGCGAGAAGGCTCGCCCCTCGCACTTCGATCAGCGGGTCACGTGAGTGGCAGATGTGCAGTCGCAGCCGGTCGCGAGTTCCTCGACGTCGACGCCGATGCCGTCGCCGGTCATGATCGCGCCGCCCGGCGTGGTGCCGGTCAACACGTCCCAGGCTAGGATCATCGCGGCCGCCGTATAGGTGGTGTGTTCGTGCGGCCAGTTGACATCGTCGCCGAAGACCCAGCCGGTCCAGTACGCGCCGCTGTCGGTACGCAGGTGCTGCATGTCGGCGAACAGCTGCGTGGCGCGCGGATCACCGATCGACGCCAACGCCATGACCAGCTCGCACGTCTCGGCGCCCGTGACCCACGGATTGGTGCTGACGCACCGAATGCCCAAGCCGTCGACCACGAAGGTGTCCCACTGATCGGCCAGCATCTGATGCGCCGCCTCGCCACGCACCGCTCCCCCGAGCACCGGGTAGTACCAGTCCATCGAGAACTGCGACTTGTCGGCGAACAGACCGCGGTGGTGCCGCAGGGCATGCACCAGGCGGCCAGCGGCCAGCTCCCAATCCGGCTGCGGGTCGTCCACCAGCTCGGCCAGCGCGATGCCCGCACGCAGCGCCTGGAAGATGCTGGAACTGCCCGCGATTAGCGCCTCCTCGTTCAGACGAGCCGGACCGTTGGCATCCCACTCGCGCGACCAGCCGACGCCGCCGAACGACAGCTGCATGCTGACCACCAGATCCAGACCGGCACGCACGACCGGCCACATGCGGTCCACGAACGCCCGGTCACGACGCACCGCCCAATGATGCAGAACACCGACCGCCAGATAGGCAGACATATTCGACTCGGCGCTGTGGTCCTCGACGGTCCCGGCCACGAACTTCATGGGCCAGGACCCATCGAACCGCTGCGTCGCGGCCGCCCAGTCGTAGGCACGATCGGCGGCCTCGATCTCGCCGCCCACCACCAGGGCCATCGCGGCCTCGACGTGATTCCAGACGTCGGTGTGCTCGCCAACGGTCCACGGGATGGCGCCGTCCGGCTCCTGCATCGATGCGATGCTGCGAGCCGTCCGGACGATGTCGTCCTGGCCGAGCAGGGTCATGCCTCCGGCTTGCGCAGGTACAGCACCAGGCTCTTGCCCAGGACGGGATTCAGCGCCTTCTCGGCCAGCCGGGTCACGGCGCTGTAGCCGCGCGTCTTCATGATGTCCCACACCAGCACCTGGTGATATGCCTTGACCAGCGGATTGTCGTCGTTGTCGACGCCCACGGCGCACTTGAGCCACCAGTACGGCGAATGCAGGCCGTGGGCGTAGTCGACACCCTCCAGCTCCATGCCGGCGTTCTTCAGCTTGCCGATCAGCTCTTTGTCCGAGTAGATCCGGATATGGCCGCCGGGCGTGTTGTGGTAGTCCTCGGACAGCTTCCAGCACACGACCTCGGGGAACCAGCGCGGCACCGTCACCGACATGGTTCCGCCCGGACGCAGCACGCGCACCAGCTCGTCGATGGCCTGAATGTCGGCCGGAACGTGCTCGAGGATCTCCGAGGCGATGACGCGATCGAACTCGCCGTCGGCGAACGGCAGCGCCAGGGCGTCGCCCTCCTTGATGTCGGCCGATGCGCCCTCGGGCACCTCACCGGCCTCCTTCATCGCGCCGAACAGCTCCAGGACATTCGCGAGTTCATCGGCATCCTGGTCGAACGCGATGACATCGGCGCCACGGCGGTACATCTCGAAGGAGTGACGACCCGCGCCGGCCCCCACGTCGATCGCGCGATCGCCGGGCTTGAGACCCAGCCGGTCGAAATCAATGGTCAGCATCAGACAGATTCTTTCGTGGGGTTCTGGGCGATGACTCGTTCGTAGGCGGCAGCGGTGGCCTCGGCGACGGCACGCCAACTGAAGTGTTCGAGCACTCGCCGGCGACCGGCCTTGCCCATCGCCTCGCGCCGCGCGGGATCGTCGAGCAGTTCGCCGATCGCAGTGGTCAGTTCGCCGACATCGCCGGGCTCGACCAGCACGGCGCATTCGCCGTCCGGGCCGACGACCTCGGGGATCGCACCGGCACGGCTGACGACCAGCGGCGTCTCGCACGCCATGAGCTCAGCGGTCGGCAGGGAGAACCCCTCGTACAGCGACGGCACGCAGGCCAGCTCGGCCGAACCCATGACGTCGACCAACTCGGCGTCGCTGATGCCGCTGACGAACGACACCGTGTCGTGCAGATCCAGTTCGTCGATCACCTTCTCGGTGCGACCTCCGGGCTTGAGCGAGGTGACCAGCACCAGCTCGACATCACGCTCGGTGCGCAACTTGGCGACCGCCTCCAGCAGCGTGGCGATGCCCTTCATGGGGGCATCGGCACTGGCCATCGCCACGATCCGACCGGGCACACGGGGCGTGGTCGGAGGGACGAACGCGTCATCGACGCCCAGCGGGATGACCTGCAGGACCGACGGATCGACCTCGAAGTCGGTGATGATGTCGCGCCGGCTGGACTCCGAGACCGTCAGGATCGCGCCCAACTTCTTGGCAACACGCTTCTGCATGCGCAAGAAGCCGTACCAGCGGCGCAGGCTCAGCCTCTTGCGCAGGGTCGGAGCGGCCGCCAGATCGATGCGTCGATCGAACGTGATGGGGTGATGGATCGATGCGATGACCGGGATGCCGGCGTCGGCCACGTCGATGAGCCCGTCGGCCAGGGTCTGGTTGTCGTGCACGATGTCGAACTCGTCGCGACGGTCGATGAGCAGCTTCGTGGCGCGCTTGAAGAACGTCTTGGGTTCGGGGAATCCGCCGACCGCCATCGTGGCGAACTCCAGGACATCGACGCGGTCACGGAACTCGCGCAGCTTCGGGATGCGGAACGGGTCGGGTTCGCGGTACAGATCCAGCGACGGCACCTTGGTCAGCCGGACGCCTTCGTCCAGCTCCGGGTACGGCTGGCCCGAGAACACCTCGACCTCATGGCCGAGGGCGACCAGCTCGCGACTGAGGTGGCGAAGATAGATGCCTTGTCCGCCGCAGTGCGGTTTGCTGCGGTAGGACGTCAGAGCGATACGCAACGGCTCGCCTCCCCTTAGGTGTGTTGGCCATTATTCCAGGTCAGGTGGAACGTTACCCTCCAGTAGAACGCCGGCCGCCCTGGCCGCTGTTCCCCGGGTAGAACGCGTGGGTCGCCGCGACCCCACCGTCGACCGCGATCTCACTGCCGGTCGTGTAGGCACTCTCGTCACTGGCCAGGTAGACGTACAGCGGCGCGATGTCGGCCGGAGTGCCCACCCGCTCCAGCGGAACACGGGTCGAACCCCAGTCCATCGCGGCGTCTCCCCCGTGGGCGCGCGTCATGCCGGTGTCGATCATGCCGGGATGCACCGAGTTGACCCGGATGCCGAACGCACCCAGTTCGACGGCCGCCGCCTTGGTCATGCCGCGGATCGCGAACTTGGAGCCGGTGTAGGCCGTCAGCGATGCCATCCCGGCCAGACCTTCGACCGACGAGCAGTTGATGATCGAGCCCTGACCGAGTGACTTCATGCCGGGCGTCACGGCCCTCATGCCAAGGAAGCCACCCCGCAGGTTGATGCCCATCAGCAGGTCGAACTCGTCCAGCGGCATCGTGTCGATCTCGCCGAAGCGCAGGATGCCGGCATTGTTGACCAGCACATTGGCCGCGCCGCCGAACTGCGTCTCGACGGCGGACACCACGGCGTCCCACGAGTCCGGATCACTCACATCGTGGTGGCAGAAAACAGCCCCGTCGCCGAGTTCATCGGCCAGCGCCTTGCCCTCGTCGTCGGCCAGATCGGCGATCAGCACCTGCGCGCCTTCGGCGACGAACGCGCGCACGATCGCCGCGCCTTGGCCCTGGGCGCCACCGGTGACGATGGCGCGCTTGCCTGCAAGTCGGGTCATAGGGGGTTCCTGTTCTGCGGGTCAGAGGGACAGCACGGAGTCGGCCGCGAACGAGACCTGCGGATCGCGGTCGGCGAAGTAGCCACCGAGCGAGGCACCCAGCTCGTCGGGCGTCCACTGGTCCCCGCTGGTGTCGAACCGCTGCTCCACAACCGGCGCAGCCATCAACGCGACCATGCCGCCGTACACGATGAACACCTGCCCCGTGATGCGTGCGGCGGCCGGTGAGGCCAGGTAGGTGACGAGCGGCGCGACGTGCTCGGGGCTGTACGGGTCGACAGCCTGACCCGACTCGTCGGGACCGAACACGTCGGCGGTCATGGCGGTGCGGGCGCGCGGGCAGATGGCGTTGGCCCGCACACCCACGCGGGCCAGGCCGCGCGCGGTGGACAGGGTCAGCGCCGTGATGCCCGCCTTGGCGGCCGCGTAGTTGGCCTGCCCGGGTGAGCCGGTCAGGAACGCCTCGGACGCGGTGTTGATGACGCTCGCGTCGACCGACGCGCCGGTGTCCTTGGCCCGCTGGCGCCAGTGCGAGGCTGCATTGCGGGACAGCAGGAAGTGCCCCCGCAGGTGGATGCGGATGACCTGGTCGAACTCCTCGTCCGACATGTTGAACAGCATGCGGTCGCGGGTGATGCCGGCGTTGTTGACCACGACATCCAACGAGCCGAGTCCGTCGACGGCCTCGGCGATCAGCCGGTCGGCCGTCTCGCGTTCGCCGATGTCGCCCTCGACGATGCGCGCATCCGAGCCCAGTGACCTGATCTCATCGGCAACATCATCGGCCGCGCCCGGCAGATCGTTGAGGACGATCTGCGCCCCGGATCGGGCCAGAGCGACCGCTTCGGCTCGACCCAGCCCGGCGCCGGCCCCAGTGACGACCGCGACACGGCCCTCCAAGGAGACGCCCATCAGGCTTCTTCTTCGGAGATGCTGAGTGCAGACTTCGGACACGCGGCCACGGCCTGCTCGACCCGGCTGCGGTTCTCCTCGGTCACGGTCGGATCGTCGACCTGCAGATAGTCGTCGTCATCGATGCGAAACACATCCGGCGCGAACGCCTCGCACATCGCATTGGATTCACACAGATCGAAGTCCACGACCACCTTCGCCATGACGTTCACGCCTTCTTCCTCGCCGCTTGAAGTAGAACGTGTTCTACCTTAGCGCACTGCTTCGAGATCCGACAGGTTCCACTCGCCACCGTCACGCACGAGCGTGACCAGCAACGACGACCGGTTGAGCTGCGGATCATCCTTGCCCTGCGCCGTCGCCGTCTGGTTGGCGAACACCAGAACCCGCGCCTTGTGCTCGGTGGCATTCACCACCGACGCCGACACGACGGTCGCCTGCAACGAGATCTTGTTCTTGACCGTGTTGTCCTTGACCTGCGCCATCGTGTCGCCGTACTCGTCGCGAAAATCCTTGGTCATCCGGGCCTGTGCCGTCTTCATGTCCTGCTCGAGCGTGTCGTACTTGTAGGACAGCGTCCGTTGAGTCAAATCAGCTGCCGCCACCAGCACCTGGGTCCGGGCAGCTTCGTCGAGTCCGGCGCCGCCTACCGTCGACGGTTCGTCGGACTGCGTCGCCCGCCAGCCCAGCACCGCCACGAGCACAGCCGCCACGCCGACGATCACCGCCAGCACCACGGTGCGACGCCGGCTGGCTGGCTCCGAGGGTTCGAGCGAGCCAGTGACGTCACCAACGCCTTCCCGCCGCTCCTCCGTCGCGGCTGGCGACCGGGGTAGAGAGGAGGGCCCTGTCGCGGCTGGCGACCGGGGTACAGACGGCTCGCCCGCCGAGGCCGGTTCCGGGGCGACGGCCGGTTCGAGGTCGGCGTGGCAGTAGCGGCACCGGATGGCGATCGCCTTGATCCGCTCGCCGCAGAAGGGACAGGTGCGCGATGATCCGCCTCGTGACAACACCATGATCAGCTCACGAACTCCAACTTCGAGACCAGCCAACGACCACCCTCGTGGTTCAGGGTCAGCCTGATCCGCCACGCACGCGTCTCGGTCTTGCCGTCCGTTCCCTTGTTGCGCACATCGCTGGCGGCCGACACGAACACCGTGGCCGAATCGTCATCGGCCTCGCTGATGCCGGCCATGTCGACCGTGCCGGTCGCGAACGACTCCTGCTGCTTGGCGGCATCCTTCAGCGAATCCAGCGACGTCGTGTACTCCTTCTTGAAGTCACCCGTCGCGCCGTCGAGCACCGCACCGGTGACCTCGTCCATGTTGGTGTGGTCGACGGTCAAGAATGCGACCGTCTCCTTCTTGGCCGCCTTGATGATCGCGGCGTATTGATCGGCCGACTCCTTCTCCGCGCTCGGGCCAGTGCGCACGAACAGCACGGCCGCGGCGGCGATGAGGACGACAGCGGCCGCCGCAAGGACCATCTGGATGCGCGCCTGACTCATTCGGACTCTCCCAGGTACACCTCGCGCCAGTCGATCGGATCTGGGGCGTACTTCATGCCGCGCATGTTGATCGGCGCCCCAGACTTGCACTGCGCCGGGTAGTAAGGCACGAAACTCTCCTCCGACGGCAGGCGCCATTGCTCAGGCGGCAGGTAGCCGTCGGTGCACGCGCCCGGCACTTCATTCAGGTTCAGATTGACCCGCCCGAGCTTCTCACCGTAACGGTCGGCCAGCGCCGATGGACCGGCCGAGACCAATCGCGGGAAGGTGACCAGCAACTGTTCGAGCGCCGGGAGCCGAGCATTGACGACGTCGTTGACCGAGAACAAGGGCTTCAACACCGGCGGCAGCTTCTCGCGCAGCATCGACACCAGTTCCGTCGCCTCGACGGTGGCGGGGCCGGCGTCGGTTAGGACCGTCCGCAGGTTGCTGTCGTTCTTCTCGACCGTGGACAGCAGTTGGGACAGGTCGTGGGAGAACGAACGGATGTTCTCACCTTGGTCGGCCTGGGTCTGCAGCACCGTGCGGGCGCTGTTGATCAGCGACGTGGTGGCGTCCTCGTGCTCGGTGGCGGCCTCGATGAACGACTGGCCGTCGTCGACGAGCGAACGCAGCGGGCCCGCATTGTCCCGGAACATCGTCCCTAGCTCGGTCACGACCGTGTTCAGCGATTCGGGGTCCAGGCTGGAGACGAGTCCGTTCAGGTTCGTCACCAGGACGTCCTCACCGACCGGCAGGCTGTCGGCGGTACCGGTCACGACATCGCCCGCCTGCAGCATCGGCCCACTCTTGGACGCCGGTTCGAAGTCCAGGTACTGCTCGCCGACGGCGCTGAGGTTGTGGACATAGACCGCTGAGTCGCGGGGAATGCGGGTGTCCTCCTTGAGCCGGACGGTGAGCTCGAGGCCGTCCTGGTGGACCACCATCTTGTCGACCCGGCCGACCTTCACGCCGCGGTAGGTGACTTCACTGCCCTCGAACAGACCTCCCGACCCCGGCAGCCGCACGGTCACGTCATACCCCTTGCCGGTGATGCGATCGACCAGACCCAGATAGGAGCCACCGAGATAGAGCAGGCCCACCGCGCTGAGGACCGCGAAGGCGATCAGGCGGACCTTGACGCCGCGGTTCATCCGAGCACCCCCTGCAGCAATCCGGTCAGCCAGTTCGGCGGAGCACCCGGCGCAGCCGATGGTGCCCCGGCGGTGGGCGATGATGTGGTGGGCGCCGTATCGTCCGGCGGACTCGCGCCGGCATTCTTCTGCAGGTCGTCGAGGCCGGGGAATCCCAGAGTGCTCACGGTGTCGTCCTGACTGCACAGGGGCAACGCCGCCAGCAGCGTGCAGAGCTGGTCGATCGCATCACCGGCCGGGGCGCACAGCGGAGCGGTCGGCAGGCCCTTGCACAGGGTCTCGAGCTCTGGCAGCGTCGTCGGGATCAGCCCACCTTCGCTGACCGGCTTGAGCTTGATCTGCATCGAGAAGATCACGTTCGCGAAGTCACCATGGATGGCGCTGGCGGCGTCGATCGGGAACGGATAGCTGGCCGCAGCCACCAGGCCGGGCACCAGCGCGTCACCGGTGTTGGCGAGTTCGCGCAGCACCGGTTCCAGGTGTTGCAGTTCGGCGACCAGGTCGTCCTTGGTCTCGTTGACGACCCGCGTGCCGACCGTGCCGAGCTTGTCCAGTTCGGACAGCATCTGGACCAGTTCGTCGTGCTGATCGCGTAAGACGTCGACCGCGGGGCCGATGCGGGTCAGCGCGGTGTCGATGGTGTCCTTCTCCGAGACCAGGGTCGCGCTGAGACCGTCGATGGACTCCATGGCGGCGATGATGTCATCGCGTTGACCGTCGATGGTCCCGGTGAAGGTCTCCAGCCGGTGCAGCAGACTCTTCATCTCGCCGGTGCGGCCACTCATCATGGCGTTGAGCTCGTGGGTGATGGTCTCCAACTGCCCGACTCCGCCGCCGGTCAGCAGCATCGACAGTGCACCGAGGACGTCTTCGACCTCGGGGTTCAGGCCCGTGCGGTTCAGACCGATGACATCGCCGTCGCCCAGCCGTCCGGTGCCGGTCGAGTCCTCCGGCGCCGCCAACTCGATGAACTTCTCCCCCAGCAGACTGGTCTGGCGGATCTGCGCGCGGGCGTCGTCGGGCAGGTCGACATCAGTGCGGATCCGCATCGTGACCCGCGCGTTCCACCCGACGCGGCTGACCGATTCGACCTGACCGACCGGGACGTCGGCGACCATGACGGCCGTCCGTGGCACCACGTTGAGCGCGTCGGCGAAATCGGCGGATACCTCGAAGCTGCCGCCTTCGTCCACGACTTTGCCCGGCAGTGGCAGATCGTAGACGCCACCGAAGCCACATCCGCTCAACAGCAGCAGAACGAGCAGGAGGACCGACTTCCTCATCCGAGACCGCCCGACAGCAGGTCACGCAGTTCCAGCGGCTGGGAGCCGGAGCGCTCGACCGGATTCGGCACCTGGCCGGTCGGCTGATCGGGCTGAACGACGCTCTGCGGGGTCGTCCCGACCGGGGTCTGGTCGCCGAACAACGTACCCAGCACGTTGCACAGCGGGTCCAGAGCGACCCTGGTGGTCTCGCTCAACGTATGGCAGATGACTTGGTCGGGCCGGAACATCACATCTGGGGTGACCTGGACCCGCGATCCGTACGTGCCGGTGGAGGGTTCGAACGCCAACGCCAGATTGCCCATGGCCAACGCACCCTTTTGTGCCACCAGACCCAGTGCGTCTTTTTGGTTGTCGACCCGTTCCAGCAGGCTGGCCGCCGCGTCGAGATTGGTGCCCAGCACGGCCCGGTTCTGATGGATGAAGTCCTGGATCGTACCGAGCGCATCGGCCAACGACTTGACCACCTGGCCGAGCTCGTCGCGTTCGCCGGAGAGTTGCTCTGAGACCGCGCTGAGGTCCTGGATGAACGTTTCGACGGTCGTGTCATTGGCCGCCAGCGTTTCGGAGATCGACGCCAACGCCTGCACATCGTCGAACAACGGTCCGCGGTTGTCGGCCAAGGTTTCGGCCACGGCCGACAGATTGCGGATCGCCTCGGCGCCCGCCTGTCCGTTGCCGTCCAGCGCCCGAGCGCCTGCGTCGAGCAACGAGGCGAGCGCACCGGGTTCGCCGTCCTTCGCGCCCGGCTGCGGTCCCAGCGCCGTCGACAGGTCGTCGAGCGCCTTGTACATCCGGTCGAGCTCGACCGGGGTCTGTGTGCGTTCCAGCGGGATGTCCCCGCCGTCCTTGAGCTTCGCGCCTCCGCCATAGGGCGGGAAGATCTGCACATACCGGTCGGCGACGAGGGTCGGCGTGACGACGGCCGCGCTGGCGTCGGCCGGCAGCGCGTACTCGCCGTCGTAACGCATCTCGACGCGCACGCTGTCACCATCGGGCACGACGGCCGTGACCTCGCCGACTCGCACGCCCATGACACGCAGGTCCGTGCCCGGGTACACCGCGACAGCCCGGTCGAAATGTGCCGTGACGGTGCGCTGACCCTGGCGGGTCGACACGACGTAGGCCGTGATGAGCAGAGCGCCCACCAGCAAGGTGGCCAGCAGCATCGGCCGGGTGGTCCATGACTTCATCAGTTGTCACCCCCCGGAGGCTCGCCCGGCAGGAACTCTCCGGTGAAGACGTCGGTGATGTTCGGGACGTACGCGTCGAACCACGGTCCCGAGCCGACGATATTGCCCAGGATGTTCACGTACGGGCCGTAATCGCGCAGCAGCCCCTCGATCTGATCCTCGCGCGCGGTGAGGAAGTCGAGCGTCTCCTGCAGGGAGTCCAAGGCGGGCTTCAACTGAGCTTTGTTGTCCTTGACGACACCTTCGAGTTGTTCGACCAACTGATTGGCATCGACCAACAGGTTGTGGATCGCTTCCTTGCGAGCTTGGAGCTCGTCGAAGATCAGGTCGGCCTGTCCCATGAGCTTGACCAGGTCGCCCTTGCGGCTGTCGAGCGTCTCCAGCACACCGTTGGCGCGGGTGAGCAGATCGCTGATCTCCGCGTCGCGGGAGGCGATCGGGTCGGACAGTCGCGCCAGGCCGATCAGCGACTGCTTGGCCTCCGGCGCGGCGGCGTCCAACGTCTCGCCCAGGGTGCCGAGCGCCTTCGTGAGCTGTTCACGGTCGGTCTGCTCGGTCTGGGTCGTCAACTGGCACCAGACCGGCGATCGCATGATCGCGGACGACCTCGCCGTCGAGGACGCCTCTGACGCGTGCGCCGTCGAACCGATACGTGACCTCGGCGGTTCCTCGTGACGACGAGGTCGGCGTCGCGTCCGCATCCTGCGGATCGACCAGAACCGAGACGTGCGAACCGTCCGATGCGGTGGCGGACACGATGACCAGGTGTTGCTCGTCCAGGTGGCGCACGGCGGTCTTGACCCCCGTGACCACTGTGCCGTCGAACGTCGTGGCAGGCCGCTGCGGCAAGGCTGCGCCGGGCTCGTTGAGCGCCGGAACCAGGAGCAGGGATCCGTCGAGCATCAGGGGTACGAGCTCGGCCTGCAACTCGGCGGACCCGGATCTGAGGAGCGGCAGCAGGCCGCACGCGATCGTCTCCCACGCCGGCAGATCGGAGGCGCGCCGACCGATCTCATGGAGGATCACCGACACCTCGGACATGCCCAGGCCCTCGCCGCCGAACGCCTCGGGCGCGACGAGTGACACCAGTCCCGCCTCACGCAAGGTGACCCACGAGCCGTCGCCGCGATCCAATACGTCGCCGACGACCGAGCGCACCTCGTCCCTGACCGAATCCACATCAGAAATATAACGTGTTCTAGTCTTGGGCGTCGGGGCGAGAGGAGATCGCAGTGTTCGACACCGTTCAGGGCGCCGCGCAGAGCGCTGTCGGCCACGCTGTGGACGGTGCCGTGACCGCGTTGCGGCCCGTGCTACCGGATCTTCCTGACGTCGATCTGCCCGAGGGCCACTGGCTGGACCTCCCTCAACGCGGGCGCACGTGGGTGACCGATGCCCCCGGGCCGGCACCCGGTGCCCCGGTCATCGTCCTGCTGCACGCGGTGGGCTGCACCGGGCAACTCACCTGGTTCCCGGCCATTCCTCGACTGGCCGAGCGATACCGCGTCGTCACGTTCGACCAGCGCTGGCACGGCCGCGGAATCGACTCCGAACGGTTCCTCGTCTCGGACTGCGCCGACGACGTCGCGGCGCTGATCGATGTCCTCGACCTCGGGCGTCCGATCATCGCCGGCTACTCGATGGGATCGATGATCGCCCAGCGCGTGTGGCGCCAGCATCCGGAGGTCGTGGGCGGCCTGGTGCTCGCAGCCACGAGCGGACATCTGCGGACCAACGGGCGCGAACGCCTGTTCCACGCCGGGATGGAGCTGGGCATGCGACTGACCACCGCCCTGTCGCGATCCCGGACGGTGCGCCGGGCCGGCGCGTCGGCCGTCGAGGTCCTCGATACCGATGACGGTGACACCGCGCGGTGGGCCATGAACCAGTGGCGCTCGACCAGTCCCTGGGCGGTCGGGCAGGCCGTTGCATCTCTGGGGCGGCACCACTCGACACCGTGGCTGCCCCGCATCGACGTGCCGACCGCCGTCGTGGTCACGGCGAATGATCGGGTCCTTCCACCAGAGCGCCAACTCGAGGTCGCGTCGCTGATCCCGGGTGCCACGATCCACGAGGCCGACTGCGGCCACGCCGGCTGTGTCCTGGAGCATCGGGCCTTCGTGCCCCCGTTCCTGGAGGCCGTCAACGCCACCATGGCGCGCGTGCGGGATCGCCAGCGGTAACCGCTCAACCCAGCTCCTGGTCCAGCCTCTCCACATGCGCGGCGACTTGCGCATCACGCGGTGACCCGGCGGGCAGGACCTCAAGCGTGCGCTGCCAGATCTCGTAGTCGTCGCGGCCGTGCGCGGTGTCGGCGAACGACAACAAGGCATCGGCGTCATCGCACGCCAGCAATGCCGACCGCAACGACATGTGCACCTCGTCCCGCAGGTCCTCGACAGCCGGAGCGGTCGACGCCGGGAGGATCGGGCCACGATAGACAGCGACAGCCTGACGCAGCCGATCGGCGCGGACGTGCTCGCGCACCTGGGTCACATCGGTGTCGATCTGTGTGGTCAGACGGTACGGCCGCGACCCCAGCTCGATCGGTCCGAGCACCGACCGCAGGCGCGACAACTCGGCACGGACCGTGACGTCGGCCTGCTCGTCATCATTGAGCGCGACCGCGAGTTCGGCAGCCGAATAGCCGTCGGTCGACTCGGTCAGCAGCAGCACGAGTTCGCTGTGGCGCAGGCTCAACCGGCTGGCGGTGGTGCCGTAGCGCAGTTCGGCCCCGTGACGGCCCAGGACGTCGAGCGAGGGCGCGGTCCATTCGACGTCGATCGTGGCGGACTGCCGCGCTGGGGCGAGACGGGTCAGCCGCAGCTCGGCCTCGACCGCCGCGACCGTGGCCCGGACGATGGTCATGCCTTGCGGCGTGGCTACCTCGTCGCCGCCGGTGACATCGAGAACGCCGAGCAGTGCTCCGGTGTCGGGGTCGTGGATGGGCGCGGCCGAGCAGCTCCACGGCGTGACCTGCCGGGCCAGATGCTCGGGCCCGAAGATCTGTACCGGCCGGTCGAGAGCCAGGGCGGTGCCCGGGGCGTTGGTGCCGGCGCTGCGCTCGCTCCAGTCAGCTCCGGGCACGAAGTGCATGCCTTCGGCCCGGCTGCGCAGCCACGACGATCCTTCGACCCAGAGCAGTTGACCTGCGGCATCGCTGACCGCGACCAGCAGCCCGGCGTCAGCGGCGTCGTCGACCAGCAGCCGCCGGATCACCGGCATCGCGGCGGCCAGTGGATGGGCGGAACGGACCTGGTCCAGTGCGCCGTCGTCCAGCCGGATCGCCGCAAGTGCGGCTTCGGGATCGAGTCCGCCCTCGATGCTGCGACGCCACGACTCGGCGACCAGCCGGCGCAGCCCAGGATCGGTGCGGCCGCTGCTGACGAAACTGTCGTGCGCGGCCTCCAGATGGCGCGTCAACGCGGCCGGATCGGCTCCGGGAGGCATCGCCAGGTCGTTGCTGCGTCCCATTGAGTGAGTGTACGCACGCCCACGGCCCCGTCACCATCCCCGCGAGTGGCGCAAATTGGTCGCTACCCATGCACCAACAACGACCACCGTGCGCCACTCGCAGAACCAAATGCGCCACTCGACGAGCCCTGTGGATAAGTAGCACCCTGATTTCGATTTCCACAGATCGCCAAAGGGGGCTCCCGGCGAGGAGTTCGCCGCGACACCGTCACTAGATGGAACCCATACTGCACAGCAAGGCCGCGGAGCTAGGACTGACCCCGGGACACTTACGTACCGCGCGATACGAACACCCGGTCAGCGGCGTATCCGTCCTCAGCGCCGAAGCGGGCGACCTGACGACCGTCTGCGCCGCGATCACGCTGGTGCTACCCGACGATGCGGTGTTCACCCACCTGACCAGCGCGAGGCTGAGGGGTTGGTGGCTCCCTGCCATCATCGACGAACCGATCATTGCTTGCACGAGCGGCGAGGCACCTCACCTGGATCGCCGGGGAGTGTACGTACGGCGATGCAACCTGCCAACGGGCCATCGAACCATCTTCCGTGGACTTCCGCTCGCATCACCGGAATGGACGATCGTCGAACTGGCCGAGAACCTCAGGCTGATCGACCTGGTCGTGGTGATCGACTGCGCACTCCACCTCCGTCACACCACGGTCGATCGGATCCGGGCAACGATGCGCAGGGGGCGACGAGGGGTTCGCGTACTTCGCCAGGCACTGACCCTCGTCGATGGACGATCGGACTCACCGTGGGAGACGGTGCTACGGCTGGCCCACACCTTAAGCGGAATCCGTGTGGAACCGCAGCATCAATTGCGCGACGAGATTGGCAACATCATCTGGTCGCTCGACATGCTGATCACCGGGACGCGCCGAGCAGCCGAGTTCGATGGAGGTGTCCACCGCACCGCCGAAGTTCATCAACGCGACATGAAGCGTGATCGGCTGCTGTCCCGCCATGGCATCGAGCGATACGCCTACGGTGCGCAAGATATTCGCGACGATCCTGCCCAGATCGTTCACGACGCTGAGGAAGCACTCGGCGTCGCTCGAATCCCTGGTCGTTCACGATGGTGGCTGGAAGAGTTCGAGCAGTCCTCGTTCCATCCGCAGGGCTACGGGCGCCTGAAGCGCCGCCTCAAGCGATTCGCTCGCACGTCTCCACCGCGCCAACGTCCGCCGAGTGGCGCATAACGTTCCGCGAGAGGCGCAACTTGGTCGCTTACAGAGTCTCGATGACGGCCATTCTGCGCCACTCGCGGGAATGGGTGGGCGCGAAACTGACGGGACCCCGGCGCTGTGCGCCGGGGTCCCGTCAGGACGGTGGGTTCGGTCAGAAGCCCATGCCGCCCATGTCACCCATGCCGCCCATGTCCGGGGCGCCGCCAGCGGCGACGGGCTCCGGCTTGTCGGCGACAACGGCCTCGGTGGTCAGGAACAGGGCCGCGATGCTGGCCGCGTTCTGCAGGGCCGAGCGGGTCACCTTGGCGGGGTCGATGATGCCCTCGGCGATCATGTCGACGTACTCGCCCGTGGCCGCGTTCAGGCCGTGGCCCGGCTCGAGACCGGCAACCTTCTCCGCCACGACGCCGCCCTCGAGGCCGGCATTGACCGCGATCTGCTTCAGCGGAGCCGAGGCAGCGGCCTGCACGATGGCAGCGCCCGTGGCCTCGTCGCCCTCGAGCGACAGCTTCTCGAACGCAGCCTTGGTGGCCTGCGCCAGAGCCACGCCACCACCGGCGACGATGCCCTCCTCGACGGCCGCCTTGGCGTTGCGGACGGCGTCCTCGATGCGGTGCTTGCGCTCCTTGAGCTCGACCTCGGTGGCAGCGCCGACCTTGATGACCGCAACACCGCCGGCCAGCTTGGCCAGGCGCTCCTGCAGCTTCTCGCGGTCGTAGTCCGAATCGCTGTTCTCGATCTCGGCCTTGATCTGGCTGACGCGACCGGCGATCTGGTCGGCCGAGCCGCCACCCTCGACGATGGTGGTCTCGTCCTTGGTGGTGACGACCTTGCGCGCGGTGCCCAGCAGGGTCAGATCGGCGTTCTCGAGCTTGAGGCCGACCTCCTCGCTGATGACCTCGCCACCGGTCAGGATCGCGATGTCGGCCAGCATGGCCTTGCGGCGGTCACCGAAGCCGGGAGCCTTGACGGCGACCGACTTGAACGTGCCCTTGAGCTTGTTGACGATCAGGGTGGCCAGCGCCTCGCCCTCGATGTCCTCGGCGATGATGACCAGCGGCTTGCCGGTCTGCATGACCTTCTCCAGCACCGGGACCATGTCCTTGACCGAGCTGATCTTGCTGTTGACGATCAGGATGTACGGATCGTCGAGCACCGTCTCCATTGAGGCCGGGTCGGTCACGAAGTAGCCCGACAGGTGACCCTTGTCGAAGCGCATGCCCTCGGTGAGCTCCAGCTCGAGGCCGAACGTGTTCGACTCCTCGACCGTGATGACGCCCTCCTTGCCGACCTTGTCCATGGCCTCGGCGATGATCTCGCCGACGGAGGTGTCGGCGGCCGAGATGGACGCGGTGGAGGCGATCTGCTCCTTGGTCTCGATCTCCTTGGCCATGCCCAGCAGCTGGCTGCTGATGGCCTCGACGGCGGTCTCGATGCCCTTCTTCAGGCCCATCGGGTTCGCACCGGCGGCAACGTTGCGCAGACCTTCACGCACGAGCGCCTGAGCCAGCACCGTGGCAGTCGTCGTACCGTCGCCGGCGACGTCGTCGGTCTTCTTGGCGACTTCCTTGACGAGCTCGGCGCCGATCTTCTCGTAGGGATCCTCGAGCTCGATCTCCTTGGCGATGGAGACACCGTCGTTGGTGATCGTGGGAGCGCCCCACTTCTTCTCCAGAACGACGTTGCGGCCCTTCGGGCCGAGGGTCACCTTGACCGCGTCGGCAAGCTGATTCATGCCGCGCTCGAGGCCGCGTCGGGCCTCCTCGTTGAACGCAATGGTCTTAGACATAGATGAGTAGTCCTCGAAAGATGTGATTGGGAAGAACTAGCACTCTCACTATACGAGTGCTAATCAACGTTCGGCAATCGCCCCCACGAGATCACGCACCCGCCACGTCATAGGTCAGCGTGACGAACTGGCCCATGCGCTTCACATCGGTGAGTGTGAGCCGGTCCGAGCCGATGACGCGCGGCAGCAGCGGAGCACCTGCCCCCAGGGTGACCGGCGCGACCGTGGCGATGATCCGATCGAGTAGCCCGGCGTCGGCGAACTGGCCGACCAGACCGCCTCCACCCATCAGCCAGATGTCCTTACCGTCGGCGGCAGCGACCATCTCGGCGTGCACCTGCGTGACGGGCGCCTGCGTGAAACGGATGTCAGCGCCCTCGATGACCGGCTGGTCGCCGCGATGCGTGAAGACCCAGGCCGGCCGGTCGCCGTACCACTCGCGCCACTTCTCCGGATGGTCCAGCAACGACTCGTTCTCGACGACCCAGCGGTACGTGGACGACCCCATCGCCAACGGACCCACGCTGTCGTAGAACGTGTCCATGTCGGCTTGCACATCGGGTCCGTGCTCGACCGCGAACAGCCAGTCGAGGGAATGGTCCGGCGTCGCGAGGAAGCCGTCGAGCGTGGTGGCGGTGTAGTAGATAGTCGGCATCGCTGGACTCTACGTGTCGACTCAGACAGAAAAGAGCAGGAACAGTCCGGTGAACGTGTAGACGACCATCAGGACCAGCATCGCGAGCTGACCCGTGAGCCGGTGGGCCCGCGGCAGCAGGGCCAGGGCCTTGTCGTGCGCGGCGATCACGGCCAGCACGTGACCAGCGACCACGAAACCGACCTTGAGCGCGGCCAGGGTCGAGGTGTGGGTCGACAGGAAGTACGAGATGCCGGGATCGCCCAGCGGCTGCCACCCCTGGCCGAACGGATCGAGCAGCGCGTAGAACGCCTGCTGCCCCTTCTCCAGCAGGTAGGTCAGGTAGTGGGCGAAGATGTAACCCACGACGATCGGCACCAGCGAATGCGCGAGCAGGCCGGGCAGCCGACGCCGCTCCTGCACCGAAACTCCCCCCGTGGCCATCGCCGCACCGACGAACAGCAACGCCACGACGAGGCAGAACCCGATCAGTGTCGCGGTATGGGCGGCCCCTGAGAGTGTCCGCGCCTGCCAGAACTCCGAGGCCGAGAAGCTGTCGTAGGCGGTCGAGCCGAGCAGCACGGCCAGCACGGCGACCAAGCCGGGATGGATCGGTACCGATGGCAGCGTGCGCAGTGGGTTGTGCAGCACCCAGCGGCCGTCCTTCACGAACGGCGACAGCTGGGCGACGACGCGCGAGTAGACGTCGAACGGATCGGCGCGGTCGAACCACGTCGGTCCGAACAGGACACCGCCGACGAGCGTGACCGCGCTGTAGATCGCGACCCACCAGCACATCGCCGAGACCGATCCCGGATCGGGCGAGGCCAGTTCGAGCCACACGAACGCGAGCAGGCCGGCGGCGGCCGGCCAGTAGCCGAGCCTGACCGGATAGGTTAGGACGCCGTCGGGATGCCCGGTCAGCCGGCCCACACCGGCCTGGATGCTGCGCCACGGCGACAGATCGCGCCACACGTGACCGCACAACAGTGCCAGCGGGACGAGCCCGACCCACACGAAGATGTAGATCGCCTGCTGCCCACCATTGCCCTGGTTCGGGCCGAGGAACAGGGCGCCGAGGATCCAGACGGCGACCACCGCGCCCACAGCACCCAGCCACGGACGACGTGCCCGCTCGACCGGCTCGGCCGCATCGACGAACCGGGGCTCCTTCCACGCCAGCGCGAGCACCGCGAACGAGATGGTCAACGCCCACGAGGCGCCCACCATGGCGTACAGGAACGGGATCGGCAGGTCGGTCGATCCGCCCAAGCCATGCTGAATTGGCTTCACCGCGATGAACCCGTGTTCAGGAAAGACCAGCGAGCCCGTCACGTCACCAGCGCCTTCCCGCGCTCGTTCCTCGCGCTGGCGACCGGTGGTTCGTCACGGGGTGACGACGAGCTGGACGATCGTGGCGTCGAGGTGATGGGACTCGACCGCGACCTGACCCGGCGTCTCCAGTTCAAACGTCAGCTTCTTGCGCTGAGCCCCGGCGGTGACGTCGAGCGAGTGCTCCGGATCGGAGTGCACATGGATCTCATCGGCTGCGTCGGAGGTGACGCTGAGCGTGACCGGCTGGCCGACCTTGACCTCGACCCGCTCGCCCTGAGGCGTCACCTTGCCCTGGGCGATCGTGATCTCGACGACCACGGCCTCCTCGGCCGGCCCGGGCGAAGCCGTCGAGGTCGCCGCCGTGCGGTCCGTGCCGGGGTCGGCGTCATCGTCACCGCATCCGGCCGTCAACAATGCCGTCGCGAACAGGATCGCTGCGAGTCTTCTCATTCGTCTTCCTCTTTCTCCAGGGCGCGTTTGAGGACCTCGTTCTCCTCGCGCTCGGCGATTCGATCCTTGCGAGCGATGTACAACACGACTCCCACCACGACGACCGCCGGCACGAACGCTGGGATCGCCAACAGCGCCGCGTGGTGCGCCAGCAGTTGATCAGGTGTCATACGTCAGATGTCGACCGGTCGTCGGCGGGAGTGCTCTCGGCCTCGATGGCCCGGCCGATGCGATTGGCCGAGACACCGATCCCCAGCACGATGCCCAGGCTGCACAGCAGCACGACCAGGTTCGCCGCACCCCACAGCCACGCCGGATGGTCCTCGCTGCGCTCACGCTGCAGGATGTCGATCTCGGGGATGAAATCGCGCGTGAACGAGGCGTCGGTGGGCAACTCCTCGGCACCCAGGGCCTCGTCGGCGGGCAGGTAGATCGGCACGGCGGTCAGCATCCGGCCGTCCTGGACTCGCAGCAGCGTCTTCCAGTTGCCACCGATCGGGACCGGCTTGGTCGACCGCCACGTGTTGTCGCCGGTGCGTTCGAGGCGGTCGGTCACGACGCCCGGGCCGCCACCCTGCCATGCGGTGACCTGGACCCAGGTCGGGTGCTTGTCGACCAGGCCCTCGGTCAACTCGACGTCGACCAGGATCTCGGGGCTGGACTGGGTGCCGACCTCGGTGACCTGGAAGCTGGCCTGGGCATCCTTCGGGACCGTGGCATGCAGGCCGTTGGCGACCGCGAGGGCGGTCACGACGACCGAGCCGACCATGATCGAGCGGCCGACCGCGGGCTTGGGCAGGCGTCCTTGCAGGCCCAGGCAGAACAGCGCGCCGCACAGACCGGCGGCGATGCCGACCGGGACGGTCATGGCCAGACCTTCGGCCCACATGTCCTGGGTCCACGGGAACTGGAACACGCGCGCGGCCCACAAGGCCTCGATGACCGATCCGACCGTGGCGATCACCAGACCGCCGATCGCGCCGAACCACAGTGGCTTGTCCTTGAGTTTGGTCAGGGCCAGCAGCTCGATCAGGATCGCGCTGCCGAGATACAGCGGGAAGACGTTCTCGGCCTGTCCGAAGAAGTCGGTGATCAGGAACGCGACGATGCCGCGGACCAACAGGAAGAACACGGCAGCGGCGATCGCGGCGCCCGGTCCGACGTAGAGCCGGGCGGCGACCAGGGCGATACCGGCCGCGATCGCGATCATCAGCGGCTCGAACACGAAGCGGAACTGTGCGATGCCGAAGTCGAACTCGGCCTGGAACACCGACAGTCCGATCAGCAGTCCGCCGAATGCCATCGACAGCAGGGCGATGTCCAACCAGGCCGGCTTCTCCAGCCCTTTGCTCTCGAACGCGAAGTCGGCCTCGCGGTGCAGCATGATGATGCCCGCTGTGGACAGGCCGGCACCACCGATCAGCATCAGGTGCGTCGGTCCCCACAACGTGACGTCCTGGCCGAACAGCCGATGCCACACATCGTCCAGTGGGAAGCCGATCAGGGCGTACAGACCGCACGCGGCGATGAAGATGCCGCTGACGGGCGCGTACCAGCTGCGCGTGATGCGCACGGACGCGATGCCCGGCTTCTTGCCGTCGCGCGGGAAGACCACGGCGGACATACCAGCCACGAACAGCGCGAACAGGCCGTAGAGGATCAGGTAGTGGGCCGGGTTGGCCAGCGGCCCTTCGTCACGACCCCGGCCCGCGTGCAGGCTGACATCCCACAGGAAGCCCAGGAGGGCGACGATCAGCGAGCTGGCGACGAACAGGGTCGGGATGATGTTCCATCCGGGCGTCTGGAACCGTGCGCCGAGTGCGTCACCGGCCTTCTGGAACCAGTCGATGCGGTGGGTGCGATGCGCCCACGCGATCCACATCAGGATCAGCGTGACGACACCGGCTGCGACACTCAGGCCGATGACCTGATCGAGGGCTGCTCCGCCGACAGGCGGCGGATCGGCTGTGACGAAGTTCGACATACCGAGAGTATTGTCAGCGGCTATGTGACATGGCAAGTGTCAGATAGCGATCGTGTTGGACGTCACCCATCATGCGTGACGCCGCTCTCACGGTCAGCCGCCGACGACCTCGTGGGCCTCGAGCCCCTTGGGGCCGTCGACCACCTCGAACGTCACCGACTGGCCGTCCTCAAGGGTCTTGTATCCCTCGGACGCGATCTTGGACCAGTGGACGAACACGTCGTCCTGGCCCTCGACCGCGATGAAGCCGTAGCCCTTGTCGGCGTTGAACCACTTGACGGTCCCCTGCGCCATGCCGCCCATCTCCCACCTGTTCCGTGCGCGACAGCCACCCGCCATGGCCGTCTGTCACGAGAGTAACGACCTTCCCCCCACCGGCAACAGGGGTCGATCGTGACGCGGTTCAGCAGCCTCCGGCAACAGCAGGAATGATGCTGATCTGGGTGCCGTCGGGAGTCGCGGTGTCGAGACCGTCGGCGAAGCGCACGTCCTCCTCGGCGACGTAGATGTTGACGAAGCGCCGCAGGGCGCCGTTGTCGTCGACCACGCGGGCCTTGATGCCGGGGTAGGACGCCTCGAGAGAGTCCAGCACCTCGGTGAGGGTCGCGCCCTCGGCCGTGACCTGGGACTGGTCTTCGGTGTAGGTGCGCAGGATCGTGGGGATCCGGACGTTGATGCTCAACTGATACTCCTTCAAGCGATTCCGGCCGCGGTGAACGCGTCGTAGGTGGGGGCGATGGTGGCGTAGGGGCCGACCGATCCGGACACCGCGTCCAGGGTCTTGAGCCCGTGGCCGGTGTTGATCGCGACAGTCTCCAGTTCAGGGTCCAGCACGCCGGTCTCGACCAGCTTCTTGAGTACCGCGACGGTCGTGCCGCCCGCGGTCTCGGTGAAGACGCCCTCGGTGCGGGCGAGCAGCACGATCGCTTCGCGGATCTGGTCGTCGGTGACCTCCTCGACGGCACCGCCGGTCTCGCGGGTGATGTCGAGGACGTAGATACCGTCGGCGGGATTGCCGATGGCCAGGCTCTTGGCGATCGTGTCGGGCTTGACCGGGCGGATCGCGTCGACGCCGTCCTTGAAGGCGGTGGCAACGGGATTGCACCCGGTGGCCTGGGCGCCGAAGACCTTGTAGGGCTTGTCCTCGACCAGGCCGAGCTTGATCAGCTCCTGGAACGCCTTGTGCACCTTGGTCAGCTGCGATCCGGACGCGACCGGGATCACGATCTGATCGGGCAGGCGCCAGCCGAGCTGTTCGGCGATCTCGTAGCCGAGCGTCTTGGAGCCCTCGGCGTAGAACGGACGGACATTGACGTTGACGAACGCCCAGCCGTCCTCCTCACCGGCGATCTCGCTGGCTAGCTTGTTGACGTCGTCGTAGTTGCCGTCGACCGCGATCAGCTTCTCGGTGAACACGGCCGAGTTGACCTGCTTGGGGGTCTCCAGATTGCTGGGGATGAACACGACGGTCGGGATGCCGGCGCGTGCACCTGCGGCGGCGACGGCATTGGCCAGATTGCCGGTGGACGGACAGGCGAACACCTTGCTGCCCAGTTCGCGGGCGGCGCTGAGGGCGCACGCGACGACGCGGTCCTTGAACGAGTTGGTGGGATTGGTGCTGTCGTCCTTGACCCACAAGGTCTTGATCCCCAGCTCCGCGCCGAGGTTGCGCGCGTCGAGCAGCCGGGTGAAGCCCGGTTCGAGGTTCGGGCTGGTCTCGATGTCGTCCGGTACCGGGAGCAGCGCCTTGTAGCGCCAGATGTTGGAGGGGCCCGCTTCGATCTGCTCACGCGTGACGGTGCCGAAGTCGTAGGCGATCTCCAGCGGGCCGAAACACTCCTGACAGGCGTAGTGCGGGCCGAGCTCGCGGGTGGCTCCGCACTCGCGACAGATCAGGCCGGTCGCGTTTCCGAAAGCGCCTTGGCGCAGAGTCCGCGTCGGTTCAGCGGTGAGGGTCATGAGTGACTCCTGGTCATCTGTCCCGCGGCGACGATCACCCGGGCCGGATTTAGCACCTGGTCGACTGGGCGACTGGTTGCTGGGGCTTCAACGGGCCGTTCCCTCTGCCCCTCTCGATGAGGTGGCACCAGCCTAAAAGCCGTCTCACCATGTGTCCAATCAGTCCGTATCCCGAGACGAACGCGTCCGATCAGCGGACACGCAGGCCTGTGGATACCGAACTGGACGGATCACGGAATCTCGGAGTGCTGGATCACATGACATCGAGGGGGCACGATGGACACCATGAGCATCGTTCGTACGCCGAAAACGCGGCACGGCGATCTGATCATCCGCGAGGGGCCGTTCACGATCGCCGACCGCGATGCGCTGCCCGACGACGGGTACCGTCATGAACTGCTCGACGGAGTTCTGGTCATGACGCCACCGCCGAACATCCGGCACCAGGACATCGCGCTGAATCTCGGCGTCCTGCTCAAGCAGCACGCACCAGCTCACTGCAAAGTCATGCTCGCCCCGATCGATGTCCGGCTCGGCGTGCGGACCTCGATCGAACCCGACGTCGTGGTGGCACGACGTGCCGACATGACGCCGACCATGCTTCCGGCCGCGCCGCTGTTGGCCGTCGAAGTGGCGTCACCGTCGACCCGCATGATCGACCTGGGACGCAAGCGCGAACTCCTGGCCGAGGCCGGGTGCCCGTCCTACTGGACGATCGAACCCGACGGTCCTGAACTGTCCGTCTGGACGCTGCGGGACGGCGAGTACATCGTGGACGCACGCATCTCAGGGTCCGAGACCTGGACGGCCACGCACCCCTTCGCGGTGTCCATCACTCCGGTCGATCTGCTCGACGACTGAACCTGAAGCGGGCCTCGGGATACCCGCCGTCGGAGAGATTCGCGAGGCGTTCGAACGGGTTGTACGACGAGTGGTCGCCGGCCAGGACCCACGAGATGCCGACCGACAAGAAGTACAACGGCAGCATCAGCGGTCCAACACAGAACGCGTACTGCGTGCAGTGCCGGTCCTCGTGCTGCAGCAGCAGAGGACGGGCATCGAGGTAGTCACGGTCGTGACGACTGATGATGACGCTGCCGACCGTGAACGCCGACGCGATCGGGAAGCGATAGCGGTAGCCCGCTGCGACCCACGTACCGCGACCACGCCGCCGGACATCGGCGCCGCCGATCCTGGCGATCAGCAGGCCGAGCAACGTGCTCAGGTTGATCCAGTTGACGACGGTGCGGACCCGGGTCCAGCCGGTGTGCGGCAGCATCAGGCACCCAATGCATCGGCCCACGCGGTCAGCCAGGCGGCGATCTCGTCGGGGCCGTCCAGCACGACATCGGCCCGTGCCACGAGGGCGTCCTGTTCCTCCGAGGCCGAACACACCAGCAGCCCGCGAATACCGTTGGCCCGCATAGCGTCCACCGCGTCGAACGCCGGCAGGTCGCCCAGGTCGTCGCCGGCGAACACGACCATGCGCACGCCCGATCCGGCAACCGCCCTGCGCAATGCGACCCCTTTGTCGGTACCCGCAGCACGCAGCTCGAGCACTTGGCGCCCCGGCTCGAAGCACAGGCCCAATTCGTCGGCGAGCGCTCTCAACGGCGCTTGGAGGCGATCGGCGACGCCGTCGCCCAGCCCACGCGTATGGACCGCCAGCGCCAGCACCTTGTCCTCGATGCGCGCGGCCTCGGCGCCGTGGTCGCGCAGCAGCTGCGGCAGCCGATTCTGCAGCGACTCGATGTCCGACGGCCGAAGTGCCGGCTCGGCATGACCCTGTGCGGCGTCCCAGTGCTCGGCGCCGTACTGGCCGTGGATCGTCAACCGTTCCAGGCCCGGAACATCGGCGAATCCGCCCAATTCGAGGGCTTGCGCGACGGGTCGGCCGGTGATGATCGTGACGGCACCGAGGACCCGCCCCAGCCGGCCGAGCGCCGCGACGGACTCGGAGTGGGCGAACGCTTCGGCCGGATCGTCGACGATGTGCGCCAGGGTGCCGTCGAAGTCGAGTGCGAGGAGGGTTCCCGCCGGATCGTCGACCGGCGCGGCAGCCGCAGCGTCCATGCGAACTATTGTTGCGGCCCCGACAAGATGATGGTGAGCCGGTCGGTGCGCATCGGAGCGACGGCCGGACGCACGCGCTCGATGCCCATGTCCTGGGCCAGCAGCTGGGCCTGCTCCTCGAGTGCCGGCGGATAGTAGACGGTGTTGGACGCGATCTGGCCGTTCCAGTCGCCGACGCCGCCGACGGTCCAGCCCTTCTGCTGGACCTCGGTCGAGAACCTGGCGGCGAGGCCCTGAATGCTGGTGTTGTTCAGGACGGAGACCGCAGCGGTGCGCTCGATGGTCGGCGTGGGGCTGGGCGTGGTCTCGATCGGCGTCGGCGATGGTGTGGTCTGGGTGGGCGTTGGTGTCGTGGTCCGGGTGGGCGTCGGTTCGGCCGTGTCGTCATCGCCGTCACCCTGGGCCAACAGAACACCCAGGCCACCCGCGGCCGCGATGCACACGACCAGAGCCATGACGATGGCCCACCCGGGCGGGATGTATCCCCGTCGGTTCGGGGTTCTGCGATGACCGGTCACGGTCCGTTCACCGAAGCCCGTCAGAGTTCGATGCCCAGGCGGCGCGCGGACCGGGTGCGCTGCCGCTGAGCCCTCAGCCGACGCAGCCGCTTGACCAGGAGGGGGTCGAACGCGAGAGCGTCCTCGCGATCGATCAGCGCGTTGAGGATCTGGTAGTACCGCGTGGTCGACATGTCGAACTTGTCGCGGATCGCCTGCTCCTTGGTGCCCGTGTACTGCCACCACAGGCGCTCCAGGGCGAGGATCTCGCGGTCACGCTCAGTGAGGGACTCCGGCACCGGGAGACCCGCGGGGGTCGGCTTCTCGGCGGCACTCATGAGGCGATCGTACGTCATGAACTACACGTGTGTCATTTGAGAGGATGGATTCGTGACCGAGCGTGTCGAACAGCTGATCCGATGGGGCATCCTGGCGACCGGCGGCATCGCCGAGAAGTTCGCGGCCGATCTTGCGCTCGTTCCCGATCAGGTCCTTGCCGCGGTGGCCTCACGCCGATCGGAGGTCGCAGAAGCCTTCGCCGGACGGTTCGGCGCCGAACGCGCGCACGGTTCCTACCAGGCGCTTCTGGACGATCCGGACGTTGACGTCGTCTACGTCGCGACACCTCACAGCCGCCATCTCGAGGACGTCGAGGCGTGCCTGGCCGCCGGCAAGCACGTGCTGTGCGAGAAGCCGCTGACCCTGGACGCGGCCGATGCGCGACGCCTGGCCGATGCTGCCGGTTCACGTGGCCTGTTCCTAGCCGAGGCGATGTGGATGCGGGCCAATCCGGCGATTCGCGGAGCCGTCGATGCGGCGCGCTCCGGGGCGTGCGGGACGCTCGGCTCGGTCCGCGCGGATCTGGGCTTCGTCGCCCCTCGGGACAAGCCGCGCCTCTGGGATCCTGCGCTGGGCGCGAGTGCCCTGCTCGACGTCGGTATCTATCCGGTCACGTTCGCGCACTTGGTGCTCGGCGCCCCCAGCACCATCTCGGCGGCCGGCAGCCTGACCGACCGCGGCATCGACATCGCCGGTGGCGCGACGCTCACGTACGCGTCCGGCGCCGTCGCGTCCGTGTCGTGGAGTCAGACCGCCGCCACCGACAGCCGGGCATCCATCGCCGGTGACGCCGGTCGCATCGAGATCGACGCTCAGTTCCACCATCCTGATGCGTTCACGCTCCGCACCACCGCAGGTGACGAGCAGGTCGATCTACCTCGAACCGGCACGGGGCTGTTCCACGAGATCGTCGAGGTCGGCGCCTGTCTGCGCGCGGAACGCACGACCTCGGACCTGCTGCCGTTGGACGGCACGCTCGACGTGCTGCGGACCATGGACGCGATCCGCGAACAGCTCGGCGTGGTCCACCCGCGATAAGGTCGGGCCATGGCCGGTACCGCGGACTTCGTGGTGATCGCCAATCGCCTGCCCGTCGATCGCATCACCGATGCCGACGGCACCGTCACGTGGCGCACCTCGCCCGGTGGTCTGGTCACGGCCCTCGAGCCGGTCATGCGGCGCAACGGAGGCGCGTGGATCGGCTGGCACGGCGCGGCCGACGAGAAGTTGCGCGCGTTCACGCACGACGGCGTCGACCTGGTGCCGGTCCCGTTGTCGGCGCAGGAGGTCGAGGAGTACTACGAAGGGTTCTCCAACGCCACGCTGTGGCCGCTGTACCACGACGTCGTCGTCTCGCCGGAGTTCCACCGCGAGTGGTGGGACTCCTATGTCCAGGTCAACCGGCGGTTCGCGGCCAAGGCGGCCAAGGTCGCCCGCAAGAACGCCGTCGTGTGGGTGCAGGACTACCAGCTGCAACTGGTCCCGCAGATGCTGCGTGAGCTGCGCCCCGATCTGCGCATCGGCTTCTTCCTGCACATCCCGTTCCCGCCCACCGAACTGTTCCAGCAGATGCCGTGGCGCCGCGAGATCCTCGAAGGCCTGCTGGGGGCCGATCTGGTCGGCTTCCAGATGCCGGGGGCGGCGCAGAACTTCGTCCGCCTGGTCCGCCAGCGCGTGGGTCACAAGACCCACCGCGACATGGTCTACCTGCCGGACGGACGCACCGTCGTGGCGCGGGCGTACCCCATCTCGATCGATGCGGCCGGCTTCGAGGAACTGGCCCGCACACCGGCAGTCCTGGAACGGGCGGAGCAGATTCGGGCCTCGCTCGGCGATCCGAAGACGGTGCTGCTGGGCATCGACCGTCTCGACTACACAAAGGGGCTGCGACAGCGGTTGCGCGCATTCGGGGAGCTGATCGCCGACGGATCGCTGAAGCTCGGCGAGGTGGTGTTCGTGCAGGTCGCCACACCGTCCCGCGAGCGCGTGCAGCAGTACCAGATCCTGCGTGACGACATCAATCGCTTGGTGGGGCGCATCAACGGCGACGTCGGACGCATCGGGCAGCAGCCGATCCAGTACCTGCACACGTCGTACCCACGCGAGGAGATGGCGGCCCTGTACCGCGCGGCCGACGTCATGGTCGTCACGCCACTGCGCGACGGCATGAACCTGGTGGCCAAGGAGTACGTCGCCTGCCGCTACGACGAGCGTGGCGCCTTGGTGCTCAGCGAGTTCGCGGGCGCAGCGTCGGAGCTCAAGCAGGCGTATCACGTCAATCCACACGACATCAACGGGTTGAAGGCACGCCTCGTGGAGGCGGTCAAGGCCAGCCCCAAGGAGAACACGCGGCGCATGAAGGCGATGCGCAAGCAGGTCATGGAGAACAACATCGAGCTCTGGGCCGCGAACTTCCTGCGTGAGCTGGCCGAGGTGCGCGAACCGCACGGCAAGACCGTCAGGCCGGTTCGTTGACCCTGCCGGGTCGGGTCCGGCGCGGGTACGCCCTGGGAAGCGTCGCAACCGGCACGTTCGGCACGGTGCCTGGGCTCCTGCTGCTGCCGTACCTGACCGACGTGCTGGGCGTGGCCGCGCTCGCCGCCGGATTCATCGTGTTCGCCCCCAAGGCGTGGGATGTGCTGCTGAATCCGGTCGCGGGACGCATCAGTGATCGGTCGGACTCGCCGTCGGGACGCCGCCGCCCGTTCCTGCTGCGAGGTGGTCTGGCGCTGGCGGTGTGCTTCGCGCTGCTGTTCGCCGGTCCTACCTCGCCGTCGGGTGTCGCGGCGGCTTACGTCGTGGTGCTGTTCCTGGCCTGCGCCACTGCGTATGCGTTCTTCCAGGTGCCGTACGTCGCGATGCCTGCCGAGCTGACGCTCGACTACAGCGAGCGCACCCGGCTCATGACGTGGCGGGTCGTGGTGCTGGCCTTGGCGATCCTGCTGTCGGGGGCGACCGCGCCGATGGTGGTCGACGCGTTCGATGATGAGGTCACGGGCCACCGGGTCATGGGGGTGTACGTCGGCCTGATCCTGGCGATCGGCGTGCTGGGCGCCTGGCGTGGCACGCGTGGCGCACCTGAACATCGCACCGACACCGCGGAGGGAACGTTCCGCGAGCAGTTGTCGCTGGTGGCGCGGGCCGCCGACTTCCGGGCTCTGCTCATCACTTTCGTGATCCAGGCGCTCGGCGTGGGCACGATGCTGGCCGGAGTCGCCTACATGGCCGACGATGTGCTCGACTCGTCGGGCGCCGCGACGGTCCTGTTCGCCGCATTCGTCGGTCCGGCGCTGCTGGTGACGCCGCTGTGGGAGCGATGGAGCGCCACCCGGACCAAGCGGTCCGGGTATGTCGCGGCGTCGGTCGTGATGGCGCTGGGCATGGTGCTGGTGTTCGCCGCACCCGTCGGCACGCCTGTCCTGCTGTACGTCGCGGCAGGTCTGACCGGCATCGGCTACGCCGGCGCGCAGGTCTTCCCGATGGCGATGCTCCCTGACGCCGCAGCACACGACGCCGAGGTCACGGGCCAGAACCGCATCGGCGTCTACACGGGTGTGTGGACCGCGGGCGAGACGCTGGGGCTGGCGCTCGGTCCGGCTCTGTTCGCCGTCGTGATTGCTCTCGGCGGCTACGAGTCGTCCACGGCAGGCGTCGAGGTGACGCAGTCGTCCGGTACCGCTTGGGCGATCCGGATCGGCTTCGGCCTGCTGCCTGCGCTCCTGGTGGCGGCCAGCCTGGTGTTCCTGCCGCGCTACACCTTGGATGAGAAGGTCAATCCGTGAACACCGACGGAATCCTGGCGCGGCTCGAACAACTGCGAGCCGACGATCTACCCACGCACGGGGGCCGCACCCTGGCCTACGTCTACGACTCCGGTCTGGCCGAAGCGGACGAGATCGGGCGCCGGGCCCTGGCGATGTACGCGTCCAGCAACGGCCTGGACCCCACCGCGTTCCCGAGCCTCTTGGCCATGGAGCGTGATCTCGTCGGATTCGCCCGCGACCTGTTCCACGGCACGGGTGCCGTTGGCAGCGTGACCTCGGGTGGCACCGAGTCGATCCTGCTCGCGGTCCAGGCTGCGCGCGATGCCGCTGGCATCACTGATCCGGTCATGATCGTGCCCACCTCGATCCACGCTGCCTTCCACAAGGCATCGCACTACTTCGGGGTCCGTCGCATCGCGGTCGACGTCGATCCGGTGACCCAGCGCGCCGATCCGATCGCCATGGCCGAGGCGATGGACGAGCACGAAGGTCACGTCGTCCTCGTCGCGGTGTCGGCGCCGTCCTATGCGCACGGGGTGATCGATCCGGTCGAGGAGATCGCCGCCCTGACCTCGGCGCGCGGACTGCGGCTGCACGTCGACGCCTGCATCGGCGGCTGGGTCCTGCCGTGGGCCGAGGAGTTGGGGCGCGACATTCCGCTGTGGGACTTCCGCGTGGACGGTGTCACCAGCATCTCGGCCGATCTGCACAAGTACGCCTACACGCCCAAGGGCGTCTCGCTGCTGTTGCACGCGAGCCCGGAGCTGCGGAAGGCACAGTTCTTCGCCAGCGCCGACTGGCCCGGCTACACGATGCTCAACTCGACGACGCAGTCCACCAAGTCCGGCGGCCCGCTCGCCGCTGCCTGGGCCGTCGTGCAGACCATCGGCCGCGACGGATATCGCGATCTGGTCGCCCGCACGCTCGACGGCGTCGACTCACTGGTGGCCGGCCTGGGCGCGATCCCGCACCTGCAGCTCGTGACCAGCCCCGACTCGTCGCTGGTCACGGTGCAGACCGACGGCACGTGCGATGTCTTCACGATCAGTGATCTGATGCTGGACCGCGGCTGGTTCGTCCAACCCCAGATGTCATTCGGCGATCTGGCTCCGTCCCTGCATCTGACGATGTGCGCCGCCACGGCCGACTCGGTGCCCGATCTGCTGGCGGCGCTGGGTGAAGCGGTGGCCGAGGCCGTCGAGACCGGACCGATCCACGTCGACGACGACCTGCGCGCCGCGGCCACCGCGATCGACCCGGCCACACTCGACGACGAGGCGTTCGACGGACTGCTCGCCCTCGCCGGCCTGGGCGGCGAGGGAGGCGACGTGTCGGCACCTGAACGGATGGCACCGGTCAACGCGCTGCTCGACATCGCACCGCCCGCACTGCGCGAAGCACTGCTGATCGCCTTCCTGGATCGATTGAGCCGATGACCGAACCGAACGCCGACGAGATCGAGCAGTTCTGGGAGCTGGCCCGCAACCGAGCGCGCACCAATCCGATCCCCGGCTACTTCCCGACGTCATCGCACGACGCACTCGCGCCGCCGGCGTGGGCGTTCGGCGCGACGCCCGAGCAGGCCGACGAGCTGCTCGAACTGGTGTTGACCGGGGTCAAGACCGCGACGGCCGCCGCCCTGCTGGACTATCAGGCCGACGACGAACCGGTCCCGACCGTCGGTGATCTCGCGATCATCCTGGACGGCCGCGCCCATCCGCGAGCCCTGATCGAGGTCACCGATGTGCGGCTCGAGCCGTTCGCTGCGGTCGACGCCGAGCACGCCCGGCTCGAGGGCGAAGGAGACCTGTCGCTGGCGTACTGGCGCGACGTGCACCAGCGGTTCTTCACCGAGCACGCCGCCCACGACCAGCCCTTCAGTGAGCAGATGACGATCGTGCTGGAGCGCTTCCGCGTGCTGTACCCGCGCTGAGACTCCGATTCTCGCCACCGGCCACTCGGGATAGGCTCAATACATGACTGAGCAGCCGCAGAACCAACCGCTGGCCCCGGCCCAGCCCGTCGTCAACCCGTTCAAGGGCATCCCCTCGCGCGATGTGTGGCGCGACGTGGCGGCCCTCGGCCTGATCGTGGCGGCCCTGTTCTACGACTGGAGTCAGGGCGATTCGGGCGCTGAGCTCTGGTATGTCGACATCGCCACGGTCATCGCGATCGTGGGCCTGAGCCTGACGTATGCCGCCAAGCTGGGCGTCCTCGGGCCCAACTGGAACGCCGGTGCGACGCAGTTGTACCGGCTCGCGGCTGCCGCCCCGTACGTGGTGACGGTGATCGTGGTGCTGATCCTCGACATCGCCGACGACCGCGGCGTGGGCGTCGGTGTCGCGGTCGGTCTGGCGGGCGCAGTACTCGCCGCGCAGCCGCGCAGTCATGAGCTACCCGCCGGCGTGCTGGCCGCCAGCGATCGCCTGTGGCTCCAGATCACTGCCGGTCTGGCGGCCCTGGCCGCCGTCACAGTTCTGGCATCGACGCTGCTGTTCATCGACGATCTCGACGACCGGGGCGTCTCGGCCGCGGGCATCGTCATCTTCTGCGTCGCTGGTGCCGTGCTGGCAGCCGTCCTCGCGCTCCCTGCCCTCGGTGCGCTGCGCGCCCGCCCGCAGAGCGTCGCGCTGATCGCCGGGATCGGCATCGGCGTGCTGGTGCTGGGCATGCTGCACATCGATGAGCAGAACCTGACCCAGTTCTTCGGCTTCCCGGTCCTGTTCGGCGGCTGGGAGTCGCTGGAGATTCCGGGCTACGGCGCCTTCCTGCTGGCCGCCGCAGGTGCCGCAGCCCTGTCGCCGGGCGCCTCCCGATCGACCGGTGGCGCCGCCCACCCGATCTCGCTGGTGGGTGCCGCCAAGGGCGCCTTCCTGCTGATCGCCGCGGTATCGGTCGTGCACGTCTTGGCCGTGATCTTCTCGCTGGCCGGCTTCGACGGCAGCGACCTGGACGGTCCGGGCATCGCCACCCTGGTCGCCTACGTCATCACCGCCGGCCTGGGCCTGCTGGGCTTCGTCACCACGGCGCCCAATGCGTCGACCAAGGTGCCCGTGCTGGCCGCGGTCGGTTACGCCGTCGTCGTGATCGCGCTGGTCATCACGATCGCCGTCATCGACGAGGGCTACCTCGGATTCACCTCGTACATCGCGGGTTCACGGTCGTTCCCCACCGACAGCTGGCTGGCCGCCGTCCTCGTGGCCGCCGCGATCGCCGTGGCCCTGATCGGCCCACGCAAGGTGTGGAGCGCCATCAAGCAGTCGCTGGAGAACGCCCAGACGGCCAATGACCCCGCAACGGCTACGGGCGCACCGCTGCCCGCGGCGCCCGTAGCGCCCGCTCCGGCTGCACCTGTCGCGCCCGCGCCTGTTCCGGCTGCACCTGTCGCACCTGCTGCCCCGGCACCGACCCCGGCCGCCGCAGCTCCTGCTGCCCCGGTCGTCGAGGAGCCGCAGGCACCGGTCGAGGCGCCTCAGGCCGAACCAGCTCCTGCCGAACCGGTGGTCGACGAGTCCCCCGCCGAGGCGACCGTCGTCGTTCCCGCGGCGGACGAGACACCTGCTGCCCCCGAGCCGACTCCTGCTGCCGAAGCCGATGCCGAGCCGACCGTTGTTGTCGACCCGATCGTGCAGGAGGCTTCGGATCCGACCATCGATCAGGGCCGACTGGCCGATCTGGCCCACCACCATCCGCAAGCACGGGCGGCGGTCGCGCTCAACCCGCAGGCCTATCCAGGCCTGCTGGAGTGGCTGGGGGCCCTGGGCGACCCTGCTGTCGACGCGGCGCTTGCGCAGCGTCGCCAACAGGGCTGATTCACCCGGCGACTCCTCGCCGGTGGGCGAAGATCAGATTGGTCTCGGTCCGTGCGACTTCTGGGCGCGTGCTGAGGACGTCGGTCACGAACGACCTCAACGCCTCGGTGTCCGCAGTCGCGACGTGCAGGTGGAAGTCGTCGGCCCCCGCCAGGTAGTAGGCGTTCAGAACCGGCGCCATCGTCGACACCTCCGCGAAGAATCCTTCGATCGTGGCTCGATGCTCGCCACGGATGCGCACCGCGATCATCGCCTCGATCGGACAGCCGATCCACGACGGGTCCACCTCGGCGTGGAATCCGGAGATGACACCACGCTCGAGCAGTGACCTCAGCCGGATCAGACAGGTCGACGCAGCCACGCCGACGCGTTCGGCGAGCGCGTTGTTGGGCAGCCGCCCCTCGGCACGCAGCACGTCGACGATGCGGCGGTCGACGGGGTCGAGAACTTCCTTCGGCACGACGCCTCCTTCCTGTCAGAAGTTCAGATCTGGACGATCATCCTAACTAATCTCGAACGATCTTCGGGGAGCTCGACACTCATCGGTCGAATGGTTCATTCTGGTCGCAGATCTTCGAACAGGAGCTTCATCCATGGTCATCGGCCCCCGCCCCGAACACGTGGTCGTCGTCGGCGCCGGCATGGTCGGGTTGTCCACCGCACGGTTCCTGCAGCGCGAAGGCGTCGAGGTGACCGTCGTGGATCGCGATGGCGTCGCCGCCGGCTCGTCATGGGGCAACGCAGGCTGGCTGGCTCCCGCACTGACGCTGCCGCTGCCTGATCCGGCGCTGCTGGCCACGGGCGTGCGCGCGACGCTCAGCCCGTCGTCCCCGGTCTATGTGCCGGTCCGGTTCGATCCGAGGCTGTGGCGCTGGTTGGCCTCCTTCGCGCGCCATTCGACCCACCAGCGATGGGCCCAGGCGATGCAGGTCTTCAATGCCGCCAATACGAGTGCTCTCGAGGCGTTCGCCGAGCTGGAGGCCATGGGCCTGACCGAGGCGACGCGTCCCGCCGAGCCGTTCCTGGCCGCGTTCTCCTCGTCGAGCGACCGCCAGACCGTGCTCGACGAGCTGGAGCAGGTGGCCCGCACCGGCGGCTACGCCGACTTCCACCTGATCGACCGCGACGAGCTGCACGCACTCGAGCCAGCCTTCGGGGTCTCGGTGACCCACGGTGTGCGCCTCGACGGTCAGCGCTTCATCAACCCGGGGCGTTTCGTGCACGCTGTCGCCGCTGCGGTGGAGAAGGCCGGCGGTTCGGTCGTGCCCGATGTCGACGTCGAGCGCGTCGAGGGCGACCACCGCGAGGCTCGCGTGATCGCCCGTGACGGTCGGGTCATCTCGGGTGACGCCGTGGTCGTCGCGAACGGCAGTTGGCTGGACCGGCTGACCCGCGACCACGGCGTCAAGCATCACGTCCAGGCGGGCCGGGGGTACAGCTTCACGGTGCATCCCGAGCACGTGCCCAACGGTCCGGTCTACTTCCCGGCCCAGCGCGTCGCGTGCACGCCGTTGGGCGATGCCGAGGACGGGCTGCGGGTCGCCGGGATGATGGAGTTCCGCTCCCCCGACGCGCCTCTGGACCCGCGCCGCGTACAGGCCATCATCGATGCTGTCTCACCCATGCTGAGCGGCGTCGACTGGTCGGCCCGGACCGACGAATGGGTCGGCGCCCGCCCTTGCACGGCCGACGGACTACCGCTCGTGGGCGCCACCAAGACCCCGCGCGTCCACGTCGCCGGCGGCCACGGCATGTGGGGCATCGCCCTCGGCCCACTCACCGGCCGCCTCCTGTCCGAGCAGATCATCCACGGCCGCACCCCCGACCTGCTCAAGGCCTTCGACCCGCTCCGCTGACCGGTCAGGCCGGACGGGCAGTGCGCAGGGTGCGGTTCGAGGTCAGGGCGAGCAGGACCGCAGCACCGGCGACCGAGACGGTGACCATGAAGGCGGGGTGGTGGCCCCCCTCATCGGCCAGGCGGCCGGCGATCGCGGCGCCGAGGGCATAGCCGATGCCAGTCGCGCCGGCGAGCAGCGTCATGGCCGCCCCGACGCGGCGTACCGGGACGAGCACACCGGCCAGGGCGAAGTTGCTGATCATGTACGGGGCGACTGCGAACCCGAGCGCGGCGATGACCGCGATCAAGGCGCCCAATGAGTCGACCAACAGCAGCGGCGACGACAGCACCAGGAGCCCGATCGCCGACACCAGCATGCGGGTCGCGTAGAGGATGCGCTCGGGGAGGCCGGCGATCGCCAGGCCGGCCATGACACTGCCGATGCCGAGGACCGCGTGGATCAGACCGGCGTCGCCTGCGCGCCCGGCCGCGGTCGCCAGCACCGTGGTACCGGTCTGGACGCTGCCGAAGATCATGCCGATCAGCAACTGGGCCAGCACGAGCACCACGAACGCCGCAGTCCACAGAGCCCCCGGCCGGATCTCTGCACCATCGACCTGGCGCTCCACGACGCGGGCCGTCGGATGCAGCGCGAACCAGGTGCCGAAGACCGCCAGGAGAGCGGCGCCGGTCAGCAGTGCACCGGCTGGACTGGCGATGATCGCCAGCACACCGATCAGCGCGGGACCCAGGACGAACGATGCCTCATCGGCCGAGCCCTCGTACGAGAACGCGGCATCGACCAGCCGCTCCTGGTCCTCGGCGCTGGAGGTGAGGGGCCGCCACCGGACGCGAGCCAACGGACCCACCTGCGGGATCGCCACGCCCGCGAGCGCGGCGGCGGCGAAGATGGTCCACCGTGAGGCGTCCTGGTCCGTGACCGCGACGACCAGGCACAGTCCGGCAGCGCCGACGAGCGCCTGCACCAGGACCACCGGACGCTGGCCGTGCCGGTCCGCGAGCGTACCGGCGATCGGGGAGCCGATCGCGTTCGCGACCGCGATGACCCCGGCGGCCGCACCGGCGATGCCGTACCGGCCCGTCGCCTCGCTGACCAGCACCAAGACGCCCAGCTGGCTCATGGCGAGCGGAATCCGCCCGAGGAAGGCTACGAGGATGTAGGCGGGCCCGACGATCCGCAACAGCGCGCGGTACGCGGCAATGGCTGACACTTGCCGAGATTCTACCGGTGCCGGCCGCCCACCACCGGTCGCCAGCGAGGAGCGCTAGCGACGAGCGGGAAGGCGCTGGTGAGACAACAGGGTCACCCAAGCCCGTCCCCTCACCGACGCCTTCCCGCCGCTCGTCCCTCACTGCTGGCGACCGGGGTCAGGGTCCTAGGCTCATCTGGTGACGTCGACGCAGTTGCAACGGGCCAGGATCGCGACGTTCACGTTCTTCACCCTCAACGGGTTCGTGCTGGGCCTGTGGGTCGTCAACATTCCCGAGATCAAGGACCGGACCGGGACGTCCACCGAAGAACTGGGCTATCTGATCCTGCTGTTCGGTGGGGCCGCGCTCGTGGGCATGCAGGTGGTCGGGCGACTGATCGACCGATTCGGCAGTGGCGCGGTGACCGTCGGCGCGTGTGTCGCGCTGTGTGCCCTGCTGGTCGGGCCCGGGCTGGCGACCACGCGGTGGCAACTGGGTCTCGCGTTGATCGTGCTCGGTCTGGCGAACGGGTGCGTCGACGTCGGACAGAACTCGCACGCCTCCGTCGTGGAGCAGGGCTACGGCCGCCCCATCATGAGCGCGTTCCATGCCTGGTTCTCGCTGGGCGGACTCGTCGCCTCGATCGTCGGTGGCGTCCTGATCGAGCACCACGTCGACCTGCGCTGGACCCTCGGTCTCTCCGGCGCGGTCGGGATCGTCGTGATCGTCCTCGTCCGCTCGCTGGTACTGCAGCACGCCGTGCCCGAGACCAGCCACGCCGAGGATGGGGACGAGCCTCGCGGTCGTGCCCCGTGGAGTTCGAAGGTCGTGCTGATCGCCGCGCTGGCGTTCGCCCTGTTCCTCAGTGAGGGCGTCGCGTACGACTGGAGCACGGTGCATCTGCACGACAGTCTGGGTGCCGACAAGGCCACCGCGGCGTGGGCGTTCGGTGCCTTCTCGACCGCCATGACGATCGTCCGGCTGCTGGCCGACCGCGTGGTCGGCCGCATCGGTCCAGCCGCGTACGTGCAGGTCGCCGCGCTGATCGGAGCCGCCGCGCTCGCCGGAGCCGCGCTCTCGCCTGAGCCCTGGGTCGCGATCGTCGCGTGGGCGGTGTTCGGCATCGGGTTGGCTGGATGCATCCCGCAGTTCTTCAGCGCTGCCGGGCGCATCGACCCGGCCAACGCCGGTCTCTACATGGCGCGGGTCACCAGCGCCGGCTACGTCGGCATGCTCGCCGGACCTGCCATCATCGGGATCCTGACGCGCTGGATGCCGCTGACCGTCGCCTTCAGCGTGCCGATCGCCGGATGCCTGCTCGCCGGCCTGCTGTCACGACAGGCGCTCGCACCGGAGGATGAGACATGTCCACACCGCTGAACCAACTGATCGCACCGGACTGGGCCGAGGCGCTGGCCCCGGTCGCCGACGACATCGCGCGCATGGGCGACTATCTCCGAGCAGAGCTGGCGGCCGGCCGGTCCTACCTCCCTGCCGGAGCGCACGTGCTGCGGGCGTTCGAGCAGCCCCTGAGCGAGGTCAAGGTACTGATCACCGGCCAGGACCCCTACCCCACACCCGGGCACGCGGTGGGCTTGTCGTTCTCCGTCGCGCTCGATGTCCGCCCGATCCCGCGCAGCCTGCAGAACATCTATGCCGAACTGGAATCCGATCTGGGCATTCCGCAGGCAGCGAGCGGCGACCTGACTCCATGGAGCCGCCAAGGGGTCCTGCTGCTCAACCGTGTACTGACCGTGCGGCCCGGCCACGCCGGCAGTCATCGCGGCCAGGGATGGGAGGCTGTCACCGAACAGGCCATCCGGGTACTCGCCGCCAGGGGCGGCCCGCTGGTCGCGATCCTGTGGGGCCGCGACGCGCGCAACCTCAAGCCGCTGCTGGGCGACGTGCCCGTCATCGAGTCAGCCCACCCCAGTCCACTGTCGGCGCGCAACGGATTCTTCGGATCTCGTCCGTTCAGCCGCGCGAACACGCTCCTCGAGCAACAGGGCGCGGCCCCCGTCGACTGGCGGCTGGACGAACTAGGCTGACACGTGTGAGCGACGAGCAGAAGCAGGTCCGCGATCGCGCGGCCGTGATCGACGACGCGTTCGGCGGCATGCAGCGTTGGGCTGTGCGCATCGTGGCGATCGCCGCTGCCGTCTTCATCCTCGGCTGGGTGGTCGGTCACCTATGGGTCGTGATCCTGCCGGTGGCCCTCGCCCTGATCGTGACGTCGGTACTCCAACCACCCGCGTCGTGGTTGCGGCGGCGCGGCTTCCCGTCCGCGCTGGCCACGGCCGTTGTCGTGCTCGGAGCGATCGCCGTGATCGTCGGCGTCATCGCGATCCTGACCCCGCAGGTCGCCGGACAGGCGCCCGCCATCGCGCAGGGCGCCTCGGACGGCTTGCAGAAGGTTCGCGACTGGCTGACCGGTGAGCCCCTGAACCTGTCCGACGGGCAGATCTCCCGCGCCATCGAAGCAGTGCAGGACAAGTTGCAGGACAGCGCTGCCGCCATCAGTTCGGGCGTGTTCTCCACGATCGGCGCGGCCACGTCGGTCGTGGTCAACCTGGTCATCGTGTTGATGTTGACGTTCTTCTTCGTCAAGGACGGCCACACGTTCCTCCCCTGGGCCGCCAAGCTCGGCGGGCGGCGTGCCGGTGAGCACATCACGGAGGTGCTCGGACGGTCGTGGGGCACGCTGGGCAGCTTCATACGCACCCAGACGCTGGTCGCGACGATCGATGCCGTCATCATCGGCATCGGCCTGGCGATCCTGGGCGTCGAGCTGGCTATCCCGCTGGCCGTCCTGACCTTCTTCGCCGCATACATCCCGATCGTCGGTGCCTTCGTCAGCGGCGCGCTGGCGGTCCTGGTCACGTTGGTCACCAACGGCACCACCGACGCCATCTGGGCGTTGGTCATCGTGGTCGCGGTCCAGCAGCTCGAGGGCAATGTGCTGTCGCCGATGCTGCAGGGCAAGAACATGAATCTGCATCCTGCGGTCGTGCTGCTGGGCGTCACGGCAGGCGGCTCGTTGTTCGGCATCATCGGCGCTCTGCTGGCGGTGCCCACGATCGCCACGGCTGCTGAGGTGCTGCGCTACATCAACGAGCAGATCGACGACGCGGTGGGCCCAGATGCGCCGCCGGAGGACTCGCATGCGGCCGAACTGATCGCCGAGGACGACTGACGTGGCCCTGGAGGCCGCGATCGGTGGCGTTGCCGCCATCGCCTTGATCCTGGCTGTGCGAGCCGTCCGCTTCGAGCCAGCACTGGTGCTCGCAATGGTCACGCTGCCGTTATTCTACGCGGCGTTCGCGCTGATCGACGGCAACGCCATGCATGCGTTGACCGAGATAGCGGTCGGCATCCCGTTCCTGGTCGGAGGCGTCCTGCTGTTCCGTGCGGGCGACCGACGCCTACTGACGGTGGCCGGCGCATTCTGGATCGCCCACGGTGTCTTCGACGTGGTGCGGGACGGATGGCTCAGCAACGATGGCGTGCCGGGCTGGTATCCGGCCTTCTGTCTGGGTGTCGACGTCGCGATCGGCGCCTATCTGATCGTGCAGTCGCGACAGCCGGTGGCTGCTGCCTCATGACGTTCGACCTGACGTTCGGCACCAGGCGCGTGGTCCGTGACCGCGCGCTGGTCATGGCGATCGTGAACCGCACACCGGACTCCTTCTACGACAAGGGCCGGACGTTCGATCCCGCGGTCGCGCTCGAGGCCGTCCGTCGCGCAGTGGGCGAGGGCGCCGACATCATCGATATCGGCGGCGTGAAGGCCGGGCCGGGCGACAATGTCGACGTCGAGGAGGAGCTGGACCGGACTATCCCGTTCGTCGAGGTCGTACGTGGCGAGTTCGACGACGTGGTCATCAGCATCGACACGTGGCGCGCCGACGTGGGCCGTCGTGCGGTGGCGACTGGTGCGGACCTGATCAACGACACCTGGGCCGGCCATGACCCCGAACTGCTCGATGTCGTGGCCGAAACCGGCTGCGGATTCGTCTGCTCCCACACCGGTGGCGTGCAGCCACGCACCAAACCGCATCGCGTCGAGTACGACGACATCGTCGCGTCCGTCATCGCCGACACCACCACGGCCGCGGAGTCGCTGGTCGCGCGCGGTGTCCCCCGCGGGGGACTGCTGATCGACCCGACCCACGACTTCGGCAAGAACACCCGGCACGGCCTGGAGATCCTGCGTCGCATCGACGAACTGGTCGCCACCGGGTGGCCCGTGCTGATGGCCATCTCCCGCAAGTCGTTCCTGGGCGAGATGCTGGGTGGCGTCCCCGCCGACGGGCGTCAGGCCGCGACGCTGGCCGCGACTGCTGTGGCGGCGCGGGCCGGCGCCGCGGCGTTCCGGACCCACGATGTCGTCGAGACCCGTCAGGCACTGGAAGTCGTCGCCGGCATCCGCGGCGACCGAGAACCGCTAAGGACCGTCCGTGGACTCGTCTGAACAAGTGAATGGGTGGTTCGCCAGTCACACGTACGCCCATCCGCACGCGTCGGTCGACGATGTCGTCGCGCTGAAACGGGGGCGTCGGCTCAGCGCGATCCTACCGTCCCGGAACGAGGAGTCCACGCTGCCCGCGATCCTCGCGGCTCTGGGCGGCCTGGATGATCTGTTCGACGAGGTGTTGGTCATCGACTCCCGCTCGACCGACCACACCGCTGACCTGGCGGCAGAGGGCGGTGCCACCGTGCTGCAGGTCCACGATGACGACGATTCGGGCAAGGGCGGTGCGCTGCGGCTCGGCGTGGCCCGCATGACGGGTGACGTCGGCGTGTTCCTCGACGCCGACGTGGTCGACTTCGACACCGGCTTCCCGCTCGCGCTGCTGCACACACTGCTGTCCGACGACGACCTGCTCCTGGTCAAGGGCTTCTATGACCGGCCGTGGGGCGGCTCGGCCGAGGAGTCCGAGAGTCGCGTGACCGGTGGCGGACGCGTCACCGAGTTGGTCGCCCGCCCCTTGATCGCGCGTCGTGCGCCCTTGCTGGCGGGCTTCGCGCAGCCACTGGCTGGCGAGGTCGCATTCGTCCGCGAGGCGCTCGTCGACCTGCCGTTCGTATCCGGCTACGGCGTCGACATCGCGCTGCTGCTCGGCATCCTGGAACGCCACGGACTGGACGCGATGGCACAGGTCGACCTGGGCGTCCGCCTGCACGGACACCAGGAGCTGGACGCCCTAGGTGGCATGGCTCTGCAGGTCGCCGCTGCCTTCGATATCTGGCTCGACGAAGCCATTTCGGTCCAGCGGCTGCGCACCACGGTCCGCCGCGACGCCAGCGGCCTGCAACTGGACGAACAGCCCGTGTGCACCTGGCTACTCGGCACCCCTTCTTCGGTGTAGACTGATTCATCTACACGCGGTACGCTGGGACTATGAGTGACACCACGACGATCCGGGTCACCCGCGCCACCCGCAACATGCTCAACGAGCTGGCGGCCCGGCGCGGCGAGACACTGACCGACACCGTCTCCCGTGCCACGCGACTGCTCGAACAAGAAGTGATCGGTCGCGACCTCGCTACCCCACTACGCGACGACGAACTCGCCTGGCTCGATGCTGACGCCGGGTGATGTCGTCGAACTCGACCTAGGCACACCTGCCGGCGCTGAAGCCGGCCTACGCCGTCCCGCTGTCATCGTCACCGCCGACCGGATCCTTCGGGGCGAACCCAACGTCGTCCAAGTGGTCCCACTGACCCGAACGATCCGTGACAGCGGATCCGAAGTCGTCATCGAACCCGACGAGCACAACGGCCTCAATGCCCCTTCCGCCGCGCAGTGCCAACACATCCGTTCCGTCGCCACAGCGCGGGTGAGCGCGCGGATCGGTCACGTCGGGCCGGTCGCACTTCGACAGATCCGGGGCACCGTGGTGATCATCATCGACGCCTGAACATCCCGCCACCGAGAACTTGATAGGAGTACTGAATGGATGCCGATCTCGCTCTGCTGATCCTGCGCGTCATGCTCGGCGTGATCTTCGTGCTGCACGGCTGGAACCACGGCTTCGGCGCAGGAGGCCTCGACGGCACGACCCGCTGGTTCGCCGGCCTCGGGCTGCGACCCGCCCGCATCCACGCGATCGTCTCGACCTATCTGGAGCTGGCCGTCGGTGCCGCGCTGCTGGCGGGCCTGTTCACCCCGTTCGCCGCGGCCGGCGCGATCGGCATCATGGCGACCGCCTTCGCGACCGTGCACCGACCCAACGGCTTCTTCATCTTCAAGGACGGCTACGAATACGTGCTGCTGGTCGCGGCCGCACTCACCACCTTGGCGATCCTGGGCCCCGGAGCATGGTCGCTCGACGACGCCCTCGGCATCCGCGACGACCTGATCGGCTGGGAGTGGGGCATCGGGGCTCTGGTCGTCGGTGTCCTGTCCACGGCGGGCATGCTCGCGACCTGCTGGCGCCCGCCGGCCAACACGAAGTAGCGCTCAGCGGTGGCCGCTGAACTGGGCCATCCGGGTCTCGAGCCGGTCCAGGTAGGCGTCGCGCGTCGGTTTGTCGATCGGCGAGTCACCCTCGAGGCGGCTGCACGCCGGTAGCACGTCGATGGCCAGACGGGCACCGCCGGCGAGGGCCCGCAACTCGTCGAGTCGGTCACCGAACGGTGTGCCACTGCCCGGCGAGTAGGACCGCACGACCTGGTCGATCGAATCCGGATACAGGTCCACCTTCGTGACCACGATGATCAGCCAGATCGGGTGATCGCGACGCACCGCCATCGACGCGATGCGGTGGGCCGTGACGGTCCAGTCATCGAGTTCACGCTGCAGCTGCTCCTCACGCGTGACCTCGGCGATGCCCGACGTGCCGGCTGCGCGCCGTCCCGTGGCGTACCCGTTGGCCACGACGTGCAGGACACCGTCGACGGGATGGTCGTGGAACACGTCGTCCAACGCGCCCAGCCGGGTGGCCGCGTTCTCGCCCGGGACGACCCGGAACCGGAAGCCCGTCAGCCGGTGTCCGCGCTGCATGCGCTTCTCCATGACGGCCGAGCCCGCGTCGTTGGTCGCCGGTGAGCCGTGACCGCTCAGGTGCTCGACCAGCTCGGTCTTGCCGACGCCGGTCATGCCGGTCACCGCGACGGTCGGGAACCGGCGCCGGGCGGCGTGGACGACCTTGTCCCTGCCGCGGCCGATCGCTTGCGGAATCGCGCGCAGTCCTCCGGTCTGTCGTGCTGCCACGTGTCCGGCCTCCGTCAGTCGGTTGTCTTCGTGTCGTCGGTGATGCGTTTGCGCAGCGGTCCCAGCAGTCGGGGGCTGCCGATCGTGACGGCGGCCACCAGCCGGTCGCCGTCGCGGTATTCGTAGACCACCTTGTCACCCGCCTCGTGAGCCACCCAGCCCTCGGCCGTCGCAAGAGCCGGCCAGCCGGCCACCTGGACCTTGACGTCGTACTGATCGCTCCAGAAGTACGGCACTGCATTGGCCAGGAACGGCGGCAGGTCGGCGCCCACGATCAGGTGGGCCACGCGCGCAGCCTGCTCGTTAGCGGTCGACCAGTGCTCGCGGCGCACGTGGGTGCCCAGACGCTCGTCGTACCAGGCGGCGACATCGCCGACCGCGTAGACGCCGGGCGCGCCGTCCACCCGGCCCTCGGCATCGGTGCGGATGCCGGGCTGGGCGTCCGGCAGGTCGGCGATGGGACCGGCATCGAGGAAGGTGCCGAATCCGATCAGCGCGATGTCAGCGGTCAACTCGCTCCCGTCGGCCAGACGCGCGACGGCCCTGCCGTCACGCTCGACGACGGACTCCACGGGTGTCCCGGTCAGAATCGTGACGCCGCGTTCGCGGTGCAGGTCGGCGATCGCATCTCCGACCTCGGCGGGCAGCGCGCCGGCCAGCAATGACTCGCGCGCCTCGACCAGCGTGACGTCGAGTCCTGCCGACACCGCCGTCGCCGCGACTTCGGCGCCGATGAACCCGCCGCCCAGGACCAGCAGTGACGATGCCGAGCCGATCGCCCGGCGCAGGCGGAGGCTGTCCTCCTGCGTCCGCAGGACGTGCAGCGCGCCGCCGACCGTCAGCCACTCGGGGATGCGCGGTCCGACGCCGGTCGCCACCACGATCGCGTCGCCCTCTACGACCTCTCCGTCGTCCAGTGTCACGGCGCCCGCGGCGATGTGCGTCGCGCGACGCCCCAGCTTGAGGTCGACTCCGGCCCCCTGCATCGTCTCCAGACGGGCCAGCAGGACGTCTTCGGGCTCCTTCGCACCGGCCAGCACCTGCTTGGACAGCGGCGGACGGTCATACGGGGCGTGCTTCTCGGCGCCGATCAGCGTGATCGACCCCTCGTAGCCGAGCCGGGTGAGCTCCTGCACGACCTTGGAGCCGGCCAGACCTGCACCGACGACAACGACATGCTCTGGGAGTGCTGTGGTCACGCTCTGACCCTATCTACCGGTATTCGGAGCTGCTCTCTGCCACGATGAACAGGTGAACCGGAGCACTCCCCTGCCGTCCGCCCTGCTCGGCATGGCCAAGATCGCCGCCCACGTCGCCGGACAGGTGACCCCGTCGTTCGGGCCGTTGCGCTGGCGCCCCACCCCCGGCTTCTACGAGCGCGCCGCCGACCCCGGACGCGGCGTTCCGGGCGAGGTCGTCTCGAGTGAACGCATCACGGCCTATCTCCTGCCCGGCCTGAAGCTGAAGGTGCGCGCCTGGCGGATCCTGTACCGCTCGAGCCGACTCGACGGGTCGCCGACCCTCGTTTCAGGAACCCTGTTCCTGCCCAAGCGCCCGCGCGGGATCATCGCCTACGCACCCGGAACGCACGGCTTGGCGAACTACTCGGCACCATCGCGCCTGATCACCCGTGGCCTGGAGTGGGAGTCCGCCATCGTGACCCGCGCCTTGTCAGCCGGACACGCGGTCGTGATGACGGACTACGAGGGCCTCGGCACGCCCGGCGATCATCCGTACGTCATCGGCCGCACCCTCGGTCGCAATGTGCTCGATGCGTTGCGCGCCGCCCGCTCCTTCACCGAGGCCGGCCTCGACGACAGCCTGCCGCTCGGTGTGCTCGGATACTCCGAGGGCGGTCACGCCTCCGCGTGGGCCGGCGAGCTGCATGCCACGTACGCGCCCGAACTGGACATCTCCGGCATCGCCTCCGGATCGGTGCCCTCCGACCTGGAAGGCGCGGGTGAGCACGTCGAGGGATCGTTGTTCTCGTTCTTCGCCGGTTACGGAGCCCTCGGGCTGAATGCGGCTTACCCCGAACTCGATCTGGAGTCGTACCTGACGCCCCAGGGCGAGAAGCACATGGACCACCTGCGCCGATCGTCCATCGTGACCGCCGCGATCCTCGGCCCGCACTTCGCCGGTGTCGACGATCTGATGACCGAGAACGTCCTGAAGCGTGACGACTGGCTGGCCCGCATGCGCGAGAACAGTCTCGGCTCGACCCCGCCCGATGTGCCGATGTACCTCTACACGTCGAGCCGCGATCCCCTCGTCCCACCCGCTCAGACCCGCGGCCTGGCAGTCACGTGGCGGGCTCGCGGGGCCGATGTGACGCTGACCGAGGTCCCAGCCGTCGACCACATCACCGGCCTGGCGCTCGGCGCCGAAGGAGCCGTCTCATGGCTCGATGATCAACTCCAGTCGGCACGACCGACTGGAGCGGTACGCGCGAGCGCTTGACCGCTCAGTGCTTTCAGCCGCCGTCGCGGATCATGGCCTCGCTGAGCCTCAAGGGTCCGAGGACGGGCTTCCCACGCCGTCGCCGTAGCCGGAAGTCCCAGATGTAGAGCCGGTAGATGATCGTGGTCGACCACGGGTTGATGAACCGGTCGACCTGCCGCAGCAGCCACAGGATCCGCGTGAACCATGCCTGGTCCCTCGCGGTCCACGACCAGCCCATCAGATCGCGGAAGTGTTGCGGCAGATTGGCCCGCGTGAACCAGTGATACGGGCGGCCCAGAACCGCGCTGATGAATCGGCCGACGATCCCCCACGACTCGGCCAGGAAGCTCAGGTCGGCCAACGACTCGAAGTCGCGCCGCACCTCCGCCGAGATGGACAGCTTCGGCAGGGTCGCGTCCCAGATCGCTCGGTACTGCCGCCACGACGTCGGCCATTCCTCCGGACGCACCTGGACGCCGGTCGCCAATGGCTCGCCCGCGCGGACCAGGACGTCCAGCTCGGGCTCGGTGAGCCGCCCGAACTCGAACGTGTACTGATCCAGGTAGTAACGGAACAGACACATCGCGACCCATAGCTGCAGTTCACGGGCATTTCCGCTGTAGCGGACCGGACTCTGCGGGGTCGACACGACGGCCCGGTGCACCTCGGCGACCGCCTCGCGCATCTCGGCTCGGTCGTCGTCGGTGCCCATGACCGCGAGCGCCAGATACTGCAGAGTCGTGCGCCCCCGCTTGATCGGCCGCCGCCGCGGGCTGCCGGACACGACCCGGCTCTCGCTGACACCCTCACCGACGGCAGGCAACGACAGCTGCATCACGATATTGGCCACTGCGCTGGACTGACCCAGCAACGTGAACGTGTCGCGCAGCTCCCGCGGTGGCCTCCTGAATCCGAGCACGTGCAGAATCTATCTGATCACGACAGTAGTCAGATTCAGGACTCGTTGAGCTCGACCGCGGCGCGGATCAAATCCATGAACGCCTTCTCATCGACCACGTCGTTCTCACCGATGTCGACCGCGCGCCTGGTGCCCGCATCGAGGCTCGCATTGAAGACACCGGCGGGATCATCGAGCGCGGCACCCTTGGCGAAGGTCACCTTGATCTTGTCCTTGTACGTCTCGAGCGTGCAGATCAGCCCGTCGAGCGAGAACGTCGGAACCCCGTCCGGATTGGAAGCCTTGCGCCACTTGGCCTCTTCGACCACGCCGGGAGCGGCCGTCAGGATCAGTTCTCGGACACGCTGCGCCGCCCCGGTTCGCCAGTCACTCATGACGTGAACCCTATCGCGTGTGAACGACGTCCCACAGGCCTGCCTCACCTCCGTAAGGCGAGGCTGGTCTTGCTTGAAATCCTTGTTATTTCAGGCAATTATTGAGTCACAAGCACAGACTTTCACCCATCACAGAGGGAGCACCACCATGGCGACGAGCGCCGAGACCACCATCCCGTCCGATCTGGCCACGACACCTGACATCGCTGCCGGCGTCGCCCAGTTCCTGAGCCCGGTCGTCCGCGACCTGGAGGCCCTGGTCGTCAACGGCAAGCAGGCCCACTGGCATGTGCGTGGTGGCAGCTTCGTCGGCGTCCACGAGCTGCTCGACGACGTCGTGGACCACGCCCAGGAGTTCGCCGACACCGCCGCCGAGCGCATCGTCGCACTCGGTCTTCCGGTTGACGCCCGACTCGAGACGGTCGCCGCCCAGTCGTCACTGCCCACACTCAGCGACGGCTTCCAGACCTGGCAGCAGACCGCGGCCGCCGTGGTCGGCCTGATCGATGCCGCCCTGGTCACGGTGCGCGCCTCGGTCGACGGCCTCGACGACATCGATCTAAGCAGCCAGGACGTCGCGATCGAGATCGAACGCGGACTGACCAAGGATCGCTGGCTGCTCCAGGCGCACATCGCATCCTGAGACGACCCCTCACACCGTGAGGATAGGTAAGGCTATACTCACCGTGTGAGGTCACGTCGTCGCAGTAGTCCGGTCGAGCACGCACTGCTCGCGGGCGGTCCGGAGGATCTGCCCGCCATCAGCTTGGTGCTGTCGGTCCTGCCGACCGATGCCTACGGTCAGGTCTTCATCGAGGCCTGCCCCGACGCCGTCCTGCCACGCATGCACAAGCCGGCGCGCGTCACGGTGCATCGCGTCGATCATGGAGCGCTCCCCCAGACCATCAATGCCTGGCTGGCCGAATGGATGCCGCACGATCCTGCCGCCGACCAGGGCGACCGCGCGGTCAGCATCTGGGTCGGCGCCCATTCCAGCGCTCTGGTCAACGATCAGTGCAGCGGCCTCGGCGATCTCGTCGACCGCCTCTGACTCAGTCGACCAGCGCGGACGGAACGATCTCGACCGCAAAAGGTTGCGAAGCCGTCCAGGACTCATCGCCTCGCACATCGGCGACCTCTACGTAGTCCCCGTCGCGCAACTCCCACGCAATCAGACGGAATTCGACGGGGTCGACCACCCAGTACGACGGGATGCCCGCCCCTCGGTAGTGCTCGAACTTGACGTTGAGATCCGTCAGCGCCGAACTGGGTGACAGAACCTCGATCGCGAGCAGTGGTGGAACTGGGAGTCGCTTGTCGTCGAAGTCGGTCTTCGACGCCACCAAGACATCGGGCTCGACCCAGGTACGTGGGCCCATCACCACATCCAGCGGCGCCACCATCACCCACAGGTGACTCGGGACAACGGACTGAAGCGCCGTCGCCAGATTGATCACCACTCGCTGATGACGCGGAGTTGGTGCGGGACTCACGACCAGGACCCCGTCGAGCAACTCATAACGATTTCCGTCATCGGGCATGGCCTCGATGTCGTCCACCGTCAAGCCGCGACCGTGCGGCAACGTCGTCATGACACTCATGGTGCCTCATCTCCCCCGGGATTGACATGCGACCAGAGCCCGTCTGAGGAACGCATGGAGCAACCTCGTTGTCCACAGGTCCGGCCGGCCGAGGGGGTCGGTGACGGGACATCGGCGCGTGCTGAATCGAGGTCACGCCTCACGGCGGCCTGCGGAGTCATCGGAAAGCATCCTTCGCTCCGCTCCGGGAGGGAAGGGGCTCGTTCCTCACCCCTAGGAACCAGCCTCCTCCCTCCTCGGGAACGCCTCGCCGAACATCGAGCCCGGTCAGGCTCCGGCCAAATTCATATGGCGTCCCGCGTCGGTGAGGACGTCGTGGAGGCCGGCGACGATCTCGTCGAGCACGCCGGCGTCGCTGATCAGCGGCGGGGCGATCTGCAGGACGGCGTCGCCGCGGTCGTCGCAACGGGCGATCAGACCCGCCTCACGCAGCCGCGTGGGCAGGAACGATCGGAGCAGGTCGTCGCGTTCGGCCGATCGAATCGGGTTGCTTCGGCGTCCTTGACCAACTCGACGGCCCAGAAGAACCCGGCGCCACGCACGTCGCCGACGATCGGCAGGTCGAGCAGGGTGCCCAATCTCCGGTGAAGTGCATCGGTCTGGTCGTTGACGTTCTGCAGCACCCGATCACGTTCGATGATCTCGATGCTCTTGAGCGCCACCACCGCGCTGACCGGGTGACCACCGAACGTGATGCCGTGACGGAACGCCTTCGACGCCGCGATGAGTGGCTCGACCACGTGCTCACGCGCCAGCATCGCGCCCATCGGCGCATACGCTGAGGTCAGACCCTTGGCGACACTGATCAGATCGGGCGCCACGCCTTCGCGGGAGACCGCGAACCACTCGCCGATACGGCCGAATCCGGTGATGACCTCGTCGGCCATCAGCAGTGCCCCGCAGTCGTCGGCCAGTCGGCGCAGGCCCGCCCAGTAGCCCGGGGGCGGGACCAGGCAGCCGCCGGCGTTCTGGACCGGTTCGGCGATGATGAGCGCGACCTGGTCGGGTCCGATGTCGTGGATCGTCCGTTCGACCTCGGCCAACAGGCGGGCACAGAACGCGTCGGGATCATCGGCATCGGGGTCGCGGAACGCGTTGGTGTTCGAGACATGGGTGACGTCGATCGCCGGTGTGCCGAAGCCGGACTTGTAGCCCGGAACCCCGGTGAACGCGAGGGCACCGAGTGTCACGCCGTGATACGCGGTGCGGCGCGCGATGGCCTTGGTGCGCTGCTGCTGACCGAGCGCGTCGAAGTGCTCTCGCGCCAGCTTCCACGCCGCTTCGACCGACTCCGAGCCGCCACTGGTGAAGAACACCCGGTAGTCGTCGGCCGGCGCTCGTGCGGCGATCTGTTCGGCCAGCTCGATCGCCGGCGGATGGGCCGTGCCCCAGTTGGTGTTGAACGCCAATTGCTTCAGTTGCGCCGAAGCGGCCTCGGCCATCTCATCGCCGTAGGAATAGCCCAACTGTGAGCAGAACAGACTAGACAGCGCGTCGATGTACCGGCAGCCGTCTGTGTCGAAGACGTAGGGGCCCTCGCCTCGTTCGAGCACCAACAGGTCGTCCACCTGTTGCTGGGAGAAGTGCAGCATCAGCGAGTCCGTCATGGGCTTCCTCTCGACACCCCAGCCTGTCACGAACGTTCGGCGACCCGTCTGACCGCGGACGCAACCTGTTCGTGGACGTCGGGGTGGAAGACGCTGGGGATCACATAGTTAGGGCCGAGTTCATCGGGCAGCACGGTGGCCGCGATGGCGTCGGCGGCGGCGACCAGGACGTCCATGTCGATGCCTCGGCTCTGGGCGTCCAGCAGACCACGGAAGATGCCAGGGAAGGCCAGTACGTTGTTGATCTGGTTCGGGTAGTCCGACCGTCCGGTGGCCACGACCTTGGCGTGCCGACGAGCCAGGCCGGGGTCGATCTCGGGTTCGGGATTGGCCAGCGCGAACACGATCGCATCATCGGCCATGCCCGCGACGTCGTCGGCGCCGATCAGGTCCGGCGCGGAGACACCGATGAACACATCGGCACCCGGGAGCGCGTCGGGCAGTGAACCGGTCAGGCAGGCTCGGTTGGTCTGCTCGGCGGTCCAGGTCAGCGACGGGTGCAGATTCGGCCGCCCCGCATGGACGATGCCCTCGACATCGCACACGATCACGTCATCGGCACCGGCATGCAACAGGGTCTTGAGCACCGCAGTCCCCGCGGCACCGGCTCCCACCAGCACGATGCGCGCCGAGTCGAGCTGTTTGCCGACGACCTTCAGCGCATTCTGCAGCGCGGCCAGCACGACGACAGCGGTGCCGTGCTGGTCGTCGTGGAACACCGGGATGTCGAGTCGTTCACGCAACCTGGCCTCGATCTCGAAGCACCGCGGCGCCGAGATGTCCTCCAGATTGATGCCCGCGAACCCGGGACTGATCGCGGCGACCGTCTCGATGATCTGCTCGGTGTCCTGGGTGTCCAGACAGATCGGCCAGGCATCGATGTCGGCGAACGACTTGAACAGTGCGGCCTTGCCCTCCATGACCGGCAACGCGGCATGCGGACCGATATTGCCCAAACCCAGCACCGCTGACCCGTCGGTGACGACCGCGACGCTGTTGCGCTTGATCGTCAACCGCCGGGCGTCCTCCTTGTCCTTGGCGATCGCCTGCGAGATGCGCGCGACACCCGGCGTGTAGATCATCGACAGATCATCACGATTGCGCAGCGGATGCTTCGTGACCGTCTCGATCACCCCACCCAGGTGCATCAGGAACGTCCGGTCCGACACCTTCTTGACCACCACGTCGCTGATGGCCTCCAACGCCGCCACGATCGCATCGGCATGATCGGTGTCCGACGACGCCGCCGTCAGATCGATCCGCAGATGCTCCACACCCGACGGCGCCACATCGAGCGCCGTGACCAGACCGCCGGCGGCCTCGACCACCGACGTCAGCTCACCGACCGCCGAACCACCCGCCGGAACCTCGAGCCGGACCGTGATCGAATACGAGATGCTCGGCGACCTCATCGGATCGCACCAGAGTCAGAAACGTGCACGTACTTCATCCAACTCGGTCAGACGGCGTCTTCGCCACTTACCGACGGGTATTGCCTGACCGGTATTGCCTGACAGTCTTGTTCAGTCGGTCGCGTCGAAGGCTGCCTTCGCCAGTTCGATGCCCTTGGCCTGGTTGTCCTGGCCGCTGTTGATGCCGAAGACGAAGACCGTATGAGCGTCGTCGCTGATGAGGCACAGGCCGGTCACGATGTCGTCAGGGTCGACCGTCTTGCCTGCGGGGACCGTTGTGACCGAGTACTGGATGCACTCGACGCCGTCGGACTCGATGTATGCCGGTACGGAAGGGCCGGCCTCGACGCCCAACACCTCAGGATCGGCGATCGGGCCGCCGGTCAATCCCGGCGAGGGCGCCCGCACCGCGATCACGGTCGGCAGGAACTTCAGGTCGTCGTCGGCGTAGGCCCGCATCCCGAAGCCCGCGCCGTCGTAGGCGCGGTCGTACCAAGCCTTGGTCAGGTCCACGGACTTGTTGAAATTGTCCCGGTCCGTGGTGCCGCGGTCGTCGCCGGACTTGTCCGCGACGACATCGGAACGATCGCGCAGCCCCGCCAGCTCGTCCGGCAGTTCGATGGCAGACGAATCGACCTTGCCACTGCCCCGTAGACCACCGGCTCCGGTGTCGCCGTCATCGGAACAGCCGCTCACCAACAGGACCGCGAGAACGGCGAACACCCCGAGTTTCATGGGATCAACCTATCGTCAGCCCGTCGACGACAATCCGGGTGCACTGGACGGTCAGCGGGCCAGATCGCGAGCGATGACCAGGCGCTGGATCTGGTTGGTGCCTTCGAAGATCTGCATGACCTTGGTCTCGCGCATGAATCGCTCCACGGGGAAGTCCTTGGTGTAACCCGCGCCGCCGAGCACCTGCACGGCGTCGGTCGTGACCTTCATGGCGTTGTCGGTGGCGACCAGCTTGGCGATCGAGGCCTGCCGTCCGTAGGGACGTCCGGCGTCCTTGAGTCGGGCCGCGGCGAGATAGGACGCGCGCGCCGATTCCACCGCAGCGGCCATGTCGGCGAGCAGGAAGCCCAGGCCCTGGTGCTCGATGATCGGCTTGCCGAACGCCTCGCGTTCCTTGGCGTACGCGACGGAAGCGTCCAGTGCGGCCTGTGCGACGCCCGTCGCGACGGCAGCGATGCCCAGGCGCCCGGCGTCCAGACCGGCAAGGGCGATCGGCAGCCCCTGCCCCTCGTCGCCGAGGCGACGCTCGACCGGGATTCGCACGTCGTCGAACAGCATGGTCGCTGTCGTGGACCCCATCAGGCCCATCTTCTTCTCGGGTGCCGCGGCCGTGAGTCCGCCGGCGTCGGCGGGGACCAGGAAGCAAGAGATCCCGCGTCCACCGTCGTCGGACGTGCGGGCCATGACCTTGTAGAAGTCGGCCTCACCACCGTGGGTGGTCCAGGCCTTCGCACCGTTGATGACGTACTCGTCACCCTCGCGCACGGCCCGGGTGCGCATGGCAGCGGGATCGGAGCCGGCATGCGCCTCGGACAGACAGTACGCGCCGAGCAGGTCCCCGGACAGCATGCCGGGAAGCCACTGCTGCTTCTGCTCGTCGGTGCCCACGGTCGCCAGTCCGAAGCAACTGAGTACGTGCACGCTGGTGCCCACGCCGACGGCAGCCCATCCGCCGGCGATCTCCTCGACGACCTGGAGATACACCTCATAGGGCTGGTCGCCTCCGCCGAACTCCTCGGGGTACGGCAGCGAGAGCAGACCTGCCTGCCCCAGATTGCGGAACAGGTCGCGCGGGAACCGGCCGGACGCGTCATCCTCCGGCGCAAGGGGCGCAACCTTCTCGGTCACGATCTCGCGCGTCAACTCGATGAGGTCGCTGGATTCCTCGGTCGGCATCAGGCGGTCAGCAGGCACGAGCCCTCCCAAGATCCCCGCGACGCCTGACCTCAGGCGCGCACTTCTCAACCATCGGAGCCCCCGACAGGAGTCGAACCCGCGACATCTTCGTTACAAAGGAAGCGCTCTACCAACTGAGCTACAGGGGCGTGCGGTGTCACCCGCGTCCCCATAGTAGTGGCTCAGGCGCCGTTGCGGTGAAGCCGAGGTCGCTAGCGGCGAGACCCCCTTACATCGAATGTCTCGGGGCGGTCGCGAATACCTCAGGGTCGCTGGCGGTAGCCAAAACCAGGAGCTGCAGAGTTCCTGATGATCCCAACCAGCCATCGGGTCTGCTCGATGACTCGAGCGCGACCGATTCGGCCGCTGCCAACGTCGGGCTGCCGTGGGTACGGCATCTGGACCACTGCACGAGGGATCCGCCACCACGTACGCGGCGAGCTGGACCAGGCGGCCATCGAGCTCACCCAGGCGGAAGCGATCGAACATCAGCACGCGCTGATCGAGTACATCCCCGGCCAGGAGTACCGGCTCAAAGAACACCTGAGGTCTTGAACCGGCTCGGCCGAAGGCTCGAGGCAGACCAGCCGCTCGACCAGGTGCGGTCACGGACCGAGTGGCCCGGTGTCAGGGCACCTTGGAATCCTGCAGGAAGCCCAACGACTGACTCGCGAAGTTGCCTAGGTCCACCTGCCAGGTGCCACCGGTCAGGCAGGCAAGGAGCAGACGAACCATGGGCAGCACACTGCTGCATCAAGCGCCGCCCAGCATCTGTCACGGCTACCTGAGTGGTGTTCGCGGCGTGATGCCTCGCTGTTGGCCTTTCAGCCTGCGCTGGGTGTGTCCTTGTTCAGTTCAGGCAACTTCTCCCCCGAGCCCTTGAACAGCTTCGCGGTGCACACCGTCAGGGCGATAGCAGTGACGAACAAGACCCAGCCCGACCAACCGGGTCCCACGTTCACTCCGAAACCACCGCCTCCAGCGGTCAGTGCACGAAGAATGATCAGCACAGTGCCAAGAGCGCTGGCCGCAACCGCCACCAGGTTCCACGGCACCCCCTCGGGCAGGGCCGACGAAGCAAAGATGCGGGTCGCGACCACGGCCGTGGCGGCCACGATCAGCAACATGCCGAACGTCGCATAACTGGTCCAGGCGCTGGTGCCAGCAGAGACGCCTTTGACGACCCCGCCGCCGCTGTAGGAGACGCGCACGTAGCTGCTGAAGAACGAGAGCAGGATCGACAACCCGCCTGCGATCAGTGCTCCTTGGTCGAACCTGTTGAGTGACTTGAAGTTGGCAGTCATGAGTTTCATCTCCATCTGTGTTGACGAGGTGGTGGGGAAGCGTTCGCCGATCAGGATTCCTCTTCAATGGCGTATTGGACGTACGTCTGCCCGCCTTGATCCATGCTGGCGACGATCACCCGGTAGGCTCCGTTGGTCAGTTCCGAACTCGTCACGCCAGCTGACACAACACCTTCCTCGCTGAATCCGGCCGTCTTGAGCAGACCGACTGCTTGGGCGTGGACCTCATCGGCAGCGCCGTCGGCCATGATCGAGGCGCTCCATCCGACGCCGCCGGTTTGGTCGACCGCGATCGCCGCGACAATCTGCCCCTCGACCAACGGAACGTCGTTTGCGGGGAAGCTGTCGGGCAGTTTGCCGGTCCTGCCGGTCACGGCGCCGTCTTCAGAGTCGATCTCGATGTCGGCTCCGTCCTTAGACACCCTCACATCGCCTTGGTCGGTCGGCACGGTGACGTCTCCTGAGCCGCAGGCGCCGGCAGCGAGCAGAACGGCAGCGGTGAACAGTGCGGCTGGGAGCTTCATAGGATTTCCTTTCGACGTTGGATCTGCATCGTGACCTGAGTCGACGTCGCGCGAACTGAGTAGGAAATGCTCAGACACGCTGGCGCTCTCGGCCCTACCATCTGAGCCATGTCTGGATCGGTGCGTCGTCGCGAGGTCGCCGCCGTGGTCAAGGCATTGCACGGCAACAGAAGCGTGGTCGTCGTGGGGCCGGCCGGATCGGGACGGACGACGCTGTGCGACTCAGTTGAGGAGGCGCTGGCCGAGACGGGGCGGCGCTGCCACCGTGTTCGCGGGACGGAGGCGGTGCCCGGAGTTCCGTATGCACCGTTCGCTCCGGTTCTTGACGAATTGCAGATTCCGGCTGTCGATGGATTGACCGTCTTGACCAAGGTTCCGTCCACGCTGACCGCGTCTCGTGATGCGCTCGTCGTTGACGATGCTGATCTGCTCGATCAGGCGTCGATGGTGTTGGCGGGCCAGATCGCCCGCGCTGGCGGGGCGGTTGCCGTGGTGACGTCCGGGATTGATGTCCTGGCGCGATCGATGCGCGATGCGATCGACGCCGGGGTGTGGGACGTGCTGTCCTTGGAACCGTTGGACGTTGATGATGTTCTGGCCGTGGCCGCCGATCTGGCCGGCGAAGAGCTCGATGCGCAATCCGCGGCTCGGGTGGTCGCCGGTTCTCAGGGAAATCTGCGACGCGCCGTCGCTCTGGTGCGTTCGATGCTCGGTGGAGCAACGTCGTCTGCCGCGGGTGTGCGTCTCGGCGCATTGGTCGCTGACGAAACATTGAGGAGCCTGATCCGTCCCGATCTGACAGCGGTTCAGCGGTCGGTGGTCGAGTTGGTTGCCATCTGCGAGGAACTGCCGGTTTCGGTGCTGACGAACGAGGAGCGCGATCAGCTACATGGTGCTGTCGTCATTGCCGACGGCCTCGTTCGACTGGCGGACCCGCTATTGGGAGCGGTAGTTCTCGCCGATGCGAGTGCGGAGCAGAAGGAGACGTGGGCGCGAGAAGTCGCTCGCCGCCTCACCGACCTGCCAGACTGGTTCGCGCCACGCGTGCTGATGCGCCATCGTTCCGGTGACCCGGCACCTGTCGAGCAGCGGCGCCAGGCGGCTGAAGCGCTGGGCCGGCAGAACCGTCCCGACGACGTGCTCGATCTTCTCGACGCATCGTCCGATGACCCTGAAGATCTGCTGCACAGGGGGGCCGCCTGGTCACAGATCGGAGCGCTAGATCAGGCTCAGGATGCGCTCGGACGTGCCGCCGCGTCGTCGGATACCGCAGTGGTCGCTCAATCGGCCCGGGAGCTGGGTCTCCTACACGCGGTTCGACGGGCCGACCCGGCCACCGCCGTGACCGTGGTCGAAGAACTCCTGGACCGGATGACGGCTGCGGAACGCCGAGAACTCGAGACCGAACTGGTCAAGTGGCGACTCATGGCCGGACTGCCGTCGCTGACCGGCACTCCGGCCGGCGACGGTTCATCGGTGACCGATTCGCTCATAGGCGCCATGATCGGCAGCCTCGATGGACCTCTCGATGAAGCGATCACCCACATCCAAACGGGCCAGGAAGCACTGGCCGCAGGCGCCGTCGGCCCTCCGTTCGCCGATGACCTGCTACAACTGTCGTCGTTTCTGGCCGACGTGTTCTCCGGGCATCTCGGCGAGGCGGCGGCGATGGCGAAATCGCACCGCGATCGCGCTGCCCGCACTGCCGATCCCTCGCTTGGCATGTGGGAGATGGCGACAGCGGAACTGGCACTGCACGATGGCCGATATGAACTGGGATTCCGGACAGCCACCCGTGCCCAGCGACATCTGGCGTGGCGCGACTTCACCGGATTGGGTCCCACCACGGTTGCGCTGCGTGCGGCAATCGCGGCGCGTACCGGCCGGATGGCGTTGGCCCTGGACCTGGCGGTGCTGGCCGATCCGCATCGCGGAGACGTCAAAGTCGACCTGCACCTGGCCCGCGTCGAGGCTGAACGACAACGGCAATCGCGCAACGACCGAGTCGCGGCGCAGACCTTGTCGACAGCCGGTCAGCGTGCGCTGGCCGGGGCACACACCCATCTGGGATTGATGGCGATCGACGAAGCCGTCATGGTCCGGCCGAGCCTCGCCGACGTGGCTGTGCTGCTCGAGCATGCGTCGTGTTCTGCCTTGTACCGGTTGTTGAGTGATCGCGCCTCAGCCCTGCTCGAGAACGACGCCGAGGCCCTGAGCCAGTATGTCTGCGACCTGGAGGAGATGGGATTGCTCGGCCGAGCAGCTCACACCGCCTTCACCGCCGCGCAGCTCTTGGACCGATCGGGAACTTCTGAACGAGCCAGACGCTTGCGCACCCAAGCCATGCTGCTCGCTGCTCGCAGCTCCCGCTGGGCGAGTGATGATCGCGCCGAGGCACTGACCGGCCGAGAGATCGACGTCGCGCGGCTCGCCGCCACCCGGATGAGGAGCCGCGAGATCGCCCAGACCCTGGGCCTGTCGACTCGCACCGTCGACAACCACCTGGGCCGCGCATTCCGCAAACTTGGCGTCACGAGCCGTGACGAACTTCCCGAAGCACTAGGCCTTGTCCAGGAGTCCTCGTAGACATCGTCGACCGCGTGGCTGGGGTCGACCGCGTGACTGGGTAAGAGATACTCAGCGCGCAGCAGCGAGACCACCGTGAAGATGGCGGGCATGAACCTCTCCCCACGCATAGTCACCGTTGGCTTCGCCGTGACGGCGTTCGCGATCGTGGCCGGCTGCGGATCCGACGACGATCCCTCGCAGACGGCGCGTTCCTCAACGGACAGCACCTCCCCCGCTGACACGGACGCGGCCGACGATCAGAAGATCGGCACGACCCTTGACATCTTCGGCAAGGCGGCCAGCAGTGCGGTGGGATCAATCGGGGGCTACCAGGTCGACGGCACACGCATCGTGTTCGACTCCACATCGATCGATAAGGCGGCCGGCGCGAGCCACTGCATCATCTTGACAACGGCAGCCGGGGGCGTGTCGCTGCCGTCCGACACGACGATCGTCGTCAACTACTCCGACGGCTCCCAAACCTGCGACATGAACGGATGACCATCATCAACTCCCAACCTCGTCTTCGCACGCTCGCCCTGATGGCGACGCTCGCGTTCTCACTCGCGCTCGCCATCCCCGGATCCGCGGCTGCCGCCCTCGGTACCGCCCTTCACATCAACGGATCAACCAACGCCAGCGTCGTCCAAGGCGGGACGGTCGAGCTGACCTGGGTGACAACGGACGCCGACACCGCCACAGCGTGGACACACCAAGGCGGCACTCCGGTCACGTTCACGACCTGGGACGGCGCCAAGAGCGTCGGGCCTGCCAACCATCAGACCGTCACCGTCGACCTGCCGCCCGGGACCTACACCCTGGTGATCGAAGCCTCCAGCGGAGCGGCGCCAGCGATCTCCTCGGTCGGACTCACCGTCCTTCCCAACACTTCGGACGACGATGACGACGGCGACGATGCCGTGATCATCGACGATCCGGACGCACAGGACACCAGTGATCCCGCAGGTGATATCCCGACCGTCGCTCCGCGCGCCGGCCTTCCGTGAGATCGATCAGTCGGCTCATCCCAGCGCTGCTGACCGCGGCCACCCTCACCGCGACGGCGGGATGCAGCGCCGAACGTGCCGATCTGGCTGTGCCAAGGGCGACTGTATCCGCGGCGGACACAACACCGGGGCCAATGCCCACACAGCAGGGGGGTCCACCGACTCGGGTCCGCTTGCGGGCGATCGGAGTCGACGCAGCCGTCTACCCCGTCAAGACCCGACCCGACGGGTCCCAGGCCGTACCTGGCGATCCAACCAGGATCGGGTGGTGGTCGCCCGGAGCCCGCCCAGGAGAGGACGGAAGCGTCGCTTTGGTCGGTCACACCAAATCCACCGGCGGTGGTGTGTTCAACCGCCTCGGCGAGCTCGAGCGCGGCGACACCATCGAGGTTGTCACTGCCACCCGGACGTGGCGCTATCAGGTCACCGAGGTCCGGGCCGTCGAAGTCGACCAGTTCGATGACATCGCAGCCGACACATACCGCACCAGCGGTACGCCGACTCTCACTCTCATGACGTGCGGTGACTTCGACGGGGCTGCCTACACGTCAACCATCGTTGCCAGCGCCACCGAACTGCCTGCCCGTTGACCACAAGCGCTACGCTCTCGTGATGCCTGACGTCGACCGCGGGACTGTCAGAAAAACGGTGGATCTGAGTCGGCCTGATGAAAGGAAGTCAGGCTGTGACAGAACAACCGAACGAGGTCGAGATGATCGATCCTGTGACTGGAGAGACCCTCGATAATGACCAGCTGCTCGCTGAGCGGGTGGTCGCGAACGCCAAGACGAACGGGGTGGGCTTGCTGGGCCCGGAGGGTGCGCTTGGGCAGTTGACGAAGAACGTGCTGGAGATCGCCCT
>Ga0164243_10000681_pt1 | contig 60416 bp, 58 predicted proteins | sample OricompcompostOP_FD_108781 | JGI IMG/M metagenome (GOLD analysis project Ga0164243, IMG submission 108781) | Organic Plus compost microbial communities from Emeryville, California, USA - Original compost - Organic plus compost (OP) | ecosystem: Engineered > Solid waste > Mixed feedstock >... | reverse complement strand
TTCGTCGCTATCAGCGCCTCGGCAAATCCAACCCCTCCAGCCCCCTTCACCGCCATCTCCATACCTCCCCGTTCCAACCATCAACAATAGAGAATCACAACTGGCGAATATTACAACAGGCCCATCGAGGGGGAGGAGGAAGGTGGACATGACGAAAGCATTTCAACCCGTCTACGGCATGTTCCGCAGAAGAGGTTCCCTGCCCGGATGACGGATGGTGTGGACGTTACTTCCTCAGCCCGTCAACGATGCGCTCGAAGGGCACCAGCTTGAAGTTCTGGCCGGACGGGGCGTTGAAGCCGTCCTGGGCGACGAAGAGGCCGGAGGGGAAGCCGGGGCCGAGGGGGCGGCCGGTGGCGGCGATGCCGTCGGTCTCGCCCGTGCCGTCGATGCCGCTCCGGGGATCATCGGTGATGCGGAAGCTGCCCTTGTAGGGGTAACCCGCCTCAAGCCCGTAGACGGCATAGCTGTGGCTGCCCTGGCTGGAGGCGAGCAGATAATCGCCCAACGCACCCCTGTAGAGGGCGAGCCCCTCCACGTCCGCCGTCAGCCGGCCGTTCGCCACCTCGTCCACCAGGGTCATGTTGGAGGGGTCATCGGCGCCGGCCTTCAGCGCCCAGATGCCCTTGTCCTCCTCGCCCACATAGAGCATGCCCGTCTCGTCGTCGGCCACGCAGCCTTCCGGCTGGCTGGCCACGGCGAAGCGGCGCACCACGCGGCCGGTGACGCTGTCTCCATCCGCCTCGATGCGCCATTGCTCGAACTGCCCCGTCTTGTCGTTGACCAGCACATCCGTCTCGCCATCGGCGCTTTGGTACATGCACAGGCCGTAGACCTCCTCAAGGCCCGAGGGCAGGGTGGCGAGCGCGGTCAGTTGGCCGGCCGGCCAGTCGCCGGCATAGAGCGCCACGCCGTTGACCGAGCGGTTGGAGGCGGCGACCAGCGCCACTTCCCGCCCGCCCAGCATGAAGCCGGGGCGCAGGTCCACATTGTTCATGTTGCCGTCGGGCAGGTATTGATGCACGGCGCCGGCCAGCGTGTAGACATAGAGCCCGCTCTTCTTGTCGGTGCCGATGATGAGGCTCTGGCCGGGGTCCGTCTCGTTCTCCCAGATGGCCGGATCGTCCGCCGCATCGCCCTGCCCGGCCACGGCTTGCGTCTCGGCGCTGGCGTGAACGCTCACCGTGCCGGGAGGCGGCGGCGCCACGGTCTCGACATCCCCGCAGGCGGTCAGCGCCCCGGCCAGGAGAGCCAGGACGGAGGTGCTCAGTGTCTTTTTCATATCGTTGTCGTTTCCCCCGGTAGGTAGGTGATCGAGCATGAATATAACCCTTGGGGCGGCAGCCTGTGGCCACCGTCCCACGGGCGGGTTCCGGGTAGAAAACCGCTATTGCGTTGCAGCTTTGCGTAAAATCCGGGGCAGTTTTGTTACAGTCGCGCGGGCGCCCTCACTCCGCCGGCTGCTGCCGGGCGGCCAGCTTGCGCAGCTTCACCGGCGCGGTCTCGACCACGAACAGCGCCGCCATGCCCGAGACGAGCGCGCACAGCGCCATGATCCACATGGTGGAATCAAGGCCATACGCATCCCCCGCGCCGCCGGCGACGATGGGGCTCAAGACCCCGCCCAGCGCCTCGCCGATGCCGACGATGACGCCGATGGAGGTGGAGAGATAGGCGACCGGCAGCGTCTCCGACGGGATGGTGGCCATGAAGATGGGAAAGATGCCCGAGGCCGACCAGCCGATGCAGACGACGACGCCCATCAGCCAGATATTCTCGGCGAGATAGAGGGCGCCCAGCGGCGTCAGCAGCGCAACGAAGCAGAAGGCGATGACCACCGGCCGCCGGCCGATGCGGTCGGAAAGGGCGGGCACCAGGAAGGCGGCCACGATGGCGACGAACCCCGGCGCGCTCACCAGATAGCTCATATACTGGGGCGCGATGCCCCGCGCTTCGGTGAAGAAGACCGGCATGAAGGACCAGCCCAGCACCATCCAGGCCACCATGAAGACGGAGATGATGCTGCACAGCCAGATGTTCCGCGCGGTATAGACCTTCCCCAGGATATGGAAGAAGCTCTCCCTGCCCCGCCCGTCCGGCGCCTCGTCCCGCACGAGGGGGTTGAGGGCATGGACCTTCGGTTCGCGCACGAATTTCCAGACGATCAGCGCCATGACGAGGCCGGGCACCGCGGCCAGGAAGAAGGCGGTGCGCCAGTCGAACTGCTCGGCCACCCAGACCAACAGGATGGGCGCGGTGATGGTGCCCACGATCTGCGAGCCCACATTCTGCGTGACGCCCATGTTGACGCCCCGCCGCTCCTCGCTCGATTCCAGCACCACCAGCGACTGCACGATGGGGTGCATGCCCCCTTCGGACAGGCCCATGAGCGTGCGCGCCAGGATGAGCGCCAGGAAGCTGCCGGCCAGCCCCGAGAAGACGGAGCACAGCGAGAACACCACCATGCAGGCGATCAGGATCACCTTGCGCTTGCCCGACGCGTCGGAGAGCACGCCGATGAGGAAGGCCGAGGCCGCCCAGGTGAGCGACAGGCCGGAGATGATGAAGCCGTGCTGGGTGTTGGACATGCCCAGTTCCGGCATGATGAACGGCGCCAGATAGCCATAGGCGTTGCGGTCGAGGAAGACCACGCCGAATGCAAACATCAAGATCAGGATGAGGCGGTTCTCGTACCGCCAGATGCCCCCCTGGCTCCCCCCTTGGCTCATCGCCCGTCCCCTTTTCTGTTCCCCTGCCGGTATTAGGGGCCCGATCGGCACAGAGGTCAAGCGCCGCAAAACGCGTGAGGCCGGCGCGCGGATTTGGTATCAAGGGGCATACGGGCAATTGACGGGGGCGGCGGTGACACGATTCTCTCTCTTCATCCTGGGGCTTTTCCTGGCCGGGCCGGCGCAGGCCGCCGATGGTGCGGCCGTGCATGAGCGTCTCCTCACCCTCGACAGCCATATCGACATCCCGCGCGATTGGGCAACGGACGAGATGGACCCCAGCCACGAGACCGACCATCAGGCGGACCTGGTGAAGATGAAGAAGGGCGGGCTGGATGCCGCCTTCTTCATCGCCTATGTGGGGCAGGGGGAGATGACGCCCGAAGCTCTCGACGCCGGGCGGCGCGAGAGCTTCGGCAAGCTGCTCGCCGTCCACCGCATGGCGGAGCGGTATCCCGATCTGGTGGCCGTGGCCCGCACGCCCGACGATGTGCGCGCCATCGTCGGGTCCGGGCGTATCGCAGCCCTCATCGGCATGGAGAACGCCTGGCCGGTGGGCGACGATCTCGACTGGCTGCGCTGGGCCTGGGAAGGCGGTGTGAGATATGTGACCATCACCCATAACGGTCACAACCAGTTCGGCGACAGCGCCCAGCCCCTGCCCCGGCTGGGCGACGCCGAAACGCGCCATGACGGCCTGTCCGAGAAGGGCGAGGAGCTGGTGGCGGAGATGAACCGGCTGGGCATCATGGTGGATGTCTCGCACACGGCGGAGAGCACCACGCTGGACGCCGCCCGCCTGTCGCGGGCCCCGGTCATCGCCTCCCATTCGGCGGTGAAGGCCCTGTGCGACGTGCCGCGCAACCTGTCCGACAAGGGGCTCAAGGCCATCGCGGCGACGGGCGGCGTGGTGCAGATCGTCGCCTATGACAGCTATATCCTGAAGGACGGGCCGGAGGAGGCGCAGGCCCGCGCCAGCGCCATCGAAGAATTCCAGAAGACCCACGACCGGGCGGCACTCACCGCCACCATGGCGGCGCTGGACAAAACGTATGGCCGGGCCACGGTCAGCCAGTTCGTCGATCATATCGACTATGCGGTGAAGCTCATCGGCATCGACCATGTGGGCATCGCCTCCGATTTCGGGGGCGGCGGCGGCATCGATGGCTGGAACGACGCCTCGCAGAGCGGAAACGTCACCGCCGAGCTGCTGAAACGCGGCTATTCCGAGACGGATATCGGCAAGCTCTGGTCGGGCAATATCCTGCATGTCCTTGGCGAAGTGGAGGACCTGGCGAAACGGCAGGCCGGGGCGCCCCTGCATTAATCGCTCCTTACCGATTTGCCCTTATCCTGCCGCCATGCAGAACCGGACGGCGACACTGGATTGGCGCGCGGAGGCGGGCATCGGCCATTACCTGGCCTGCGCCGCCCTTCTTCTGCTGGTCGCATTCCTGCCGCTGTCGCGCGCCATCGAGTTCATCCTGATGCCAGAGAGTGCGGCCACCCTAGCGGCCCGCATCCATATCGGCGTCATCGAGCTGCTGTTCATCGCCGGCGTGCTGGCCGATCCGCGCACACGCCTGCCGCGCCTTCAGGCGCTGCCCCGGTGGGTGCCCTGGATCGGCGGCGCCTGGCTGCTGTGGGGCACGCTGACGGCCCTCCTGGCCACCTATGTCGGGACGGCCTTCATCCGCCAGGGCGAATGGCTGCTGCACGGGGCGGCGGCCGCCGCGCTCTGGGCCTTTCTGCGCGCCCATCCGGGCTGGCGGGCGCATCTGCCGCGGGCCATGCTGCTGGGCTTCCTGGTCTATGCCGTGGGCATCACCTTTTTTCTCAGACAGGTCCAGGACCCGCATGATTTCCCCTGGCTGCAGGCCATGCTGGGCTTCCGCAACATCCGCCATTTCAGCGCCTATGCGGCCATGGCGCTGCTGGCGGCCCTCCAGCCGCTCCTGGCGCAGAAGAGGCCGGAGCCAAGGGAGCTGGCCGGCATCGCCGCCGTGATGACCGTACCCTGGGCCTTCCTCTTCTGGTCAGGCGGGCGCGGCGCCTTCCTGGCGGTCGCGGTGACCCTTGTGGGGCTCACGGTTCTCCGCCTCCTGCCCCGGCCGAAACTCTGCTGGACCGTCATCCTGGCGAGTGCCGTGGCCGGTCTCCTGGTCTCCATCCCCTTTACGCCGCCCAACGGCAGTTTCGGCGTCTTCCGGCTGGCGGGCGATCTGGTGGCGGCCGACGATCTCCAGAGCTTTTCGTCCAGCCGCCTGGACATGTGGCGCCAGGCGCTCGGGATGATCGGCGATCATCCGCTCATCGGGCTCGGCCCCGACAATTACGCCCATACCCCGCGCGACCCGTTCGGGGCCTTCGAGCATCCGCACAACGCGCTGCTTCAGGCGGCGCTGGACTGGGGGCTGCCGGGGATGGCGCTGGCGGTCTCAGGCGGCTTGGGCCTCACGGTCCTTTCCGCCCTGCGCAATGTCCTGGAGGTCCGCGATGCGGCCGCAACCGTCGGATTTGCGGTGGCCATCATGCTGCTGGCGCTGTCGCTGGTCTCCAGCCCCATGTATTACGGCTTTCCGCTGATGACCTGCCTCTTCGCCCTGGCGTCGGCCCTGCCGCTCAGCCCTGCGCGCCGCTGAGCCGCGCTTCCGGCGGCTGCCAGAGCGGATGCTGGCGGGCGGCGGCCTTTTCCAGCCAGTCCCAGCCCGCTGCCTCGTGACCATCCTCGATCAGGAACTGGCCCTTGAGGGCCATGCTGTTCCAGGGGGTGGAGCCAAGGGCGGCCGTCCAGTCCAGCCAGTCATAGCCGTCGGTCCGGCCTTCGGCCCGCCACTGGGTGATCCAGGCATTCACGCGGTCGCCGCCGCCGGCCGACAGCATGGCGGAGGGGAAGGCGTGCAGGAAACGCGCGCGGGCGCTGTCGATGGCCGGTATGCCGGGTGCGTTCAGCGCCGCGAGCGAACCGCAGCTCAGGAGGAATATGGCGGCGGCAGCGCCCGTCAGGCCCACGGCCATCCAGGGCCGCCCGGTTTTGGCCGCGGGGGCGGGCTCCGTCCCCGCAACCATCAGGGCGAGGGCGATGACCATGGTGGCGACCGGCAGGGCATAGTAAAGCGTGCCGGAGACGCAGGAGAAGATGAGGAGCATCAAGAGGAGCCAGAGGCCCAGCAGCCGGTGCGCATCGAACCGGGCCCTGAGGCGGGTGCCCGTGACGAGCATCGCCGCCAGCATGCCGGCGAAGAACAGCAGAGCGCCCGGAATGCCCCAGTCCAGCGCCGCCTGCAGGGGGCCGTTGTGGGGATGCAAGGCATACCAGCTCGTCGGGTCCGGCGTGGCGATGCGGTACTGGTCGGGCCCCATGCCGAAGAGGGGGTGATCGCGGATCACCTCCACCAGGTTGCGCCAGATGTCTATCCGGCCCGAGGAATAGCGGTTCAGATCGTCGCTGATCTCGGACCGCGCCGCGAGGTGCAGGAAGCCGAAGCTGCCATTGGGCGGTGTGAGCGGAATGGAGAGCAGCGCGCCCGCCGTTGCGGTCACCGCGGTGACGCCCCAGAGGCGCCGGGCCAGGGGCACCAGGCCGAGCAAAGTGAGAATGGCCAGCGAGCCGAAGAGGGCAAGGAGCGGCCCCCGTCCGCCGGACCAGAAGACCACGCCCCAGAGGATGGTGAGGATCAGCCAGGTGGCGAGCGCCGGGCGCTCACCCTTTCCCGCCTGCAGGAGGGGCAGGTAGGCGGCCACCAGCGCGATGGCGGCGTAATGCCCGAAATGGCGGATATTCGTGAAGCCGACCATGGCGCCCAGCCAGGGGAAGTGCTGGGGATCGGAGACGCTGCCCAAAAAGAGCCCGATGGGCATGAGATAGACCAGCAGCCCCCAGACGAACCAGCGCGGCACGGCGTCCTTGAGGGCGGGATAGGTGGTGAAGACGGCGCAGAGCGCCCAGCCGAAGAGGCCGTGCACCGTCCATTCCATCTGCCGCGTAAGGGAGATCGCGGGAATGGGCGAGAAGGCCACCGCCAGCCCCGCCCAGACGAACCACGCGGCCAGCAGCCACAGGACCGGGCGCGGCAGTTGCCGCAGGGGCGGCACCGCCACGCTGCGGTTGAAGAAGGCGAGCATGATGACCAGCAATTCGATGAGCGTGAACTGCTGGCGGTCCATGGAGCCGATGCCGGGGCCGAGAATCTGCACCGCCGCCCGAGTGAAGGGCGTGACGGCCACCATGACCGCGAGCAGCACTGCGATGCCCCATCCGCCGGCAAGGCGGGGGGACGTATGGAGGGACGCCGGCTGAGCATGCGACAGGGACATGCCGGCAGCTTACGGCCCGCCTCGTAAGGAATGGTTAACGGCAGCGGGTGGCCCTCTCCCTCAAATCGTCATCGCGAGGCCGCGCAGCGGCCGTGGCGATCCAGAGAACATGGGGTGGCACCGGGGATTCCTCGATTGCCGCGTCGGCCTGCGGCCTCCTCGCAATGACGGGCGAGCGTCGCCCCCTCACCCGCCGAAGAGCTTCTTGAAGACGCTCTTCTTCCAGTCGCGCTCTTCGTCCACGGCGACGTTCTCGTCGGCGCGGGTGTCGATGGCCATGAAGGGCGCCACGGGCTGGCCCTTTTCGGCGCTCTTCATGAAGGTGCCCCAGATGCGGGCCGGAAGGCCGCCGCCGGTCACCCGTTTCATCGGATGGTTGTCGTCATTGCCCACCCAGACGGCGGTCACCAGATCGTGGGTGAAGCCGACGAACCAGGCATCCCGGTAATCCTGGCTGGTGCCGGTCTTGCCGGCCGCCATCTGCGGGTCGATGCGCGCCGCCTTGCCCGTGCCGTCATGCAGGGCGACGAGGAGGAGGCGCCGCATCTCCTCCACATCCTGGGGCTTGAGGACGCGCTCCTGCTTGGCCGGCTTGCCCACGTAGAGCTGTTGGCCGGAGGCGGTGCGCACTTCCAGCACGCCGTAGGGCTTCACCTTGTAGCCGCCGTTGGCGACGGCGGCATAGGCGCCGGTGACCTCGTCCATGGCAAGGGCGCTCACGCCCAAGGCGAGGCTCGGATGGGGCGTCAGCGGGCTTTCGATGCCGAGACGCCGCGCCATGTCGCGCACCTTGGTGCGGTTGATGCGCTCGGACAGCTTCACCGCCACGCTGTTCACCGAATGGGCGAAGGCTTCCTCCAGCGTCATCATGCCCTGGTAGGTGCCGCCGTAATTGTCGGGCGTCCAGCCATTGAGCGTCACCGGGCTGTCGCGCATTTCGGTCTCGGGGGTCAGGCCCGCTTCCAGCGCCGCCAGGTAGACGAAGAGCTTGAAGGCCGAGCCGGTCTGCCGGTGCGCCTGGACCGTGCGGTTGAACTGGCTCTCCACATAGCTGCGGCCGCCCACCATGGCGCGGATGGCGCCGTCGGGCGACATGGCGAGCAAGGCCCCCTGCCCGGCGTCCGCCGCCTTGCCGTCGGCCGCCAGCGTGCGCTGCACCGCGGCTTCGGCGGCCTTCTGCAGGTCGCGGTCCAGCGTGGTGCGCACGAAGATATCGTCCGTCGGGTCGCCCAGCACATCGCCGAGCTGGGCGCGCACATAGTCGATGAAATAGCGCGCTTCGCCCGGCGTGCTGTGGGGGGTGATGCGCGGCGGCTTCTGGGAGAGCGCGTATTCGCGGGTGATGTGGCCCGTCTCCACCATGTTGCCCAGCACCTCCCGGGCCCGCGCCCAGGCGGCGTCGGGGTTGTTGTGCGGGTTGAGACGCGACGGCGCCTTGAGCAGCGCCGCCAGCTCCGCGCTCTCGCTCAAGGAGAGGGAGCGTGCGCCATGCCCGAAATAGAGCTGCGAAGCGGCATCCGCCCCGTAAGCCCCGCCGCCGAAATAGGCGCGGTTGAGATAGAAGGTGAGAATCTCGTCCTTGGTGTACTTGTCCTCCAGCCAGAAGGCGAGCAGCACCTCCTGCACCTTGCGTTTGATGGTGCGGGCGGGGGTGAGGAAGATGTTCTTGGCGAGCTGCTGGGTGATGGTACTCCCCCCCTCCACCACGCCGCCGGCCTTCAGGTTGGCGACCATGGCGCGGGCCACGCCCTGCAGGTCGATGGGGCCGTGGCTGTAGAAGCGCCGGTCTTCCGTGGAGACCACGGCGGCCACCAGCGAGACCGGTATGACGTCGCGCTCCAGCCATTCGCCGCGCTGCCGTCCGCTGCTGTAGAGGGGCGTGCCGTCCCGGGCCGCCATGATGATGGCAGGCGCTTCCCAGCCGGCCTTGAGGTCGGTGGGCTTGGGCAGGTCCAGCGCGCAATAGCCGACGAACAGCGCAACGCCGATGCCGCACCAGAGCACGCCCACCGTCGCCCAGTAGACCAGCCTCCTGGCGAGCGGCTTTTTCGGCTGCCGCGGGTCCGGTTTCTGACGGGCCATGTTGTCTAACCGTTCCTCCCGTTGTTTCGCCCGTTCCGGCTTAGATCGTGATGACTCCAGGTTTGCTCAGCCCCCTCTCGTCATTCGCCGACTTGATCGGCGAATCTGGACTCGGCCGGTTAAACCGGTGAGCGACGAAGAGAGAAGAATTTTGAACCTGGACCCACCATGTTCTAGATATCGAGATTGGCCACCTTCAGGGCGTTGTCCTGTATGAATTCGCGCCGGGGCTCCACCACGTCGCCCATCAGCCGCGAGAAGATCTCGTCCGCCGTGTCGGCATGGCTCACCTTGACGCGCAGGAAGTTGCGCACGTCCGGGTCCAGCGTGGTCTCCCAGAGCTGGCCGGGGTTCATTTCTCCAAGACCCTTGTAGCGCTGCACCGACAGGCCTTTCTGCCCATGGTCGATCACCGCCTGCAGGAGCCCGGTCGGCGAGACGATGCGCGCGCTGTCCGAGCCCTTGGAAAGGGTCGCGGGTGACTGATACGTTTCGGCTGTGGCGGCAATGTGGCGATGCAGGCTGCGGGCCTCGGCGCTTTCGACCAGCGCCGCCTCGATGAGATAGGCTTCGCGCACGCCGCGCACTTCCCTCTGCAGCAGGATGCCGCCGTCTTCCGCCGGCTCGCCCTGCCACGGGGCCTCCAGGAATTCGTCGATATAGTTGAGCCGCCCGGCCACGGCGTCGGCCGCCGCGCGGCGCGTTTCGTCGCTTTCCAGGATCGCCGGGTTGAGCGCCCCCGCCAGCGCCGCCTGCTCGACGAGCGCCAGGTCGAAGCGCTGGGGCAGGGCCTTGAGGAGCCGGCGCGTATGCGAGGCGTCGTTGACCAGGCGCAAGAGGTCGGGGCCGGCGATCTGCGTGCCGTCGGCGAGGCGCAGCACGGCGTCCTGATGGCCGGATTCGATGAGGTGGCGGTCCAGCGCCATCTCGTCCTTCAGATACACTTCCGAGCGCCCGCGCGTCACCTTGAAGAGGGGCGGCTGCGCGATGTAGAGATGCCCGTGCTCGATGATCTCGGGCATCTGGCGGAAGAAGAAGGTGAGCAGGAGCGTGCGGATATGAGCGCCGTCCACGTCGGCGTCCGTCATGATGACGATCTTGTGGTAGCGCAGCTTCTCGATATTGAAATCCTCCCGCCCGATGCCGGTGCCCAGCGCCGTGATCATGGTGGTGATCTCGTTGGAGGAGAGCATGCGGTCGAAGCGGGCGCGTTCCACGTTCAGGATCTTGCCACGCAAGGGCAGCACCGCCTGGAACTTGCGGTCGCGCCCCTGCTTGGCGGAGCCGCCGGCACTGTCACCCTCCACCAGGAAGAGCTCGGCCTTGGCGGGGTCGCGCTCCTGGCAGTCGGCCAGCTTGCCGGGCAGGCTGGAGATGTCGAGCGCCGTCTTGCGGCGGGTGAGCTCGCGCGCCTTGCGCGCGGCTTCGCGGGCGGAAGCCGCCTCCACCACCTTCTGCACGATGGACCGGGCGTCGGAGGGATGCTCCTCGAACCACTGGTCCATGCGCTCGTTCATGAAGCTCTCCACCACCGGGCGCACCTCCGACGAGACCAGCTTGTCCTTGGTCTGGGAGGAGAATTTGGGATCGGGCACCTTCACCGACAGGATGGCGGTCAGCCCCTCTCTTGCGTCATCGCCGGTGAGCGCCACCTTCTCCTTCTTGGCGATGCCCGAGGAGGTGGCGTAATTGTTGATGACGCGGGTGAGCGCCGCGCGGAAGCCCGCCAGATGCGTGCCGCCGTCCCGCTGCGGGATGTTGTTGGTGAAGCACAGCACGTTCTCGTGGTAGCTGTCGTTCCACTGCAGGGCGGCTTCCAGGGTGATGCCGTCCCGCTCGCCGGTGATCATGATGGGCGGCGTGTGCAGCGGGTTCTTGGCGCGGTCCAGATAATCCACAAAGGCCGCGATGCCGCCCTCGTAGAAGAATTCGGTGGTCCTGTTCTCGACCGGCCTTGTGTCGGTGAGGTGGATTCTCACGCCCGAATTGAGGAAGGCCAGCTCGCGCAGGCGGTGCTCCAGCGTGTCGTAGTCGAATTCGGTCTTGGTGAAGGTCTCGGACGAGGGCAGGAAGGTGATTTCCGTGCCGGTCTTGCCGTCGCTGTCTCCCGTTTCGGCCAGCGGCGCCTCGGGCTCGCCATGGGTAAAGCGCATCTTGTGCACCTTGCCGGCGCGCCAGATGGTCATCTCCAGCCATTCGCTGAGGGCGTTCACCACCGAGACGCCCACGCCGTGCAGGCCGCCGGAGACCTTGTAGGAATTCTGGTCGAACTTGCCGCCGGCATGGAGCTGGGTCATGATGACCTCGGCCGCCGAGACGCCCTCTTCCTTGTGGATCTCGGTCGGGATGCCGCGGCCATTGTCGCGGACGGTGGCCGAGCCGTCGGGATTGAGGATGACGTCGATGCGGTCGCAATAGCCGGCCAGGCTTTCGTCGATGGCGTTGTCCAGCACCTCGAAGACCATGTGGTGCAGGCCCGAGCCGTCATCGGTATCGCCGATATACATGCCCGGGCGCTTGCGCACCGCATCCAGGCCCTTCAAGACCTTGATGGATTCCGCGCCATATTCGCTGCCGTTGTTTTCGTCGCTCATAATCCTCTACCACGCTGTGTTTTGTCCGGATCAGTTCACGGCCATCAATTTGATGGCGTTCGCCCTGAGCCTGTCGAAGGGCGGCCAGCGCTCAGGCTGTGGCCGGGCTTCGACAGGCTCAGCCCGAACGGTATCGGGTGCCGATTACCGGGTCCGTTACTGTTGATCTCCAAAGCATTCCTGTCCTACCTCGCCGGTTCCGGGCTGAGAGTGCCCTCGGCCACCGTGAAAAACTGCGCCCGCTTGCCCAAGGGGGCGAACATCGAGGCGTCCGTGCCCGTCATCCAGGCCTGGGCGCCGAGAAACACCAGCTCGTCCAGAAGCGCTGCCCGCCGCGTCTCGTCCAGATGCGCCACGATCTCATCCAGCAGCACCAGGGGCGCCGAGCCCCAGAGAGCGGCCTGCAGCCGGACGCTGGCCAGCACCATGGCGATGAGCAGGGCCTTCTGCTCGCCGGTGGAACATTGCCCGGCCGGCATGCCCTTGGCCTGATGGGTGACCTCCAGGTCGCTCAGATGCGGCCCTTCGGTCGCCCGGCCGGCGCCGGAATCCGCCGGACGCAGGCGCTTCAGGCGCTCGCGGTAGGCCAGCTCCACCTCCACCGCCGGCGCGTCCTCCAGATGGCGTTCCAGCATCCCGTCGATCCGCAGCCCGGCGGTGGGAAAGGGGCCAATACCGGCCATGAGCGCGCCTTCCAGCCGGGACACCATGTCCCGCCGCGCCGCCGCCATGGCCACGCCCTCGGCCGCCATGTTCTCCTCCAGGATGGAGAGCCAGGCATCGTCGCGCGGGCCGTCGGTCAGGAGGCGCGTGCGCTCGCGCATGGCCTTCTCGAACCGGGAGGCCACGCGCCCGTGCTCGGCATCCAGCCCCAGGGTCAGCCGGTCGACGAACTGGCGGCGGGCCGAGGGGCCGTCCAGGAACAGGCGGTCCATCTGCGGCGTCAGCCAGACGGCGCGCAGGTGATCGGACAGGGCCGCCGGGCCCTGCGCCGTCCGGCCGTCGATCCGCACCGTGCGCCGGTCCTGGCCGTCCATGTCCCGCGTCAGCCCGGTGCCGAGCTGTATGTCGCCCTGCGCGCCGGCCACCGTGGCGTTCACCGCCCAACCCTCGGTGCCGGTGCGCGAGACCAGGGCCAGCCTGGCGCGCCTGAGCCCCCGGCCGGGGGTGAGGAAGGAGATGGCCTCCAGCAGGTTGGTCTTGCCGGCCCCGTTGGCGCCCGTCAGCACCACCGGTCGCGGGTCGAACTCCATGCTCAGGCGGGCATAGTTGCGGAAATCGGTCAGCTTCAGCCGGCTGATCGACAGGGGGTGTGTGCTGTTGCCCGCGGTGCCCAAGGCGTTCTCACGATCCACGTCTGCCTGAACCTGAGCGGAATGAATGGTCAGCGGATCCTCCTTTGCCGGATCGCACGCATCATCATACGCGCATGGGCATCAGCACGTAGAGAGCCGAATTATCGCCCGGGTCCTGCACGATGGTCGGCGAGGCGGCGTCGTTGAATTCGACGCGGGCCGTCTCCCCTTCCACCTGCGCCAGGATGTCCAGCAGATAGCGGGAGTTGAAGCCGATCTCCAGAGTGTTCCCGCTATATTCGATGCTGAGCTCTTCCGTGGCGCTGCCGCTGTCGGGGCTGTTGGCGGAGAGCGTCATGCGCCCGCCTTCCAGCCCCAGCTTCACGGCGCGGGACTTCTCGGTGGAGATGGTGGAGACGCGGTCCACCGCCTCGGCGAAGGCCGGGCCGTCCACTTCCAGATGCTTGTCGTTGCCTTCGGGGATCACCCGGTTGTAATCGGGGAAGGTGCCGTCGATCAGTTTCGAGGTCACCACCGCGTCATTGAAGGCGAAGCGGATCTTGGTGTCGGAGAGCGAAATGCCCACCGCGCCGTCGAACTCGTCGATGAGCTTGCGCACTTCGCCGATGGTCTTGCGCGGCACGATGACGCCGGGCATGCCGGCCGACCCTTGAGGCAGGGGCAGCTCGACGCGGGCCAGGCGATGGCCGTCCGTCGCCACGGCGCGCAGCACCTGGGCGCCGCCCGATTCCGTCACATGCAGGTAGATGCCGTTGAGGTAATAACGGGTCTCCTCCGTGGAGACGGCGAAGCGCGTCTTGTCGATGAGGCGCTTTAAGTCCTTGGCGGGCAGCTGGAAGCGGTGCGGCAGGTCGCCCGCCGTCATCATCGGGAAATCGTCCTTGGGCAGGCAGGCGAGCTGGAAGCGCGAGCGCCCGGCCGAGACGATGAGGCGGCTGTCCTCGCCGGAGAAATGGATGTCCACCTGCGAGCCGTCGGGCAGCTTGCGCACGATGTCGTAGAGCGTGTGGGCCGAGGTGGTGATGGTGCCCGGCGTCTCGATGGCAGCGTCCACATTCTCGACGATGGCAAGGTCCAGGTCCGTCGCGGTGAGCGACAGCTGGCCCTCCCGGGTCTCCAGAAGCACGTTGGACAGGATGGGAATGGTGTTGCGGCGTTCGACGACACTCTGCACATGTCCCAGGGAGCGCAACAGGCTGGCGCGTTCGATTGTCAGTTTCATCAGGTGTGACTACCCCACTTCGGCATTTGTTGTTGTCGGTCCGTTCTGTCGACCGGGGCCCAGGTCTCCGCCACGGAATCAATCCGTTGGCGGCGGTGCCTACACGAAAACAGGGTACAGCAAATTGTCCCCTGTCCCGGTGATGGCCAGTAGATGCCTCACTCTAGCAAAAAGCAGGGGGACGTGCACTCTTTTCAACGGGTTTTCAGGGGCCTGGCGCGGAAAAATGCGGATTTTTGCGAGGAGGCGACTCGCGGGCCGCCGGCGGCGTCCCTTTCCCTGCCGGGGCGCGCCGCAATCGGGGCGTCAGGCGGGGTGTCCCGGCCGGGCGCTCAGGCCTCGATGGACCGCTTGAGATGCTGGATATCCTCGGCCAGGGAAGCGTCGCTTTCCCGCAGCTCCTCGATGCGCTTGACGGCGTGCATGACCGTGGTGTGGTCGCGGCCGCCGAACTTGCGGCCGATCTCCGGCAGCGAGCGGGTGGTGAGCTGCTTGGAGAGGTACATGGCCACCTGCCGGGGCCGCGCCACGGCGCGCGCCCGGCGGGCCGACAAGAGGTCCGACAGGCGGATGTTGAAATAGTCCGAGACGTGGCGCTGGATGTCCTCGATGGAGACCTTGCGGTCGTTGGCGCGCAGGAGGTCCTGCAGCACTTCCTGGGTCATCTCGATGGAGATGGGGCGGCCCACCAGCGTGCCGTAGGCGATGACGCGGTTCAGCGCGCCTTCCAGCTCGCGCACGTTGGAGGTGATGCGCCGGGCCAGGAACTCCATCACTTCCAGAGGCACGATGCACGAGCCCGCCGCTTCCGCCTTGGCCTGCAGGATGCCGAGCCGGAGCTCGAAATCTGTGGGGTGGATGTCGGCGACAAGCCCCCAGCCCAGGCGCGTGCGGATGCGCTCCTCGATGCCTTCCAGGTTGGAGGGCGAGCGGTCGGCGGAGATGATCACCTGCCGGTGATGGTCCACCAGCGCGTTGAAGGTGTGGAAGAATTCCTCCTGCGTGGAATTCTTGTGGGCGATGAACTGCACGTCATCGATCATCAGCACGTCCACCGAGCGGAACTGCTGCTTGAACTCCATCGTGTCCTTGTAGCGGAGCGCCCGGATGAAGCGGTACATGAACATCTCGGCCGACATGTAGACCACGCGGCGGCTGGGATCACGCTCGCGGATGTGCCAGGCGATGGCGTGCATGAGATGCGTCTTGCCCAAACCGACGCCGCCATAGAGGAACAGGGGGTTGAACTTCACGGCGGCGGATTCCGCCACCTGCCGGGCGGCGGCATGGGCGAACTCGTTGGAGCGGCCCATGACGAAACTGTCGAAGGTGAACCGGGGATCGAGGGGCGCGCCGAAATCGCCGTCCATGTCGACGCTGCGGGCGGGCGCCTCCGCCGGGGCGGTCCGCGCCCCGTCGGCGGACATGGCAGCCCGTTCCGCCACGGGCTGGACGTGAATCTCCAGCGTGCGCAGGCTCGGCACCTGGCAGCGCCACAACTCCTTCAGCCGGTCGCCGTAATTGCTCATGACCCAGTCGCGCATGAACCGGGTGGGCGCGGCGAGCATCACCCGCGCGTCATCGACGGTGACGAGGTCCACCTTGCGCAGCCAGGAATTATAGGTCGCGTCCCCGAATTCCTCCCGGAATTTCGCCTGCACCTGTTCCCAACACTGCTTCACCGGAATGTCCGTTCCTTCGTTTCCCGCACTCGTACGCACCTGACCCTCGATCAATGCTTTTTGGCCCCGATTCTCCATTTGGCCGTCAGTTCTGTATCCATGGCAGGCCGGCATGCTTCCAGCCGTTGACCTGCGAACGGTGGCGGGAGGCGTCGGGGTCCCCCTCGAAACCGTCGCTGATATTGTAGCATGTCGTGAACCCGGCCTCGGTAGCGGCCATGGCTGCCGCCCGCGACCGCGCACCGGAGCGGCACAGGAAGTAAAGAGGCGTGTCCTTGCCCAGACCCGCCGCTTCCAGCTGGGCGGTGAAGCCTGCATTCACCTCCATGCCGGGAAAGGTCTGCCAGGAAAGAAGAAGGGGCTGGCGTCCCAGAGCAGTGAGGTCGCAGATGCCCACAAAGGTCCATTCGGCGGCAGTGCGGACATCCACCAGAGCGGCCGCTTGATCGGCCGACAGGCGCTCCCACGCTTCTTTCGACGTCACATCACCTGCATAGGACGGCATGCCCGCTCAACCTCTCGAATACATGTGCATGGCCACCGGGGACCCCCGGTAAGAGGTCTCCCCACGCCAGACAGAAGTGCCTGCCGCAATCAGGCCGTCGCCACAGAATTTACTCTGATCGCCTTCGTGCCCACCATCAGATCCACGCCCGGCCAAAAGCCAGTAAAATTTTAATTAAATCAAAGGCTTGATGAAGCCGAGCGAAATCCCCGATGCGAAGAATGACAGTAGCGTGAACCCCCGGCGACCGCAACAGGGTCGATCGCCGGGGCGCAAAAAAACTGCCTCTTTAGGGGCTTGACCGGAAATGAATCGCTAGATGTTGTGTGCCTTGGCCGGGCGCCGACGCGGGCACCCCCTCAAAGCGGAAAAGCGCGCCGACCGGGAAGGTCGAGGCGCGCCGGGTTCCGGGCCGACTCACGAGCCGGTCAGAGCGTCTTGATTCGATTCGCCAGCCGCGAAACCTTGCGCGACGCCGTGTTCTTGTGCAGCAAGCCCTTGGAGACCCCGCGCATGATTTCCGGCTGCGCGGCCTTCAGGGCCGCCTGGGCGGCATCCTTGTCGCCGGCGGTGATGGCCAGCTCGACCTTCTTGACGAAGGTGCGGATGCGGCTGCGGCGGGCGGTGTTGACCGCGGTGCGCCGCTCGGTCTGGCGAATGCGTTTTCTTGCCTGTGGTGAATTGGCCATGGCTCTTCTTACGTTTCAGGTTCCGGAACGGGCCCCGGCTGCCGGCGCGCCCTTCCCCATTCATGCGGGAGTCGCGCCTGGGCGCAGGGCCCCTGCAAAAGTGATGTGCGGTTATATAGTCGGCTTGGCCCGCCGTCAACCGCGATTCCTCGCTTTTCAGGGGGGCCGGAGCTCAGCGATTCCGGAACTGCGGCGAGCGCTTTTCGCTGAAGGCCGCCATGCCTTCCTTCTGGTCCTCGGTGGAGAAGGTGGCGTGGAAGGCCCGCCGCTCGAAGAGGATGCCCTCGGCAAGCGAGGTCTCGAAGGCCCGGTTGACGGCCTCCTTGGCCAGCATCACGGCGGGGCGCGACATGGCGCAGATGGTCTTGGCGACCTTCAGCGCCTCGTCCAGCAGGTCCTCGGTGGGGACGACGCGGCTGACCAGCCCCATGGTTTCCGCTTCCTCAGCGGTCATGTTGCGGCCGGTCAGGATCATGTCCATGGCCTTGGCCTTGCCCACGGCCCGGGTCAGCCGCTGCGTGCCCCCGGCGCCGGGAATGGTGCCGATGCGAATCTCGGGCTGGCCGAATTTGGCGGTGGGCGAGGCGATGATGATGTCGCACATCATGGCGATCTCGTTGCCGCCGCCCAGCGCATAGCCCGAGACGGCGGCGATGACCGGCTTGCGGCAGCGGCTGATCTGCTCCCAGTTGCGGCTGACCAGCCCTTCGGTGAACACCTCGGCGAAGGTCCTGGCCTGCATCTCCTTGATATCGGCGCCGGCGGCGAACGCCTTGTCCGACCCGGTGACGACGATGGCGCCAATCCCGTCGTCGGCTTCGAAATCCTTGAGCGCCTGGGTCAGCTCGGTCATCAGCTGGTCGTTGAAGGCATTCAGCGCCTCCGGACGATTGAAGGTGATGAGGCCCACCGGCCCGCGCGTTTCAACCAGAATGCAGCCGTATGCCATACAGTCTCCTAAAGGTTGGGGGGTCAGGGCGTGGCGTCCAGGGGCGCCAGAGAGAAGCGCACCACCGTCAGATCCTTCTGGCGGGAGAGCGAGAGGGTCAGGGTTTCCTGGTCCCGCTGGAACATGATGGAGTCCGTGCCGGAGAGGATCATGCCCACCTTCCAGCCGAGCTCCGGCAGGGTGGCGCGGTAGAATTTCATGACGTCTTCGGGCGAGGGCTTGCCCGCGGCCACCGCCTCGACGATGCGGCCGGAAGGCTTGTCGAACACCACCCCGGCCTCCGTATCCTCGGCCAGGCCCTCCATCAGCGGCACATCCTCTATACCGGAGAGATAGGCCGTCTCCTCGGCCTTCGCGGGTGCGAAGAAAACCGTTGCGGCGAGAAACAGGGTCAGGCAGAGGCTGGTAAGGACGGACCGCACGTCAGGCTCCGGCAGGTGGCGGCAATACTGGTGAATGCCCCATTATCGCTGAAAAGCGGGACAGAAGAAAGTGGAGCGTCCGGCCTGGACGATTCTGCGGATCGGCGTTGCGCGCTCGCAGCATGAACAGGGCTCCCCCTCCCGGCCGTAAACCCTGACGCGCAACTGGAAATCGCCGATGGCGCCCGACGGGCTCACATAATCGCGGATGCTGGAGCCGCCGGCCTCGATGGCGTCCTGGAGCGTGGCCTTGATGGCGGCGGCCAGCCGGTCGGCCCGCGCGCCGGTGACCGTGCCCGCCTTGCGGCGCGGCGAGATGCCGGCCCGGTTGAGCGCCTCCGAGGCATATATATTGCCGACCCCGACCACCACGCGCTGGTCCATGATGGCCGTCTTGACGGGGCCCGTCCTGCCCTTGAGCCGCCGCGCCAGGTCCGGGCCGTCGAAGGACGGGTCCAGCGGCTCGGGGCCCAGGTGGCGGAAATAGGCATGCTGGGCCAGCGTCGCCGTCTCGGCCAGGTTCATGAAGCCGAATCGCCGGGCGTCCCGGAACACCAGGCGCTGCCCGTCGCTCAAGGAGAAGCGGATATGGGCGTGGGGGCTGTTGCTGGCCGCCGCGTCGTCCACCAGCGCTCCCGTCATGCCCAGATGGGTGATCCAGGTGGTGCCGTCGTCGAGCCGCGCCAGCAGATATTTGGCCCGCCGGTCCAGGCCCTCGATGCGCCGGCCCTGGAGCCGGGATTCGAAATCATCGGGCAGGGGAAAGCGCAGGTCCCGCCGGCGCACCTCCACGCGGTCGAGCCGCCGGCCGGGCAGGATGTCCAGGAGGGCGCGTCTCACGGTTTCGACTTCGGGCAGTTCGGGCATGGTCGGGTGCGGCAATTGGAACCGGTGAACAGTCGCTCCGTTGTAGCGCGTTTGATCCCCCTGCGCTATTGTCCGCGCATGACAAAGACCGAAGATATGCCAGGCCCCGAGACAGACACCCATTTCGGCTTCACCTCCGTACCCTGGAGCGAGAAGCCCAGGCGGGTGCGCGGCGTGTTCGACAGCGTGGCCACCCGCTACGACCTGATGAACGACGTGATGAGCGGCGGGCTGCACCGGCTATGGAAATCGGCTTTCGTGGACATGCTCAACCCGCAGCCGGGCTGGAATGTCGTCGACGTGGCGGGCGGCACCGGCGATATCGCCATGCGCATCACCGACCGGGTGCGCCAGAAGGGCGGGGCGGACCCGCATGTCGTGGTGTGCGACATCAACGAGGCCATGGTGCGCGCCGGCACCGAGCGCAGGGCGGCCGAGCGCTATCCGAATATCGACTGGATGGTGGGCGACGCCGAGCGCCTGCCCTGGGCGGACAGGCGCTTCGACGCCTATACCATCGCCTTCGGCATCCGCAACGTGCGCGATCATGCAGCGGCGCTGGCCGAGGCCCGGCGGGTCCTGAAACCAGGCGGGCGGCTGATGATCCTCGAATTCTCCCATGTGGTGCTGCCGGTCCTCGACCGCATATATGAGCGCTATTCCTTCGATGTGATCCCCAAGATGGGCGGGCTCATCGCGGGCGACCGCCAGTCCTACCAGTATCTGGTGGAGAGCATCCGCCAGTTCCCGACGCAGGACGCCTTCGCCCGCACCATCGCGGACTCAGGGCTGAAACGCGTCTCCTACCGCAATCTCTCGGGCGGCATCGTCACCATTCATTCCGCCTGGCGGATCTGATGCTCAAGGACATTCGATACGGCTTCCGCTTTTTCCGCGTCGCCCTGACGCTGGCGCGCTACGGGGCGCTGTTCCCGCTGGAGCAACTGGAGGTGCCGGGGGCGCTCGTTGGCCTGGCACGGCGGCTGGCTTTGAAGCGGCGCGACGTGGCGGACCGGCCGGGCCAGCGCCTGGCCGCGGCGCTGCAGGCCCTGGGCCCCAGCTTCATCAAGATGGGCCAGGGCATGGCCACCCGCCCGGACCTTCTGGGCGAGCAGGTGGCGGCCGATCTCTCCGCCCTGCAGGACCGGCTGCCCCCCTTCCCCGCCGAGCAGGCCATCGCCACCGTGGAAACGGAATTCGACCGGCCGCTGTCGGCCCTCTTTCAGTCCTTCGAGCGCGAGCCGGTGGCCGCCGCCTCCATCGCCCAGGTGCATTTCGCCACCACGACCGACGGCCGCCCGGTGGCCGTGAAGATCCTGCGACCGGGGGTGGAGGCGCATTTCGAGGACGATTTCCGGGGCTTCCTCTGGCTCGCCCAGCGCATGGAGAAGCGCGTGCCGCAGGTGCGCCGGCTCCGGCCGGTGGAAGTGGTGAGGCTCCTGGCCTCGGCGGTGCGCGTCGAGATGGACCTGCGGCTGGAGGCCGCCGCCGCCTCGGAACTCGACGACATCATGCGCGGCTATGAGGGCTACACCCTCCCCAAGCCCGACTGGGACCGCACGTCGCGGCGCGTGCTGACCATGGAGCGCATCGAGGGGATTTCACTGGGCAATCGCGAGAAGGTGATCGAGGCGGGGCATGACGTCAAACGGCTGGCCACCATCGTCGTCCAGTCGTTCCTGTGGCAGAGCATGCGCTGCGGCGTCTTCCATGCCGACATGCATCCCGGCAACCTGTTCGTCGACAGCCAGGGCCGGGTGGCCGCCATCGACTTCGGCATCATCGGCCGGCTGGACAAGGAGACGCGGCGCTACCTGGCGCAGATCCTCCTCGGCATCTCCAACCGCGACTATATGGGCGTGGCCCGGCTGCATTACGAGGCCGGCTATGTGCCGCCGGGACGGGAGGTGGCCACCTTCGCCCAGGCCCTGCGCTCGGCGGCCGAACCGGTGATCGGCCGGCCGGTGAGCGAAATCTCGCTGGGACGGCTGCTCGGCCAGCTCTTTGCCATCACGCGCGAATTCAACATGCATACGCAACCGCAGCTCCTTCTCCTGCAAAAGACCATGGTGATGGTGGAAGGCGTGGCGCAGACGCTGGACCCCGGCATCAACATGTGGGAGACGGCGCGGCCCGTGCTGGAAGACTGGGCCCGCCGGCAGGCCGGCCTCGACGCCCGCATCGCGGAAGCGCAGGAAGGCGCGGTGCAGCTTCTCCGCAACCTGCCGCGCGCCGTGGACCGGCTGGCCAACGGCGAGTTCGGCAGCGCCGCCGACGACGACATCGCCCGGGAAATGGCCGCCGTGGAGAAGGAACTGGGCAGGCTGCGCCGCCTGATCGTGGGCCTGGCCGTTATCGGCGCAGCGGCCGGCATCGCGGCTTTGTTGCTTTAATTCACCAAAACGCTACTGTAAAATACTTGATTTTCATCTGGCGCGGCGCGTAATGGCTGATAAACTGCGCCGCAGTCGGTTTTTGAAAACATTTGTTTGTTCTACAGTAGCTTGTTCACTTCCGGCCCGTATCGCAGGGCCAGGACAAGGACTTGGTATGATTTCCGGTAAACGGATCCTGCTCATCATCGGGGGCGGGATCGCGGCCTACAAGAGCCTGGAGCTGATTCGCCGCTTGAAGGAGCGGGGTGCGTCCGTGCGCGTTATCCTGACCCGGGGCGGCGCGCAGTTCATCACGCCGCTTTCCGTCTCCAGCCTCAGCGGCGAGAAGACCTATACCGACCTCTTTTCCCTCACCGACGAGGTGGAGATGGGCCATATCCGCCTCTCCAGAGAGGCCGATCTGGTTCTGGTCGCCCCCGCCACCGCCGACCTGATGGCCAAGATGGCGGCGGGCCTGGCCGACGATCTGGCCTCCACGGCGCTTCTCGCCACCAACAAGCCGGTGATGATCGCCCCCGCCATGAACGTGCAGATGTGGGCCCATCCCGCAACCCGGCGCAACGTGCAGCAGCTGCGCGACGACGGTGTGCTGCAGGTGGGGCCGACCAGGGGGGATCTTGCCTGCGGCGAGGAGGGGCAGGGCCGCCTGGCGGAGGTGCCGGCCATCGTGGAGGCCGTGGAGGATTTCTTCTCCGGCGACGACCATGCCCTGCACGCGCCGCGCGATGCGGACCATCTGCTCTCCGGCCGGACCGCCGTGGTGACCGCCGGCCCCACTTTCGAGGCCATAGATCCGGTGCGCTTCATCGGCAACCGGTCCTCGGGCCGCCAGGGCTACGCCATTGCCGAGGCGCTGGCGAAGCTGGGCGCCGAGGTGCTGCTGGTCTCCGGCCCCACGGCGCTGGCGGAGCCGCATGGCGTGAAGGTGGTGCGCGTGGAATCGGCGGCGCAGATGCTGGAAGCCGTGACCGCCGCCCTGCCCGCCGATATCGCCGTCTGCGTGGCCGCCGTCTCCGACTGGCGGGCCAAGGCGGTGGAAGGCCGCAAGATCAAGAAGGGCGAGCAGGCGCCGGTGCTCGACCTTGCGGTCAATCCCGACATCCTGGCCCGCATCTCGGCGCCCGGCGAGCACCGCCCCCGGCTGGTGATCGGCTTCGCCGCCGAGACCGACAATGTGGTGGCCAACGCCCAGACGAAGCTCGCTTCCAAGGGTTGCGACTGGATCGTGGCCAACGACGTGGCCGCCCCCCATGGCGCCATGGGAGGCGAAGAAAACGCCGTGCACCTGATTACGCCTGACGGCGTGGAAGACTGGCCCCTTGCCAGCAAGGCCGAAGTGGCCCAACGTCTCGCCGACCGTATCGCTGACCAATTCAAAGCCAAGCATAAATGACCGAGTCGATTACCGCCGCCCTGCGGCCCGTTTCCGTTGTCGCGCGTTACCTCCCTCACGGCGAGGGCCTCCCGCTTCCCGGCTATGCCACCGACCACAGTGCCGGAATGGACCTCCTGGCGGCCGTGGCGGAGGACGAGCCGATCATTCTTCAGCCGGGGGAGTGGTGCGCCGTGCCCACCGGGCTCAGCATCGCTCTGCCCGAGGGTTACGAGGCGCAGGTGCGCCCGCGCTCCGGCCTGGCCTTCAAGCATGCAGTCACCGTCCTCAACGCCCCCGGCACCATCGACGCCGATTACCGGGGCGAGGTGAAGGTGCTGCTCATCAATCACGGGCGCGAGGCGTTCGAGATCAGCCGCGGCATGCGCATCGCACAGATGCTCGTGGCCCCGGTGACCACGGTCGGTTGGGTGACCGCCGATCAATTGTCAGAAACAGGGAGAGGAACCGGCGGGTTTGGGTCGACAGGAGGTATCGAAAAGGAATAGCGAACTATGTTCAGATTATCGCGAAAGACAGTCTTCGCCCTGGAGGCCGTGCTGGACATTGCCTACAATGCGCGGGCGGAGCCCGTGCAGGCTCGGGAGATCACCAAGCGCCAAGGCATTCCCCAACGCTATCTCGAGCAGGTGATGCAGGAGCTGGTCCGGGCCGGAATCCTCAAGGGAGTGCGCGGCCCGCGGGGGGGATATCACCTGGCCAGGGAGCGGCGAAAGATTTCCGTCGGAGATATCGTCCGGATCGTTGCAAATATTGAAAACCTGCAGTCGTCGGAGCAATATCAGACTGAATCCGAGTTGGGTAACAAGGTGGTCAGGCCCTTGCTCGACGATCTTTACAACAGCATGATGGGCCGGCTGGACAATACCACGCTGCAGGATCTGTGTGCCGACGCGGAACGGCAATCCGTCGGACGGGAGACGCGGCCCCGGCTCGACTTCACCATCTGAACCTGCCCCGCGGGGCCGGTTGACGCCATGACGTCAACTGAGAAATGTCGCAAGGAAGGAGAGACATGACGATCAGTGAAACCGGCACCGAGGGACGCGGCAGGATTTTCGAGAACATCACCGAGACCATCGGCAACACCCCGCTGGTCCGGCTCAACCGGGTCGGCGCCGATCATGGCGTGGACGCCAATCTGCTGGCCAAGCTGGAGTTCTTCAACCCCATGGCCTCGGTGAAGGACCGTATCGGCGTTGCCATGATCGAGGCCCTGGAGAAGGCGGGCAAGCTCAAGCCCGGCGGGGTGATCGTGGAGCCCACCTCGGGCAACACCGGCATCGCGCTGGCCTTCGTGGCCGCCGCCAAGGGCTACAAGCTGATTCTGGTCATGCCCGAGAGCATGTCGCTGGAGCGCCGCAAGATGCTGCTCATCCTGGGCGCCGAGCTGGAGCTCACCCCGGCCGCCAAGGGCATGAAGGGGGCCATCGCCCGCGCCGAGGAGCTGGTGAAGGAGCGGCCGGGCGCGGTCATGCCGCAGCAGTTCGACAATGCGGCCAACCCCGCCATCCATCGCATCACCACGGCGGAGGAAATCTGGAACGACACGGACGGCCAGGTGGATGTCGTCATCTCCGGCGTGGGCACGGGCGGCACCATCACCGGCGTGGGCGCGGTGCTCAAAGAGCGCAAGCCGGACGTGCGCATGGTGGCCGTGGAGCCCGAGGACAGCCCGGTGCTCTCGGGCGGGGAGCCGGGCCCGCACAAGATCCAGGGAATCGGGGCCGGGTTCATCCCCTCCATCCTCGATACCGGACTCATCGACGAAGTGGTGACCATCGGCAACGAGACGGCGTTCCAGTTCGCCCGCGAGATGGCCGCCAAGGAGGGCATTCCGGTGGGCATCTCCTCCGGCGCGGCGCTGGCCGCCGCCGTGGAGGTGGGGCAGCGGCCGGAGATGCGCGCCAAGAACATCGTCATCATCATCCCCTCCTTCGCCGAACGCTATCTCTCTACCGCCCTGTTCGAGGGCCTATAACAATCTACATCAGCAACCGGGAGGACCTATATGCTGACGCATGTGACCCTTGGCTATGACGACCTGGCCAGGAGCAAGGAGTTTTACGATTATGTGCTGGAGCCGCTGGGCTATGCCTGCGTCAATGACGGCGAGACCATGAAGATGTATCGCGGCGCGCAAGGGCCCGCCTTCGGCGTGTTGACGCCGCGCGACGGCAAGGCCGCCACCGCCGCCAACGGCTTTACCCTCGGTCTTGCCGCCCCCAATGCGGCGGCGGTGGACGAGTTCTACAAGCGCGCCCTGGCCAAGGGGGCAACGGATGAGGGCGCGCCCGGCCCGCGGCCTTACATGCCGGGCCTCTATGCGGCCTATGTGCGCGATCCGGGCGGGCACAAGATCTGTGCCTCCTGCGTGGAGAAGTAGGAGAGGGATGTGGCGCTGACCGACGATCAGTTGGAGCGTTACGCGCGCCACATCATCCTGAAGGAGATCGGCGGGGCGGGGCAGGCCAAGCTGCTCGCCTCGAAGGTCCTGATCATCGGCGCGGGCGGGCTGGGCGCCCCCGTGGCGCTCTATCTGGCGGCGGCGGGAGTGGGCACCATCGGCCTCATCGACGATGACGATGTCGCCCTCTCCAACCTGCAGCGCCAGATCCTCTACGGCACGGACGATGTGGGCAAACCCAAGGTGGAGCGGGCGAAGGCGCGGCTCAACGCGCTCAATCCCGATGTCACGGTGCGCCTGCACAACATGCGCCTGACGGGGGAGAACGCCGACGCCATCATCCGCGATTATGACCTGGTGGCGGACGGCTGCGACAATTTCGCCACCCGCTTCGTGGTCAACGACGCCTGCTACCGGAACGCCAAGACCCTGGTCTCCGCCGCCGTCGGCCAGTTCGACGGGCAGCTCGCCACCTTCAAGCCCCATGCGGGGCCGGGACTGCCCTGCTACCGCTGCTTCGTGCCCGCCCCGCCGCCGGAGGGCAGCGTGCCCAACTGCGCCGAGGGCGGCATCATCGGGGCGCTCACCGGCGTCATCGGCAGCCTGCAGGCCATGGAGGTGATCAAGGAGATCACCGGCGTGGGCGAGAGCCTGGCCGGCCGCCTGATGCTCTATGACGCGCTGGATGCCCGCTTCCGCACCGTGAAACTGGCCGCCGATCCGCATTGCGCCCTGTGCGGCGGCAAGGCGGCGGCCCATGGATGACCTTGCCCGCATCCGCCGGGCCTATGCGGAATATGTGACGGCCTGCTTCGGCCAATGGCATGAGGGTGTTTATGCCGCCTTCGCCAGCGTGCCGCGTGAGACCTTTCTCGGGCCCGGTCCGTGGCAGATCGGTGCGGGTGTCGTCAAGGGACGGCGTGAGACGCTGAGTGACGATCCCGCCATCCTCTATCAGAACACGGCGGTGGCCCTGATCGCCGAGAAGAACATCAACAACGGGGAACCCGCCCTGCACGCGCGGGCCATGACCGCTCTCGATGTCCGGCCCGGCGAGCGCGTGGTGCATGTGGGGGCGGGCACCGGCTATTACAGCGCCATACTGGCGGAAATGGCGGGGCCCGAGGGCCATGTGGACGCGCTGGAAGTGGAGCCCTCGCTGGCGGAACAGGCCTGCGCCAACCTGGTGCCATGGAAGCAGGTGAGCACGCATCATATGTCGGGGCTCGATTTCCCCATCGCGGCGGCCGATGCCATCTACGTCAATGCGGGCTTCAATTTCTTCCCGCGTCCCTGGCTCGACGGCCTGGCGGCGGGCGGGCGGCTGGTGATGCCGCTCACGGGCGCCGAGGGGTGGGGGCTCATGATCTCTATCACCCGGGACAGCGACGGCTTCGCCGCCGAATGCCTGATGCCCGTCGGCTTCATCGCCGCCGAGGGACGGCTCCCGGCGGAGAAGACCGGGAACCTGGAGCGGCTGAGACTGCAGTTCCAGACGATATCCGAGGTGCAGTCCCTGCATCTGGCCCCGGAACCGCCGGACGACAGCTGCTGGCTCGACGGCGGCGACTGGTGGCTATCCAGGCGCCCGCTGAAGAGGGTCAGATGGTCCCTTCCGGGGCAGACGCCCCGCGCCTAGCAAGGGTGCTGAAGCAGTTCCCGTTTGTCATGCGAGGAGTGCCGTCAGAACACCGTCACCGTTCGCCCTGAGCTTGTCGAAGGGCGCATCCCGAGCGCCGGCCTCGCTTCGACAAGCTCAGCGCGAACGGGCAGCAATCCAGGAAGCCCCCGATATCTGCCGTTTGTCTGGATCGCCACGGCCGTGAAGCCTGTCCTCGGGCGGGCCTAAACGCAGCATGTTCTAGTCATCGTCGAACACGCTGTCCGGGGGCGTGTGGCCGTCGATGAAGGTTTTGATGTTGATGATCACCTTCTCGCCCATGGCGGTGCGGGCCTCGATGGTGGAGGAGCCCATGTGGGGGGCCAGCACCACGGTCTCCAGCGCGATGAGCTTGGGATTCACGCGCGGTTCGTTGTCATAGACGTCCAGCCCCGCGCCGGCGATGCGGCCTTCGGCCAGGGCGTCGGCAAGCGCCTCCTCGTCGATCACGCCGCCCCGCGCTGTGTTCACCACCACGGCATCGGGGCGCAGGGTGGCGATGCGCTCGCGCGAGAGCATGTTCACCGTATCCGGCGTGCGCGGGCAGTTGACGGAGATGACGTTCATTTCCGGCAGCATGGCCTCGACATCGGGCCAGTAGGTGGCGCCGAGCGCCTGTTCCTGCGGCGCCGGCAGGCGGCTGCGGTTGTGGTAATGGATCTCCATGCCGAAGGCTTTCGCCCGCTCGGCGACGGCGCGGCCGATGCGGCCCATGCCGATGATGCCGAGCGCCTTGCCCCGCATGGCCTGGCCCAGATGCCAGGTGGGCGCCCAGCCCGGCCACTGGCCGGCGCGGAGCAAGCGCTCCCCTTCCGTCGTGCGGCGCATGGCGTTGAGCATGAGGATCAGGGTGATGTCCGCCGTGTCGTCGGTGAGGACGCCCGGCGTATTGCTGACCTTGAGCCCCCGGGCGGCGGCCGCCTTGAGGTCGATATGATCGATGCCCACGCCGAAATTGGCGATCATCTTCAGCTGCGGCCCGGCGGCCTCGATCACCTGCGCCGAGATGCGGTCGGTGACGGTGGGGACCAGGATATCCGCCTGCGATACGGCGGCCTTCAGTTCCGCTTCGCTCATGGGATGGTCGTCGCTGTTCAGCCTCGCGTCAAAGAGCTCCGCCATGCGGGCTTCCACGGAGGCGGGCAGGCGGCGTGTGACAATCACCAAAGGCTTTTCTTGCGGCATGAAGGTCTCCCGGTGGGCATTCTTGTTGGCTGACCCTCTTTAGCAAAAGCGGTCCCGGAGAACAAAACATTTGGCGCGTTGTCGCAGTCACCATCCCGTGCTTGACGGGCCTTGAGCCGCCCCTCTAGATAAAGGGAAAGGGGGCGCACCCGCGCCCATCCTCTGGGGGACTTCATGCGCAAGATCCTGGCATTGATGCTGTTGGCGATGGCGATGGCGGGGACCGGCCCGGCCGGCGCGGCGGACGACGACGTGCTGCGCTACGTCTCGCTGGATACGGACAAGGCCTATATGCGCACCGGACCGGGGCTGCGCTATCCCGTGGAATGGGTCTATGTACGGCCCGGCTGGCCGTTCGAGGTGGTCAGCGAATACGGCTACTGGCGCAAGCTGCGGGACATCGACGGCACCTCGGGCTGGATGCACATGAACCTTCTCACCTCCAGACGCCGGGTGATCGTCACCCAGGACGTGGCGAGTGTCTATGCGAAGGCCGACACCACCTCGCGCCAGGTGGCGCTGGCGGAAGGCGGCGTGGTGGCCGATCTGGTGGAATGCGAGGGCAAATGGTGCGAAATCCGGTTGCCGCGGGACAAGGAAGACCCGATCGACGGCTATGTGGTGCGCGCCGCCCTCTGGGGCGCCGAGGACATTCCGGCCAAGTAAGGATAACGGTCGGCGCTGCCCTTCGGGTCAGGAATGACGGATTATCGACGGATCAGGACAAGCTGTCCTTGAGGCGGATCACCACGTCGACGCGGTTGAGCTCCGTGCCGTCCGGCAGGTCGGGCATGCGGCTCAACTGCAGGGCGTCGGCCGGCAGGTCGTGCAGGCGGCCTTCGCCTTCGAAATAGAAGTGATGGTGATCGCTGGTATTGGTGTCGAAATAGGTGCGTCCCGGCTCCACCACGATCTCGCGCAGGAGCCCGGCTTCCGTGAACTGGTTCAGCGTGTTGTACACGGTGGCCAGCGACACGGGCGTGCCGTTCGCCTGCGCTTCCGCGTGGATTTCCTCGGCCGTTACATGGCGCTTCTCGTCACAGCAGAAGAGAAGACGCGCCAAGGCCAGCCGCTGACGGGTCGGGCGCAGGCCCGCATCCTTCAATTGCTGCAACGCTTCAGAATAAGGTCTCATGACTGAACACACCAACGTCTACGTATATACAACCTATAGTCTGGTCCTACATCTAGTGCAATTATAAATATTTCAAGGAAGTTGGCGCGTTTACGCCGCTTCCTGCATCAATTCCAGTTTGCAGGGACTCGGAGGGACGCTCAATTGCCCTCGACGATTCGCTCCATCAGTTCCTTGACGTGCGGAATATAGCCGTTGCTGTAAAGCGGATCTTCCGCAAAGCGGTAGGCGCCGTGGCCGGCGAACATCAGATTGTTGTCCACGTCGCCGCCATGGGCGATGTCCTGCAGGGTCTTCTGGATGCAGAAGCTGCGCGGGTCCGCCTTCTTGCCGGTGGAATGGTTGTCGCTTTCCGCCCAGTTGGAGAACTGGCACTGGCTGAGGCAGCCCATGCAGTCGGCCTGGTCCTTGCGGATTTCGTCGCGCTTTTCCGGCTCCACGAAAATGAGCGTCTGGTCCGGGGTGCGCATGGAGGCGGTATAGCCGTCGGCCATCCAGCGCATGGCGCGCACCTTGTCGCCGGGGGTCACGAAGACCGACTTCTTGCGGGTCCCGATGTCCAGCTCGGCGATATGGTCGCCCACCGGCTCGGGGCTGTAGGCCACCTGGCGCTCGCTGCGCGCCTCGAGCTCCTTCAGGTAGGTGTTGCGCACGGCCGACGAGTAGAAGCCGGTGGGGCTGAACTTGTGCAGCAGCACGTCGCCCTTCTTCAGCGTCATCAGCCGTTCCTTCCATTTCTGGGAAATGGGGCTTTCCTTGGTGACCAGCGGCCGCGTGCCGAACTGGAAGGCGATGGGACCGACTTCCTCGTTATCGAGCCAGTGCTCCCATTCGCGCAGGAACCACACGCCGCCGGCCATGATGATGGGCGTGTTGTGCAGGCCCGCCTCGTTCATGGTCTTCCTCAGCTCCACCACGCGGGGGTACGGGTCCTGCGGCTCCTTCGGGTTTTCCGAGTTGGACAGGCCGTTATGGCCGCCCGCCAGCCACGGGTCCTCATAGACCACACCGCCCAGGAACTCGGCCGCCTTGTGATAGGCGCGCTTCCAGAGAGCCCGGAAGGCCCGGCCGGAAGAGACGATGGGGTAATAATGCACACCATAGCGCGCAGCGATCTCCGCCAGGCGGTAGGGCATGCCGGCGCCGCATGTGATGCCGTTCACCAGCCCCTTGGCGCCCTGCAGGACGCCATGGAGGATGCGCTCCGCCCCTCCCATCTCCCACAGCACGTTGATGTGGATGCGGCCACGGCCGCAGGCCCGCTCATAGGCCTCGCGCACCTGGGCGATGCCGCCCATGATGCCGTAATTCACCAGCTCTTCATGCCGCTCCTGGCGGGTGCGGCCGTAATAGACCTGGGGGATAATGCGTCCATCCGGACCGTAGGAATCCGCATTTACCGCGGAAACGGTGCCGATGCCGCCGGCGGCGGCCCAGGCCCCCGCGCTGGCACCGGTGGAAATGGACACGCCCTTGCCTCCCTCGATGAGGGGAAGGACTTCCCGACCGGACATAACCAAGGACTTGAGGCTCTTCATACCGCTAACCTGCTCAATCTGTGCGTGAATGCATTGCCTTCAATCAGACGGGCACACGCCCCCACCCGTCCGATCCCGAAGACTGGATCAGCCCCGCCCGAAGGCGGGTTGCTGATCGATCCCTTTTGCCGGGCGTCTTTCCGGCGCGTGACACAGCCCCGTGTCACAGCGCCAGACGCTCCGACACGGGAAACGCACATATGCATGTTGCGTTCCCCGCGCATGAGCCGATTTCGCCGCAGATTTGCGTCAATGTCTCGGTTCTTTTTCAGGCGCCCTTTTCAGCCGGTTCGCGCTCGGCGCCGGTTTCCTGATCCACGACCTTCATGGAGAGGCGCACCTTGCCCCGGTCGTCGATGCCCAGAACCTTGACATAGACCTCGTCACCCTCGTTGACAACGTCGGTGACCTTGCCGACACGGTGATCGGCCATCTCGCTGATATGCACCAGGCCGTCACGGTTGCCGATGAAGTTCACGAAGGCGCCGAAATCGGCGGTCTTGACCACCTTGCCCTTGTAGGTCCTGCCCACTTCCGGCTCGGCCACGATGCCCTGGATCCAGTTGACGGCGGCCTCGATGGACTTCTTGTCCGGCGAGGCGACGCGGATGGTGCCGTCGTCCTCGATGTCGATCTTGGCGCCCGTGGTCTCGCAAATCTCGCGGATCACGGAACCGCCGGAGCCGATGACTTCGCGGATCTTGTCCTTGTTGATGGTGAAGATCTCGATGCGGGGCGCGTATTCGTTGAGCTCCGGACGATATTCGGTCAGGCCCTTGGCCATCTCGCCCAGAATGTGGAAGCGCCCGTCCTTGGCCTGGGCCAGGGCCTGGGCCATGATCTCGGAGGTGATGGAGGTGATCTTGATGTCCATCTGCAGGGAGGTGATACCCTCGGACGTTCCGGCCACCTTGAAGTCCATGTCGCCCAGGTGATCCTCGTCGCCCATGATGTCGGAGAGGACGGCGTAATCGTCGCCTTCCTTGATCAGGCCCATGGCGATGCCCGCCACCGGCCGCGCCAGCGGCACGCCGGCATCCATCATGGAAAGGGACGCACCGCACACCGTGGCCATGGAGGAGGAGCCGTTGGACTCGGTGATCTCCGAGACCACGCGGATGGTGTAGGGGAACTGCGTGCGGTCCGGCAGCAGGGCGCGCACCGCGCGCCAGGCCAGCTTGCCGTGGCCCACTTCGCGGCGGCCCGTGAAGCCCACGCGGCCCACCTCACCCACCGAATAGGGCGGGAAGTTGTAGTGCAGCAGGAAGGTCTCGCGGTAGCTGCCTTCCAGGCTGTCGATGATCTGCTCGTCGTCGCCGGTGCCCAGCGTGGTCACCACCAGCGCCTGGGTCTCGCCGCGGGTGAAAAGGGCGGAGCCATGGGCACGGGGCAGGACGCCGGCCTGCACGTCGATCTGGCGGATGTCGGAGGGGCCGCGCCCGTCGATGCGGGGCTTGCCTTCGAGAATCTGGCTGCGGACGATCTTCTTCTCCACGCTCTTCAGCGCGTCGGCGGCGGCCGTCGCCTGGAAGCCGTCCTCGCCCAGTTCGGCGGTCAGCGTCTCGATGGCCTCGGCGCGGATTTCATTGAGCCGGTTGGAGCGGTCCTGCTTGCCGCGGATGGCATAAGCCTCCTTAAAGGCACTCTCGGTCATTTCCGCGACCTTGGCCTTCAGCGCGTCGTTCTCGTCTCCGGCCGGCAGCTCCCAGGGCTCCTTGGCGCACTGCTCGGCGAAGTCGATGATGGCCTTGATGACCGGCTGGAACTGCTCATGGCCGAACTTCACGGCGCCGAGCATGACGTCCTCGGACAGCTCCTTGGCTTCCGATTCCACCATCAGCACGCCTTCCACGGTACCGGCGACCACCAGGTCCAGCTCGCTGGAGGACAGTTCGTCGATCTGCGTGTTCAGCACATATTCGCCGTTGATGTAGCCGACGCGGGCCGCGGCGATGGGGCCGAGGAACGGGATGCCGGAAATGGTCAGCGCGGCGGACGCGGCGATCATGGCCACGATATCCGGGTCGTTCTCCATATCGTGGGAGAGCACGGTGCAGATGACCTGCGTCTCGTTCTTGAAGGTGCTCGGAAAGAGCGGCCGGATGGGCCGGTCGATCAGGCGGGAGACCAGAGTCTCCTTCTCGGAGGGACGGCCTTCCCGCTTGAAAAAGCCGCCAGGGATCTTGCCGGCGGCGTAGGTCTTTTCCTGGTAGTTGACGGTCAGCGGGAAAAAATCGATCCCTGCTTTCGGGGCCTTGGCGGCGGTTGCCGTGGCGAGCACCGTGGTGTCCCCGTAGGTGGCGAACACGGCGCCGTCTGCCTGACGGGCAATACGGCCGCTTTCCAGGGTCAGCGTCCGGCCGCCCCAGTTGATCTCAGTCTTCGTGATATCGAACATTTATTTTTCCTATCGGTCTTTCGGCCCTGCGCCGGCCTATTCCGGCCCAGGGGGTCCGCAAGATCAGCCTGCACCCATGTGCCTGCACATGGGTGCAGATAAGCTGATCGGTCTTCTATAGTTTTAGAGCATCTTGTCTGCGTTCGTAAGAACGCAGGATGCTCTAGGGCGGCGCCTTCGCCGCCCTACCGAATTATTTGCGGAGTCCGAGACGCTGGATCAGGGTCTGATAGCGTTCTTCGTCCTTGGCCTTCAGAAAGCCAAGCAGCCGGCGGCGCTGGTTCACCAGCTTCAGGAGTCCGCGGCGGGAATGGTTGTCTTTCTTGTGAGTCTTGAAGTGCTCGGTCAGGTTCGTGATCCGCTCCGTCAGGATGGCGACCTGCACTTCCGGCGAGCCCGTGTCATTGGCCACGGTCGCATATTCGTTGATGAGCTCCTGTTTGCGCTCGGCAGTGATCGACATCGGTTACCTCCTTATGAATTGAAAACACGTACAGGCCGCAGCACGCCGCCTTCCAGGTCTGCAATGGCGACGAACCTGTCGTCCGCCATGACCCGCACGATACCTTCGCGTTTGAAGGGGACGCGGATCTGCTGCCCGAAAGCGAGACGCTCGGCCTCCGGTCGGGTAATGGCCAACGCCGGGATGTCGTCCAGCGCGGTCTCGACCGATAACAGATACTCTTCTGCGGGCGCACTATGGCTCAAATCGCGCAGCGTATCCAGCGAAAATGCGCGATCCTCCGCAAACGGCCCGACGGCGGTTCTCCTCAGGCTCGACACATGGCCGTAGCAGCCGAGCGCGCGCCCCAGGTCGCGGGCGATGGCCCGCACGTAAGTGCCCTTGCCGCACCGGGTTTCAAACCAGGCCACATCGGGCGAGGCGCCGTCGTGGCCGGTCAGGTGCCGGATCTCGTAAATCTCCGCTTCCCGCTCGGGAATGTCGACCTCTTCTCCGGCGCGGGCCAGGTCGTAGGCCCGCTCGCCCTGGAGCTTGATGGCGGAAAAGGCGGGCGGCCTCTGCCAGATGACGCCGGTGAAGGCGGGCAGCGCCTTTGCGATCTCCTCATCGCTCGGGCGCCTGTCGGAGCGCGCCACGACTTGGCCCTCGGTATCGTCGGTGTTGCGCTCTTCCCCCCAGGTCACGGCGAAGACATAGGTCTTGGCCGCATCCACGATGTGCGGCACCGTCTTGGTGGCTTCCCCGAGCGCGATGGGCAATATGCCGGTGGCCAGCGGGTCCAGCGTCCCGGCGTGCCCGGCCTTCTGCGCGTTCAGGAGGCGCCGCACGATGCCCACCGCCTGCGTCGAGGTCATGTCGTGGGGCTTGTCGAGAATCACCCAGCCGTTGACCGGGTCGCCCTTGCGTCTCCTACCCATGGGCGCCTCTTGTCTTTGTTCCAACCAAAGGACTCCCCTCCCTCGATGGGAGGGGCTGGGGGAGGGTGATGTCTCCACATGGCCGCCCCCTGCCTTGGCGGCGAATATCACCCCCACCTCGATCCTCCCCCATCAAGGGGGAGGAGGATAGGAGGATGTGATTCATGCCTCGCCCTTCTGGGAAGAGGGTTGGGGAGGAAGGCTTCATCAATCGTCCGCCTTTATATCCCGCTGCACGCGGTCCGAATGCAGGAGCGCGTCGATGCGGTCCACATTGTCGAAGCTGGTGTCCAGCCTGAAGCGCAGTGCAGGCGTGTATTTGAGTTCGATGGCGTGGCCCAGCTCGCCGCGGATGGGCTTGGCCAGCCGGTTCAGCTCCTTCTCGATCTCCGGCGCGTGGGCGCCGCCCAGGGGCATCACGAAGGCCGTGGCGGCCTTCAGGTCCGGGCTCACGTCCACGCGCGTCACGGTGAGCGAGGTACCGGCAAGCAGGTCGCTGTGGATGTGCCCGCGCGTCAATATGTCCGCCAATGTATGGCGGAGCATCTCGCCCACGCGCAGCATGCGCTGGCTCGGCTGCCGGGAATGGCTACGGGTCATGGCGTCTAACTTCCATCATAGGCGAAATCCGTTCGCCCTGAGCTTGTCGAAGGGCTTTGGCCCCCCGCTCATGGTTCGACAGGCTCACCATGAACGGCTAATGGGTGCCCTTTCCGGCTCAAAGCGACCGCTGCACTTCCTCGACTTCGTAGAGTTCGAGCATGTCGCCGGCCTTGACGTCCTGGAAATTGGCGATGGCGATGCCGCATTCCGTGCCGCTCTGCACTTCCCGGACCTCGTCCTTGAAGCGCCTCAGGCTGGCCAGCGTGCCGTCGTGGATCACCACGTCGTCGCGCAGGACGCGCACATGGCAGTCGCGCCGCGCCACGCCGTCGGTCACCAGGCAGCCCGCCACCCAGCCAACCTTGGAGACCTTGAAGACCTCCTTCACCTCGGCGATGCCGATGGCCGTCTCCTGGCGCTCGGGCGCCAGCATGCCGGACATGATGGCCTTGATGTCGTCCACCAGGTCATAGATGACCGAGTAATAGCGGATCTCGATGCCTTCGCGCTCCGCCAGGTCACGCGCCTGCTTGGTGGCGCGCACGTTGAAGGCGACGACGGGCGCCTGGCTCGCCTGGGCGAGGTTGATGTCCGATTCGGTGATGCCGCCGACGCCGGAATAGACGACGCGCACCGCCACCTCCTCGGTGTTGAGCTTCTCCAGCGAGCCCACGATGGCCTCGACAGAGCCCTGCACGTCGCCCTTGATGACGATGGCCAGTTCCGCCGCCTGGTCTTCCTTGAGCTTGGTGAACATGCTCTCCAGCGACGTGCGGCCGGTGACCGACGTGCGCTTCTCGGTGATCTGGCGCTGGCGGTAGCTGGTGATCTCGCGGGCCCGGCCCTCGTCCTCCACCACAGAGAATTCGTCGCCGGCTTCCGGCGCGCCGGACAGGCCCAGGACCTCGACGGGCTGGGAGGGCGTGGCCTCCTTCACCTGGTTGCCGCGTTCGTCCAGCATGGCGCGCACCCGCCCCCACTGGGCGCCGGCCACGAAGATGTCGCCGACGCGCATGGTGCCGCGCTGCACCAGCACGGTGGCCACGGGGCCGCGGCCCTTCTCCAGCTTGGATTCCACCACCACGCCTTCCGCCGGACGGTCGGGATTGGCCTTGAGGTCCATCAGCTCGGACTGCAGGGTCACCGCTTCCAGCAGCTTGTCGAGGTTCATCTTCTTGGTGGCCGAGACTTCGACGGAGAGCACGTCGCCGCCCATCTCTTCCACGAACACTTCATGCTGCAGCAGTTCCTGGCGCACCTTGTTGGCGTCGGCGTCGGGCTTGTCGCACTTGTTGATGGCGACGATCATCGGCACCCCGGCCGCCTTGGCGTGCTGGATGGCCTCGATGGTCTGCGGCATCACGCTGTCGTCGGCCGCCACCACCAGGATGACGATATCCGTCACCTTGGCGCCGCGGGCGCGCATGGCGGTGAAGGCCGCGTGGCCCGGCGTGTCGATGAAGGTGATCTTGTTGCCGTCCTCCAGGGTCACCTGGTAGGCGCCGATATGCTGGGTGATGCCCCCGGCTTCGCCCGACACCACGTCTTCCTGACGGATGGCGTCCAGAAGCGAGGTCTTGCCGTGGTCGACATGGCCCATGACGGTGACCACCGGCGGGCGCGGCTGCAAAGTGGCCGGATCGTCCTCCTCGCCGAAGACGCCGATCTCCACGTCGGATTCCGCCACGCGGCGGGACTTGTGGCCGAATTCCTCGACGATGAGTTCCGCCGTATCGGCGTCCAGCGTCTGGTTGATGGTGGCCATGACGCCCATCTTCATCAGCGCCTTGATGACCTCGTTGCCGCGCTCGGCCATGCGCGACGCCAGCTCCTGCACGGTGATGGCCTCGGGGATGGTCACCTCGCGCACCACCTTCTGCGGCGGCTCGTGGCTCTGGCGCTTGAGCTGCTTCTGGCGCTCACGGGCGCGGCGCACCGAGGCGAGGCTCCGCTGGCGGCTTTCGCCGTCCTCTTCCTGCAGGGCGTCGGTCAGCGTCAGCTTGCCGCGGCGGCGTTCGCCGGCCCCCTTGCCCGGCCCCTTCGGCAGGGCCTTCTTGCCGCGAATCTCCTCGTCGCGCTCGTCCTCGCGCGGACGGTCCACCTTGACGTGGGTATCCTTCTTCTCGGGGCGCGGAGCCGCGTCCTCGGGCGCAGCGGCGGCGGTCCCCGCCTCCTCGGCCTTGGGGGCCTCCGGCTCGGCCTGCGGCTGCGGCTCGGGTTCCGGCTCGCCGGCGGCTTCGCGGCGCGCCTTCTCCTCGGCTTCCGCCTTGCGGCGGGCCTCTTCTTCCCTGGCGCGGCGCGCGTCTTCCTCGGCCTTGGCGCGGGCTTCTTCCTGGGCGCGGACCTTGGCTTCCTCCAGCGCCTTGGCGCGGGCTTCCAGTTCCGACTTGGTCAGATGCTGCGTGGCGGCGTCCGACGGCATCTCGGCCGGCGCGGCACCCTGCTGAGGGGCCTCGCCGGACGTGTCGCGCGTCGTCATGCGGCGGCGCTTCTTCTCCACCACCACCACCTTGTTGCGGCCGGCCGTGCCCGAGCGCACGGGTGCGCCCTCGACAGGCTTTTTCAGCTGCAAGGTGCGGCGCGGGGCCGTCTTGTTGTCGTCGTCTTGGCCTTTGGCTTCACTCATAGTTTCCGTCTTCTATCGTGCCTGAGCACTTTGCCTGGAAGGCGAAATCGCCTTCTTCATGAACCTTGTTGCGTGTCTTCCAACCCGGCCAGTCGCGTCATCTCTAACTGAATTTTGTCTGCCAGTCGAGAAGGCTTTACCGCCAGATGGGTAGCGTTTTCCCTGCCCAGGGCCTGAGATAGCGCCGCCCGGTCGAACCGGTCGAGCACCGGCACGGAGCCGTTTGCGGCACCGATCCGGCCCGTCAGTTTGCGCCGGCCGTCGGCTGCGCCGTCCGCCGCTTCGATGAGAAGCGCCACCGCCTCGCCCCTGGCCACCGCCCGGTCGATGACGTCAAACCCCGCGATGAGGTCCCCCGTCCGCCGGGCCAGGCCGATGAGCGACAGCAGTTTGCGGCGCACCAGCGCCGCCGTCATGTCCGCCAGGCCGTCCGGCGCCGTGCCGCCCGCCGCCTTGAAGCGGCCCGTGCGCGCCGCCTTTTCGATGAGGCCGCGGTCGGCGGTGACCCAGATGCCCCGGCCCGGCAGCTTGCCCTCGACGTCGGGCACCACCATGCCGTCCGGGCCCACCACGAAGCGGATCATCTCGTCTACCGGCCTGACCGCGCGGCTCGCCACGCAGCGGCGCTCGCGTGTTCCGGCCATGGAAGCCTCCCGGCCTCAGGCCTGGTCTCCCGCCGGGGCTTCTTCCCGGGCTTCGGTCTCCGCCGGCGCCTGCGGCGCCTCCTCGCCCTCGAACCAGTGGGCGCGGGCCGCCATGATGATGGCGTTGGCCTCGTCCTCGGTCAGGTTGTAGGCCCTCAGAATGCCCTCCTTGCGGTCGATCAGCTCGTCCGAGGCCAGGTCGCCCAGGTCGTCCAGCGTCTTGATGCCGGCTTCGCCCAGCGTCACCACCATGGCCGGGGTAAGGCCGTCCAGCGTGGTCACCTCGTCCTCGACGCCCAGCTCCTTGGCCTGCGCGATCTTGGCGGCATCGGCGGCTTCCAGCGCCGCCACGGCGCGGGCCTGCAGCTCCTCGGCGATCTCCTCGTCGAACCCTTCGATGGACGAGAGCTCGTCCAGCTCCACATAGGCCACTTCCTCAAGCGTCGAGAAGCCTTCGGCCACGAGAAGCTGCGCGATGGTCTCTTCCACGTCCAGAGCGCTGGTGAAGAGCTCGGAGCGCTGGCGGAACTCGTCCTGCCGGCGCTGGCTCTCCTCGTCTTCCGTGAGGATGTCGATTTCCCAGCCGGTGAGCTGGGAGGCCAGGCGCACATTCTGCCCGCGCCGGCCGATCGCCAGACTCAATTGGTCATCCGGGACCACAACTTCAATACGTTTATCGTCCTCATCCATCACAACTTTCACCACGTCGGCGGGCGCCAGGGCCGAGACGATGAAGGTGGCAGGCACCGGAGACCATTGAATGATATCGACTTTTTCGCCCTGCAGCTCGCCCACCACGGCCTGCACGCGGCTGCCGCGCATACCCACGCAAGCACCCACCGGGTCCACGCCGCTGTCGTGCGACTGCACGGCGATCTTGGCGCGCGAGCCCGGATCGCGGGCCACCGCCTTGATCTCGATGACGCCGTCATAAATCTCCGGCACTTCCTGCTCGAAGAGCTTGGCCATGAATTCCGGCTTGGTGCGCGACAGGAAAATCTGCGGCCCGCGCGTCTCGCGCCGCACGTCGTAGATATAGGCGCGGATGCGGTCGCCGGTCTTGAAGGCCTCGCGGGGGATCACCTGCTCGCGGCGCACGATGGCCTCGGCCCGGCCCAGATCGACGATCACATTGCCGTATTCGACGCGCTTCACCACGCCGTTGATGACCTGGCCCACCTTGTCCTGATATTCCTCGAACTGGCGCTCGCGCTCGGCGTCACGCACCTTCTGCATGATGACCTGCTTGGCGGTCTGCGCGGCGATGCGGCCGAAGTCGATGGGCGGCAGGGGCTCCCTGATCTCGCCGCCGATCTCCACCTCCGGGTCGGAATGGCGGGCGTCGGCCAGCGTCATCTCCGTCGCCTCGTCCTCCACTTCCTCCACCACGTCGAAGGCGCGGTAAAGGCGGGTCTCGCCGGTCTGGCGGTCGATCTCGGCGATGATCTTGTGCTCGGCGCCATAGCGTGAGCGGGCGGCCTTCTGGATGGCTTCCTCCATCGCGGCGACGACCACGTCCTTGTCGATCTGCTTTTCGCGGGCGACGGCCTCGGCAACCTGCAACAGTTCAAGGCGGTTCGCGCTGACCCCGGATGACACCATGTCTATAGCTCCTGTTGTATCGGCTGGTCGTGGACGACCGGCCGTGGGGGTTCGTTGATCAATTCATCGGTGAGGACAAGCTTGGCCTGGTGCACGGCGGACCAGGGAAGGCGATGCTCCCCGTCCTCGGCTTCGAGGAGGATGTCGCTGCCGTCCACGCCCTTCAGCCGGCCCCGGAAGCGCCGCTGGCCGTCATGACCGGGGGTGAGCTCCACCTTGGCCTCCAGCCCGGCAAAACGGATGAAATCCCCGAAGCGGGTCAGCGGCCGGTCGATCCCCGGCGAGCTCACCTCCAGATTGTACTCCCCGGCGATCGGGTCCTCGACGTCGAGATGGGCGGAGATGGCCCGGCTGAGCTCCTCGCAGCCCTCGATGGTCATGGTCCCGTCCGGCCGCTCGGCCATGATCTGCAGGGTGGGCGTGTTGCCGCCCATCAGGCGCACGCGCACCAGCTCGTACCCCATGCCCGAAACGGTGGGTTCGATCAGCTCGGTGATGCGTGCAGCGAGATCCATTCGGTGTTGCCTGTGCTTCCTGTTTCGCCAAATAAAAAAGCGGGCCGTTGAGGCCCACTTTTTCGCCCGGCTTTATCCAGCAACCGGTAGTGACGTTATAATAAGTATTCCGCAGCGCCGTTCAAGTGGCTTTCGACCGCCTGGCGCACTTGACGGACGATAAATTCGCGGGGCCGCGATGATTCTGTCAACGCTCATGAAACGGCGGAGCCTTGCCCGTCTCCGCGTTTCCTTATATGGTTGCACCATGCAACCAATTCAAGGGGGAGCCATGACGAATATCGCCGAGATCGACCGGGTGCGCGACGCCTCGCGCCGCATGGTCCGCTCCCTGGGATTCATGAAACCCACGCTGGCGGGGACCACCCTCTCCCCGTCCGCCGTGCATGCCCTGATCGAGATCGGCGGCGCGCGGGCGCTCACCGCCTCGGACTTGGCGCGCAGCCTGCAACTGGAGAAGTCCAGCGTCAGCCGCATGATCCGCAAGCTGGTGGCGGGCGGCGAGGTGGCGGAAGCCGCGAGCGCCGAGGACGGGCGGGCCAAGCTGCTTTCCCTCACCGCGCAAGGGCGGCGCACCCTGGCCCGCATCAATGCCTTTGCCGAGGAGCGGGTGGGGCGGGCGCTGGAGCGGCTCACCGCCCGGGAGCGCCAATCCGTGGCGGCGGGCCTGTCGCTCTACGCCGGGGCGCTGTCGGCGGAGGCGGTGGATGCGGGCATCACCATCGAAACCGGATACCGGCCCGGCCTTGTGGGCCGGATTGTCGGCCTGCATGCCCATCATTATGCGGCGCATGCCGGCTTCGGCGCGGTGTTCGAGGGCAAGGTGGCGGCCGGGCTCGGCGATTTCGTCCAGCGGCTGGACAGTCCCGACAACGGCATATGGACCGCCATGGCGGGCGGAGTCGTGGTTGGCGCCGTGGCCATCGACGGCGAAGACCTGGGAGACGGCATCGCCCATCTCAGATGGTTCATCCTGGACGATGCCTGGCAGGGGCACGGCATCGGCCGCCGCCTGCTCGCCGAGGCCCTGGCCTTCTGCGACGGCCGGGAGTTTGCCGCCACCCGGCTCTGGACGTTCGCGGGTCTCGATGCCGCCCGCCGTCTCTATGAGCGCGCCGGCTTCCGGCTGGAAGCGGAATGGCGGGGGCGCCAATGGGGCCCCGAGGTGCTGGAGCAGCGTTTCCTGCGTCGGGCGCCGGGTGGCGACGCTCAGTCGTCCGCCTGAGTGCGCCGGCGGTAGCTCAGATAGATGGAGGGGCGGCCTTCGCGGGCCCCCTTGGCCTCGTAGCGGGTCTGCGGCCAGTCGTCGGGGCGGGTCAGGCAGTCGGAGGGCTTTTCCACCTGCCAGACGAAATCGTCCTGGCGCAGCATGTGGGAGAGAATCCAGCGGCCGTAATCCGCATGGTCGGTGCCGATCCTCAGTTCCGCGCCCGGCGTCATGCAGCGGGCCATCTCGGCCAGGTTATCCAGGTTCACGAAGCGGCGCTTGTGGTGGCGGGCCTTGGGCCAGGGATCGGGGAAGAGGAGGAAGCAGCGGCCCAGCGACCCGTCCGCCAGATGGTCCATGAGAAAGCGGGCGTCGTCGCGGAAGATGCGGATGTTGCCCAGGCCCTTTTCCTCGATGCCGGCGAGAAGGGAAGCCACGCCGTCGATGAAGGGCTCCACGCCGATGAAGCCGATATCGGGGTGCCGTTCCGCCTGCCAGAGGAGATGCTCTCCCTTGCCGAAGCCGATTTCCAGCCAGACTTCTCTCACCGGCCGGTCGAAGAGGGACGCGGGGTCCATGCCTTCCCTCAGCGTTTCCGCCGCGATCTGCAGGGGCGGCAGAAGGGTCTCCACGAGGGCGCGCTGGCGGGGGCGCAGGGTCTTGCCGCGCCGCCGGCCGTGGACGCGGCGGGCGCGGGCGGAAGTGTCGGCTGGATGTCGGGTCATGTCAGGGGGATAGCGCATCCCTCGGCGGATTTCGACAGGAATCCAGGGCGGCGGGGAGAACGAAACCCTTCCGCACGGCCTCGATACGGCTTCGAGGCCGTGGGGAAACGTGCCGGATTGTCAGTCGCGGCCGGTGGCTGCGATGGATTTGACCAGTTCGAACACACGCTTGCGGACCGCCGGGTCCTCAATGCGGTAATAGGCGCGCACCAGTTCCAGGGATTCCCGGCGGGCGAGCTGGTCCGCCTCGAACGTGGTCTGGTTTCCTTCCGACAGGCCGCTACCATTGGTGGTGGCCGGTTCCATATCGTCGAAGAAGAAGGAGATGGGCACATCGAGGATATTGCTCAGCATATAGAGCCGGCTCGACCCGATGCGGTTCGTGCCCCGTTCGTACTTCTGGATTTGCTGAAATGTCAGCCCCAGCGCGTCGCCCAGCTTTTCCTGGCTGAGACCGAGCAGGGTTCTGCGAAGTCTGACACGTCTACCGACATGTACATCGACTGGATTCGGTTTGGACGTCAACGGACACCTCTTTTCTTTTCATATACTACTTGTGCCCCCTGAGTATGAGACCCCGTCGCAGGTTCTTTCCGAACATTTGTTGATCCACCCATGCACTGGCGACTGGTTCAGGCAACACTAGTAAGAAGTCTGCGCCGGAAGGTCAAGCAATTGTAGGTGTGTCGTCAACCAAATATAGGGGATCCTATTCTCAAGGAATCGTGAATGGCTGGTGTTGCGAGCCCCAACATTAACATCAGATGAAAGCGCGAATTCTTCGGCGGCGCGAAGTCGCCAGAACACCCAACATTATAACGTACAGGATACCGTTTCCCGTCGCCGCGAACGGCCCTTTGTCCGCCGGAAGGGGCAGGAAACTGTCCAGAGTGCCCCGGCGGCCGAACTCCATGGACGCCAGGCGGCGGCCATAGGGGTCGAAGTAAGCGGAAATGCCGCTGCCCGCGGCACGGGCCACCGGCAGCCCTTCCTCGATGGCGCGCAGCTTGGCGGCCATGAGATGCTGGCGGGGGCCGCTGGTATCGCCGTACCAGGCATCATTGGTGACGTTCACCAGCCAGTCCGCGCGGCCACCCGGCCCGCCTACATGACCGGGGAAGATCACCTCATAGCAGATGAGCGGCCGGAAGGGCGGTATACCCTCGGCGGAGAGAAGCGGGCGCGCTTCGCCCGGCGAATAGTCCAGCGCGCCGAAGACCAGCTTGTCGATGCCAAAGGGCGCCAGCAGCGGGCGCAGCGGCAGATATTCGCCAAAGGGCACCAGGTGCATCTTGTCGTAGACGCCCTCCACCTGGCCGTCGCTGCCCAGGAGGTAAAGGCTGTTCCACAGCCGGGTCACCATGCCGTTTTCCCGCTGGATGCGCGGCGCGCCGGTGATCAGCACCGATCCTTCCGGCAGGAACCGGCCAATGAGGTTCTGCCGCGCCGGCTCGTCGCCGATGAAATAGGGCAGGGCCGTCTCCGGCCAGATGAAGGCGCTGACGTCCTTGGCGTTGTCGCCGCTGAGCCGCAGATAGGTGAGGAAATGATCGTCTCTCAGCGTCGGCTGCCATTTCTCGTCCTGGGAGATGTTGGCCTGCACGATGCGCAGCTTGATGTCGGGATTGTATTGCGTCGGATGGGTGGCGAGCCGCCATTCGCCGAAGCCCGTCATGGCCGCCAGCAGCAGCGCCGCGGCGCCCACTGGCGCCCAGCCCTTCCAGGAGCAGATGCCCGAGCGCAGCAGGGCATAGGGTGCGGCCGCCATCAGCATGGTGGCGAGGCTCAACCCGTAGGTGCCCACCAGCCAGGCGGGCTGGGCCGTGGCGTCGAACGCGGTCCAGATGGAGCCCATGAGATTCCAGGGAAAGCCGGTGAAGAGCCAGCCGCGCAGCAGTTCGGCCGCCGTCCAGCAGATGGCGAGGGCCGGGATGGGCCGCCAGCCGCGGCGGGTCAGCCACAGAGTGACCATGCCCGCCAGGCCGATATAGACCGCCATCACGGCGGGCAGCGCGCCGACGGCGAAGGGCCAGGCCCAGGCGGCATCCACGCTGTCGTTCAGGACGGCGTTCCCCACCCAGTAGAGGCCGACGACGAAATGGCCGAAGCCAAAGAGCCAGCCGCGCCAGAAGGCCCGTTTCAGGCTGGCGCTGGTCTCGATGAGCCAGAGGAGGAAGGGAATGGTGACGAGAAGGAGCGGCAGGGCATAGCTATCCGGCATGGCCAGCGCCGAAAGAGCGCCCGCCCCCCATGCAGCCAGGGCGACGAGCACGCCGCGCAGCCGCACATGGCCGTCGAGCCAGGTCCGGCAGCGCCCCATCATCTGCCCGGCCAGGGTGTCGGGCTGCAAGGTGTCCTCTGTCATGATCTACTGATTGGCCGCCACGGCCACGGGGGAGATGCGGCGGATGCGCAGGCGCTTGAGGCGGCGGGGGTCGGCATCCATCACCTCGAATTCGATGCCGCTTTCATGGGTGATGACCTCGCCCCGCAGGGGCACGCGGCCGGCCAGCGAGACCACCAGGCCGCCCACCGTGTCGATTTCCTCCTCCCAGTCCTCGTCCAGAAGCGACATATGGAGCTCTTCCTCCAGCTCTTCCACGGGCAACCGCGCATCGGCCACATAAATGCCGGCGGCCCCCTTCTCCAGCTGGGGTTCGTCGCTCATGCTGTCATGCTCTTCCATTTCGCCGACGATCTCCTCCACCAGGTCCTCGATGGTGACCAGGCCGTCGGTGCCGCCATATTCGTCGACCACCAGCGCCAGATGGGTGCGCGTGGTGCGCATCTTGAGCAGAAGATCGGGCACCGGCACGGACGGCGGAATGAACAGCACCGGCCGCTTGATATCGACGAGCTGCGGCACCGGCGCGCCGGCTTCCCGGTCGGCCAATGCCTTCATCACGTCCTTGATATGCAGCATGCCGATGATGTCGTCCAGGTTGCTCTTGTAGATGGGCAGGCGGGAATGGCCGCCTTCGGCGAAGAGGGGCAGAACATCCTCGAACGGCGTGGTGACGTCCAGCGCCACGATATCCGCCCTGGGCACCATCACATCCTCGGCCGACAGTTCGGCGAACTGCACGATGTTGAGCAGCATGAGCCGCTCTTCCTGGGTGACCGGGCGGTCGCCCTCCTCGTGATATTCGAAAATCTCCTCGAGGCTCTCCCGGAGAGACCCCTCGCCGTTGCGGCCCCGCAGCCAGGTGACCAGGCGGTGCAGCAGCCCGCGGGGCGGCCGAGAGCCGCTACTTCGATCTTCGCTATCGTCGTTTGGTGGTTCGTCTGTCATCGTTCTCCTCGATTATATCAGGAAAGTGAAAGTCCGTTAAATAGGGATCGGGCACGCCGAGTCCAAGGAGCACCCGGCGTTCCAGTGCCTCCATCTCCTCCGCCTCTTCCTCCTCCTCATGGTCGTGGCCCATGAGGTGCAGCACGCCGTGCACGGTGAGGTGTCGCACATGGTCGAGAAAGGGCTTGTGCTGTTCCCCCGCTTCCCGGGCCACGGTTTCATAGGCCAGGATCACGTCGCCCAGGAGGATGGGCGGGCCCTCGGGGCCCAGGCCGTCGCCCATCTCCGCCATGGTATCGAAGCCGGAAAAGGAGAGCACGTTGGTCGGCCTGTCCTTGCCCCGGTAGTCGCGGTTGAGCAACTGGATGGAGGCATCGTCGGAGAGGTCGATGCTCACCTCGGCGCGCGCGGCAACACCCTCGGGCAGGCCGGCGCCGGCCAGGGCCGCCACGGCCGCCTGCTCCACGGCGGCGGCCAGACCGTCCGCTGCGCGCCAGCGCTCATCGGTCACGGAAATCAGGATATCGGTCATGGATCGCTGTCGGCCGGAATGCCCCGGGGTCCCTCAATCAGGCGTGGTCCGGCCCGCTGTCCCGCCGGGGTGGCCGCAGGTCCAGTCGCCGGTCGTTGCGTCCGTACGCTTCCACCACCTTGGTGACGAGGTGATGACGCACCACGTCCTCGCCGGTGAAGCGCACGAAGCCGATCTCCTCGACATCTTTCAGCGTGTCCAGCGCGTCCACCAGGCCCGATTTCTGGCCCAGCGGCAGGTCCACCTGGCTGGGGTCGCCGTTCACCACCATCTTGGAATTCTCGCCCATGCGGGTCAGGAACATCTTCATCTGCATGGGCGTGGTGTTCTGCGCCTCATCGAGGATGACAAAGGCATTGGCCAGCGTCCGCCCGCGCATGAAGGCCAAGGGCGCCACCTCGATCTGCCCTTCGTGCAGGCGCTTGAGCACCTGATCGCCGGGCAGCATGTCATAGAGGGCGTCGTAGAGCGGCCGCAGGTAGGGGTCGATCTTCTCGGCGATGTCGCCGGGCAGGAAGCCCAGCCGCTCGCCCGCTTCCACCGCCGGGCGGGAGAGGATGATGCGGTCCACCTCGCCGGCCAGCAGCATAGCCGCCGCCGACGCCACGGCCAGATAGGTCTTGCCGGTGCCCGCCGGGCCGACGCCGAAGATGAGCTCGTGATTGCGGATCTTGTCGATATATTCCGCCTGGCGGGGCGAGCGCGGCGTCACCCGCCGCTTGGCGGTGGCCACTTCCATGCTGCTGCCGGGATTGTTGGCCGGTGTGCTGAAATCGCGGTTCATGCGGATGGCGGCCTCGATCTCGCCATTGCCCACCTCCAGGCCGCGCTTCAGCCGGGTATGCAGGTCCAGGAGGACGGCTTTCGCCACCTTGATCCGCTCGGGCGAGCCCTGGATCACGACGCGGTTGCCGCGCGAGGAGGCGGTGACCCCCGTGCGCTTTTCGATCAGCGCCAGATTCCTGTCATGCTCGCCAAACAGTTCGGCGAGCAATCTGTTGTCGTCAAAGGAGAGAACTGTTTCCGTGTCCCGGCCCCCCTTGCTCGTGTTCTGGGCCTGGATGGCATGAGAGGATTTTGTCAAACCCGCACTTCTACCTTTTCTGAGGATGGGCCGCCGGGGGCGGCACATCCTTGATGATGCTCAACATCGCCTTCGACTGCAAGCAATTCCGCATGGAGACTGTTGGCGAATGCGCTGGTGATCCTGACGGTTGCCAGCCTGCCGTACGCCGTCTCGAAGCGGGCGCCTTCAAAATGCACGGGCTGCATCCACGGGCTGCGGCCCACCAACTGGCCTTCATGGCGCCCCTGCCGCTCCACCAGGATGGTCATCTCCCGGCCGACGAGGGACTGGTTGAACGCCTTCTGGCGCCTGTCCAGCTGCGCCTGCAGGGCGGTCAGGCGGGCGGACTTCACCTCTTCGGGTACCTGGTCCCCGGCCGTGGCCGCCGGCGTTCCCGGACGCGGGCTGAACTTGAAGGAGAAGGCGGAGATGAACTCCATCTCCTCGGCCAGTTTCAGCGTCTCCTCGAATTCGGCATCCGTTTCGCCGGGAAACCCAACGATGAAGTCGCTCGAAAGTTCCAGGCCGGGACGGGCCGCCTTCAGTTTTCCGGCGATGCGGCGGTAGTCGTCCGCCGTGTGGTGGCGGTTCATCTCCTTGAGCACGCGGTCGGCACCGGCCTGCACCGGCAGGTGCAGGAAGGGCACGAGCTGCGGCACTTCAGCATGGGCGGCAATCAGCTCATCGTCCACGTCCTTGGGGTGCGAGGTGGTGTAGCGCAGCCGCGCGATCCCCTCGATCTCCGCCAGGCGGCGGATCAGCCGGCCGAGGCTCCACACCGTCCCGTCCGGCCCGGCGCCGTGATAGGCATTGACGTTCTGGCCAAGAAGGGTGATCTCCCGCGCGCCGGAAGCGGCCATGCGCTCGGCCTCGGCGATCACCGCCGCGGCGGGCCGGGAATATTCAGCACCCCTTGTATAAGGCACCACGCAATAGGTGCAGAACTTGTCGCAGCCTTCCTGGATGGTGAGGAAGCGGGACGGGCCGTCATCGCTGCTCTCAGCGGGCAGGAAATCGAACTTCTCCTCCACGGGGAAGTCGGTATCCACCATGCGGGCCACGTCGCCGCCCGCTGTCAGACGCGAGACCATGTCCGGCAGGCGGTGATAGGTCTGCGGCCCGAAGACCAGGTCCACGACGGGGGCGCGGCGCACCATCTCCCGGCCCTCGGCCTGCGCCACGCAGCCGGCCACGCCGATGATCATGCGCTCGCCCTTTTGCGCCATATGGTCCTTCAGGGGCTTGAGGCGGCCCAGCTCCGAATAGACTTTCTCGGCGGCCTTCTCGCGGATATGGCAGGTGTTGAGGATCACCATATGGGCGTCCTCAGGCGTATCGGTGAGGGCATACCCGGCCGGCGCCAGCACATCGGCCATGCGCTTGCTGTCATAGACGTTCATCTGGCAGCCATAGGTCTTGATGAAAAGCTTCTTCGCCGTGGTCGTCATGTCGTCGCCACTCTATCCGTCATGTCTTACAATATGGGGTCAGTCCCTGCCGTCATGCCGGCGGGTGACGAAGGAAGGTCCGCAAGCCGCGCCGGCAACCGCCTATTTCTTCGCGGTCTTCTCCAGGGGGCGGCCATAGAGCTCCAGGCGATGGTCCACCAGCGTGAAGCCCAGCTCCCTGGCGATGCGCTCCTGAAGCTCCTCCACCGCGTCATTGCGGAATTCGATCACTTCGCCGGTTTCCACATTGATCAGATGATCGTGATGCTGTTCCGGCGTTTCCTCGTAGCGGGCGCGCCCGTCGCCGAAATCGTGCCGCTCCAGGATTCCCGCTTCCTCGAAAAGGCGCACCGTGCGGTAGACCGTGGCGATGCTGATCTGGGAATCGATATCGCTGGCCCGGCGATATACCTCTTCGACGTCCGGATGGTCCGTCGCCTCGGAGAGCACGCGCGCGATGACCCGGCGCTGCTCCGTCATGCGCATGCCCTTCTCGATGCACAATTGTTCAATCCGATCCGGCATAGTCGTCACCTTAGAAATATAAACCCCTCGCCCCGGCACATTCAGGTATTAGCACAACCTGCCGTGCAGAGGGAGGGGAATATAACGACCGATATCCCCGGAGGGAAGATTCTCAGGCCGACCGCCTGCGATTGGTGCCGAGGCCGATCTTCTTGGCCAGCGTGCGCCGCTGCGACGCATAGTTGGGAGCCACCATCGGGTAGTCGGCGGGCAGGCCCCAGCGTTCGCGGTACTGTTCCGGAGTCATGTCGTAGGCTGTTTTCAAATGACGCTTGAGCATCTTCAGCTTCTTGCCGTCTTCCAGACAAATGATGTAGTCGGGCGTGATCGATTTCTTCACCGGGACCGCCGGTTCCGGGCGGGCCGGTTCCAGGGCGCTGCCCGGCTGGCTGACACGGGCCAGGGTCGTGTAGACCTGCTCGATCAGCATGCTGATATCGGAAACGGCGACCGTATTGTTGGAAACGTGCGACGCGACTATGTCCGCTGTCAGTTCGAGGAGCTCGCTGGCGTCAACAGGGTTGTCTTCCATGTTGCAATACTTTCTCACTATGTTACGCGGTACTTTTTGTGGCTCGTTTATAGAAACTTGCACACAATTTTGCAATCTCTAATAAACATTGCGTAAAGTTATTCTGATCGTCGGCACCTCCATTAACCATTCCTTGGCGGTTTGTCAAATCCGACAAATGCTGAAATCTCTTCAAGTTGAGACATGCGGAGCTGGCGAAATTCCGCTGCTGCCGTTTCTTGCTATCTGTCGTTATTATTGATCTATCATCTATTTTATACATGAGAGTGCATGATGATGGCGGTGTGACGCTCGCCAGTGCGCACGTCCCGATAATAGTCGGGCCGCCGGCCTCTTGCGGCGAAGCCGGCTTTTTCATAAAGCGCGATGGCGGCCATGTTGGCGGCGTGCACTTCCAGCCAGAGAGCGGTGCACCGGCGCTGCCGGCAGTGCTGGCGCACGATGTCGATGAGCGCCCGCGCCAGGCCCTGCCGCCGGAAGGCGGATGCCGTAGCGATGGCGAGGATTTCCGCCTCGCCTCCCGCCGCCTGCGCCAGGACGAAGGCGGCGAGCTTGCCCTCCGTCTCGACCTTGAAGCCCAGGGTGGCGGGCAAGCTCAGCATGTCGGCGAAGGCATCCGCCGGCCAGGGCTGCTGGCCGGTGGCTTCCATCGCCTCGGCGTGCAGGCCGGCCAGCGCCGTCGCATCGCCCGGCCCGAGCGGCATCAGTCGCGGGTCGCCGGTCATGACGGTCCGGCCGGCAGGGTCCGCCCGCCCGGCAGCTTGGCGTCCGGGGCCCTCAAGTACAATGGGCGGGGCGGCAGATAGGGCTCGGGTATGGCCGCTGCGGCGCCGAGGGCCGCCAGCGCTTTCGGACAGGGTGCATCCTGCCCCTCGATGTCGGCAATACCGGCCAGGCGCTCCAGCAGGGCGAGACCCGATCCCGTGCGGGCCGCGCCCTCGGGCAGGGGCGGCAGGCTGGACGGTGCCGCGACGGCGGGTGGGCTCAAGGGGGTGGAGCGTGTCCAGTCCCCGCCCACCTCGAAATCCTGCCAATAGACCTCTCCTCGTCTGGCGTCGCTGATGACGCGCAGGCGCGTGCCGGGCGGCAGGGCGGCATCCCGCGCCGCGGCCGCCGCCGTGACTTCCAGCGTGGTGAAGCCGAGGGCGGGCCGCCCCGTCGCCAGGGCGAAGCCCCTGGCCGCCGCCAGGCCGATGCGCACGCCGGTGAAGGAGCCGGGCCCCACGGTGACGGCGATACGGCCCAGGTCGCCAAAGCCGATCCCCGCCGCGTCCAGGAGACGGGCGGCCATGTCCGTCAGCTCCTGGGAATGGCCGGTGGGGCCGAAGGTGCCGCTGATATCGGTCAGCGCGCCGCCGGCCAGCAGGGCCACCGAGCAGGCGGGGCCGCTGGTGTCCAGCGCCAGCACGGGGCCGGGGTCGGCACGCTCGGCACCCATTCAGACGATCTCGCAGACGGAGTCGAAGTCCGGGCGCGGACCGCGGGGCTTCAGCCCCTCCGCCGTGCCGTAGCCGAGATTGCACAGGAAATTGGAGCGGTAGCGCCCGTCGGGGAAGAACTCGCGGTCCACCCCCGCATTGTCGAAGCCCGACATGGGGCCGCAGTCCAGCCCCAGCGCCCGGGCCGCGACGATGAAGTAACCGCCCTGCAGGCTGGCGTTGCGCAAGGCCGTGGTCTCGGCGTGCTGCTCATTGCCGGCGAACCAGTTGCGGGCGTCAGGATTGTGGGGGAGGAGCTCGGGCAGCCGGTCGTAGAAGCGCGAGTCCCAGGCCAGGATGGCGGTCACCGGCGCCTGCATGGTCTTGGCCCTGTTGCCCTCGGAGAGATGCGGTTTCAGCCGCTCCTTGGCCGCTGCCGATTTCACGAAGACGATGCGCAGGGGAAAGCTGTTGGCGCTGGTCGGTCCCCAGCGCATGAGGTCGTAGATGGCCTGCAGCGTCACATCCGAGACCTCCCTGTCCTGCCAGCTGTTGTGGGTTCTGGCGCTTCTGAAAATCGTGTCCAGATCTTTGTCGCTCAACATGTTTGGGCCTCGAATGACTGATGGGTTAGGCTATGCTCGTGGGAAATCGAGCCGTATGGTCAAGGATATGACGACAGTTGATACACAGACTGCAGGCGCCCGCAAGGGGCTGAGGGCCGCCGCCACCGCCCTGCTGATGCTCCTGGCCCTCTTCATGGCCGCTCCGGCCGTGGCGGCGGATTCGGCGGTCATCCTCCTCTATCACCGCTTCGGCGACGAGCGCTATCCGAGCACCAGCGTCACCATAGAGCAGCTCGAAGCGCATATCGCCGAGCTGACCTCGGGGGCCTATACCGTCCTGCCGGTGGCCGAGATCATCGACGCCTTCCAGACCGGCAAGCCGCTGCCGGACCGCACGGTGGGCATCACCATCGACGACGCCTTTGCCAGCGTCTACGACGTGGCCTATCCGCGCCTGCGGGCCGCCGGCCTGCCCTTCACCCTGTTCGTCTCCACCGAGCCGGTGGACGCCGGCGACGGCGACTTCATGACCTGGGAGCAGATCCGGGAAATGGCGCGGAACGGGGCCGACATCGGCAACCATACGGTGACGCATCTCCACATGATCGGCCTGGGCGACGAGCGCAACGGCGACGAGATCACCCGTGCCCAGCAGCGCATCACCGAGGAGGTGGGCAAGGCGCCCCAGCTCTTCGCCTTCCCCTATGGCGAGTTCGGCGCGGCCGAGATGTCGCTGGTCGAGCGCAGCGGCTTCAAGGCGGCGTTCGGGCAGTATTCCGGCGTCACCCATGCGGGGGCCTACATGTTCAGCCTGCCGCGCTTCGCCATGAACGAGAATTATGGCGGGCCGGACCGCTTCAGGCTCATCGTCAACGCCCTGCCGATTCCGGCCCGGGAATATGTGCCCGCCGATCCCGTCCTGGGGCCCAACCCGCCGCCCTTCGGCTTCACGGTCATGGAGGACGTGGGGTCGCTCTCGAAGCTCACCTGCTACCCGTCGAACATGAACGAGCCGGCGAAGATGGAGATCCTGGGCGGCCAGCGCGTGGAGGTCCGTTTCGACAAGCCCTTCCCGGAAGGCCGCAGCCGCATCAACTGCACCATGCCGGGCCCGGACGGCCGCTGGCGCTGGCTGGGCCGGCCGTTCTTTGTGCAGTAGCCGGTTTCAATAATGTGAAACCGGGCTTGCATTGTGCGTGGAATTTCGCTAACCACGCGGGGTCGCGGCGGCACCCCGCCCCGGCACAACGGCTCACCGCCGTGCGCGCCCGTAGCTCAGCTGGATAGAGCACCAGACTACGAATCTGGGGGTCAGGAGTTCGAATCTCTTCGGGCGCGCCATTCCATCCCTTCATCTGCCACGACTCCCGGAAGGGAGTGCCAGCCTATTCCGCCTCTTCGGTCTCCGAGAAGTTTGTGATGGCGACTTCGCCTTCGGGAAATTCCGCGATGATTTTCAGGTGGCCGCCCATCGCTTCAATATAGGAGCGGAGATTCGAGACGTACATGTCCGCCCGCTTCTCCATTTTGGCGACGGCCGGCTGGTTGACCTTCAATGTTCTGCTCAAGGCCTTTTGCGTCAGGGAACGGGCCTGTCGTAACTCGTGCAGGGGCATGGCAGCCCGCAGGGCGGCTTTCCTGGCATCGACCCGAGCACGGCGTTCCGGCGGAAACTCCTTCGTCAACTCATTGAATGAACGACGTCCAGTCACTTTATCAGCCCTTCCTTTCGCAACTCTTCCAAATGGTCATCATAGAGTTTATCCGCTAGCGGCACGTAAGCGTCATAGAAGCGGTCGTCACCGGTCTTGATGCCTCCAATCAGCAGGATTGCAGAACGTCTTGGATCGAAGGCATAGAATACACGTACCGGGTTTCCTCTACTTTGAACCCGGAGTTCCCGCATGTGACCATGGCGTGACCCTTCGATTCCCGACGAGTAGGGAAAAGGCAGGCGGGGGCCGTGTTCCATCAGCATCTCTACGGATGCCGCCACGTCGTCCTGTTCAGTCTCCATGAGTTTGCGCCACCACTCGCCAAACTCATCCGTGTATTCCACGTCCCAGCCCATGAGGCTATATATATTCCATCAATGGAATAAAATCAATCCTGCAGCATCTCCCACGCTATCACCCCCTGCCCTCCTTCAATTCCCGCCACTGACACCCGGTATACCGCCTCCATGTTCTCCGCCGTCAATACCGCGTCCGGCGTCCCCTCCGCCACCACCTTCCCCCCATGCATCAGGATCAGCCGGTCGGCGAAGCGGCTGGCCAGGGTCAGGTCGTGCATGACGGTGAGGATGCCCATGCCCTCCTTAGCCAGGCGCTTGAGGAGGGCCATGACGTGGAGCTGGTGGTAGGGGTCGAGGGCGGTGAGCGGTTCGTCGGCCAAGAGGAGGGGGGCGCCCACTGCCAGGGCGCGGGCCAGCAGGATGCGGCTGCGCTCGCCCCCCGACATCACGGAGACGGGGCGGCCGGCCAGGGCCATGGCGTCGGTCGCCATCAGCGCCCGTTCCACGACCAGCTTGCAGTCCCGGCTGGGCCCGCCGAAGCCGCGGCGATGGGGATAGCGGCCCAGCATCACGACGCTGCGGCCGTCGAGCCCCCATTCCACCTGCCGTTCCTGGGGCAGGTAGGCCAGGCTGCGGGCGCGCGTGCGGGCGCTCATGTCGCGGGTGGGGCGGCCGTCCAGCAACACCTCCCCGGTGGCGCCGGGCAAGAGGCCCAGGATGCTTTTCAAAAGCGTGGACTTGCCGGCGCCGTTGGGGCCGATGAGGGCGACCAGTTCGCCGCCCTGCAGACGGCAGGACACGCCCTCGATCACCGCGCGGCCCCTGACCCGGAAGGTCATATTGTCCGCACTGAGCCGCATCAGCGCCAGGCCCAGCGGTGTTTCAGAATGAGGGATAGAAAGAAGGGCGCGCCGATGAGCGCCGTGACCACCCCCAGCTTCAGCTCCGGCCCCGGTATGAGGCGCACCAGGATGTCGGCAAGGAGCAGCAGGAGCGCGCCGCCCAAGGCGCTCGCCGGCAGGAGGCGGCTGGGCCGGTGGCCGACGAGCGGGCGCAGCATGTGCGGCACCACCAGGCCCACGAAGCCGATGACGCCGCTCACCGCCGTGGCGGCGCCCACCGACAGGGCGGTGCCGATGACCAGCATGCCCCGCGTGGATGTGAGATTGACGCCCAGACTCTGCGCCGTCTCCTCCCCCAGGCTCAGCACATCCAGCCTGGACGCCACGGCCAGGATGAGCCCCCAGCCGAGGAGGATGAAGGGAACCGCCAGCGCCACATGGTCCATGCTGCGGTCACTCAGCGATCCCAGCAGCCAGAAGACGATCTCCTGCACGGCATAGGGATTGGGCGACAGGTTGAGGATGAGGGCGGTGAGCGCCCCCGCCAGACTGGAGACGGCGACGCCCGCCAGGATGAGCGACAGGCTGTTGCCGCCGGCCAGCCCCTGCAGGATGGCGACGGCGAGAAGCCCGCCCAGCATGGCGAGCAGCGGCAGGGCCAGCGGAACGCTGAACGACAGGCCGCTATAGAAGGCCAGCGCCGCTCCCAGCGCCGAGGCCGAGGAGACGCCGATGATCCCGGGCTCGGCCAGCGGGTTGCGCAGATATCCCTGAAGCGCCGCGCCGCTGAGGCCCAGCGTCGCCCCGACGGCGAGCCCCAGGATGGCCCGGGGCAGGCGGATTTCGCGCAGGATGATCAGGGTGGCATCCCCGCCTCCGCGCCCCAGGCTGGCAAGCGCGTCGCCCAGGCCGATGGCGGCGGGGCCGACCATCAGCGACGCCAAGAAGGCGAGCGCCACCGCCGCCGCCAGCCCGGTCACCAGCAAGGCGTAGGCGCGCTCGCCCCTCACGTCGCCGCCTCGATGAGGGCTTGGAGCGCGTCCAGCGTGCGGGGCGTGCCGCAGGCCCAGTCGGTGGAGGGGATGGAGACGGAAATGGTGCGCTCCTCCACCAGCCGGAAAGCGGGGTGGAGGAAGGTCTGGTTGGCGAGGGCCGGTGCCCGGGGGCGCAGGGCATCGATGCCCAATATGTCCGGCGGATGGCCGATCATCTGCTCCAGGGAAACGGAAGCCATGCCGGAGACGCCCAGCACCTCCCCCAGCGTGCGCATATTGGCGAGATGCGCCACGTCGGCCACCAGCGTGCCGCTGCCCGAGGTCATGCCGTTGGCGCCGTAGTCGGCGAAAACGAGGGTGCGGCGGGGCGCCCGTTCCCGCAGCCGCTCCAGCCGGGCGTCGAAATCGCTCAGGATGGCGTTTGCCTTTTTCATCGTCCCCGTTGCCCTGGCCACCAGTTGGAGGTTGCGCCGGAAGTCTTCGAGCCTCGATTCCGGCTCCAGGTCGAGGACCGTCAAGCCCAGTTTCTGCAGGATATGGACCGTCGGGCGGGCGGAATAGCGCCCGGCGATCACCAGGTCCGGCCGCAGGGGCAGGATCTCCTCCGCCTGGCCGTGATTGAGCGGCAGGCCCTTGGCCTCCCCGGCCATGGCGGAAGCCGCCGGGTCCGCCGCCAGGTAGGAGACGGAGAGAATGCGCTCGCGGGGCAGGAGCATCATCACCAGCTGATCGGCGCAGACATTGAGGGACACGACCCCCCGATGCCCTTCGGCCGAGGCGGCGAGAGGCCAGCACAGCAGGGCGGCCAGCACCGGCCCGCCGAGCCGCTTCACCATTCCCCAAATGCGTTGTCTCGTCCTCATGGCCCCGCATTGTAGCGCAGGCGCACGCCCGCAAAACCGGAAATGCCGGGCGCGGCATAGCCCAGGAGCTCCTGATAGGTCTCGTCCGCCAGATTGTCGATGCGCCCGAACAGCTCGACATGCGGGCTCACGCGGTATGTGAGCGCGGCGTTGACCAGCCAATAGGCCTGGAGCGCCGTCTTCACGGGGGTGAAGCCGCCCCGATAGTCATCGTCCAGCATGCGGCCGTTATAGACGGCGCCCAGATAGAGCGTGAACGCCTCGCCGGGAAAGAGATAGGTGACATCAAGGCTGCCCATATGCTTTGGCCGGCGGATCTCGCGGCTGCCGTCGGGATCATGCGCGCGCACATAGGTATAGCTGCCCGCGATCTCCAGCCCCCGTACCGGGCGGGCGTTGAGGGAGAGCTCCACCCCCTCCCGCCGGCTGCGCCCCGTGGCGTTGATGACCGAGGGGAAAAGGGGCGTGATCTCGTCTTGCAGGACGGAATGGAACCAGGTGGCGTCCAGCGTCAGGCGCTCGTTGGCGACTGTCTGTTCCAGGCCCAGGTCCCAGCCTTTCGACTTTTCAGGCGCGAGGTCCGGATTGCCGGTGAAGCTGGAGGGCAGGAAACCGAACTGCTCGAAAAAGGTGGGGTTGGTGACGCCGGTGCCCAGGCTGGCATGCAGCCGGCTGCCGGCGCCCGCCAGATAGGCGGCGGACAGGCGATAGGTGGTGGCGTCCCGGAAATCCTCATTGTCGTCATGGCGCAGGGCGCCTGTCAGATGGAGCCGCTCCATCAGTCCGACATGATATTCCGCGCCGAAGCCCAGCATCCCCCGGTCCTGCTTCGCTTCCTGCGAGGGGGCCTGGGGCATGGTGTTGCGGTAGGTCTCCCGCTCATGCTCGATGAAGGCGAGGAACGTGTGGGCCGTGCGGCCCAGGTCCATATGGTAGCTGCTGCTGGCCGTCAGCTTGCGGCGGGTACTGGCACTGCCATAGGCACCGAAACTGTAGCCCAGCACCTCGTTGTCGGCATAGGAGAGACCGGCCGTGGAGACCCAGTCGCCATCCAGAAGAGAGAGCGTGCCGGTGACGCCGCCCGAAAGGTCCCTGGTGTCGCTCTCCCCCGCGCTGTCGATCACCGTGCCCTGCAGGGGGCCGCCGGAGAAATCCTGATCGTCGGTCTGCGTGTTCTTGTCCGTATAGCGCAGGTTGGCATCGAGCCGCAGCCTGCCCGAAAGGATCAGCCGCCCCCGCCCGCCGAGCGTCAGGTTCTCGTCGCCATCCTTCTCGTGCCCCGCAGGGGAGACGCTGAACCCATCAGTCCTGCGGTAGGCGCCGTTGAGGGCGAGGAAGCCGCGCCCGCCCGATATGCGCCCATGGGCCGCGCCCTGGTAGGTGCCGTAGGAGCCGCCTTCCAGCGATCCGCCAAAGCCAGAGGGGCCGTTTCCCCGGGTGATGATCTGCACCACGCCGGCCACCGCGTTGGAGCCGTAGATGCCGCTCTCCGGCCCGCGCACCACCTCTATGCGCTCGATACCGGCGGTGAGCAGCGACGACAGGTCGAACTCACCGCTCGCCGCGGGCGCCACTTCCACGCCATCGATCAGCACCAGCACATGATTGCCGTCCGCCCCGCGGATGCGCAATTGCGTCAGCCCGCCGAAGCCGCCCGCCCGGCTGACCGCCAGGCCCGGCACATGGCGCAGCGCGTCCGCCGCATAAGCGAGCCCCGAGCGGTCGAGAGCCGCGCGGTCCAGAACGGTGAAGGCCTTGCCCGTCTCCCGCGGCGGCAGGCCGAGCCGGCTCCCGGTGACGATCTGCTCGCCGCGCAGCGGACCGTCCGGCGCGGCCATGACATTGACGGGAAGGGCGGCAAGTAACCCCAGAACAAGAAAAGCAGTTGCGGTTTTCATATCTTTTCCCTACTGCATCAAATGGTTCATGCAAGGGGGGAAGTGTGAACCGCCGTCCGGAATCGCATGTCGCGGCCCCAATATCGCCTCAAAAGTCGGTCCTGATGGCACTATGGGAACAAATTGACAGGCCGCCCGCCAGGCGGCGGATAAGAGAAAAGAGGAGGATTCCAGTGAAACTTGTACCGTCCATTGCCGCAATCGCATTGCTGGCCCTTTCCGCCGCGCCGGCCATGGCGCAGGGCTTCACCGCCGAGGGCAATTTCGCCCGTGTGAACCACCGCGACGGCGGCGAGGCCGGCATCGGCTACCGCTTCGGCTTCGGGCCGCTGCATGTGACGCCCATCGTCGGCGGCTTCCTGCACAGCGACGAGGTGGACATCTATGGCAAGGTGGAGGCGACGGCCACGCTGCTCGGCATCGGCGAGATCGGCGGCGGCGTCCGCGCCGACGATGATGACGTGAACCCCTATGCCACCGTGGCCTTCACGCTGGCGCCCCTGATTTACGTCAAGGGCAATGTGGGCGACGATTACTACTCGGCGGGGCTTGCCGTCCGCTTCTGACCCCCTCAGGTGAGCGTCACGCCGCCATCGGCGCGCAGGAGCGCGCCCACCATGTAGCCGGCCGCGTCGGAGGCGAGGAACAGGATGGCCTCGGCGATCTCCTCCGGCCGGCCCATGCGGTGGATGGGCACGCCGGCTTCCATGGCGGCGACGATCTCCGGGTTGCTGGCGGCGCCGGCCAGCATGGGCGTGTCGATGATGCCGGGACAGACGGCGTTGACGCGGATGCCGTGACGGATGAAATCCAGCGCCGCCGCCTTGGTGAGGCCGGCCACGCCGTGCTTGCTGGCCACATAGGCCGCCATGCCGGGCTGCGCGACGAAGCTGGCGACCGAGGCGGTGTTGACGATGGCGGTGCCGCCCGAAGCCTTGAGGGCCGGAGCCTCCGCCTTCATGGAAAGGAAGACGCCGGTGAGATTGACACCCATCAGGCGGTGCCAGCTCTCGACGCTGAAATCCTCGAACTCGCCGCCGATGTCCGACGGCACGCCGGCATTGTTGACGGCGATGTGCAGGCCGCCGAAGGTCTCCACCGCATGGGCCACCATGGCTTCGCAGGACGCATAGTCCGCCACGTCCGCCCGTGTGCCCGATGCCGTGCCGCCGGCGGAACGGATGTCCGCCGCCGCCCGGTCCGCCGCGTCGGCATCGATATCGGCGATCACCACCCGGGCGCCCTCGCGCGCGAAGGCATGCGCCGCCGAAAGGCCGATGCCGCTGGCCCCGCCGGTGATGAGCACCACTTTCTCCGGGAACTTCCCCATGTCGCGCCTGTTGAAATCCGGTTGTATTGTCATGGCACCTTAGAGCAAGCATAGCCGAAAATTAACATGGTTGTTTAATCGTCATTGCGAGCCCCATGGGCGTGGCAATCCAGATTCTGCGGCGGACAGGGCTGGCTGGATTGCCGCGTCGGCTCCGCCTCCTCGCAATGACGCATGAAAGACCATGGCGCCATGCCTGCCGCAGGGCGGGGTTGCATGCGGCGGACCCGCGGTTTATGTCAGGACCAGTGAAGCAGGATCGGATCGGGAGGGCTAAATAGTGGCGGTGAAAGAGAGAATCGGGGCG